>Ga0105048_10004065_pt1 | contig 23945 bp, 21 predicted proteins | sample MAT05_FD_78382 | JGI IMG/M metagenome (GOLD analysis project Ga0105048, IMG submission 78382) | Freshwater microbial communities from Lake Fryxell liftoff mats and glacier meltwater in Antarctica - MAT-05 | ecosystem: Environmental > Aquatic > Freshwater > Ice > Liftoff microbial mat | place... | reverse complement strand
TATCTGGCAGACCACAAAACCCAATTTTTGGATGAGCTAATCGATTTTTTGCGCATTCCCAGCATTTCCAGCCTGCCGGAGAATGCAGCAGATGTGCGCAAGGCCAGTGAATGGGTTGCTGCGCGCATGCGTACCGCGGGGATCGAGAATATCGAGGTTATGGAAACCGGTGGTCATCCGGTCGTCTATGGCGACTGGCTCCATGCGCCCGGTCAGCCCACGGTGATGATCTATGGCCACTTTGACGTGCAGCCCGTTGATCCGCTTGAGCTATGGGACAGCCCGCCCTTTGAACCAACCATCAAAGATGGCCGCATCTATGCGCGCGGGTCGAACGATGACAAAGGCAATATGTTGACGCCGATCCTCGCCACCGAGGCATTGCTCAAAAGTACGGGTAAGCTGCCCCTCAATGTCAAGTATTTCTTTGAAGGCCAGGAAGAGATCGGCAGCCCAACGCTGCCCCCTTTTGTCGAAGCCAACAAGGAAAAATTCATCTGCGACACAGTTATCAGCTCGGATGGCGGCCAATATAGCGACACCCAGCCCGAATTGACGATTGGGCTGCGCGGTCTGGCCGCACTTCAGATCGACGTGCGCGGGCCAGATGTTGACCTCCACTCGGGCATGTATGGGGGCGCGATTGCCAACCCCATTCATGCCTTGGTGCAAATTCTCGACTCGATGCGCGATATCGATGGCAAAATTCTGGTAGAAGGTTTCTACGATCGCGTGCGCCCCTTAACAGCCGAAGATCGCGGGCATATTGCCGCCGTGCCACATGATGATGCCGCCTTTACCGACCGCGTGCATGTCAACGCGACCTATGGCGAACCGGGTTACAGCACCCTAGAGCGCATTTGGGCACGCCCCACGCTGGAAGTTAATGGTATCTGGGGTGGCTTTCAGGGGATCGGGACCAAGACGGTGTTACCTAGCGAAGCTCACGCCAAGATCACCTGTCGGTTAGTGGCGGATCAGAGACCCGAAGAGATTGCGGAATTGCTCACCGCCCACATCTACAAACATGTGCCACCTGGTGTGGTGGTGAATATTCAGGTCGGGGCCAACAAAGCGGATCCCTATCTCATGCCCGCGGATCATCCGGGCAATCTGGCGGCGCGTGACGTGCATCTGGAACTCTACGAGGAAGAGCCGCTCTATGTGCGCTCTGGCGGCAGCATTCCCTTCTGTAGCCTTTTCCAGAAGGTGCTGGGGGTCTATACGGTCAATTTTGCCTTTGCGCTGAATGACGAAAAGCAACACTCACCCAACGAATTCTTCCGCCTGCACAACTTTGAACGCGGCCAGAAGGCGTACTGTATGTTGCTCGAACGATTAGGTAAAGGCGAGTAACAGACATCAGACACGAGACACGAGACACGAGACATCAGACATAGAGTAACTGTCTCCTTGTCTGCTCTTCTCGTGTCTCCCTGGCTATCCCACGATTGGATCAACCGGCGACTGAGTCAGTTCTTCGATGCCGTTCTCTCCAAGATAGAGCATATTTTCAAAACGTGCGCCACCGATGCCGGGGATATAGACCCCTGGCTCGCAGGAGAACGTATCGCCCACCTGCAAGACATCTTCGCTATCAATCGCCACGCGCGGCAGATCACCACCAAGCCCCAACCCATGCGAAATATGGTGTGGGAAATAGGATCGCCAGCCTTTGGCCTGCAACAGATCCACCGTAATTTGATAGAGATCGGCGCTGCGCACACCGGGTCGCATGGCATCACGCGTGGCGCGATAGGCTGCTTGTACAGTCTCGATCACCTCGCATTGCAAGGGTGTACCTTCGCCCACAATGGCCGTACGCGTCTGATCGCCCAGATAGCCGTGATAGAGAATACCCATATCCACCAGCACCAGATCACCGTTTTGGATCACGCGGCGCGGATCGAGCGTCCAGTTGCCCGTGCCCATGTAGGCCGTGCCTAGCCCACTGACCACCTGCATCCCGGCCTCTTCACAGCCCGCCGCGAGCATCACTGCCGCCGCCGCCGCGGCCACATCGCGATTGGTGGCACCAGCGCGTGCAGCCTGGAAGGCCGCCACCATGCCCAGATCAGAAATGCGCGCCGCTTCGCGCAACAGGGCCAATTCGGCTGGCTCCTTGGTGCGGCGCAGTGCAGGCCCCAGGTTGCTATCCGCAATACAGGTAACCGTCGGAGCGTTGGTTTGCAAGAATGCCGCCAAGCTGGCCGGTAGCGCATCAAATGCCACGCGACGATAACCCTGTTCAGTTAACGTTGTCGCCAACTGTTCCTGCGCCGGTGGATCGCCAATTTCGGTCTTAAGCACCGTACAATTGGTCAATTGATCGCGGCAAGCATAGTAGAACATAGGGCCAGGAATCACGATAGGTGCGCGGCCAGTCAGGATCATAAAAGGCACAGGCGGCAAACCAGAAACGGGTTCGGCGTGCGGCGTAAAATAGAGTTGGTTGGGCCGCTGCGTTACCACAAAGGCATCATAGCCCTTTTCAGCCAGCGCTTGGCATAAGCGCGCAGTGCGTGTCATGAGCTAGGCCTCAGTTGCCACTGGCATATCGAGCGAGCGATAGCGTTGTTGCCAGTTCCAGCTTTCGGTGGCGCCGATCAATGGCTTGAAAGCTTCGGGCAGACTGTTGATAAACTCCTGACTGGGTTCTTGGCCGGGCCAGGCGCGGAACATGGGCGGGGTGTAGCCACCAATGATGATTACACGCTCTTTGTCACTGCGCAGTTGGCCAGTGGCGTGGATCAAGGATTCGGCAAAGAGGAGGGTTGAGCCAGCTGGCGCAACGAATTGATGAATCAATGACGGATCTTCGTAGGCACAGGCGATCATCTCTTTTTGCGAGGTCTTGATCTTATGACTGCCCGCAATGACGACGGTGCCCCCATCATCGGGGCCCAGATCGGTCAAGTTGGTCAAGGTCTTGACAAAATTACAGTGAAAGAGTCCGTTTTCCGTATAGGTGCCAATGCCGGGGCGTGTGCCAGTGTGAAAGCCATAGCGCACCGGTGTGCTGGGATCGAAATCGTCGCCGCGCGCATTGATGATCGCTTCGGATTCTTCCAGGCGTACACTGCCCCCCACAAATTCTTCGGCCATGGCCACCAAGCGTGGGTGGGTCAAGTATTCGAAGATTGCCGGATCAGCCTCCACAATGTGCGTAAAATGCACATGATTGGGCCGATAGCTGGAAAAACCGCTGCCGCGTACGCGGGCATGGGCCGGATCGCCGGTCGCGATCAACTCGCGTTTGAGCTTTTGCAACGCTTCACGCGTGCGCTCCACCTCGTCAGATGTCAGTGTATTTTCGACGATGACATAGCCATAGATGTCCAGGTGCAGCCGTTGCGCTTGGGTAAGCGCGGGAAAAGGTCGGGTATGGCCGTTTACATGACCATTGGTTTGCATAAAATCTATCCCTTCATACCAGTTAACGTAATGCCCTGAATAAAGCGTTTCTGGGCAAAGAAGAAGAGTACCACAATCGGCACGGTAATGACAGTCGCCGCCGCCATCATCAGATCCCACTGAGTGCGGTATTGGCCGCGAAAGGCAGCCAGCCCAACCGCTAACGTATATTTGTCGCCATCGTTGAGAAAGATCAGGGGCCCCAGAAAATCGTTCCAACAGCCCAAAAAGGCAAACAACGCCACCGTTGCCAGCGCCGGTTGCGTCAAGGGCAGGATAATCCGCCAAAAGATACCCCAATCACTGGCCCCATCAATGCGCGCCGCATCCGAGAGATCCATGGGGATTGTCAAAAAGAATTGGCGCAACAAAAAGATAAAAAAGGGCGATCCCAGAAAGGCCGGCACAATCAGCGGCTTGAAGGTGCCCACCCAGCCTATATCTTTGAAAATTAAGAAAAGCGGAATCAGCACAACAGGGCCGGGGATCATCATCGTGCTCAGCGTAATCGCGAACCAAACATCACGCCCCCACCAGCGCAACCGCGCAAAGGCATAGGCCACGAGTGAACAAGAGATCACCGTGCCAATCGTAGCTGTAATCGCGTAATAGAGACTATTCTGCAAAAAGAGCAGAAATTTAAAGGAGGGATTGTTGAGTGCTTTGCCATAATTGACCCATTGGGGTGGATCAGGTAGCCAGATCAGTGGATAGGCAAAGATCTGCTCTTTAGGCTTGAGCGATGTGGTAATCATCCAAAAGAGTGGTAGCAGAAAAAGCAACGCCGCCGCCAACAAGAGCAAAAAGGTGACACTTTTGTTGAAGGCGGTTAAGATCCGTTTGCTCTGCCACAGGCGAACTTCTGGCGTCGCTCGATTTACTACAGTTGCCATGCGTAATAACTCCTTTTTGTAGTCAACGGGGTTGGGCACCTTCATAGTAGACCCATCGTTTCGATGTGAGCATCAGGATCAAGGTAAAGATCAAGGTGATCACAAACAAAACAATGGACAGCGCCGACGCATAGCCCATATTGAAATATTGGAATCCTTGGCGATAGAGATAGAAGACATAGAAAAGGGTTGACCAAAGCGGCCCGCCATCGGAGATCACAAAGACTTGGGTGAAGATCTGTAAAGCACCAATCACCCCCATGATCAAGTTGAAAAAGATGGCTGGTGTCAAGAGTGGGATGGTAACATAGCGGGCACGATGAAAAAGATTAGCCCCGTCAATTTCCGAGGCTTCGTAGAGATGTTGGGGAATGTCCTGTAGCGCGGCCAAGAAAATAATCGCTGTCGAGCCGATACCCCACAAGCTCATCAAAATAAAGGCTGGTTTGGACCACACTTCACTGGTCAACCAGGGGGGGCCGGGAATACCGATCCGACTCAACAGATCGTTCACCAAGCCATATTCGGGGTTGAGAATCCAGGCCCACACTACCGCCGCCGCCACCCCTGGCACAATCGAGGGTAGAAAAAAGGTAGCGCGGAAAAAGGCCAATCCCCACACCCGATAGTTCAACAGCATGGCCAATGTAATCGCAAAAATCAACCCCAGCGGCACCGAAAAGATCGCATAATAGAGCGTGTTGTAGACCGCTTTCCAGAAAAGTTCATCGACATAGAACATTTCGTAATAGTTGTTCAGCCCAACCCATTCGGGCGGCTGCAGCACCGAATATTGGGTAAAGCTGTAATAGACCGCCGAAAGAATTGGCAAAATATTAAAAAAGATTATCCCCAATAGCCAGGGCGAAAAGAAGAGATAGCCCACAATATTTTCATGCACTTGTTGGCGCGAAAACCGCCGCTTATGCCGCGGCACAGGCCCGCGTGCCGTCCCCTTAGCCGGTACTTCCGCAATTGTTGTTGTCATGCATTACACCCATCTACCACGTTACACGCAAATTTTCATCTATGTCAGGCCGTACGAACAGACTGACAAGCCGTACTGCGCAACACGGCTTGTCAGTCAATCTGGCTACTTACCAAGCGCCTTATCGAGCTCTTTTTGTGAGGTGTCTTGGGCATCTTGGAGCGCCTGTTCGGGGCTCTTTTCACCACGCACCACCGACTCGATCGCAGCCGTCAATTGATCACTCCAGAAACGGCGCGCCGGCATAGCTGGCTCGTGATGGGCATAGGCCAGGGCATCATTATAAAGCTGCCAATAGCCACGGAATTCTTCGGTATCGGGCAAAACAGAGGGATAAATGTCAGTCTGATCTTTGCGCGAGACCATGTCAGCGGCCACAGGTACCCATTGGGCAATGCCCTGGATCGACATATAGGTGAGGAATTTGTAGGCTGCTTCGGGCTGGGGCGAACCTTTGGGCAAGACACAGGCCGAGCCTTGGTTGATGCTATCATTGCCCGTATCGCCAAGGTAGGGCAATGGATATACACCAAAGGGGACATCCGCGGCATATTCCTGTTTGGCCGAAAGTGACCAACTGCCGCGCCAGCTCATGGCCAACTGGCCGCGATAGAAGGGATCATCGGCTGTGTCGCCACCGCCCAAACCCTGGCGGAAGCGCTCTAGGGCCTCGCCACCATATTTATCGGCATATTGCTTCACCCATTCAAACGCGGCAATATTTTCGGGGGTGACAGCCGTCAGTTGTTGGGTTGCTTCATCGTACCATTCGCCGCCCGCCAACCAACCCAAGAGATCGGTGCGCGAGCCCCAGGGAATAAAGCCAACTCTTGAATAGCCGGCCACAGCGTCACCTTGCGTAATCTTGGCATCGGCAGTGTCGACCTCGGCCCAAGTCAGGGGTGGCGCTTCGGGATCAAGCCCGGCTTCCTCAAATAAGCCCTTGTGATACCAGGCCGCATAGGTGCCGCTCTCAAAGGGCTGCGCATAGGTCTTGCCCTGCCAGAGACATTCACCCCAAGCGACATCAAACCAATCTTCGGCTTTGGATTCGGTCGATGCCGAAAGATAGTCATCAATGGGGAGCAGTCCTTCGCGCACGGCCCATTCCACAACTTCACTACGTCCGATAATTGTGAAATCGGGTGGATTGCCGGCAGCTACGGCAGTGAGCAGTTTGGTCGAAAGATCACCCCAGGGCACAATCAACATCTCAACTTGAATGCCATCGGTGCCGTTGGTGTTGTATTCATCAACAATCTGCTGCTGGAACTCACCCCAGCGGTCGGCCCAGAAGGTCCAATAGGAAATTTGTGTGCCTTCACTAGACGCCGGTCCACCTTCGCTACTACCCGTGCTAGGGGCAGTAGTGGCGGGGGCACAAGCAGCAACCATGGCTACGGTCGCTAATCCGGCTGTCGCGCGTAAAAAATCGCGACGGCTTAACAACTGACGGGTCATCAACATGAAAATTTCTCCTCGGAGTTACACGAAAAAAGGAAATGATTCAGGTACACAAAGCCGCGGGAGGATGCACGAATACGGGGCCTGAATGGGTAACCAACGTATCTGTTCCACATACTTCAACAAGTATATAATATAATAATGTCGAACAGATGAGTGCCATCTGGGGTGAACCAGCAAACGTAGTACAGCCTGCTACACTCCAAAGCGCATTGTCAGCGTGGAAAATATCTCCTGTATAATACACGTTCTAGAAAAAGCCGTCAAAGCAAATTAATCAATTGACAAAATTTAACCGAAATACAGATTCAGAAAAGGATAGTATGTCTACCGGAAACCCCAATACAACGCCCAACAAAGTTTACAAAGTGCTCTTTCTCACCGCACGTAGCCCACACCATCAACAAGCAGCCATAGACGCCGCCCCAGCCGAATTAGCCGTTACCATGCTGCGCACGCCGGATCGCACAACTTTACTCGAACGATTACCCGAGTTTGATTTTCTTATCACCGAGCGGCATGGAGTTATCGATGCCGCGATGATGGCAGCTGGCCAAAAGTTACAGTTGATCCAACGCCTGGGTTCACTGGCTTTTGATATTGATGTAGCCGCGGCCCAGCGCCAAGGCATCCCCGTTTGCACCTGGCCGATCGAGGGCTGTATTTTGGTAGCAGAGCATATGGTCATGCAACTGCTGGCGGTGGCCAAACGCCTACCCGAAGTCCAAGCCATCGCCGCGCAGGCCGGCGATTGGGAGCGGCCATCACGACGTACGGATGAAAACACCTTTGCCTATAACTGGTCGCGCCGGACCGATATTGGCGGGCTTTATCAAAAGCGCATTGGCATCCTTGGCTTTGGCGAAATTGGGGCCGAATTGGCGCGGCGCTTGCGGGGCTTTGCGCCACAAAAGATTCTCTATCATAAACGTAGTCAGTTACCGGCAGCCCTCGAAGCCGACTTAGGGATTACGTATGCCACGCATGATGAGATCATTACCCAAAGCGATTTTCTATGCAGCCTCTTGCCCTTCTATCCAGAAACCGAGATGAGTTTGAACAAATCTATTTTCGGACGCATGAAGCCAGGTGCAGCCCTTGTCAGCTGCGGCAGCGGCAGTATTATCCAAGAAAGCGACCTGGCCGCGGCTTTGCAAACGCGTCAATTGGCGGGTGCGGCGTTGGATACCTTTGAATGGGAGCCGCTACCGCCGGGCAATCCACTTGTCCAGCTAGCGCATGATCAGCAAAGTAATCTTTTGCTCACCCCCCATACCGCCGCGGGCGCTTTACCCAAAGGTCAAACAGGAAGCCGAAAAGACGACTATACGAATATTATGCGTTTACTGAAGGGTCAACCCCTCTTATATCCGGCAGCGCCGCAAAAATCATTGGGGTAGGTCGCCCACTAGTGTGTAATTAAATTTTAATCAAAACAACGATCATACTTAATTCAAAATACGAAATCGTCAGACTATTTGGTGATCCATCCTCAAAACCCTCGACTGACTGTACAATATGCTTAGGAAACGTAATCTTATTCTGTATATTCTATCCCAAATCCTATGCCCCAATCATTAGATTTTTTAAATCAATCGTTCGAAATACCCTGTAAATCCTATCTATTGTTCCGCCAGATAACTACCTCTAAGTAACCTTACTATTTAATCATTCCGGCTAACAAAATGTATGTTTGTGGAATTTTGTTTTTCACACAAAATTGACATTATCGTTATTATGCTTTAGAGTAACCGAGAAGGTCTATGCGGATTGTACTATTCCCCAAGTAAGACAATCCGACCTTGCCATAACTTTTACCGCAAAAAGGAGACAAAAGTGACTAGAGTTTACGTAATCGTCAGCACTCTCATCTTGCTGACACTGTTGATGGTTGGCCCAGCCCTTTCCAAACAAAATTGGACAGGTGGTCCTGGCTGGACAGGTGGTCCTGGCTGGACAGGTGGTCCTGGCTGGACGGGCGGTCCTGGCTGGACGGGTGGCCCCGGCTGGACAGGTGGTCCTGGCTGGACAGGTGGTCCTGGCTGGACGGGCGGCCCCGGCTGGACAGGTGGTCCTGGCTGGACGGGCTAAGGGTAACGCGTACGAATCAGAGTTTGCTTACAATCACAACAACAGCGACAGCTAACTACTGTCGCTGTTGTTTTTGTAGTACACTTGTAGCTAGTTGTGTCCATACAGTCCACTTACAGAAATTCACGATTATGATAAAGCCACGCTATAGTCAATTTCTTACGCTCTTGTTTGTAAGCATCGTCTGGTTTCTCATTGGCTGGTTAGCGCGGGATTATCTCCCTGGCAAACAAGCACTCAGCCTGACAGCAGAACAGCAGTTGATGCTGCGGGCAGAGCAAGCAATTACAACCCTACATTACCCAACCACAGAGATTCCACCGCTCGCATTGGCCCATGCGGCAATTCGCGGTATGTTACAGGTAATGCATGATCCCTATAGTGCCTTGTTTCCGCCGACCGTTAGTGGAAGATTTCAAGCTGATTTTACGGGTGAGACAGGTGTACCAGGGCTTTGGTTTGATATTGTCGATGGCCAATTAGTGATAGTCAAAGTGCCCGCGGGTCGCCCCGCCGATCTGGCCGGTCTCCAAGTAGGCGATATTATCAAACAGGTAGATGACGTTGTCTTTGACGAAAACACTTCTGGGGACGAAGCCAGTATGCTGTTGCGTGGCCCAGCCAACACCGCGGCCCATGTTGTTGTGCAACGCGGTGAGACAATGATTGAAGCCGAGGTATTGCGCGAGCCGTGGAAAATTGTTTCTACGCAGATGATGGACAACATTGGTTATCTCAAATTAGAGGCCATTCCAGCCAATGCCGCCGAAAAGATGCAAGCTGGCTTGGAAGAACTTCTACAGCAGAATATGCAAGGCTTGATCTGGGATTTACGCAACAGTGGCGGCGGTTCCATGCAGGCAACCGAGGAGATTCTTTCTTATTTTATGGCCAACCAGGTTATCTATAGCGCAGAGTTTATGGATGGCACGCGCCAAACCTTTACAACCGGCAAGTCGCCACTGCTCCCCGATCTGCCATTAGTTATCCTGATTGACGAAAAGACATATTCCTCTAGCGAAATGGCAGCAATTGCCATTGAGGAACACAAGCGGGGATTGTTGCTAGGCACGACAACCAAAGGCAAAGGGATGATCCAGGACACAATTGCCCTGGATGAGCAAAACCTTTTGCGGCTTAGTATTGCCAAATGGCTTTCACCATCTGGCGAGTGGATTCAAGGGAAAGGGGTTATGCCGGATGTTGAGTTAACTGACGATCCGGCAACATCAGAGGATGAACTCGTTACGTATGCGATCGATTATCTTCAAGCGCAGATAAACCAGTAGACACATAGCTACCCGAACGTACTGCCAACGACAGCAGGGCGAATCTAGGCAAAAGGCATCATCGCCGCCTTGATCGAACGCAAGGAAGCACTCTTCTTAGCATGGGTGTAGGTATCTGGCGTTTCGGTGGGTATGCTACCTGTCAACTCTTGCGCCACCTTGGCCGCCGAATTAATAAAGAACTCTGTGCCGTGGGTTTCAGCAACGCATAAGAAAGCGTTGACAATCACCGGATCAAACTGTTGGCCAGAACAACGCTTCACTTCTTGCACGACATCCAGCAGCGAACGTGTTGCACGGTAGGGGCGATCCGAAAGCATGGCTTCGACACTGTCTGCAACCGCCAAAATGCGTGCGGGAAGCGAATTTTCCTCCTCTTTAAGCCCATCGGGATACCCGCGACCATCCCAGCGTTCATGATGACTGCGCACCATGGGCACTAGTTCCTGCAACTGTGGCATTTGCGCAACAATCTCAGCCCCAATCACGGTATGCAGCTTCATTACCTCAAACTCTTCATCTGTGAGCCGGCTTGGCTTGCCAATAATGGCGTCGGTCACACCCACTTTCCCAATATCATGAATCAATGCACCGCGCACAATCATTGCTTGCTCTTTGGGTGGCAGGTTCATCTCGTGGGCAATGGCACCGGCATAGCGGGCCACTTGAGTTGAATGACCAAAGGTATAAATATCATAGGCGTCAATCACCGAGCTCAGGGTATGCAACAGATCAAGGTTGGTTGCTTCGAGTTTTTGATTGGCAGCTTCTAATTGATCAACATAGGTGCGCGTATGACTGATGTAGAGCCGGAATGCGTACCCAGTGGCAGCCACGGGCAACAGGAAAATTGCCATACCTGAACCGCCCGCAACCTCATAGGCAAAGGCCAGACTTCCCCCACCCACAATACCGCTGACAATCGCAATTGGCGTTGTCCACTGCCAATCTTCCTGCCAGATCTGCAGCGGGGGACGACCTGTCTGTAAACTAATGACAATGATCAACAGGCCAAGCCCGACAACCGTATCCGTTACCACAGCCAAAAACAGGGGAAGAAATGTGTCGAGCGCAATTGGAACGCCGGGGCTACCACCACTCCAGACGAAGATCAGGCCAGCACCGGTAGCCGACAAAAGGCGCATGCTCATATTAAATGCCGAGCGCCGCAACAGCGATGCGCGCGGACGACCTTGTTTTTGGGAGTTATACAAGAAACTTGTCGTCACCATGGTGGCTGCGCCACCGGCCAAACTTGTCAACCCGCCGGCCCAAGGGCCTAATGCGGCCATGGCAGCCAGCGCAATCACAAAGCCCATGGACATCGAGCTACGACTTTTGGCAAACAATTCCACGCCGACCAATTCAATAATCACTGCAGCACATGCAAAAAGGGCGAGAGCGAACCAACCCTGATCATACCGAGTGACAGCAATAAGCGCGACAAATACGCCTACTACCGAAATAGTAGTCGTATAAATTGGCACCCATTGTGCTGTGTCGCGTTCTTGCTTTAACACACCATCCACCAGAGTAGCAACAGACACGTCAATATTCTCCTCTCAGGTAGTTGCTGCATATACTGCAGTGCAATTCTGATACAACAAGCAATCCAAATCAGTCAGAGAAAACGAAGGCAGTGTAAATCTTCATTCAGCTTCCTGACAATACGATGTCAGTTTCAATGATTTGTTTACCGTGACATTAATATACCAGTGTATCACCGTTCATAGTGAGAGGACATCAAACAAAAGCAGGAAGTCAAGTATTCCAGCCCACTACTTTCATGCTAACCTAATTATGCTAAGTCTTTCTTCCTACGAAAATTCTGTAACGCGGCATAAAGTAGTAGTTTATTCGCGCAACAATCTAGTGAGAAGACTCTAATGAGAGCAATGTAGTGGGGACAATGTAATACGACAGGTATCGTCTATCCGTCACAGCGTAGACGCGCGCCGCTGTTTACGCTGTGCTTTGTTACCATTTATGAAGTTATCGGAGGAGTTGGAATTAGAGATGTTAGAATTTGTATCGAGTCCCGGCTACGCAACTTTGCCTGGCCTGTTGCGCTAGCAGTCGGCACAATGCCCCAACGCGGTTGGTAGACGGGACAGCTTATTGGTCTTCAAGCGTACCTGTTCGAGAAAGCTGTACGTAAAAGCACAGATACAGGGTAAGCGCTCACAAAGCGGCGAAGACATACAGGTTCTCTGTGGATTGACTGTGGCAAGTTTTGTGCCTGGGCAGACTCCACTAAATTTTCAACTCAACTTGTTTAGCAAGTATAAACAACTTCAACAATTTGCACAACACTACTTTCAATTGGCAGCTAGGGCAATCTGCATAGAAAAAGTCGTCTTTGGAGCAGCAACCTGATCCGCCAGCGGCGATACATCGCGCACAAAACGGCCCTGCATACTCCACGGCCCTGTCCAGGTGATCTGGGCATCGACCAGTCGGCCACGGAGAGGCAGTTCGCTGTCAATAAAGACTAATTTATTTTGCCGGGTGCGGCCACGCCATTTGCCCTTGTGCTGATCTTCGACCAATACTTCCACAATTTCGCCGAGAGAACGCTGATTGATCGCCGCACAAATGCTCTCTTGTAGGGCCTCAACCGCTTCATGTCGCCGCACCTTTTCCGCGTCTGTCACGTCATCCAGCCAGCGGCGCTCGCTCACCGTGCCTGGCCGCGGGCTGTAGCGCGCGAGATGCACTTTGTCTAGTTCCAGATCGCGCAAGACGGTCAGCGTTTTCTCAAATTGTTCCGCAGTTTCGCCACAGAAGCCAACAATAATATCGGTGTGGATCGCCGCGTTGGGCAGTATCGTGCGGATGCGTTGGATCAGGGCGCGATAATCAGCATTGGTATAGCCGCGTTTCATGCGTTCCAAGATTTCATCGTCACCGGCCTGAATGGGCACTTCAATATGCTCGCAAACCTTGGGCAGGTCGCGCACAGTCTCCAACAAACGATCAGTCATATAATTGGGATGGCTGGTCAGGAAACGAATGCGCCAGAGTCCGTCGATCTGGTGGACTTCCTGTAACAAATCGGCCAGATCGGGCACGTTGCCTTCGGCGAAGCCGTTGAAGGCGCTGACTGTATTACTGTTGCCCAAGCCATTTTCGCGCCAGTCGTAACCATAGCGATCAACAATTTGGCCCAATAACGTGACTTCACGCACACCCTGGGCCACCAGTCCACGAATCTCGTTAACGATTTCGTCTACAGCACGACTGCGCTCAACGCCACGACGAAAGGGAATAATACAAAAGGTACAGGCGTGGCTACAACCATGCACAATTGGCACATGGGCCGACACCGGGGCTTCGCCACTCAGCGCCAGATGTTTGATCGACTGCACGGTACCAATCGGCTGCGCTTGGTCTTGCAATTGGTAGCGCTGGATCAACTGCTCCCGTTCAATCGAAGCCATTTCGGCTTCAATCTCGTTTTGGCGCAGATAGTTCACCAGGGGCGCGGCCTCGCTGGGTGGCATAAACACATCGACATAGGGATAGGCGGTCAACAATTGTGGGCTAGGCTTTACCCCGACCATACACCCCATTAGCGCAATGGCACGGTCTGCTTTCTGGCGCTTCCAGGGTTTTAAATTGCCCAGCTTGCCAATGGCTTTATCTTCGGCAGCCTGGCGCACGACACAAGTATTCAGGACAACAACATCAGCATCGTCCAGCTTATCGGTGGGGCCATAACCGATTTTTTCTAATTCGGCGGCGACATGGTTACTGTCGGCAATGTTCATCTGGCAGCCAATCGTCCAGATGTGATACTTACGGGAAGCAGTCGAGCTTTGGTCGGTCGTCACTTCATGGGTAACGACCGTTTCTGGTGCCAAGGCAGCAGATTCAAGCGAGATTGGGCGTGTCATTTTTCTCTCCTGTTGTCCGGTGTATGCCGGGCAGGGTTATCAACGGATGATGAAAGTAAACGAAAATGCAGAGCAACCAACCTAAACAATGTTCAATCGCTCGTATTGCATGTAATTGTATGTAGTAGTCAGCACCCTGTCAAATAGATAAAGAGAGGGATGACTTGCTGCCTTGCCTTGATCCGCGCAGCCGCCAACGCACCTATCCAATTGCGTGAGGCCGCTATAGCCAAGCAGGTTATGCAGCAAAGCTTATCATAAAATTGTCGAGAACGCGCAATCCTCAAGACACACAAACTATGATACGATTGACGTAGCTCGAATCATCGTATCGATATAATCGGCATAAAACATGCCAGTGCGCAGCCGTGCGTCACGCGTACGCAACTGGCGGATTTGGGTAATGATTGTATCATTCGGGACAGTGCGGCGATTTCTCATGAGCTTGCTTCTTCCCGCTGCCATTGGCAGTGGACCAAGAACAGCGCAAACGACGAGCAGCATAAAGCGACCTGTACAGGTTGGTAGAATGAGCTGTCCAACCATGGCGGTTGACACATAAGGATATCTCCCCAGCAGATTATTGTTCAGTCAATAGCGCAACAAAATATCCCCACATCGGCTGATGTAGGTTGAGGACAAATTGATTATTTGGTTGCGCTATCCTACTGATTTAATAACTGCACGGAAGTCACCTGTTAGGGCAGTACGGACAAACATGGCAGAAGTGGTGCAGACGCCAGTATAGCATAACCGGTGTCGCGGCAAAAATGTTCTTTTGCCCCTTCCTGAAAGAGCTAAGGCTCGGAGCAACGGATACTCCTCCAGGAAGGGCAAACCCAAGCTTACGTTTATGCTGTCAGCGCAGTTTGGATGCGTTCGGGGGTAAAGGGCAGCTGACGTAGGCGCGTGCCCGTCAAGGCAAAGAAGGCATTGCCAATCGCTGCCGCCACGGGCGCAATTGGTGGCTCGCCGACACCACGCGGCTGGCCGTCGCCCGCTTCCAACAGCACAGTCTCGACATGGGGTGCATCGTGCATGGTGAGCAGCGGATAGGTGTCAAAGTTAGTCAGCGCAATTTGGCCATCCTTCACCTGCATCTCCTCCAGAAAGGTAGAACCAACACCCCACATCACATTGCCTTCGATCTGCGCGGCCGCGCCGTCGGGATTGATGGTCAAGCCACAATCCATGGCAACGGTGATCTGGTGAACACGCATACGGTTACTGGCCGCATCAAAGGAGACCTCGGCCACCTGTGCCACCGCAGTGTCGGCGTCAATACAGCAGGCCAGACCCCGGGCGCGGCCGGCTGGCGCAGCGGTGCCCCAGCCCGATTTTTCCGCCACGGCTTCCAGCACCTTGCGCAATCGCTGGCCACGCTGGTCGTCAGTGAGATGATTGAGCCGGAAAGTCAGCGGATCGATACCCGCGCTGTGCGCCAGTTCATCCATAAAACTTTCCAGGGCAAAGGTATTGGCTAATAAACCAAGTCCGCGCCACCAGCCCGTGCGCACGGGCAACGTAATGCGATGGGCCACAGTTTGTAGATTGGGAATCTGATAGGTCGAGCGTGCACCGCGTGTGGCTCCAAAATCAGCGCCCATGATCAGTGCGAGAAAGCCGGGCAGAAAGCCAAAGGCCACATCGCCGCTAGCTTGCTGATGATTGAGTGCGCTGATTCTGCCGTTGTCATCCAGAGCTGCGGACAGTACATGATGGGTGGCGGGACGAAAATAGCCATGCCGCAATTCTTCGGTGCGATCCCAACCCACATGCACCGGGACACCGGCTGCCTTGGACAAACGTGCGGCTTCCAGGGCCACCTCAAAGCCAGCCTTGCGCCCAAAACCACCGCCGACATAGGTAGGAATCACTTCGACCTGCTCGGTTTCCAAACCCAGTGCTTCGGCGATAATATCACGCGTGCGCCCCTGCATTTGGGTTGAAACCCAGACGCGTGCGCTATCGACCTGTACATCGGCCAGCGCGGCTTGGGCTTCCAATGGCGACTGTACAGCAAAAGGCGAGCGGTATTCGGCGCGCAAGGTGGTGCGCTGTGCCAACACCTTGGCAGCATCGCCCACCGCTTGAATCACAATGCCATCGTTGCCGCCTACGGTCACCGCTTGCTCTAGTTCCGCCTGTTGCCAGCGTTTGCCCTCATCCCACGTTAGCTGCACTGCTGCCAGCGCAGCCCGCGCTTGCGCACGCGAATCGGCAACGACACCTACAAAATCATCTTCGATCACAACGGTGTGGACACCGGGCATGCTTTGAGCATTGCCGGGCTGGGCCGCAGTCAGCTTGGCCTCTAGCGTGGGCGGACGTGCGATGGCACCATATTTCATCCCCGCAACTCGCATATCATAGCCGTAGATCGCTGCGCCAGTCACCTTGGCAGGAATATCAACACGCGCCATCGACTGACCAATGACCTGAAATTCGGTAAACGCTTTCAGCGCGGGCAACGTTTCGGGAATTTCCCAATCGCTTTGGTTGGCAGCAATAGTATGAAAATCAACCCGGGTGGCCGCATCACCGACCACAGCAAAACCGCGCCCGTCAATGGTGAGCTTGTCACCCGGCTGGCCCAAGATTGTCGCAGCCTCGCTGCGCAACATTTCGCGCAGCGTGGCAGCCGCTTGACGCAACGGCGTATACACCCCGGTCACCGAGGTGCTGCCCGCGGTACCAAAGGCATCGGCTGGTCCGCTATTGGTGGTAGCTTGGGCAACATCGAGATCGGCCCAGGCAATGCCTAATTCTTCGACAGCAATCTGCGCGATCGACGTATGCACACCCTGCCCCATTTCCACCTTGGAAATATAGAGGCGAATGCGGCTATCTTCCAAGATTTCAAACCAAGCCGAGGGTTCCGTCGGAAAGCCGCCGCCAGGAGCCCCAGCCTCGCTCATTTCCGCCATACGCAAGTACAGCGCGGGCCGCCCGAAGGTCACGCCGAGCGCCAGGCCAACGCCCGTTACGCCGACCCCAATCAGAAAGCCGCGCCGACTGATCCGCCAACGGCGCTTGGCTTTGGCTGTTTCGATTGTAGCTTGTGGATCTTGTGTGCTCATACAGGGACCTCAGCGGTGGAAAGGGTGGCCATTTGTTCGGCAGCGCGTGTAACGGCACGTTTGATGCGCACGTAACAGCCACAGCGACAGTAATTATTGCCCATAGCGTTGACAACATCTTCTTCAGTGGGCGTGGCATTTTGTTCTAGCAAGGCCACAGCTGTCATAATTTGGCCGCTCATACACCAGCCACATTGGGGCACTTGTTCATCGATAAACGCTTGCTGCACCGTATGCAGTGCAACACTGCCATCGGTACTTTGTTCGGCCAAACCCTCGATGGTGCGAATGGCGCGCCCAGCCACGGCAGCCGCGGGCGTAATGCAGGAACGGGTGGCCACACCATCGACCTGGACAGTACACGCGCCGCAAATGCCCATGCCACAGCCAAATTTAGAGCCAGTCAAGCCCAATTCATCGCGCAATACCCAGAGCAATAGGGCACTTGGATCATCAGCGACCGCATATTCCTGATTGTTAATTATCAACTGCATGGCTTATCCATTTCTATATTCGATATATGACTATGATATAACTATAACAAAAATTCCAACAAAATAATACAAAAGCTCTTCAAATCATCAACAAATCATGGATGAACCCACTATAGAAGACATTGCGCGGGAACGCAGTAGGTCAGGTTCCGATTATCAAATCCGCAATCTCCAGCCATTGCGGATTGTCACAGGCGACCAGTTGATGGTGCGGCAGATGCCACGGTGTCAATGCCAGCGCCTGATTATCCTTCCAGATCACCAAGCCCAGCGGACCACGCGGCGCTTGATTACATATCAGCACGCTTTCGCCATCCACCGAAAAACGTGCGCCACGCATGCCCCACTCGATTCTATAGGTGTGCCACTCTGTCAGGTCACATGCGATTTGGGCTTCGTGTACGCCAATTGCGCGCTGACCAATCGGCCAGAGGTGGCGATAGAGCCAGGGAATCCGCATTAACGGCATAGCAATCGGCGCGGTGGGCGCTAAAGCAAGAAAGGGCCAGCGCCAGGCGTCCATGGTGGCGGCCTTCCAGCCGGGGCCTGGCACATCCAATGCCAACGCCATGTTGGAGGGCGGTGAACTACAGAAAAACCAGATCGCACGCGGTAACGTCGGTCGGCGCAATTTACCAAAGCCAAAGGGATCGTTCCAAAAGCCAAAGCCTGCCGTACCACGCAAGGCAGCAGTGTTGTGCGAAAAACGGGCGCGCAGAGTCAAGGTGAGCGGTGGCCGCCAGGGAAATTGCGAACGCGCCAAGTCTTGATAATCATCCAGTTGGGCATTGGTATAGTGGGCAAGGCTGGTGGGGCCATTGGACAAGCGCGCATGATTGGCATACAGCTCGGTTTGACCTGCCCCAACGCCATGCGACTGCAAAGCGGTCAGTCTAGCCATGCGGCTGGGTTCCGGTACGCTCGGCGATCAGAATGCCGACGCGAAAAATGCCAACAGCCCGTTCCTCGATGACCGGCGCAAAGCCAGCCGCAACAAGGTGCGCCATCATCTGCTGTTGTATGGCGTGTAATGGCCGACCATAAAAGAGCGGAATCGCGCGTTCCCACCCGTTGGCGGCCAGGGCAACCCACAGGCCAACGATTACAAGGCGCTTGGCCTGTGGGTTGCCCTGGCCGGATAACAAGCGGGCGCATTCGTGCAAGGTGGCTGCTTCTAGAATATAGGGGGCGGGAAAGGTGGCAACAATACTATCAAACGCGCCATCGGGAAAAGGCATGGCCTGGGCACGTGCTTGGACGAGTGGTACCGAGAGCCCATGCGCCGTCAACTTACGCAGGGTTTGCCGATGCATGGCGGCAGCCGGATCAAGCCCCACAGTCAGCGTGGTATGTGCTGCCAACAGTGGCAACAATTCGCCTGTGCCAAAGCCAAGTTCCAAGCAACGCGGGCCACGCACATACCCCAGCGCCAGTGCCCGCCACTGGGGCCAATAGCCCAGGCTCACGCACCAGCTTACCCAATCGTAGCTCCAGGCCCACTCGGCATAGAGGCGTTCGCAAGCCCACGCATAGAGACGCTGTAGCAGCATAGTAGCTCCGATCACCTTTTAACGGGCTTGATAGCGCGCGAAAAATGCGGCTTGCTGAAAGCGCATCCCCGCCAATATCTGTTCGATCCGCCGCTGGCTGAGCGACCCAATGTAGTCACCCAACGCTGTTTTCTCGACCATCTCGACCTGCGAAATGACGACGACACTTTGCCTGGATAGATTGGCTTCGCCCAGGTCAAGCACAAGATTGCCGGGTTCGGTGCCGCGCTTGAGATTCGATGTCAAAGCACAAACCACCACGGTGTTGATACGGCTGCTATTAATCGCATCATCCTGAATCACCACATGCGGATGGGGATAGCCTGGTTCCGATTGATCGGGTTCTGCCACTTGCAACCAGTAGATATCTCCCTGCTTGATGGCCCTGGGTGCGCCGTCGCTCGGCGTGGCCGTTTTCGCCGCCTGATTTTGACGTTGGTTGGCTTTAATAAAATTCGCAACGGCCAGCTCGATCAACTCACTGGGCGCTAGCTTGAGCTGTTGCGCCACGACTTCCACTTGATCGAACACGGTCTTTTGTAGAGCAACTGTCGTTTCTACCCTTGTCCCCATCGGTCTATACCATTCACTTTATTGTAAAATCATCTCATTCCTTGGTGCGATTTTGTTATTATGCCACAGTGACGATGACATTGCCCTTTTTGTGGCCTGTTTCGACATAGCGGTGTGCCTCGGCAATTTGCGCCAAAGGGTAGCGGCGATCGATGACCGCTTTGATCTTCCCCGCTTCAAAAAGTTTGTTGAGAAAGTTCAGATTCTCTCTATTCTGCAGGAGGCCCGCCGTCGCAAACTTGGCTTTTTTGCCGCCACCCATTGCAGTCCATAGTATGTCACGCACAATCACCAGCGTTGGGACGGTTGTAAGGTACATCCCCTTTGGTGTAAGCGCGCCTTTGCACTGTGCAAATGAACGCTTGCCGACCGCATCGAAAATCACGTCATAGATCTGGCCGGTTTGGGTAAAATCCATTTTGGTATAGTCGATGACCTGATCGGCACCCAGCGACTTCACCATTTCGACATTCGCCGTACTGCACACACCGGTTACTTCCGCCCCATAATACCTGGCAAGCTGTAGCGCATAAATCCCGACCGCGCCAGAAGCGCCATTGATCAGAATTTTTTGCCCAGGCTGAAGCTTGGCCACATCGCGCAGGAAGGTCAATGCGGTTGGCGCCCCATCCATGATGCCGGCTGCCTCTTCATGGCTCATCTTGGCCGATTTGATGATCAGCGGTTTCGCTTCGGGCAGACAGATGTACTCCGCATGTGCGCCAAAGCGATCTGGGCTCATGCCAAAAACCTGGTCACCTGGCTTAAACAGCTTCACATCTTTGCCAACAGCTTCAATTTCCCCGGCAAACTCAACCCCTTGGATCGACAATCTAGGTTTTGTAAGACCATAAATCAGTTTGACAATAAAGGGCTCGCCCTTGCGAAAGGCGATGTCCGATGGCGTTACGACGGACACATGAACTTTGATCAGGACTTCATTGTCCTTGGGGATCGGTTTGGCTACCTCTATAAGTTGAAGCACATCCGTGGTTCCGTAGTGCGTGCAAATTATCGCTTTCATGCGTTTCCTCCAACGTTGCTTTGATTTGTCTATGACACAACGGTGATGACAACTTTGCCACGGGCGCGTCCTGTCTCCAGATAGCGGATCGCGTCCGCTGTCTGGGCTAAGGGATACGTTCTATCGATCACCGGGACAACTTTGCCCGCTTCCAGCAGATCTTTGATAATCAGCAAATCTTTTTGGTTGGCGTTCGCTGTCGCCATCAACCCGATTTGCTTACCGCCCAGTAGCATAACCTGGAACAAACGCGCTAGGTTTGTAAATCCGGCAACGGCACAAATGCCAGCGGGGGTTAAGGCACGCCTAAGATCTGTAACCGAACGATTGCCCACTGCATCAAAAATCAGGTCATAACGCTGACCGTTTTTTGTAAAATCTTCTTTGCTGTAATCAATGACATGGTCGGCACCAATTGAGCGCACCAGATCTAGATTGCGCGTGCTGCATACGCCAGTCACTTCAGCGGCCCCAAATGCTTTGGCAATCTGCACCGCAAAGGTGCCCACCCCACCGGACGCACCGTTGATCAGCACCTTTTGCCCAGGCTGAATCTGGCCTTTGTCACGCAGGCCCTGCAAAGCGGTGAATGCCGCTAAAGGGACAGCGGCAGCTTGCTCGAAGGTCAGCTTGGCTGGTTTCAACGCCAACAGCGCTTCGGGCGCACAAAGATACTCAGCAAAAGTGCCCAACACATCGAGGTGCATTTCTCCAAATACTTCATCACCGAGTTGAAACTGTGTTACCTTGCTGCCAACTGCTTCAACGCGCCCCGCGACATCAGCGCCGAGCCTTGTGTTTTTGGGTTTCAGCAGCCCATTGGCGAAGCGGGCCAAGAACGGCTCGGCGCGCATCAGATGCCAATCGGCGGGATTGGCCGATGCCGCGTGAATTTTGATCAGGACTTCATTCGCCTTGGGCATAGGTTTTGCTACCTCTTTGAACTGAAGTACATCCGGTGAACCATATTCAGTGTACACAATTGCTTTCATGCGTTTCCTCCAAGAAAGTTAGACTTTGTGGTTATGTTCCAAAGTAATGACGACATTACCCTTTTTGTGCCCTTTTTCAACATATCGGTGCGCTTCGCCAATCTGTTCAAACGTGTAGCACCGATCGATGACCGGCTTGATCTTTCCCGCCTCAATCAACGCTTTGAGGAAGTGTAAATCGTCAGCCCGATCCTTTCGTTGCATTTCCACATTCAGATAAGTCCCGCGCGGCCGAAGGGCTTTCTTGCCTTTTGATTTCGAGATTCGCGAAACCATTTTACCAACGGCATCAAAGATTAAATCATAACGCGCTTCGCTTTCTGTGAAATCCTCTTTGGTGTAATCAATTACGCGATCGGCGCCCAGTGATTGCACCAATGCTAGATTCGTGGTACTGCAGACCCCGGTAACCTCCGCGCCAAAGTACTTAGCAAGCTGGACCGCATACGTCCCGACACTGCCGGAAGCGCCATAGATCAGCACTTGCTCTCCACGCTCGATCTTGCCTTTTTTCAGGATATTCAAGGCGGCCAGGCCACCGATCGGCACGCCGGCGGCCTCCGCATAGGTCAGATTGGCCGGTTTGATAGCCACCAGCCCATCTTCAGGCAGACATTTGTACTCGGCATACGCACCAAACCCCAAACCGCAAGCGGCAAAAACCTGGTCGCCACGCTGAAATCGCTGGACAGCTTTGCCCGCTGCGGCAACCTCCCCTGCTAGCTCAAATCCCAAGATTGTTACTTTTTTGGGCCTTAGGAGACCATTATAAAGCCTTGCAGCAAATGGATCAGCTTTGCGCATGCGCCAATCCCCTGGTGTTACTGTTGTCGCATAGACGCGGATCAATAGTTCATTCGCCTTGGGTGTCGGTTTGGCGACCTCTTTGATCTGAAGCACATCGGGGGAACCATATTCTTCGTAGACAATCGCTTTCATTTTCTTGCTCCTTTTCTTTCTGGGCTGGCACCTTGAAGTGCCATACACAGTAAACCCAAGTCGGTTATGCGGTGACAAAGGCAGGACGGGTCGGAGTGGCCAGCCGCCGGCGGATGATCCATTCAGCCACGGCTAGGTTGATCACCCAGCCGGCCGCCATGAATAGTGCCCGCGTCAGCTCGCCCTGCACGGCAGGGAAGAGGAACCACGGCAAATTCGTCAAGACCTGCGTGCCTGCGCCCATGCCGATGGCGTAGCCGCGGATCATCCAGGCCCCATGCTTGGCAAAATCCCGGCGCTGGATCGCGGCGACGCCAAGGAGAATAGAAAGGAGCATGGCCAAGCCGAAGAGGATCCGCAAGCCATAGAGGAGTTCACCATCGTATGCCGGCCAGGGATAGAACTGGGTCATCCACAGCCCGGAGAGGGCGGCGATCAGCCCGCTGGGAACCAGGAGCCGCCCGGCGGCACGATGCCAGCCGCGGCGCTGACGCCGGAGACTGGGGGCAAACTGGAAGGCACCCAGGATGGCATAGAAGCTGACGCTGAGGATGTGCAACACCACAGGCAAGGGCGAGGCGAAGAAGCGCGCATTGTCCGGCGTGACTTCCGCACCGCCGCTCAATTGGGTCAGGCGGACCGCGCCGGCGACTACTGGCACAAGGCTGAACAGGATTAATCCCGTCGGTATGAGCCAATCCGACCGCTTTTGAGAGTTAGTTATGTTCATCATTTTCTCCCGATTTTTCATTTCACTTCTTCTTCCAACTCGTAAGAGAAGACTTGGTCGAGCGGCACGTTAAAAGCGAGCGCAATGCGAAAGGCCAATTCCAGCGAAGGGGAGTATTTGTCCTGTTCCATTGCAATGATGGTTTGGCGAGTCACCCCGACTTTCTCTGCCAACTGTTGCTGGGTCATTTCACTATTAAAAAAACGTAACGTTCGAATGTTGTTGTTAATCCGCCGTTTACTCATCTTAGAAGCCTCTGCGATAAAAGGAGAGCCGGGCAATATCGCCAACAATCTGTGCTACGACGCCAAAAAAGACGAGCAGGGTAAACATGATCAATGGTGGTTGACCAAAGGCAAAGGTTAACATCGCCAGAAAACTCCCGATTGAGGAGACAAAATAGGTAACTTTTGTCCCTTTCAGATCGATGAACTTGTCGCGCTCATCGGCAATATCTTCAATTACCGGTTCTGCTTGCGTTTGGATTGCCTGGATGATAGCGGAGACAAGATGCGTGAGGATCGTGGC
>Ga0105048_10004064_pt1 | contig 23947 bp, 23 predicted proteins | sample MAT05_FD_78382 | JGI IMG/M metagenome (GOLD analysis project Ga0105048, IMG submission 78382) | Freshwater microbial communities from Lake Fryxell liftoff mats and glacier meltwater in Antarctica - MAT-05 | ecosystem: Environmental > Aquatic > Freshwater > Ice > Liftoff microbial mat | place... | reverse complement strand
CGTCGCCGATGCGACCACCTCCATCGACACCAAGGTCACCGCTAGGGCCTACCTCAATGCCGCGGGCAAGCCTGACGCAGGCCAGGTCGACGCCGATACGGGTACCTGCAAAGAGGTCACTGACACCACCTACAACCTGGTGCTCACCGGCAAAGCACTTCGATGCGGGAGCTTCCTCTCGTACGCCTGCGCGGGTGGGTGCAACTCGGGTTCTGGAACGTGTTCGTCAAGGCCACCGTGCACTCCGCCGACGGCGCCACCTGGCTCGCCGGGAAGTGCCGGTAACCCTCTACTCGGAGGCCTTCTTGGTCTTCTGCTCCGCGTGGACCCAGCCGTCGTAGTGCCTCACGGCCGAGTCGCCGACTCTCTGAATGTGTTGGTTGTTCAGATAGGCAGAGATCGGCGCCGCGACCAGCGGCACTGCGCGGCCCAGACCCGCCAGGCCGCCACGTCGCAACAGCACCCCGGCGATGCTGCCGAGCAAGCGCGGGCTGACTCGCTGCATCGGGCCGATGCCGTTGGAGTAGCCGAACAGCTCGAGCAGCTCGTTGCGGCCGCGCTCGCTCTTCAGGTCGGCCTTGAATACCACGCCGACCTCGGTCAGCAGTGAGATCTGCAGGTACGCCATGCCCACCAGGTCGAGCGGCACGGTGGCGACGCCCAGCACCCCGGTGATGCCGCCCACCATGCCGGCGATCTGCTTCTTGCTGTCGATGAAGCGCTGCGAGAGCTCGCGATCTCCAGCTGTGGGGAAGCGCTGACGCAGCTCATCGACCCGAACGTGCGCCCGAACCGCCTCGCGCTCGACCAGATCATTCAGCTGCATGCGCGCCAACCGATTCAAATTCTTCGGCGAGAGCTGTTGAATCACCTTCACCTGATTCACGAGTGGCTCGAAGAAACCCATAGCGCGCGAGTATCTGCGCCATGGCACTTCGCGTCTAGCCTGCCAGTTGTGGCTAGTGCGCCGTCTCGAGGGTCTGCTTGCCCTGCTTGTCGTAGATCAGCTGCAACACCGCCGCGAGCACGGTGAAGCTCACCACCAGTGTGGTGGCGAGGCCGATGCAAGCCACGTAGCCGATCGACTGCAGGCCGTTGTGCTGTGCGAAGAAGAGTGAAGCGAACCCGGCGATGGCGGTGAGGGTCGACGAGGCCACCGCCGCGCCCACCGAGCGCAGCGCCACCATCGGCGAGGTGCCCTCGAGAAACCGGTGCAGCAGGTACAAGCCGTGGCTGACCCCGAAGCCGAGCAGAATCGGCAGAATCACCAGGTTCATGAAGTTGAGCGGGTGGTTGGTGATGCTCAAGATGCCCAGCATCATCCATAGCCCGATGCCCAGCGGTATCACCGAGGCGGCCGCCAGCTTCACGCTGCGAAAGTCGAGGTAGTGCATCACGAGAATCCACAGCGCGGCCAGCACCACCGTCAGCTGCCCGTCGAAGAGCACGATGCGCGCGAGCTTGGCGTAGAGAATCGCCAAGCCGGCCGAGCGGTACTCCTTGCCGCTCTTGCCTTTGATGATGGTGGTCGCGTCGGCGAACTTGAGCAGGTTCTGCCCGTCCCACAGGCTGATCTTCGGGTAGATGAAGGTCAGGTAGCCCTGGTTCTCGGGCCGGGTCGTCGGCAGCGAGACGAACAGATCGCCGTACACCGGCGGCACCTCGTTCACCCCGAACGGCTTCTTCTCGAGCACCCGCTTGAAGAACGAGGCCTTCTCCTGAACGTTGGGCGGCAGCGAGCCGATGTCGATGTCTTTGAGCTCTTCAGCCCACTCCGCCAGCACCTTGGCGTTGGCCTCGGCCGTCTTCGGAGGCGGCACGAAGGTGAAGATGCTCACCACCTGATCGACGGTCGGGTACTTGTCGCTGACCACGTTGAAGGCGTTCTCCGGGTCCTGAGCCATCGCGTCCCACACGTCTTTGGCTTCTTCGAGCGTCTTGGTCGGCACCGCGATCGGGTCTGACGAAATCTGAAACCGTTCGCTGATCTCGTCTTGCAACCGCACGCTCGGCGCGTCGTTGGCGACCAGGGCACGGGTGTTGTAGTTGAAGCGAACGCCGCCCTTGAGCCGCTCCAGCATGGTGGGCTGATCTTTGATGGCGTAGGGCGAGCTCGCCCAGGCCACCGAGAAGGCGCAGATGGCTCCCACCACCGCCACTGCGAGGCTCAGCATCAGCTTCGGGTTGGGAATGCGGGCCTGCAGGTCGAACGAGGGCGGCTTCATCTCGCCGATCAACTTGCGCGGCCACTCTCGGTTCACCTTGCCGAGCATGGCGAGAATGGCGGGGCTCCAGGCGAAGAGGGTGAGGCCGATGATCAAGGTGCCGAAGCCGGCCAGAAAGCCGAACTGCGAGAAGCCGCGAAACTGCGAGACCAGCAGCACGAAGAAGCTACCGGCGGTGACGATGGCGGCGATCAACGCCGGGCGGCCCGCGTTCACCAGCGCGTCGATGATCGCCACGTCGTACGGCTTGCCGGTGCCCAGCTCGATGCGGGTTCGGTAGATGAAGTGAATGCCGTAGTCGATGCCGAAGCCCATCAGAATCGCGCCGATGATGCTGGTGATCATGTTCAATTCGCCCAGCGTCAGCTTGGCGAAGCCCATGGTCAGCACTGTGCCCAGCGCCATGCCGGAGATCACGATCACCGTCGGCGCCAACTTGCGGAAGAACAGAATGGTGATGATCACGATGAAGATGAATGCCCACTTAAAGACGTCATCGAGCGAGGCGCGCATCGCGTACGAGTCGTCGACGCTGGTTTTGTACGAGCCAGAGAAGCCGAAGGCCAAAGTCTTCGCGTCACCCATGCGCGAGTAGTCTTCGACCAGCGTCACGCTCGACTTCTTCGCCGCCTCGAACAGCAGCCCCGAGGTCACCGGCGTGCCTTCAGCCGCGCCGCCGGTCATCGCGTCGACAAAGGCCTTCGTGCGCGGGAGCTCGGTCGAGTTCCACATCGGCTTGATCAACATCATCATCATCTTCTTGTCGTCAGAGATGTAGTAGTCGTCGCGAATGCTCTTCTTGCCGACGGCCGCGTACTTCTGAATCAGGTCTTCGAGGTTCAGCTTCACCGGCTCGGTCTTGCGAATCTCGACGAAGAAGGGGTTGTTCCGACGAATCTGATCTTTGATGTACGGGGTGAGACGTTTTTTGCCCTCGATTAGATCTTCGGTCTTGATGAACAAGACCATGTTCTCCTGAATGAAATCGACCGGCACCTTGTAGGTGATGAACCGCACGTAGGGCGTGCCGTCGGGCTGCTTGGCGGCCAGCAGCGTCTCGTTGAGCGCGTCGGCGGTCTTCTTCAGCGATTCGACGCTGTCGCTGCGCAGGGCGAGCATCAGGTAGCCGGCGCCACCGACCATGTCGATGACCCGCTTGACCTCCTTCACCTCGGGCAGCTCCTGGCTGATCAGCGAGAGCTGGTCTGACTCGATGGTGAGCTTGGTGGTGAGCCACGTCGCTCCGATGCCGAGGAGCACCAGAAAGATGAAGACGGGAGCGGGGCGTTTAACGATGAAGCGGGCGTAAGCAGTCGCCGCGCGGGTAATGAAAGCCGACTTGTCACTCATAACGGTGGGCACCGTATAGCAGCGCACGGCGCCCACCGCTGTGAGAACAGCCCGGGCTACTTCTGCGCTTTGGCTCCATGCAAGAAGAGCTGAATCACGCCCTTGAGCATGGCGTCGAGCGTCATCCCACTCGGGTTCGCGCTCCAGGCCAGCATGGTGGTGAAGCAGTTGACCAGGAAAAAGTCAGACAGCACTTCGGGAGCGATCACCTTCGACAGCTCGCCCTTCTCGGCCGCGCGCTGGAAGTAGCCCGCAGCCAACAACCGCACCGGTTCTGCCTCGCGATCCATCACCATCGCGTGGTGCCTCAGCGAGGTGGTCAGTGCGTCGACCAACAGCTTCGGCTCCTTCTCCCAGAACTTCGACATCGCCTCGACGATGACCTCCAGCGCGCGCTCCAGCGAGGTCTCCGCTGGCAGCTCCGTCAGGGCCGCCGCAATCGGTGCTTGCGCCTCGCGCACCAACTCCAACAACACATCGTCCTTGGTAGGAAAATGAAAATAGAAAGCCGCCCTGCTGACTTCAGCCTTCTGCGCGATGTCATCGATTCGACACCCGCTGAAGCCGTCACGGCGAAACACTTCGAGCGCGGCCAGATAGAGCTTGCGCCGCGTTTCTTCTCGCTGCTTGTCACGCACGGTTGAACCCCCCCATCGTTAAGGCACATCAACGGCCGACGACCGGGTCAGAAAACATACCGGCCGGCTTTTTTCGCGAACAAAACGCAGGGGTGAAACGAATTCGGTGAGGCCAGAGGGCGCATTGCCCCGCTCTACGGCGTGGGAGCGACGGGCGCGGCTCCCGCGGCGGCAGGGGCGATCGCCGGCTCGGAGGGCTTGGCGGCGGCTCCGGTGGTGCCTTTGAGCTCGTTGACCAGGCCCTCGACCAGCTTGGTGGCCGCCTCGACCTCGGCGCCGCGAATCGGGCCCTTGTGAATGTATTTCACCTTCTCGTCGGCGCCGATCACGATGAACACCGAGGTGTTGTTGCAATCGCCGAAGCCCCACGCGGTCGCCAGTGACAGGTTCTGGTCGAGCAGAATGGTCGCTTTGTACTTCTCGACCTTGCCCTTCACGATGGAGCGGATCAGGAAGTTGGGGGCCTTCGAGTCCTGCATGTTGGCCACTCCCAGGCCGCGATACACGGTCTTGTCGAACTCTTTGGCCTTGAGCGCGTCGGCCATTGGGTCGTTCATGTCAGAGACGTCGGCGTCTCCGTAGAAGAGCGCGATGATCTTCTTGCCGAAGTCAGGTATCGGCGCCGCGCTGTCGTCGTAGTTGCGCAGCTCAACCGGCTTCACGGTCTCACCCGGTTCAACGGCGAACGCTGAAAGGGAGCACAGCGCGACGACACAGACCACGTTCAGAGAAGGCTTTCGCATGCGCGCGACCTTACAAGCCCACCGGGGGAGATGAAGCCCCAAATCACCCAGGTCGAAGCGGGTATACCTGCGCCATGAACGCTCGATGGGTGGTCTGGAGTTCGATCTGTTTGACGCTGGCCTGCGGCGGCCCCGGTGACCCGGTCGTCGATGCCGGCCCGCTCGACACCAGCTGCGGCGCGACTCAATGGCCGACGTACCCGTGCACCGGCACCACCTTCGAAGAGAAGGCGCGATGCGTGCCGGGCTTGAGCGTGGTTCGGGTGCCTGAGGCAGGGCGCGCCGGGTACGAGCGCTACGACCTGCGGTTCCTCCAGCCGGTTGATCATGAGCACCCCGATGCGGGCCAATTTTCCCAGCGGGTGGTGGTGTTGCACGCCCGCGCCGACGCGCCGGTGGTGATGATGACCAGCGGGTACGATCTCTCGCTGGGCACCCAGCTCACCGGGTGGTTCGGAGCGAACCAGGTCTCGTACGAGCATCGCTACTTCGGTCAATCGAAGCCGAGCGCCATCGACTACCGCACGCTGACCATTCGACAGGCCGCGGGTGACGCGCACCGCATCGCCGAGGCGCTCCACTGGCTGTACCCGGCGAAGTGGGTGAGCACCGGCATCAGCAAGGGCGGCATGACCGCGCTCTTCAACCGGCGCTTCAACCCATGCGATGTCGACGCCACCGTCGCGTACGCAGCGCCCGTCTCTCACGGCCTGGCCGACCCGATCTACGGGCCGTTTCTCGACGCGGTCGGTGGTGCGCCGTGGGCCGCATGTCGCGAAGGGCTGGTCGCGTTTCAGAAGCGGCTGCTGGCCAGGCGCGACGTGTTGGTGCCGCAGCTGCTGGGTGAGTTCACGCTGATCGGCGCAGACAAGGCCTTCGAGCTGGCGGTGATCGAGCTGTACTTTGCGTTCTGGCAGTACACCAAACCGACGAACCCCGACTTCGGCTGCGCCAAGATTCCGCCCGAGGGCGCCGACGACGCGACGATGCTCGCCTTTCTCGAGGCCCACTCATCGCCGCGGGTGCTCGCTGGCGATGACTCGGTGCGCCACTACGCGCCCTACTATTACCAGTCGCTCAACGAACTCGGGTTCCCCGCGCCGTACGAAGCGAAGCTCGCCGGGTTGCTCAAATACGCCGGGGCTGACAACGCGAGCACCTTCATGCCGCCCGAGATTCCCAGGCCGGCCTTCGACGCGTCGTCGATGCTCGACATCGAGCAGTGGCTCGCGAGCAAAGGTGAACGGGTGATGCTGGTCTACGGCGAATTCGACCCCTGGTCAGCGCGACCCTTCGTGCTGGGTCAAGCGATCGACTCGTTCAACTTCATCGTGCCCGGCGGCACCCATCTCTCGGGCATCGGTTCGCTCGTACCGACTGATCAGGAAAAGGCGATCAAAGCGCTCGAGCGATGGCTCAACACCCGATACGCGCCGATGCTGCGCGCGCCTCCCAGCGTCACCGAAGAACGCCGACCCCGCTGAGGCGAGGTCAAATTCGGCCGAACATGTTGAGGGCCACGGCGATCGCCACCGCGACTGCTACCACACCCACCAGCAAGAACAGCTGAGGGCGCGCCGGCGAGGTGTTGCGCGGCGGCAGCTTCTCGGCCTCGAGGCAGCTCTCGCACACCGGGGGCTCGCCCAGCGACTCGCACGACGCGCAGAGAAATGAGCCGCACCGGGCGCACACCGCAACGGCCGGCTTCTCGTGAACGGCGCAGATGCCTCCATCGAGACCGGCGCCTTCAGTCTGGGTGACGGGTATCGCGCTGAGCACCGCGCGGGCCTTCTCGAGATCTCGCGTCAGCACCAGCAGCCTCGGCGCCATCACGCCCTGCAGGTGCGGCATGAAGGCGTTGACGTTCTCAGACTGAATGGTCACCGCGATGTCGTTCTGCTCGAGCAGCGACCTCACCGCGCTCGCCTCGACCGTATTGGAGCACTCCATCAGCAGCGTCGGGCTCAGCGGGTCTTCACTCATTCGGGAGCGTTCTACCGCACTGTTCTCCGCCTCGTGCGATTTGCCTGAGGTGAGCGCGCCGCCCGAGTTGTCGGGAGACGCCGAGTCGGTCGCCACCGAGCTGCGGGTCAATGAGTCGATTCGGTGAAGCAGACCGGCCTGTTCGCGGCCGACCCGACCCCCAGCACCGGCGGCTCCTGAAGCGCGACGCCAGGCCCGAAATCACTGGCGTAAGAAGTGATTCGACGAGTCGCAGTTGTGACTTGTTATTGGCGTAGCCACGCCCTACTGACATGCGCACTATGAACCGCGAGACTTTGATACTGAGTGCAGTGTTCTTTGCAGCGTGTGGCACGGCCCTCGATGGGGCTGAGGGCGAGACGGTTTCGACGGTGAGCAGCGAAGTGCGCAGCCGCTCATGTGAGACGGCGCTCACCGCGGCGCCACCCTCGCGGTCGATGAAGGCGGCCATCAAGAAGGCCCAGGCCGAGTGCCCGTATTGCACCGTCTTGACACTCGACCTCTTCACCTTCGACTGCGCCTTGTCGACCGCCACGCAAGACGACGTCGTTGCCATTGCCGTGCGGGTAGCCGCGGCGATGCCCGAGGGCGATGTGCAGTGGTCGACCGGCACCGCTCGAGGCATGACCGCAGCCGACGTGGTGAACGAGTTCGGTGCCGACTCGAGTTTGGCGACGTTCTTTCAGAAAGAGGTCAAAGGTGAGATCTCGGGCGTGGCAATCGTCGGCAGTGCCGACCCTGATGCCCGCAACGACCTGATCGCAGTGTGTGGCTCGGGAGCGAAGAAGGTGTACGTGGTGACGCGCCAACAACAGTTCCCCTGAGTCGTCGCTCTTGCGACTGACTCGGTTGCACTGCGAATCAAACCAGTGTGTGAAACACCTGTTGCACATCGTCGTCTTGCTCGACGCGGTCGATGAACTCGAGCACGTCTTTCGCCTGGGCCTCGGGCAACGTCAGCTGCGTGAGCGCGACGTACTCTGAGTCAGAGGCCACCGGCACCAGCTTCTTCGCCTCGAGCCCCGACTGGAGCTTGCCGAAGTCGCCGAACGCACAGCGCAGCACGACCAGCTTCTCGCCCTTCTCACCGGTGCGCTCACCCAGGTCTTCGAGCCCGTGATCAATGAGGTCGAGCTCGAGCTCATCGAGCGGCGGCAACCCCTCGGCGCTCAGCACGAAGATGCCCATGTGCTTGAAGAGGTAGCTCACCGAGCCATTCGCGGCGAGGTTGCCTTCGTACTCATTGAAGTAGCTGCGCACGTTGCCCACCGTGCGCACGATGTTGTCGGTGGCGGTGACGATGAGGCAGGCGATGCCATGCGGCGCGTAGCCTTCGTAGACCACGGTGTCGTAGTTGGTCGCGTCGATTGACGTCGCCCGCTTGATCGCCGCTTCGACTTTGTCTTTGGGCATGTTCGCAGCCCGCGCGTTCTGCAGCTGGCGGCGCAGCGCAGGGTTGGTGTCGGGGCTGGCCCCAGAGGCCTTGACCGCCATCGCGATGTCCTTGCTGATCCGCGCGAACTTCTTGGCCATGCGGTCCCAGCGTTTGAACATGCCCTCTTTGCGGGTCTCGAAGATGCGCCCCATGGAGCTAAGCGAGCGCCTGAAGCAGCTGCGCTTCATCGAAGAAGAACTCGTCGACGTCAGGGTCGGCCTCGAGCGCCTCGATCGCATCAGAGGCATGACCCTCAAGGCGGGTGCGCGCGGTCAGCGCCAACAGGTGCAGCGAGCGAGGTCGCTTCACCATGCCTTCAAGCTTCCCGGCGGCGCGCAGCTTCGCCACGACAGCTCGGCCCTCGCCCTCGAGCATCGCAGCGGTGGCTCCCGGAGCGATCTCCCGATCACCCCACTCGAACGTGCCCTCGAGCTGTGAGAGCAGGGCGAGTGAGCCATCGCTGAGCTCGGCAATGTCACCCGACGCGATGCCCTGTGCATGCCACCCCAGGTACGCCTCGAGGCTCGCCGCTACGAAGACCGATTCTCCTGTATCAGACCGGAAGTCGAGCAGCTGGCCCTGGTCGTCGATGATCAACAGATCGCGCGCTGACCCGACCCCCACCGCGAACGGCCCCCCGGCCTTGAGCATGGTCTTCTGTGCCTGCGCCTCGATGTCTGAGAGCACCGAGTACAAGCGACCTCTGGGCGAAATCACGTTCATCACCGCGATGTTTAGCGTCTTTCATCACCTTTCTTGGCCTTCTTTCGGTGGCCCGGGTACCTTGCGACGCGATGGCGCCGATAACCTGTCTCTCTCTGGGTGAAATCGAGGCCTTCGTCGCCGGGGCCTTGCCGGCTGATGAGCACGCTTCGGCGGCGGCTCACATCGGGTTGTGCGACAGGTGTCTGCGAACGATTGCGACGTTGCAGTCGAACGATGCCACCGTCGATGGAGTCGCACCAAGCCTCATTCTCAAAACAGCGGCGATGCCGACGCAAATCGGGCCCTACCAGGTTCTCGAGAAGCTCGGCGAAGGCGGCATGGGCAGCGTCTTCACCGCCTACCACCCCGACCTCGATCGCAAGGTCGCGATCAAAGTGTTGCTGCCCCAGATCGCCAGCGCCGAGTCGGGCACGATCGCGCACGCTCGGCTCATTCGCGAAGCGCAGGCGATGGCCCAACTCGACAACCCTCACGTCGTCGCCATTCACGACGTTGGCAGCTTTCAGAACCAAGTCTACTTGGTAATGGACAGAGTGAATGGCCTCACAATGAGTCAGTGGCTGCAGGCGGCTCCTCGCAGCTGGTCAGAAATCGTCGGCGTGATGGTGCAAGCCGGCAAGGGGCTCGAGGCCGCCCACGCCGCGGGTCTGGTGCATCGCGACTTCAAACCGGCCAACGTGCTCGTCGGAAATGACGGGCGAGTTCGCGTGGCCGATTTCGGTATCGCTCGACGCAGCGGCACCGAACCGGCTCCCGCTCGAGCTGCGGCTCGAGCGCCGGGCGATTCGGTTTCAGATTCGAGCCAGTCTGGCTCTGTACTGACAGGCATCGGGCGGGTGGTGGGCACGCCGTCGTACATGGCGCCTGAGCAATTCGAAGGCGTCACGGCAGACGCGCGCAGCGACCAGTTCAGCTTTTGCGTGTCGCTCTTCGAGGCGCTCTACAAGCACAAGCCCTTCGCATCGAGCAAGGGCCTCATCAATCGATTCAGCATCAAACCCGCGCCTACCGCCGACAGTGCCGAGCCCACGTTCATACGCGCCGCGATTCTGCGGGGCCTGTCGGTTTCGTCGAGCGATCGCTTCGAGTCGATGGGCGCGTTGCTGGCCGAACTTTCGCGACAGCCGCTGACGTGGCGGGCGGTCGCTCCGTGGGCAGCACTGGTGGCGACCATCGTCGTCATGAGTGGGGCAGTGTTTTGGCTCACCCGGCCGGCGCCCGTGCCCGGGTGCTCGACAGCCGAACGTGGAGTCGGTGACGTCTGGGGCCCGCCCGCTCGCGCCGCGGTAGAGCTGGGCTTTCAAGCGACCAGTTCACTCGAGGCGGCGGCTGCGTCGTCGGTTGTGGTCAGCGCGCTCGATGAATACGGGCAGGCGTGGTCGTTGCAGAAAGAGCAGGCGTGCAGTGCGGCGGTTGGAGCTCCCATCGATGCCGCGGCTTTGGGCGAGCTCAAGTGCCTCGAGCTTCAGCGCATGCAGTACCGGGCGCTCATCGAAGTGCTCACGCACGTGACTCCCGAGATGCTGTCGCAGGCGTCGTCGGCTGTGGCATCGCTGATGCCTCCGAAACGATGCGCTGACCCGCACGCGATTGCAGCATTGCCGAGAACTCCCAATGAACCGGTGCTGCGCGAGAGAGTGCAGTCAGTGCGATTGCAGATTGCCAGTGCTCAGGCCCTCAACGTCACCGGGTTGCCGCTGCGTTCGCTCGAGATGTTGAGGGCGATTCAACCTTTGGCCATGCAACTCAAGTATTTGCCGATAGAGGCCGAGGTCGAGCTCGCGGTCGCTGCGTCACACTCCCAGCTCGATGACGGCGAAGCGGCGACCGAGCACTTTCGTCGGGCGGCGCGAGCGGCTGAGATTACGGGTCAAGATGCGATGGCTGCGAGTGCCGTCGCGTCGTCGGCCTTTTTCGTTTCTTACCTCGGCAAGAACGAAGAGGCGCGCCTGATGATTGAACACGCCGAGATCTTGTCTGAGCGCAGTGGCCGAGATGCCCTTGTCGAGAGTGAACTCGAGAATACCAAGGCATTGCTCGCAGCCTTTGATGGGCAAATGGAGAAGGGGCTTGAGCACCAGCAGCGCGCTGTCAGATTGCGCCTCGAAGTTTTCGGCCCGAGGCACCCGCGAACGATGCAATTCGTTCGCAATCTGGCGCAAAGCTACCTCGATTTGTGCCGCCCAGAGGAAGCCATCGCGCTCTTGGAGGGGTTCAATTCCCCAATCGAGATGCGGAAGTATCCAAGAGTGCACCTGAATGGCCTGGTGCGTCTGGCCGAAGCGCAGATCGCGGCGAACCACATCGAGGCTGCGGGCGCGACGCTGGTACTTGCCAAGCCGTTGATTGCGCCCAACGACTTCGGCACCGAATGTATCTGGCTGTTGATGAAATCTGCGTTGGCTCTCAAGAATGGTGACCCGAAGGTTGCGCTCGAATCGGCGTACCTCGCGCTGGCCGCAGGCGAATCGCTTGGGCACGACTCGCCCTTCTCAGTCTTTGCCAAGGTCGCAGTGGGCGCGGCACTGACTGACAGCGGGCGGGCAAACGAAGCCGTTCAGGTCATTCAAGAGGCACTCCCCCTGCACAAAAAGTTAATGGGCGATGATCAAATCAAGCCGCTGTACAGAGAGCTGACGAAGGCCTTCTTGGCTGTGGAACGGTGGAAGGAGGCCTTCGCCACGGTCGAGGTGACACTCGCGCTGCAGAAGCGCTCATGCGCGAGCCCTGAACAAAGAGCCGACGCCGAGTGGATGATGGCCCGTGCGCTCATCGGCCTGAAGACCGACCTGCCAAAGGCTCGCCGGCTGGCGCAGAGCGCGCGCGAGACGCTCTCGGCAAAGCTGCAGCATCGGCAAGAGGTCATCGACATCGACGCGTTCTTGAGTGGCGCGGCATTGCGCTGATCCAAAGCCCGAACGCCAACCCTGCAACGCCGAGTGCCTATGCGAGGTGCGCTGATGCAATGGGTTGCGTCGAGGGAGCTTGCTGAGGCGGCTGCGCCGAGACGAAGAACACCGGGCACGCGCTGTGGGTCAGCACGAAGCTCGCCACGCTGCCGAGCTTCACTTGTTCTTGGCGTTCGACACCGCCACGGCCGTGGCTCACCAACATCACCAGGTCGCTCTGCTCCTCCTTCGCCACCCTCACGATGGCTTGGGCAGGTGATGATCTCTCGATCTGGCACTTTGCAATCACCCCGCGTGTGGCCAAGCTCTGTTTGATTCGCTCGAGGTAGCTGGTGAGCTTCTCGACGATGGCATCTGAGTCACCCCCTTCGGGCACGGAGAGCAAGGTCACCGCAGAGCCGAACTGTCGCGCCAACGCGTGCACGAAGGGCAGCACCTGCTCGGCGACCTCAGAGCCATCGAGGGCGACAACAATTCGCTTGAAGCGCGTTCGCGTGCTGCCCCACTGGTCAGTAGGCCGCACCAAGAGCAGGGGAGGCGTCGTGAGGTAGATGACGCTCTGAGTAACATTGCGCGCGAGCCATCTCAGGGCCGTCGAGCCTTCGCCGAGCGTCATGGTGACCACGTCAGTGCCGTCTCTTTGTGCCGAGGCGCCGATGACCTCTGCAACGTCGCCTCGTTCAATGGCGGCCGAAGTCGGCTGGCCCCCGGCGACCAGCTGGGCTCTGACGTCGTCGAGGTAGAGCTGTGCGCTTGAAGTAGCGTCGGGCGAGGCGTCGTCTGCGAGCACGGTGAGCAACGAAACGTGGCTGCCGTACGCGCGAGCGAACGCGGTGGCAATCGGCATGGCCTGTTCTGCCGCGGGTGAGCCATCGAGCGGCAGCAACAGCCTTCGAAACTGCATGCCCGAATAGAAGGTTTGGCTCTCTAAAGGCGAGAGCGTACTCGACGACATCAGCAGCCCGAGTCGGTCTTCGACTTTGGGGGGCGCTCCCAGGCGCCTGCGCACAATGCTGAACCCGACGTAGAAAATCGGTATCAAGACGAAGTAGGCCCAGGCGCCGTCTCTGAATCGATCTTTGAAGATGATGAGCGTCGCGCTCGAGGTCAGCAGCGCGGCGACGGTGGTGGCCCCGAGCGCTGAGCCTTTGGTGAGCGTGCGGTTGGCTCGAAACTCGCGGCCCAGGCGCTTGACCGCTGCCCAGCCGGTGAGACTGAGCAGCACGAAGACGCCCGCGGCGTACAGCGAGAGGTACGTCTCTTCATGGGTGCCGAAGAAGATGAAACACAGGGTGCAGATGGCGACCTCGAGCCACACCGGCAGGCTGGCGACGTCGAAGCGATTCTTCTGGCCCAACGCCGCTGGGAGGTAGTGCCGGTAGCGGAGCCCGAGCGCAAGGTTCTGCAGGCCCTGGGCGCTCGCGGCTGCCGCTGAGAGGAGCACCGCGATACCGATGAACGTGCCGACCAACGCCAAAGGCCCGGGGAGCAACTGGTCCATCGTTTGGGTGAAGACTGAGACGGTGGGGTCGAGCGGGTCGGCGAGCGCCTGAATCGCCGGGCCGAGGATAATCATGCTCACCGAGGTGGTACCCATCACGATGACGAGGCTGCCGAACGCCTTGCGACCACGCTCTCGCGCGGTGCCGTTGTAGGCCGCGACGAGGTTTGCGAAAATCTCGATGCCGGTCATCAGCGCGAGAATGCGGGCGTACCCGTCGAGCGTGAAGCCGATGTACTCGCTGCGAAAAGCGTCGAGGTGAAGCTCGGGCAGATGAAAGCCGCGCTTGAGAATGGTCGCTCCGACCAGCACCCACAACAACACCAAGATGGCAGCGGTGGCCGGGCCGAACGCACGAGCCGCGACGCGCGGGCCCCGGTTGACGGCGAAGCCAACCAACACGCTGAGCACCGCCGCGATCACCGTTCGAAGCGGTACACCGCCTACCGACTCGTTGAGCACCGGCAAGCGGTCAGCGATGAACGTGACGAGCGCGGCCATGCTCACCAAGAAGGTCAGCGTGTACTCGACCACCGTGATGCCCGCGTTGATCTTCACCGCCCAGGGGCCGAACTCCTCTTCGTTCAGCCCGCTGCCACCGCTGCCGTCGGTCACCCACACCATGACCATGCGGTACATCGCCGAGACCATCACCACCGTGGCGACGGCCAACCAGATCGACGCTCCGAAGGTGACTTGCGCGACGCCAGCGACCACGAGCGCTTTGAGAAAAGGCCCAAAGACGTACAGCGGCGAAGTGGCCGGGTCTCCACCTCCAGCGAGTGCACCTTCGAGCGACGACGAGAGTTTGTGTGAGACGTGAGCCATGCCCTCGTCTACCAGAGGCCGCCGTCATGATTCGATTGATCGCACCCGGCCCGCTCAGCACTTTACGCGGTGGAGGGGAGATCTTTCTCGTACATCAGGTAGCGAAGCACCACGCTCACCAGTTCACTGGCGAAGCCTTCATCGGTCAACGCGGTCGGCCGTTCGAGCACCGCGACCTGGGTAATCATGTCGACCAGCGAGACGACCATGAAGCTGGCAGTCGCAAAGTCTTTGACCCGGAGCACGTCGGTGTATTGCTCCAGCACCATTCGCACCGCTTCTGCTGAGCAGCAGGCACGTTTGCACGCCGCGCTCGAGACGGTCGTAGGGGCTCGCTACGTCGTCGCAGCTGGGACAAGTTCGCGCGAGACGAGCAGATCTGGCCCGTCGGCTTCGACCCGTCGGCCGAGTTTCGTTTTTCGATGAGAGCCAGGTCGAACGGGTGCAAGGTTTGCTTCGGCTCAATGCCCGAGGCGGTCTCGGAGCGGTCGTCGCCGGGCCGTGAAGTCTTTGGTGACTCCGAAAGACTTCGCCCTGGTCGAGGTGTTGCCAGACATGTTCGGGCTGCTGCACGGGCGACCGACCTGGCGCGTGTTGCGCTCTGCGTACTCTCAGGGCGTGGCAGCTGAAGGTGCGCATGCCGCCACGCGCTGAACAAGGGTTCACTCGAGGCACGTCGATGAAGGCACGCCTCTAAGAAGCCGCTCACCCAGGTCGCCGCTTTCCGCTCGTGCTTGAGCGGCGGCCCCCTTTGCTCTCGGAGGCTCAGATGACCTGTCTGCAGAGAACCTCGGTAGCGGAGCTGACCGATGATGCGAATCAGTTGACGGTGAGTGACTTCGTTTCGCTCCACGGGCCGATGGTGCTCCTGTCTCAACCCTCGAAGAGCGAACTCGAACGTGCGGCCTATCGTCTTCGTCTTTCTGCGACCGCACCGGGTGTGAAGGCGCCCAAACACGTCGATGACTTGTTGCTCATGCTCTATGGCTTTCGAACCCTCTTGGCGTCATTCATGTCGCCAGCGTGGGTCGGTCAGATCGTGACGGTGGGCCGTGACTCCGGTTGCGGCGTGTTCATCGATCATTCGTCGGTTTCAGAACGCCATGCCAGCCTTGAGTGGATGGGAAGAGTGCTTACCCTGCGTGACGAAAAATCGACCAACGGAACCTTCATCAATGGTGAACAACTACTCGATCGTGCCGTGGCACTCGCCAATGGTGACGTCATCGGCCTTGGCGAGTGCAGCTGGTCTTCCTTCACGCTGCTCACAGCTTCGCCAACGGGTTGCGTGCGTCAGTACCGGTGAACGAGGCTTCGGCGCCACGAGCCTCCCGTTGACCGCACTACGCCCGCACGACCGTCACGGCGACATACGCCGCGTAGAAAATGAGCGCGATGGCGCCCTCGAGTCGGGTGATGGTGCGCTCGGTGCGAATGAACGCAGCGCCGAGCGCGGTCATGAGCAGCAGCGCGATGACGTCGACGGCAACCGAGCGCAGCGGAGCCCCAACAGACCCTGCGAGCCCGGCAGCGCCCAGGCAGAGCACGATGTTGAAGACGTTCGAGCCGACGACGTTACCGACAGCGAGGTCTGAATGCCCGCGGCGAGCAGCGATAACGCTGGTCACCAACTCGGGGAGCGAGGTGCCGAGGGCGACGATGGTGAGACCGACGAGGCGGTCGCTCATGCCCAGGGCGCGCGCGAGTGATACCGCGCCATCGACGAAGAGACTGCCTCCCACCAGCAAGACGGCCAAGCCCACCGCGGCGATGGCGAGGGCCTTGAAGACCCCCCGGGGCCTGGGGCCGCCTGCGGCATCAGCCGCCTCGCCGGCAGCCTGGGTGTCTGCACGAGCGCCTGCGACGGCAGCAGCCGACCGCGCCACATAAATCATCGCAGCGGTGTAGCCGACGGCGATGAAGAGCAGTGCGCCCGACTCCCATCGGCTGACGACACCATCGAGGAGAAGTAGTGGTACGAGCGTCGTGGTCGCCAGGAGCATCGGGAGCTCACGACGTCGCAGCGCGCGGTCGACCCTCGCCGGTTTGATCACTGCCGCGATGCCGAGAATGAGCCCGATGTTGGCGATGTTCGAGCCGAGCACATTGCCAAGCGCCACGTCGCCATGGCCCGTCGCTGCTGCTTGAACACCGACGATGACCTCGGGTGCCGACGTGCCATAGGCCACTACCGTGAGCCCCACGAGAAGCTGTGGAACACGCAGCGCCAGCGCGAGGCCCGACGCGCCGCCGACGAACCATTCGGCTCCCAAATACAGAAGCAGCCCACCACCGAGCAGCTGACCCCACTCAGCCATGAGGCCTCCCTCTTCGACCGTTGCGAGCTGACTTCGCTGCTCGTGTAAATGTTCGCCGCACCGTACCTGATTTGGAAGCGGCAAAGTCAGCGAGAGGCGGCTGCGGTCAGCTCGATATTGGAGCCGACTGAAAGACCCGTCTTCGTCGCAACAAACCCAACATCATCAGCCCCAGCGCCATTGGGCCGGCGCTGGTGCCATCGCAGCTGCAGCCTCCGCGCACGCCATCAGGTTCGGTCGTCGTGCCAGGCCCGGGCCCGGCTGTCGTACCGCCATCGGGGTTCACCACCACCGTGCCCTCTTTCGCGGTGAAGGCGGCCGCTGTTGAGCGGGTGCTCTTGCCTGACGCGTCGGCGGCAATCGCGACGAGTGTATGCGGGCCCGGGCTCACCATGCCAATGTCATCGCTCGCCGCGACCACCACCGCGACCTGCAGCCCCGTCTCGCCCGCGCTCGTCGCCGCGATGCTCACCACCAGCGCCATTTGATCAGTCGGCAGGGCGCCGACCACCACCGGCACGCCATCGCTGGTGGTGCTGTTGCCCGCCGCGTCGCTCGCCTTCGCGGTCAGCACGTGGTCGCCGTTGGTCACCGAGGCGAAGTCGACCTTGGTGACCCCCACGTTATCGGTGACGCTGGCGCTCAGCGTGGTGACGCCCACCAATCGGCTGTTCGCCACCGGCGCGGTCAACGCCACCGTGGGCGCCATCGTGTCAGGCGTCATGCTCACCAGCACGCTCGCCGTACCGCTCAAGGCCCTGCGCTCACCGTCACGGTGTGTGGGCCGCCCACCACGGCGCCTGCGGTGAACAGGCCGCTCGAATCGACCGCGCCTCCGCCTGAGATGCCGAAGGTCAGCGCGGGCTGCGGCGAGACCGCGGTCCGAACTGATCATCCACCGTCGCGGAGCTGGAGCGTCTGCAGCACCTGCACCATCGACACCTGCGGCTCGACCTTCACCTGCGTCGGCGTCACCGAGACGGTCACCGCGATACCGCTCGTGATGACGTGCGCATCGGCATCGGCAATCGACACCAGAAAGTCGTAGTCGCCCGCCTCGGTGAAGGTGGCGACCGTGTTCTTCGCCGCGTTCGAGCCGTTGACCGAGAAGGTGACGGCACTCGGCGCGGTCGGAGCAGACCAGGTGTAGATCAGCGCTGCCTCGCCGAGAGCATCATTGGCCAGCACGCTGAGGCCAGTGATTTTACCCGTCACCACCGCGGGGCTCGCGGCGGCGGGGTGACCAGAGTGGGCGAGCCGACCGGTATCACCAGAATGCTTGCGGTGGTGCTCTTGCCGCCGGCAGCGGTGGTGAGAAGGTGGGCCGCCCGGGGTCGTCGATGCGGTGAACAACCCGCTCGTCGACACCGAGCCGGCCGCGCCCTCGACGCTGTAGATCGGAGCGCCCGCGTACATGTAGCGATCGAATCGATCGCTCAGGTTGCCGGTGAATTGTTTGGTCGCTCCGCTGAGCACGTTCGCCATCGTCGGAGTGATGGTCGAGCCCTCACTTCAGCTTCTGACAGGTCGCGTTATGGACCTTCTTCTGCTCCACCGAGTTGTTCAGCTCTTTGGTGGTGGCGGCCAGGCGCTCGCCCACGCTGGTGTCGATCTGCGCCCAGATGGGGTCGTTCGGCTTGAGCCCGGCGACGACGGTCTGGGTGCGCTCGTAGGTGGTCTTGAGCGCGTCGAGCGAGCCGCGCAGGGTCTCGTCGCGAGCCAGCAGCGTGGCGCACTTCTCGCGCAGCTCTTTCATCAGCCCCGAGCCCGGCTTGGCGTTGTAGCGACGGGCGGCATCCTGATACTCGGCCCAGGCGAGCTCGATGGCGCCCACGCTCTGCGCCACGTCGACCTCCCGGCCCTGGCCGATGGCGTCGAGCTGATGAAACTGCAGCGTCGGCACCGCGTCGGCAGTCTCTTGCGCCGCCAGGCCGTTGATCAGCAGGAACTGGTAGTTCACCGTCACTTCGCGGTCGACCTTGGGCATCGCCACCGTCTTGATCTTGCTCTCGAGGCACGCCGCCACCGGGTCGCCGGCCGGAGCCTTCATCACCACTTCGAGCGGCTTCTCAGGCTGGGCCCGCAGTGCGGCCTGCAAGCCGGGAGGCGGGTTGTTCGCCAGCGAGGCGAAGCAATCGCACCACTGGGCCTGGGCCACCCGAATCGCGCCGACCATGTCGCTGGCCACGTTGGTGCCCCACTTCACGCCCTGAACCGTCGAGAACGCGTAGGGGACGGTGATCTCAATGGGCTTGGCGCCCTTGGCCACCGGCTTGAGGCCCAGGGTGGCGAGCTTCTTCTCGATGCAGGCCTTGCCGGTCGGCGCGAGGTTGGTGCTGGAGACGTCGTACTTGACTTCGGTGTCGTTGGCGGTGGCTTTGATGGCAAGCTGGGTGTCGGCCGCCGGCCCGCGGTTGTTGGGCTCGATCAAGCACTCCGAATAGGCCGGGCGAGCCGAGAGCAACGCCGCGGTCACGATGGTCTCGTTGAGCGTGGTCTCTACCGGCTTGAGCGTGCACGACGAGAGGTCGAACTTGATGTTGTTCACCACCGCCATCTTCTCGACCACCGGCTCAGCCGACTTGCCTTCGGCCTTCACCGCGCCGGTGCTCGACGCACAGGCAGACAGACACAATACGAGTGCAGCAGTCAGGGTTCGCATGGGCCGCGTTTACACCGCCCATCGACCGAGGCAACACCAATGCGAAGGCCAGCCGCAGCGCGTTATTGCTTTTTGTTCTTCTCTTCTTCAGCTCGGGCGTTGCGCTCGAGGCGCTTGAGCGGTGCATCGTGCCCCACGAAGTTCGCGGCCCGTGCGGCCACGTCGGCGACCTTTCGCTGCAGCCGCGACACGTCATACTCGTACTCGGGCCCGGTCGACTTGCCGTAGGCCGCCAGAAACGCGTGCGCCATGTCGCGTTCGTCTTCGCTGGCATGCATTTCGAGCGCCCGAACGGCTTCGGGGTAGCCGTTGGCGCCGGCCTTGAGAATGGCGGTGTCGTCGGCCTTGTCCTTCCACCCCGGCTCGGCACCGGCTTTGAGGAGCAGCCGGATCACATCGACCCGGCCGAGCGCCGCCGCCTCGATGAGTGGGGTGCGCCCCTCAGCTCCGACTTGGTTCACGTCAGTGGTGCTGGCCAACGCCGTTTCGACGGCCTCGAAGTCTCCGGTCGTGATCGCCTCGAACAAAGTCATGAGCAGCTCAATACCACGCAAAGATTGAGTATTTGAGCTCGGGTGTCGGAAGGTCCTTCGCTTGTCGGGTCGCTGAGTTGTCGCGGCCCGATATGCTTTGACCTCGCTTGCGTTCTCTTTCGATCAGCGTGTTGAATACTCATTCGCGCAAACTCCCATGAAGCGCTCGGCAGTGGCTCGCAGTTCTCGAAATTCGAGGGTCGTCCAATGAAAACCCGTCTTCTCGCAGCAGCTTTCGTGCTGTCGTTCGTCGCCTGTACGAGCACTCCAGTCGGCAATGGCAACACCGCCAGTGGGTCTATCGCGGTTACCAAAGACGACGCGCTGCTCTACGCCGCCGACGCCGACCGCGACTCCGTCTTCGTCATCGACGCCAAGAGCGACACCAAGCTGGCCGAGATCAAGGTCGGCAATCAGCCCGAGAAGGTGTTGGTCACCGCCAGCGACGTCATCTACGTCACCAACCGCCTGGGCCGCAGCGTCTCGGTCATTCGCCGGGGCGACACCACCGAGAGCATGAAAATCGACGTGGGCGTCGAGCCGGTCAGCTTGGCCATCTCGGCCGACGACAAGACCCTCTACGTGGTCAACGCCGCCTCGCTCGACGACACCGAGTTCGGCACCCTGATGGCATTCGACACCAAGACCCAGGCCCTCAAGTGGGAGCTCCCGGTCGGTCACGAGCCCCGCGCCCTCGCGCTGCTGGGCGGCAACAAGGCCATCATCTCGCTCTACAAAGACGGCGACGTGGTGCTGGTCGACCTGGCGAATCACACGGTGCTCAGCTCGAACAGCGGCCTCTTTCAGCAGCTCAACCGCTCGGCGCTCGGCGTGCCCGATGAGGGTGGCGCTCCGGTGCCGTTCGACCGCATGGGCGAGAGCGCCCGCACGGCGCGCGCGGTCGGCATGGAGGCACTGATCACCAACGCTGAAGGCACCCAGGTGTTCGCGGCCTCGTTGCTCTCGTCTGATCAGACGCTGGTGACCAAGATGTTGCCCGACATCACCCAGGGCGACGGCCTGCCTCCCCCGGGCGTGAATGGCAGCAGCGGCGGCGGGTACTCGGGTGGCAACTGCGGCGCGGCCGCGGTCGCCTCGCCGGCCATCTTGACCTTCGACAGCCTGGCTCAGCCGCTGGTTGACGACGTCACGGTCTGCCTGGGCAAGAGCCTCAGCGACCGACCCCCGATGATGCTCACCTCGAACATCCCTGGCATGCCGGTGCAGGGCCCGGCGGCCATCTCGCTCGACCCGACCGGCGCGTTCTTGTTTATCGCCAACCGCGAGTCGAACAACGTCGCCATCGTGCCCACCATGGTGCGGCCCACCGAGCCCAGCGGCGACGTGGCGTTCGACCCGGCGCTCGGTGGCTTCGATCAGCGCAACGTTGCGGGCACGGTGCAGAACCTGGTGAGCGTGGGCTCAGGCCCGACCGGCATCGCGGTCTCGCGCGATGGTCAGAAGGCGTGGGTGTTCAACGCGTTCGACCACTCGATTTCACGGCTCGAGTCGAACAACGGAGTCATCGTCAACGTGGGCACCACGCAGCTCGGTGACGACGTGTTGCCGACCGAGGTGGTCGCCGGCCGCAAGCTGTTCTTCAGCGCAGTCGATGCGCGCATGAACAACCCGGGCACCGGCATCGCGTGCGCCAGCTGCCATCTCGAAGGTCGCGAAGACGGCCACGTGTGGAACACGGTCGAAGGCCCGCGCCAGACCCCGTCGCTGGCCGGCCGCATGACGGCTGACACCGCCCCGTTTCACTGGAATGGCGAGTTCCCCGACTTGATGTCATTCATGTCGCACACCGTGACGACCCGCATGGGCGGCGCTGGCGTGTCGCCGGTGATGGAGAAGCAGATCGCCGCCTTCATCGGCACGATTCCCTCGCCTGACAACGCGCTGAAAGAGCGCACCCCCATCGACGCGATGGCCCGCGGCAAGGCGGCCTTCGACAAGGCGCAGTGCGCGAGCTGCCACACCGGCGTGGCGATGACCGACAACAAGTTCGCCAACGTCGGCACCATGGTCGCCAGCGGGCCGGTGTTCGACCGCCCGGAGTTCAACGCCCTCGGCCTGAACACCCCCTCGCTTCTCGGCATCGCCCGCAGCGGCCCGTACTTGCACGACGGCAGCGCGGTGACGTTGCGCGCTCGCTTGATGAAGAACAAAGGCCTGAACCTGCACGGCCAGACCGCCGAGCTGACCGAGAACGAAGTGACCGACCTGGTGACGTACTTGAAGACGTTGTAGCCCTGCCGGGCAAAGCAAAAGAAAAGGGCCGCTCTGGCAAACGCCACAGCGGCCCTTTTTTTGGGGCGGACGACGGGGGGCTGAGTTCCACAAGTGGAACTCATGCGTTGGAACGCATGGGGGCCTACTTCTTGGCCGGCGCCGGCGCCGGCGCGGGGGTGGGCGCGGGGGTCGGCGTCTCGGCAGGCGTGGGAGCGGGCGCGTCGGTGCCGGGCTTGGCCTTCTTGGTGCCTTTGCCTGCGGGCGTCGCGGTGGTCGGCGCGCCTGAGGTCGGGGGCGGGGGTGGGGCCGAGCCATCGGTGGGTGCCGGTGCCGGCGCGGGTGCCTGGGCAAAAGAGGCAGAGGCGACAATCAAGGCGAGGGAGAAGAGGGAGGACCGCATGTGTGACTCCAGGTGAGAGGTGGGCGCCGAAGACGACGGTGCTGAAAACGCATTCACGGGGACGAGAGTGTGTATCCTGCCCGGGCGTATGACGACTGATTTACTGAGCCAAGTGGAAGCGTGTGTGACGGCGATTCGCCAACGAGCGCCAGGTTTTGCGCCGAGCCTGGGGGTGATTCTGGGCAGCGGCCTGGGCGAGTTCGCCGACTCGCTCGAGCGCAAGACCACCATTCCCTACTCGGAGCTGCCGAATTTTCCCCAGTCGTCGGTGCATGGGCATGCCGGCCGGCTCGTGCTGGGGTACCGGGGCGCGGTGGCGGTGGTGGCGATGCAGGGGCGGGTGCACTTCTACGAGGGGTACAGCGCGGTGCAGGTCGCTTTTCCGGCGCGGGTGCTGTGCCGGTTGGGCATCAAGGCGCTGACGGTGACCAACGCGGCGGGCGGCATCAACGTCGGGTTCTCGGTGGGCGACTTGATGGCCATCACCGACCACTTGAACCTGGCGGGGTACCACCCGTTGATCGGCCACAACGACGAGAAGTTCGGCCCGCGGTTCCCAGACATGAGCCATGCGTATGACCCGAAGCTACTCGAGGTGCTGAGGGCGGCGGCGACGCACGAAAAGGTGGCGATGCGAGAGGGCGTCTACGCGAGCTTGTCGGGGCCGTCGTACGAGACGCCGGCCGAGATTCGAATGCTGCGAATTCTGGGGGCCGATGCGGTGGGCATGAGCACGGTGCCAGAGGTGATCGTGGCGGCGCACATGGGGGTGCGGGTCGCGGGCATCTCGTGCATCACCAATTTGGCGGCGGGCATCGGCACCGAGAAGCTCTCGCACGCAGAGGTCTCAGAGACGGCCAACCGGGTGAAAGACGTGTTCGCCCGGCTGCTTGGCCGCTACCTCGACGAGGTGGCGAAAGTCGTCTGATCCGTTTTCGGCAGGCGGCGCTTGACCGCATCAAGTCAGGCAAGTATCAGCCATCACGTCGGCACTGCAGCATCGGGAAGTGGCTCAGCCTGGTAGAGCACTTGGTTCGGGACCAAGGGGTCGCAGGTTCAAATCCTGTCTTCCCGACAAGTAAAAGCCCTCGGAGTTGTTGGAGAAATCCACCGGCTCCGGGGGCTTTGTTTTGCTCTGAGTGCCGGTCCGCCGTACCGGCGCCGTAAGGACGCTCTTTTTCGCCGGAAAAAGGCTGCCGTCGACCGTGGGGATTTTGTTGATGGCGCGGCGCAGGTCGCCGAGGTCGAGGTGGCCGTAGGTGTCGACCGTGAGGCTTGGGTCGGAGTGCCGGAGAATCTTCTGCGCGTGCTGCATCGGGACTTCGTTCTTGAGTAGCAGGTATCCCATCGGCGAGTCGCGTCGGGTGAGGGCGCTCGCCTGGGCGTAGTTGGTGGGTCATGGCGATAAAGATGACCCCGACGAGACAGAAGTGGTTCGACCTGCTGGCGCGATGGAAGGCG
>Ga0105048_10004063_pt1 | contig 23949 bp, 19 predicted proteins | sample MAT05_FD_78382 | JGI IMG/M metagenome (GOLD analysis project Ga0105048, IMG submission 78382) | Freshwater microbial communities from Lake Fryxell liftoff mats and glacier meltwater in Antarctica - MAT-05 | ecosystem: Environmental > Aquatic > Freshwater > Ice > Liftoff microbial mat | place... | reverse complement strand
TAGGCGAGGGGCAGTTTGGAATCTCCCTATAAACTGGGTGGCACGCTCTGAGGTACGAAGGGCGTGGTGAATCGCTAGAGTCATTTGCCACACTTCCCACGCCCATCGCTAATCGCTTTGGGCGTGCCACGCGGTGGCTTGGCCTGGTATTCTTCTGTCTGCCGCTCGCCTTAACACTCAGGACGGATGGGTTCTGGCGACCGAGGATCCACCCATTGCCAATGAGAAAATCGCAGGGCACCGCAATCCGAGCCCGATCCACATCACGACTCCAATAATGACCGGCGCGATAAATGGATCGCCGACTCGCAAATGAGTGACGGTGGCTCCCCCGAGATAGCCCGTCAGCAAAATTGCCCCGATGAAAGCCGTCTTGGGGATGAGATAAATAACCGCAAGAATTACTTCTAGAATGCCAATCTTGAAGATTAATTCGGGCGAAAAGCCGATGTGCGTAAACATCTTGTCCTTGCCTTCCCATTCTACAAATTTCCCCATCGCGCTGGGACCGATCAAAAGGACTGCGATCAGGCCACTCAAAATCCAGCCGACAATGCGTTGTGGTTTGTATCCCATTTCAAGTTCCCTTATCCGATGAGTTTGCGAACCGTATCCACTAGCTTCTTTCCCAAGTTTTGCACGGCTGCCTGCTGCTTTTCGTCCTTTAAATCGCCATTACTATCAAACGCTTCATAAGCTTTGGAAACCGCAATCTGTTCCGGCAGCACTAGCACACCAATGTTTCCGAGGACGGACCGAAGATGGACCAAGCCGCGAAGACCGCCCAAACCGCCAGGCGATGCACTCATGATACTCGTAACTTTGCCCTGGAACGCAGCCAAAGATGCTTCTCCTGGGGCTGGGCGAGAAATCCAGTCGAGGGTGTTCTTCAAGACTGCCGTCATTGAACTGTTGTACTCAGGTGAGGCAATAATCAATCCGTGGTGCGTCAGAAAGAGTTTTTTGAGGGTCAAGGCATTGAGCGGCAAGCCGTCTGCTGCTTCAAGGTCTTCATCGAACAACGGCAAAGGGTAATTCTTTAGATCGATCACCGTGACTTCGGCCCCCGCATCCATTGCACCACGAGCCGCGATCTGTAAGAGTTTCTTATTGAAGGAATCTTTTCGAGTGCTGCCAGCAAAGGCAAGGATCTTTGGTGATATCGACATAAGTGCATCTTTCATGGTTCGAGTATAGGAGAATCTCTAGCACGAGATTTCATGCGGATCCAAATGCGAGAACGAATTCCAGTAGTCCATCCTCCAGCGTCCTTTGGCCAGGGACAATCGAGTGATGGAAGTGTTGATGATATCACCGAGTTGCTCTTGAATGGAATCATCTTCCAAAAAGGCTTCTAACAGTCGCATCTTGAAGTCTGCGTGGATCACCATGGCGACCCGGTCATGGTTGCTATGCAACTGCGTTTCGGATTCATACCATTTGCGAACTCGCTGGGCACGTTGACGCGCTTCGTCCGCTGTTTCGTAGTGATCGAGATCGTACCAGCCTTGGTCGCTGATGCGTTCATCCAAATGCCAACCGGAATACTGCTGCGAAAGTGTTTGCCGAGTCGTCCCCATGTGAGCGATTCGGCGGCCTGGTTGGTAGCCGCTGTGACAGCCCCCCTGTTCGTAAATATCTTGCCGTACACTTGGAACCGTCCCGGTCTGCAGTGCAATCCAGCGCGTCGTTTCCAAGGAACGTCGAAATGGGCTACAGTACAAGACTGTAGGGGAAAGCTTGGCGACAATAGCCGCTAGCTTTTTGGATTGGGCGGAGCCCAAGTCGGTAATGTCAGGGTCGGGAACGCGAAATTGATCCTCGAGGGCATTGTTCTCCGACTGGGCGTGTCGAATGAGCAACAAACAAGGCTGGTGGTGCATGGGCTTTTCGTGTCGTAATCGATGTTTTTTCGCGTAGAATGAAGGCATGGAAGTGGGCGTAATGTACGTTCCCATTCGATTCTCGTCAAAAGTGAACTTGCGAATCGCTTCAGCCAAACCGAAAACGAATTGAAATGATCGAGACGGGAGACCTGTCTAACCTGCCTGAGTTGCTCCGCAGGAATATGGCGAACTGGGAAAAAAAAGGGCATTGTAATTCGCATCGCGAGTTGGCGCCGCAGTACGCTTATGGTCGTCATCGTGGCCCAGCTCCCAAATACGCGCACCCAGCCGCCGTCCTCATCTGTTTGATTCCTATCTCTGGCTCCGATTGGACGATTCCATTAACCCTTCGTCCAACCCAAATGGCCGATTACGGTGGCCAAGTCTCTTTGCCCGGGGGAAGATCCGATGCGGGCGAAACCGTTTGGAGAACAGCTTGCCGGGAGTTTGGCGAAGAGCTCGGCTGCACCACGGAATACATGCAGCCCGTTGGAGAGTTGACACCATTGTACGTTTACGCGAGTCGGCATCTGGTGACGCCAATTGTTGCGGTCAGTTCTCTCCGTCCCTCCTTCCAGCCCAACCCTGATGAAGTTGCTGAATTGATCTTCCTACCACTTCGCGACTTGATTAGCGACGAGGCGATCACCGTCGGCACGCTGAAACGTGGGACTGTGCAGTTTGATGCACCTGGATACCGTGTCGGGGAGCATTTCGTTTGGGGTGCGACGGCCATGGTCCTAGGCCAACTTCGAAACATGGTTCGTGAAATTTTGGCCGAACAGATTCAGGAGCCCTGGTTCATGTAGCCAGATTCTGCGTTTCGCGTAGAATTGGGAGCGATTGGAAGCTGCGTCCAGTCTTAACCCAAGTAGCGTTCGATCAATAACTGTCCGATTTTCCCGTAGCGGAAGTCGCCAAGACTTTCGGAATGGGCGGGCGCCGAAACTCTTGGCGAGTTTCGCTACGACACTAATTGATCGGGTGATCCCAACTATACAAAGGTATTCGAATGATTCGTGTCGGCATTATTGGCGCTTCTGGTTATACGGCAATCGAAGCGATCGAATGGCTCATTGGGCATCCGCAAGTACAAATCCTGGCCGCCACCAGCCGACAAGCGGATGGGAGCATGATCGCCGACATGCATCCGAACCTTATTCGCCGACTCAAGCTCCCAGTAGAGGACTTGACCCCGCAACAAGTTGCCGAGCGATGCGATGTGGCTTTCTCGTGTTTGCCGCATGGGGCTTCAGCACATCACGTGATGCAATTGCTTGACGCGGGTTGCCGTGTCATCGACTTGTCCGCGGACTACCGTCTGAGCACCCCTGCTCTTTATGAAAAGTGGTACGGCGAAGTTCATCCGGACGCGGGTCGTTTGGGAATGACACCATACGGTTTGCCTGAGCTTTTTGCTGGCGACTTAAAGGACTGCAAATTGGTTGCCAATCCCGGTTGCTATCCCACCTCGGCCATCTTGCCTTTGTCGCCGCTGCTTAAGGAAGGACTCATTTCGCCGTTGGATATTATCGTGGATAGCAAGTCGGGAGTCAGCGGTGCTGGACGAACCCCCAAGCTTGGGAACCTCTACTGCGAAGTGAATGAGAGCATCTCGGCCTATTCGGTTGGTCACCATCGCCATCAGCCTGAGATTGTTGACATTGTCAAACGATTCAGTGGGGTCGAACCCGAAATCGTCTTCACCCCGCACTTGACCCCCATGGAACGCGGGATCTTGTCTACCATCTACGTCCATCCAGCGTCGGGTGTAACCCCCAATCAAATTCGGGAATGCTTGAACACCTACTATGACTCCAGCTCGTTCGTACGAGTTGTTTCGCATCTGCCAGCCACTCGATTTGTCGCTAGAACGAATTACGTGGACATTACGGTCCGCGAAAATGGCCCTCGCATTATTCTCATTTCCGCCATCGACAATCTGGTGAAGGGGGCCAGCGGCGCGGCCATCCAAAACATGAACCACATGTTCGGCTTGGAACCGACCATGGGCCTTTTGTAGCGTCGTTTGCATACGATCGATGCGAATGGATGACTTCAACAATCGGCAGCGAACAGGTCTGCTGTAATATGGAAGGGTAGAGATTGTGCGGTTTGGACTACGCTGACCGCCGGTCGCGGAGCGAACCGGCCTACGTTGATCCGTCGCTCCGCCGACGGATGTACTGTTTCGTAGCGCTGATTGCATGCTACAATTCAAAAGTTCCGCCCCCTCTATCCGTTGATGACCACGAACTCATGCGAACGCTTTGCTACTTTAACGACATGGCATATTCTTGCGTTTTCATGGTCGGCTTCGCATTCTTCGACAAAGAACTGCGTGGTCGCGAAGTTGATTCCTCGGACGAGCGATGATGTATTGCCGATATTTGCTTACCAAGATCGTAATTATTGTCGCTTGCCTACTATTGCAGACCGAGATTCGTAGCGAAACACTTCGACAAGCTGAGTCGCTAGAAAAACTCTTGAAGGCTGCAGATGTTGCGGATCTCGTTCGTGAAACACGACTACGAGGTGATCCTCGCAGAGGTGCATTGGTTTTTTATCGCTCGGCTGCCGCATGCGTCCAGTGCCATTCCAGCGGTGAGGGGCCGTCACAGCTCGGACCAAATCTCGCAAACCTAAACCAAGGTATCGATAGTACACAGTTAACCGATGAGTATCTTGTCGAATCGCTTTTGGTTCCATCGAAACACATTCGAGCCGGCTTTGAAACGGTTACTGTACTAACCGACGATGGTAGAACGATTACTGGGATTGTGGTCGAAGAGAATCCCCAGCAACTCGTCCTTCGGTCCGCATCCAATCTAACTCAAACGGTGACGATAAACAAAGACTCAATTGAGACTAGGACAACGTCTAAGCTCTCGATGATGCCAGAAGGACTGATATCTGCTCTACGGGATCAAAGTCAATTCTTCGATCTTGCATCGTATGTGATTCGCGTTGCGAGAGGCGGACCAAAAGAAGCGGACGAATTAAAGCCTTCAACCGATCAAATAGCGATCAAGCAAGATTGGTTACACCTCGATCACGCTGGCATTCTTAAAAAGCTCAATAAAAAGGACTTTGAAGCCGGGCAAGCGATTTATCAAGGCTTTTGCATCGATTGTCACGGTGCCGACGGCAACCGACCAGCCCTTTCGACCGCGCGTGCCTTCGGAACGCAAAAAATGAAATTCGGAGCTGAGCCACTTCAGATGTTCATGACGCTGACACGCGGTAACGGTTTGATGGGAGCTATGTCCCATTTGACGCCAAAAGAACGCTATCAAGCGATTCATTACATTCGTGAACGCTTCATGAAGCCGACGAACGCCGAGTACTCCGCCTTCGATCAACGCTATCTGGCAAGTCTTCCCAAAGGCACGGAGGATGGCACGGCTGTGCCAACTGTCGAACGCGATTTCGGGCCAGCTCTTGGTTCGCAACTCGAAAGACGCTTTCCAAGTGTCCTCACCATGCGAATAGGGGAGAACGTTTCGCTCTGTTACGACCTCCATACAATGAACCAGGCGGACATTTGGAGAGGCGGTTTCTTAGATCTCGATGAAACCCAGCATATTCGCGACCGTGGAGAAGGGACAGCCAGACCGCGAGGTGAGTCCATCGCCGAATTGCAAGGTTGGCAATGGGGACATGGCGAAACACTTGACTACTCACGCGACGGACTCCTACCGCGCGGTCCGATGCCACCGGACTGGATGGATTACCGTGGTTACTTTCTCCACAACGCCCAAGTCGTTCTTAGTTATCGAATCGATGGCCGATCGGTTTTGGAAACCGTTCAATCGGATGCATCGTCTAATACGATTCGCCATCAATTGGAAATCGAACCTGGCAAGCCACTTGTTTTGTCAGTCGCACAGGGTCGCAAAGTCAACGAAACGCAATCGGGCGTCGTTGCTCTTGGCCAAAGCCAGACGCAAGGATCGACTGGCAGCGCGACAGCCACGCTAGCGATGAGTCGCTCTAGCGTCGGTCAAAAGCTATCGCGATTCACCGCGGCCGCAATGGTTGGTCAAACTGAGTCGTTCACTTGGACCGTTGATGAGCAAACGCGATTGGTTTTGACTATCCCGGCCAGCGATGAATCCCTCCGTTTTGACGTTGTCTGTCAGTGTGGTATCGATTCAAAGGGACTTGAATTATTCGGCAAACGGATTCAAGAGGAACGTTTGCATTACGTGCCAAGGAGCCTTTCCAAGTTAACACAAGGTGGAGGGAAAAACTGGAGCACGGTATTGAAAACGATTGGGGCACTTGGGCTGCAACGAGGCGCCTACGCGCTCGATACCATCACGATTCCGGAGGTGACACCTTGGAAGACATGGTTCCGGACTTCCTCCCTAGATTTTTTGTCAGACGGGCGCATGGTCGTTACTACCTACGGCGGTGATGTCTGGATCGTTTCCGGTATCGATGACAAACTCTTGAACCTGGAATGGAAACGGTTTGCAGCGGGCCTATATGAGCCGTTCGGCGTGAAAGTCGTCGATGATTTGATCTATGTAACTTGCAAAGATCGTATTGTGCGTTTGCACGACCAAGACAACAACGGCGAGGCTGATTTTTATGAAAGTTTCAGTGCCGACACGGATGTTTCGATCTTCTTCCACGCCTTCAATTTTGATCTACAGACCGATTCCAAGGGTAATTTCTATTATGCAAAGGGAGGGCACGACGCTGACTTTGCTTTGCCCGGCGCGGTGATTCAGATTTCACCGGACGGAAAACGACGAAGTATCTACAGTACTGGTTTTCGAGTTCCGAATGGAATGGGGAGCATGCCCGGCGATCGAATGACGTGCAGCGACAATCAAGGGCAATGGATGCCTGCCTCCAAAGTCAGTTTGTTGCGCGAAGGTGGATTTTATGGCTGGGTGCCTACTTACAACGGAAAGGACAAATGGTCTGCTGACGGTGGAAAGATCGACACGTCGAAGGTCGTTCCGCCAAAGAGTTTTGATCAGCCGATGGTTTGGATGCCACAGGAGTTTGACAATTCGTCGGGCGGACAGCTTTGGGTCGACGATCCGCGTTGGGGACCACTTTCCGGTCGCTTGCTGCACATGAGTTTTGGCAAGGGGTGGTTGTCCTACCTAATGATTCAGGAAGTGGATGGTCAGTCCCAAGCTGCGATCATCAAACTGCCCTTTGACTTTCGAACCGGGATCATGCGAGGACGGGTCAATCCGAAGGACGGTCAAGTCTACGCGACGGGACTACAGGGCTGGAATGGCGAGGGTCGAATCGGACTGCTCGATCAAGGCATTCAGCGATTACGTTATACAGGCAAGCCAATTCACATCGTAAGTGACTGCAAGGTAGAATCGGATGGGTTACGCATCGATTTCAACTTTGCGGTCGAGCCTGGAACTGCCAGTAACATCGAATCCTACATGGCTGAACACTGGAACTATCGCTGGCAAGCCTCGTACGGATCCGAACGGTATTCGCCAACAAATGGGAAAATCGGTGCGGAAAAACTGAACATAACATCGGTCGATGTCTCGGAGAATCGCAGGAGCGTCAAACTCAGTGCATCGAATCTTCAGCCCGTCAACCAGCTTCATTTAATATTAAAGATCAAAGCAGACGACGGTCGTCGCTTTGAAGAGGAAATCTATTGGACTATCCACCGAGTCCCATAGGGATCGATCCTTTCGCGATCATCTCTCGTTTCATTTCCGCCGACAACTTGGTAACAAAATCCATGAATCTCCCAACTGTTTCCGCTAACGTTCCAGTTTTCAATTGCGTCGTCCATGTGCTTCGCGACGCGAGCGGGAATGTGAGCGCGCGAGTTGCGAACCTTCCCAATCTTGTTTGCACTGGTGGCACCGAGCGCGATGCACTTGCGAGAATCGTGAAGGAGTTCAAACAGTACGTGAAGCAGTTGGCAGACACGGGGACTGCCATTCCGTGGGTGGACCCACCAAGCCCCAAGGAAGCCAATGAGCAAACTCGTTTTATCCCCGTGCATCTCTAAGCGGTGTTTCCACATCGTTTAACCCGGTTTAACCCCGATCCAAATTAAGTCACCCTCCCTCGGGGAGGGTCGGCCGTAGGCCGGGGAGGGTGAACCGAATTTTGCAATCACTTCTCTCACTTCACCCTCCCCTCGCTTCGCGAGACCCTCCCAGAGGGAGGGTGGCTAAGCTGGACCACCTCCTACTACGTCGGATCGTTCTACTACGTCGGATCGTTCTACTACGTCGGATCATTCAACAAGAAGTGAATAATCCGAATCGCATGCCCTTGGCTGCGTTCATCGGATTTCTCGCTGACTCGCATCTCCAACTCGTGGGTTCCATCCGCCAGTTCGGATGCCAACATCTTTGCCCATGGAAGATGCAGCCCTGGACTCCACTGAGTAAAGAGCTCTTGCTTATGCCATTCCCCTTGATCGATGCGGTAGTCGATATTCCCGGTGTCGGGTCCAGAGGCGATAAAGATCCCGATGCCGATCCCCTTGAAAGTCAACTTCAAAGTTGCTCCAGCTCCTTCACCGATGAGCGCCGGCACATTGACGAAACCTGGTCGGGTTCCAGCTTTTCCTGTTGGTTTCCATTGCTCATCGAGTCTCCAACCGTTCACCATTGAGATCTTCTTGTTGACCACGAGTTCTTTTGGGCTAACCAGTCGACCGTAAAAATAGCTTGCGCTGTCCAGCGGGGCTGGCAGAGTGACCACCGCGGCCGTCCGTGTTGGGCTGCTTTCGCTCCAGGCGGCAGATAGCATTCGACCAATTGAGCTTGCATACAATGCGTGTCCGAATGGGGCTGGGTGCAAGTCGCGAAAGTCTTTCTCCCAAGTAAACTCACCCGCGTCGATTCGTTCCGTCACCTCACGAGCAAGATTGATCGAGGGGATACGATAGTGCTCGGCCACCCGTTCATGGTTGACGATTACCGACGGAGTTTTACCACTTCGAATTTCGGTGATCTTTCCCGGGTCTACGAAGTGGAGCAAGACAATGTCCATCTGCGGATTAGAAAGAAGTGCTTGTCGCACGATCCCTTCCATGCCACGCACTTGTTCGACGTCGGAGAATCCATTGGTATCGTCGTTGACTGCAGCTTCTTCGAACAACAGGTCAACAGGTCCGCCGGCCAAAACATCGCGTTGAAATCGGAAGGCACCGGGGGTTGATCCGAGCGACGGGATACCGGAGCTCACGAAATCGAACTGGGTTTCGGGGAAACGCCGCTTTAAGTCTTCGCAAACCAGATCGCGCCATCCTTTGGACGCGGTGATCGATCCGCCGAGAAACGCCACGCGACCTCGCTTGTCTTGCTCGAACTTCGTGCGACACCTTTGCAAACCATTTCGCAATAGAAAGTATTCATATCCGAACGGTGTTTGGGATTCGGTCACTTGATCGTCGAATCCAGTATGCGTCAGATTCTGGACATCGACATACGCAACGTGGAACCCCTTTTTGAGCAATGCCAAATCCGCTTGGGGCTCGTGGCCAAAGAACTCCGTCCGCCAAATCCATGGATTTCCCGATGCAGCCTCTGCCGGTTCAATGAGAAAGGCCTTGCGGCCTTGGACCGTAAACTCGAGTTTGTTGTAACCCTCCCAAGTTTCGCCAGACACCTTCTGAATTATCAGCAACGACAATAAGAAAGCCGGGAGCCAAATTGATTTTGAGTTTGCTATGTTTGCGTAATGCATTGCAGTGTCTCTGTTCTTTAGTCTAGTCTAGTAGCTGAATTCGTGAGAATTCAGAATTGCACGGTGTTTGCATCAGTATATCCGATAAACGTGTGGCACTTTTCCGCTTTCCTTTTCCACTTTCCAAGGCCCGACTTCCTCCTCGTCGACGAGCGACCAACTCGCAATTCGTGAACCACCTTGTGGAAATAGCGCCAAGAACTAGGTATGTTAGTTGCGAGCGATCGAATCGTTACCCGCCAAACATCGTGCCTTTTAAAGTTTTTGAAGAGGAGCCTGCCAAATGTCAAAACTGAGTCGACGTGGATTTGTAAAGGGAACTGCCATCGGTGGTGCCGCGTTCATGATTTCCGGAACGAAGGCATCAGGAAGAATCATCGGAGCCAATGATCGAGTCCGGATCGGAGTCGTAGGCACCAACGGCCGAGGTCAGAGCCACATCGAGGGTTGGCTAGGACAGTCCAACGTGGAGCTAGCTTATTTGGTCGATGTTGACCAAGAGATCTTGGCCAAGCGACTGAAGACGGTTGAGGATATGACCGATGGAAAGTTCGCAACCAAAGGAATCTCGGACGTTCGCAAGGCCCTCGAGGACAAGTCGCTCGACGCTATTTCGGTGGCCACGCCCAACCATTGGCATTCCCTGATGACGATTTGGGGTGCTCAGGCCGGTAAGCATGTCTACGTCGAAAAGCCGATGAGCCACGATGTCGTCGAGGGAAGAGTCGCTTGGGAAGCCCAAAAGAAATACAATGTGGTGGTCCAACATGGTACGCAAAACCGAAGCGATGCAAAGCGAGCGGGTTTGCACGAGGCGATTCAAGCCGGCGAGTTTGGCAGGCTCAAGATTTCGTACGGGTATTGCTGCAAGGCACGCGGTTCCATCGGCTTCAAAGAACCCACCGATCCGCCAGCGAAACTGGACTGGGCGCTATGGAAAGGGCCTGCCGTCATCGATCAATACCACGACAACTTCGTTCACTACAACTGGCATTGGTTTTGGCAAACCGGCAACGGCGATCTCAACAACCAAGGTACGCACCAATTGGATATTGCTCGTTGGGCTCTCGACAAAGATCAAACCCACCCAATTCGGACCATGGCCATCGGCGGTCGTTTCAAATGGGAAGATCAAGGCGTAACGCCAAATACGATGTTTGCTATGGCGGAATACCCTAACGGCCAATTTGTCTTTTTCAACGTTCGAAACGTTTCGTACAACGGTTATGAGAAGCAGGTCGAAAACGAATACTATTTCGAAGATGGCGGCAAGATCATTGATTACAAGTACTATCCGAAGGGCAAGACCGAAGGCGAGGCTTTAGACATCAAGAAGGGAAAAGTGACCGCAGGTGGAAACTTCGGCGCTTTCATCGCTGCTGTCCGCGCCGGGGACCCGAACATGGCCAATGGGAATGCTATGGACGCGCATTACGGTTGCGTACTGGGGCACTTGATGAACAACTCCTATCGACTGGGTAGTAAAGTCCCTTTCAATGCGAAGGCAGGAAAATTCGGTGACAACAAAGATGCCACAGAACATTTCCTGAAAGTTCATGAAATCATGGAAAAGGGAGTTGGAATCCCAGTGGATAAGGCTGAGTATACCGTCGGACCGACATTGACCTTCGATCCGGAAACCGAACGACATACAGGCGATTGGGCTGACAAGGCGAACGTTTTGCTGAAAGATCCCAACAACAAAGGTTTCCAAGTCCCATCGGTTAAAGATGTTTAACTCAGCTACCCCACCACAGGACATACCATGCACCTTATAGCTCGGATCATTAGTTTATTCGCGACAGTTGCGTTGGCCAACGCCGCTGTCGCAGCGGAAATCGTGAAGCTAAGTCGGACAGACGACTCAGTGGCCGTCACCGTCAACGGCAAAGAATTTACTTCGTATCTCTTTGCCAAGAGTTTGCCAAAACCTTATTTTTTCCCAGTCAAAACTGCGGACAATGCGCTGCTCACTCGCCCGATTGTGGGTGAGAACTACAAAGGGGATCACCCGCATCACAAAGGGATCTGGGTTTCGGTCGATGAGATCAATGAAATTAAATTTTGGGCCGAAAAAGGCAAGATTGAAAATCGCGGAGTCGAATTGATTGCGGGAGAGGGAAATCCAGCCATCATGCGAGTGAAAAACCACTGGCTCGATCGCAACGGAGACGATTTGATCCTCGAAACAACGACCATTTCGATCTTTGCCAATAGAATGATGGCGTACGATATCAACTTCAAGATGGTTGGCGGAGAAGTCAATTTTCGAGATACCAAAGAAGGGCTGTTTGGCTTTCGACTTGCCGAATCGCAACGCGAAGACAAAGGGAGCGGAAAGGTCACCAACGCCGACGGCAAACAAGGAACAAAGGAATGTTGGGGGCAACGCTCTGCGTGGGTTGACTACACCGGACCGATCGATGGCAAAGAGTACGGCGTGACCATCTTTGATCACCCAGGGAATTTCCGCCCAAGCCGTTATCATGTCCGCAACTATGGTCTGTTCTCGGTCAGCCCGTTTGGTGAATCAGCCTACACGAATGGCAAAGAGCCGGCCGTCAACGACGTGTTCAAAAAGGATAGCGAACTTCGATTGCGCTACGCCATCTATTTCCATGAAGGGGTCGCAACGGCAAGTGAACTCAATGCGCTCGCAACCGGTTTTACAAGCCGTTAGGCGCGCTCGTAATTAAAAAGGTTCATTTGCCCTCGTGCTCGAAAGGCTTCGACCCGCCGAGCACGAGCACCGTCCTTCGGACTGAGCACGAGCACGAAAACAAAGGAGTTTGCTTCGTCGGCTTTACGAAATGTGGGTAAAGATGAGGGCGTAACCCTAGGAAACAATCCAGCCGCAAAGCGGCTCTAGTCCAGCCGCAAAGCGGCACCAGTCAATAGCCAGTGGCGTAAGCCGCTGGAGAACGCGTCGCAACCGTTCAATCCAGCCGCAACGCGGCGACAGTTCATATGAGATTAAACGGGTAGGCTAAAAGCCTATCCTGCGTTTTTTGGTTTTACAAGCATCCAGCAGAACGCACCCGCAAGGTAGATGCCTGCAAACAATAGCAGGACAAGGTTCCAGTTCTCCGTCGCTTGAAACAACCTACCGACAAGCACCGGGCAAGCTGCAGCCGCAAAGTTTCCGCACATATTCATTAACCCAAAAACTTGCGGCACATGTGGGCCAGCGATGTCGATCGTAGTAGCAAACGCGCAAGGGCCTGCCAGGGCCGCAAAGAAGGCGCCAACTGTCAACAGAGCAACGGCTAGCCTAACGTCCTCGACAAACCAAGCTCCCAATATCAAGAGCGAACAGGCTCCTAAAGATGCGGCTCCCACGCCGCTTCTACTAAAGCGAAGACTGCGAGTACGTCGCCAGATCCAGTCCGTGAGCATCCCTCCGAAGATGCTGCCCGTAAGCGTCCCTGCGAGCACTAAGCCTTGGAGGTATCCCGATTCTTTGACGGAAACGCCTCGAGTTTCCTGCAAAAACGTTGGAAACCAACTCGCAAAAAACATGTAACCCGCAGCGCGACAAACCTGTTGACCACAAAGCCAACCCATTGCGGGACTGAACACGATTCGCAGCAAACTCGTAGGCGCCTTGGTTTCGCCTCCTTGAGTTGCTGAGTCGCTTTCTCGGCCTGAATGGATCAAAGCCAGTTCGCTTGAGTTGACAGCTGCAACCTGCGTGGGGCGATCCCGGAACCAAAGATAGAATCCAAGGGTCCAGACGATGCTAGGCAGGGCAAACAGGAGAAATGTCCAGCGCCAGCCCAGAGGGAGCATCAACGCACCGGTGAGAAAACTTGCGCTAATCGCGCCCACTTGCATGCCGGCAGCAAGGATTCCGCATGCTAGCGAGCGTCGCGCGAGCGGCATCCAATGCCCGATCGAGTTGCACGCAGCAGGAAAAATACCCGCTTGAGCGATCCCCATCATCAATTGGGCAGCAATCAATAGCCAAAATCCTGGCGAGATTCCAATGCAGATCATGGCGCACGACCAAGTGAGAGCAAAGACACTTAACGCGAAACGGGTACCTTGTCGTTCTGCGAACCATCCACTCGGCATTTGAAAGAGGGCATAGGTCCAGAAAAACGCACCCATGAACCAGCCCGATTGCTCTAACGTCAGGCCGAGATCGATACGAATCGTACTCTCTGCGACGCCGACCGAATTCCTACAAAGATAAGACAACGCAGCCGCTAGCGTGAGCCAGGAGAGGGCGTGGTAACGCATGCTCGTAGGACGGTTGATCATCTAGACAACCGCCTGAAGTCTAGCAAAAAGTCGATCGACTTCCGCTTGTGTTTCAGGATCCAGTTGCCAGCCAACGGGCTGTCTCTGGATGGTGTTTTTAAAAAGGCCACGTTTTTTAAGCAGGTACTTCTCGATCGCCAAGAATCCGTCGAGCCCAGCCTGAAGTTGTAACGACACCAGGGCGCTGATCGGGAGGGACAACTGGTAAGTGCGGTCTTCATCGCCGGAAGCGAGCGCATTCCAGAGCGCAACAATTCCATCGAGCAAATCTGTGCCCGGCATTGTTCCGACAATTCCTCGCCGGTAACAGTCAACTAGATTGATCCCACCAGAACCTTCGAAGATCCGAGCTTTGCCACTGGTCGCATCACGGAGTTTAGAAAGATTTGGACCGAGCGGACTAGCTTCGGGTTTGAACAGAATACGATCTGGGCCGAACTGTTCCAGCAGCCTTAGATAGACGCTCAAGTCGATGGCTGCGCCGACATAATTGGACGCGTCTTGAACCACGAGCGGAATCGATATGCTGTTAGCAATCGCATGGAAATATTCCCGAGTCGCCTGACTGCCAAGTGCCGTAGCCACAGGAGGGATCGCCATCACGGCACTAGCACCAAGCCCCTCAGCGTGTTGTGCGAACTCCACTGCTTCGGCTGTGCTTTCAGCGCCTACGCTGATAACGGTGAATCCGCGTCCACGGACAGCTTGGCACACTAGACTGGCCAACTCCCGCCTGCCATGGTAGCCCAGTCGCAAGACCTCACTCACCATCGCGACAACCACGCCATCCGCCCCCACCTCCAGAGCCCAGTCAATCTCGCGTTCAAGTACTACGGGGTCAATCGCCCCGGCGTCAGTGAAAGGCGTCTGGAGCACCGGAAGGACCCCGTGCAGTGGTTCGTTAGTTTGCCAGTGCATTGCGAATCGCTTGGGTCATGGTTTCGAGAGTTCGTTCTAAACTGCCGCGGTCGAACGGCGTTTGCCAGACTGGATAGACTTCTGTGTCGTACAGGTCGGCTGGCGGTAAGTAACCGATGGAGCCATTGATCAAATTCATGCAGATAACGACGTGATCTGGAAACCGACGACGGAGTTCCTGCTGAAGCACGGAATAAGGTTCGCAGCAACTCCCCACTAGCACCGCGTCGCCTATTCGCCAAGCGGTAATCGGAAGGCTAAATGTTGTACCATCACCAAGTCCGCGACGAATATCCCGTTTGCGGCGCAGTCGCTCTTCCAGAGCGCGATCGGTGCATTCCCGACGTTGCTGTTCTAACGCATCCGCTGACGGCCAGTCCTTTAAAGGCAGCTCGACTGAGGTTTGTATGGCTTTTAGTTCTTGGGAAAGCTCGCACGCTTCGTGTTTCCAGACGGCAAGTGGCGCGCCCGATTCCACGGTTCCTGCAAAAGCCAATCGCGTCCCGGGTGGTTCCATGCCTTGTAGTGTCGCCAAGGCCGCATACGCCAACTGTCGACCATGTCCGTCCGCAATTTCAGGATCACCAACGTATTGATAACGCGGTGCCAAGTCGCCGCAAGCACCGAGCATGAACAAGGCGGGCGCATGCGTGACTTGTTCCATCGTATCGCGCATCGCGCCGACGTAGTCTGGGGAGATTGCAGTGTTTTCCCAGGCTAACGTTGTCGGGTGACAAGCGTAGTTGGTTAACGTTGCAGCGATTCGCCCAGATGCATTCGTGATCCGTCCGATGAGCAACGTGTCGTCCGGATTTCCGCTTGGATTGAAACCACAGATGACGCGAGCTTGGCCAGGAACCGGGTCGGGGAGATCGCGGTACGTCGCTAGGCCGCATCGGCCGGCGTGCCAGTCCAACGTGGCTTCGATTGGGTTTGCCAGCGCCTGGCGTACTGCGTTTACTGTAGATTCGTAGACTTCTTCCATCCATGTTCGCAGCAGATCACTGCCTGGCAGGGAATCGTCCGGGTCCATCAAAGGCGGGCCAGAGTGAGTATGGCTGAGAGCAAAGATAAAGTTGGCCGGTGGGATCTCAAGCGCATCGAGCAATCGACCCGAAAATTTCTGGTACGTCTGCGGCGTTTTCCACCAACCGAGATCTGCGTCTACAAACACGAGTGGTTGACCGCCAGCTAACGGGGTAAGAGTTAATACCGAGAGCGTTAACGGTCGATGAATGCTGCTGGCCACATCGTGTTTCGCCGCGCCCCAGTTGCGGGAATAGACTCCAACTGGTGGTGTGATGTCAGCTCGTGCGATTCCGATTCGACCGTGGAACGACGCATGGCGAAAATCGGGCGGGTTGTTCGGCTGCATGTCTTACCAATCTCCTACTGCTCCGTCACGGTAAAAGACTCGCTGCGGTAGCTCTTGCTGGAATGGGTGTTTCAAGACTTCGGTTTCATTGATGGTAACACCTAAGCCTGGCTTCGTGTTGGGTGTTACGGTCCGCGTTGTCGCGTCGATGGAATAACCTTCTTCGACAATGTCCTTCCGCCAAGGCACATCGGCATGCACTGTCTCGCAAATAATGTAACCGGGTTGTGAAAACCCGAACTCCAAGGAAGCCGCAGTACTAACCGGGCCTTGCGGGTTGTGCGGAGCCAGCGCAATTCGATAAGCGTCCGCTAGAGCAGCGATCCGACGGGCTTCGGTAAAGCCGCCGCAGTGTGTGATATCGACCTGACAGATCTCGCAACCCCGAGCTGCGAACAAGTCCCGAAAAGCACTCAAGTGTGTCATGCGTTCGCCCGTTGCAATCGGCGTGGTGACCGCGGCGTTAATAGCGGCGAGGCTTTCGATACTTTCTGGCCAACAGGGCTCTTCAAGAAAGTAGAGCCCGTACGGATCCAGAGCCTTGGCGAACTGCATTCCCATGGCCGGCGAGGGCCGAGCATGGCAGTCCACCATGATATCGATATCGTCTCCTACCGCTTCTCGCATGGCTGCGACACAAGCCACCGCAGCCTTAATCGGCTTAAGACCTTCGATCGGCATGGTTGGGGGGACTGCCATCGATTTGAATGCCGTAAACCCTTCTGCCACTGCTTGTCGAGCCAGCTCGGCAAACTGCTTGGCATTATCGACGGGTGTCTCGTAAAAACGTTCGAGATTGCCACCCCCAAGATGACAATAGAGCCGGATGGAGTCTCGCACAGCACCCCCCCAAAGTTGATGGCACGGAACTCCGTGAATCTTGCCGACGATGTCCCACAGGGCGAGATCGATCCCGGCGATGGCCGTTGACCGAGTGATTCCATTGCCATGCCAGAAGTGTTGCCGCCACATCGTCTGCCAAAGGTGTTCGATCCGCGTCGGATCCTCGCCGATCAGCAAGTGGGACAGATCCTCCACCGCACCAACGATGCTGCGTGTATGCCATTCCAAGGTCGCTTCGCCCCAACCGAACAGTCCAGGCTGATCGGTGACGACTTTCACGAACACCCAATTCCGCATGCGGGCGTGACAAACGAACGTTTTTATAGCATTGATTTTCATAAGCTTCCCAGCTTAAGGCGAACGGAAGGCTGAAAACTACCGGTGTGATGCAAACCCTCTCCGGCCTTTCAGGCCGACTCTCCCAGAGGGAGAGTGACTTCACCCTCCCTCCGGGAGGGTCGAGCGAAGCGAGGGGAGGGTATGACTCATTCTGCTGCTCGCTTAATGTTTTTGCCGCAGGGAAGCTACCGGCACATTCAATCAATCTGATTCAGCTTCAACTGCTGGCCGAGAAATGCCAGGTCAATTACTTCGCTACTTCTTAGCGTTCTTCTTCTTCTCGTCTCGTTCTTTTTGCAGTTTGCTGTTTTCTTTGAAGAGCTTTTCGAACTTTGCTACCTTGGGATCGATCATGCTCTTGCAGTAAGGCGCTTCTGGATGCAACTTGAAGTAGTTTTGATGATAAGCCTCAGCCGCATAGAAATCTGGAATCGGACTAATCTCCGTTACGATTTTTCGGTAAACCTTGTCTTCCAATAGTTTGTATATCATCTTCTCAGTCGCTTCGCGTTGAGAATCGTCTTCGTAGAAGACCACGGAACGATATTGAGTACCGACATCGTTCCCTTGTTTATTGAGCGTCGTCGGATCGTGTGTCTTAAAGAAGATCAAAAGCAATTCATCGAAGGTAACGACCGAAGGGTCAAACTTGATTTGACAAACTTCGGCATGGCCAGTGCGACCTGTGCAAACCGCTTCGTAGGTGGGATTCGTCACACGTCCGCCAGCGTATCCTGAGACTACGGACTTCACGCCGTCGACCCGTTGATAAACTGCTTCCACGCACCAAAAGCATCCTCCTCCAAATGTCGCTGTTTCCAGTTTTTTTTCCTCGGTTGGCGTGATTGATTTGGTGCTCTTACCGCTCGTTGTTTCCAATTGAGCGAAAAGCTCAGTTAGCGAACCTATCGAAAAAGCTAAGGTGGCTAAAAGTAGAACCACAGGGTTGAGACTAACACACTTCATCGTATTTCTCCCATTAGAATTTCGTTTGCGGTTCCGGCGGCGTGGCTAAATTCGTGAGAATTCAGTTACGGTGAGTATTCACTTGTCGCTCGGTTTATCGAGTTGTTAACCCCCTTATTTTAGCCGGACGGCAACCTATGGACAGGAGACGATACAATACGCTCGAAATTTCTTTTGAGTCGCCTTTTTCGAGGCTTTGGGTGTTTTGATGGATTTGTTTGCACACGCTGAGAATGCGAATCGTGAAAAGTCGCTTCCGCTAGCAGCGCGAATGCGCCCCAAGAAACTCTCGGAATTCGTTGGACAGTCGCATTTTCTAGCTCCTGGGAAACTTCTAAATCGCCTAATTGCGTCTAAACGCGTGCAGTCCGTCATTTTCTACGGCCCCCCTGGCACCGGAAAAACAACGCTCGCACATCTGCTTGCGATCGAGACAGGTGGCCAGTTTCGGCAGATCAATGCGGTCACCAGCGGAATCAAGGAATTGCGAGAAGCTTTGCAATGGGCCAAAGACGAGGTCCTCACGGGAGGTGCCAGACCCATTTTATTTGTAGATGAGATTCACCGCTTCAATCGCGCCCAGCAAGATGCGTTGCTGCCAGACGTAGAGGATGGAATCGTGGCACTGGTCGGGGCGACCACCAGCAACCCTTTTTTTTCCGTCAACGGCGCACTGTTGAGCCGTTCCCAGCTTTTCGAACTCAAGCCACTGACAGAAGCCGAAATCGTTGGACTATTGGAGCGAGCTATTGCAGATCGATCTCGCGGGATGGGCATGTACAACATTCAAGCAGAACCGGATGCCTTGGTCGCCTGCGCGACCTTGGCGGAGGGGGACGCTCGACGTGCGCTAGGTGCGCTGGAACTTGCTGTCCTTTCGTCGACTAGTTCGCCGGTGATTCTCGATGTGGCGCTCGTTCGAGAGAGCATGCAGAAGAAAGTCCTGCAATTCGACTCCAGTGGCGATCAGCACTACGATATGGCCAGCGCTCTGATCAAGAGTATTCGCGGCTCGGATGTCGATGCGGCCCTTTATTGGCTTTCGCGAGCAATCGAAAGCGGCGAAGAGATTCGTTTTCTGTGTCGAAGACTGGTCATTCTAGCGAGCGAGGATGTCGGCAATGCGGACCCGCAGGCCCTGCCGTTGGCGGTTGCAGGCATGCAGGCATGCGAGTTCGTCGGACTGCCAGAATGCCAACTCACGTTATCGCAAATCGTGATTTACTTGGCGCTTGCGCCCAAAAGCAATTCGGCCACCACGGCCATTGGAGCTGCCCAGCAGGATGTTCGAGAGGGGACGGTGATTCCGGTACCGGTACATCTTCGCGATGGCCACTACGCAGGTTCCAAGCAATTTGGGCACGGCCAAGGATACGAGTACTCGCATAATTCACCTGAGGGAATCGCGGCTCAAGACTACTTAGGTGTAGACCGCGAATACTATCAACCGACCGATCGTGGTTTCGAACAAGAACTTGGACGACGCTGGGCTGAAATCAGAAAGCGATTGAAGAATCGTTAACGTCGGAAAAGTCAACGCGATCTGAAATTCTTAGGTGTGGGAACTCCCGCAATCGAGGACGCAATGGAGGAGACTAGAACTAAGCTCCAGATAGATTATCCTCCCTCCCACCTGTCTCGTCTCGTTTCGTCCCTTTCATGTTCGCTTCCTGCTATCGCTTTATTGGACTTGCTTGCGGTCGCTACGCTCGTTTTCTTTGCCTCACTATTGCTATCCTGCTAAACGCTTGGATGGGTTGGAATGCCTACAACGGCTACCAAAAGCTGTCCGATGAAACGAATATTGCCAAACTAAACCAGAAGGTATCCCTCTACAAACAGGAGGTTGGAACATTGCCGGATCTGAATCTGATCGATTTGTATCACAAGGGGCTAACTCAGCAACGATTGCATCGCACCCCCTTTGGTGGTTACTATCGACTCAATCCAAACCAACAGGCCGTTTACAACCCAAACATCGCCAGCCGATAAGACAAGGGGGCCGTTTGAAATCTGCCTGTAAATTGCGTAGCACGTGTGGCACGGGTAGCACGTGTGGCACGGGTAGCACGTGTGGCACGTGTGGCACGTGTGGCACGTGTGGCACGCCCTGAGGTACGAAGGGCGTGGTGAATTGCTAGAGACATTTGCCACACTTCCCACGCCCACCGCATTCGCGCATTCGCTTTGGGCGTGCCACACACTGGCCAGGCAACCGTCTCCCGCTCGCCACACATTGGCCCGGTAACTGTCTGCCTCTCGCCTAAGTGTCGCTTTCCGCGGAGCGAAAGGCGACACTATTAGAGTTCAAGTGAGTCGCAAATGCGCTCGCCAATAGTGCACTGTTTTCGCCACCGAAGTAATGACGTTCTTGATTTCTCTCTTTACCTTAAATTCTGGACCGGCAGGCAAAAATAACACCGATCCCTCCCGGCGAACCATTACGTTTTCTACGATGATGGCTCTCATCAACCAAACCGCCATCGCTTCGTTGTCACATACGACACCAACCCACCCGAGCGCAACCGCTGGCACGGTCTGCAACCCGGTAACCATCTCAATACCTCGCCGGATCTCTCGAACGACTTCATCATAGGCGGGTAGATTCAATTTCGCTTGTTCGGCCGTTATCGCTTCTAGCAATCGACCACGATGCGGTGGCCCTCCCGCCATTGCAAGGTCACAAAAGCTGGTCCATATTTCGTCCCAAGCGACTTCGCCAAATTGATCCGTATCGACGGATGCAGCACCCATCGATTGAGGATTCACTTCATCGGTTCTACCCCGATACTCTGAAGGCAACATGGAGTCGACTTTGCGGTCGAGTTCGATCAGCCCGTGTTGAGTCTTGTTGTCCACCGAATCCATGTTGCTTTGACTGGCCATAAAGTAGCGTTCGATGGACCTACAAGCCAACGCATCCAAGTACAGGCCTAGTGCCACATGCAGCCAGCCCGAATGCTCAAGCAAGCAACGTGAGTCGATTTCCACCAAGGTGTTGGCTACTGGTTCCACCACGGTGTTGGCTACTGGCCGTGAATCCGTTCGCCACATCATTGCAACGACACTTTGAACTTGTTCCGAATTCAACTTGCGAAGAACTGAGGATAAACCTGGATGCCGCTTTCGCAAAAAAGCATATCTCACATCCAAATTTTCATTAGCCTGCTGGAAGTGATACGCCAGAGAAGCCAACTCCAATCCAACGTCCGTTACCGAATCATCCCCATCCGATAACAAAAGGAGAGTGCTATTGCGTTGCATGGTTGCGTCCAGAACTGCCGGAAGCAAAGCCTCCGCCCAATCCTTAATGGTCCAAGACCTTGCGATGTGAACGCGAACGCCTTTTCTCTCGGATCGTATCCATACAAAAACAGGACACAAAGCTTGGAAATCAAACGGATCCAATCCAATCGGTATCACGACAAAACGTTGAAACCCCTGATCGGAATACCACTCTATGGTTGATTGAAACGCATCGAAGCTAACTTCGTCGTTGGCCCAATGGACAACGCAGACGGGATGTTGCAATCGTGTGGAAAACAGCTCTGCAACCCGTTGCCATTGTTCTTCCGATCCTAGTACCACCGGCATTTGCAATGCAAAAATCGCAACCGTTTTCAACGCATCGTCAGTTTCATTCATCTCTCGAATGATATTCGCGAAACGTTATCGCTTCAATGACTTATGCCCAAGAACCACGACTTCGCCTCGATTCGGGAATTGTGAAACCCGCTCGATGACCTGAGTGGATTCCGGCAACTGATTCTTAATCCGGGCGTATTGCTTGTCTGTTGTGACCAATATCGACGCTCCTCCCGAGAGCGAGAAATCAAGGGCTTCTTCAGTCGATTGGCAGAAATCGATCTCGCGTCCGAAGTAAAAAACCATAGTGGGTCGAAAATAGCCCAAGACGGCTACATGCGAGTCGCTGGCTTCCAAATCCTTGCTCCAGCGTTGTGCTAACCGTTGTGCCGTTTGAAACCGGTCCAGTTCGGGTGCAACGTACTGACAAAGCGTAAGGATCATCGACAACGCAGCGACGGAAAACACTCCCGCAGATAGGCGAGGCCGATTGCTCCAAAGCAAGCATGCACCGATCGTACCGAATAGAACGAGTGGAGCCCCAGCCACGCCGAGCCAAACAATTCGCTGTTGAAGAACTCGCTCCATGCCAATCCGGTCCAGCAACGTTTGGCCTCCAAACTCGACGAGTCCGGAAATCGGAAACCCCGTTACGATCACCGCCCCAAATGCGATCAAGAGTATCCATCCAGCGTTCAGCCAACCGCGACTGACGGCGTTCACGTCTTGTGTCCATAATGCAAAGTAACGTCCAATCATGATCGCAAAGGCGGGATAAGCAGGCAGGACGTAGTTTGGCAACTTGGTGCTGGCCAATGAGAAAATGACCAGGTAGACTGCCGCCCAGCCTGTAACAAAGCAAACCGCCCGAGACTGCGCGGGCATTCTGGCTTGGCCAAACCAACTCAAAGCAGTTGGGACAGCAAACGCCGACCACGGATACATGCCGATTAAGCATGCCAACAGATAGTAGTAAATGGGTCCGCTGTGGTTGTCCATGGCTTGTGACATGCGACCAAGATGATGCACACCGATGAATTCTTGAAGGAACTCACCCTTGGAACGCCATTGAACGAGCAAGTACCAAGGTGCAGCCACTAGCAATACGACGATCGCCGCCGTAATAGGTCGCATCTTCCAAACCGTCCGGAAGAACGCAACTGGAGCATACGGCTGAATCTGCAGCCATAGCCTCGAAAGCCTTGTACATTCCGCGGAAACCGCTTGCTTCCCCTCCGTTAAAAGAAACAGTCCGACCACTGCCGTTGGAAAGAGGAATCCAATGGGCCCCTTCGTTAAGACCGCCAACCCCATTACGGCGTACGTTGCGATCCAGGTTCGCCACCGAACGAAAGCGAGCATTTGCTCTCGCGAAGAATCAGGCGATTGAAAGTAATCGCAAACCCATAGATACAATGCGAGTACGGTAAAAAAGGTCAAGTGAGCGTCGGCCGTCGCGGATCGAGCTACCGTCGTAAACAGGATACAAGAGCCAATGGCCAATCCTGCAAACAGCCCCGTGGCGGTATCAAAAAGTTTGCGTGCGATGGCGAAGGTTAGAAAGATAGTTCCGAGTCCAAAGAGAGTCGATACGAACCTCGCTCCAAGCTCGGAGACACCGAAGAGCTCATAACCAACGAGCATGCCCCAGAACATCATCGGCGGTTTGTGCGCAAATAGTTTGCCATTGAACGTAGGTGTGACCCAATCGTTCCTGGCGTGCATCTCGGCTGCCGTGGTAGCGTAGAAGCCTTCGTCTTGATCCCAAAGATGCGTGTTTCCGACCTGAATCATCATGACGGAAACGCCGACGATGAGGAGACAGAGCAGTGGAAAGGCAACGTCTTTTCGAATCATGGACGGTGGTGGAGTGGTAAGTGGTAAGTGGTAAGTGGTAAGTGGTAAGTGGTAAGTGGTAAGTGGTAAGTGGTAAGTGGTAAGTGGTGGAGTGGTGGAGTGGTGGAGTGGTGGAGTTGTTAGGCGAGCGGCAGACGGAAGACTACCAGGCCAGGCCACCGTGTGGCACGCCCAAAGCGATTAGCGATGGGCGTGGGAAGTGTTGCAAATGAC
>Ga0105048_10004060_pt1 | contig 23959 bp, 25 predicted proteins | sample MAT05_FD_78382 | JGI IMG/M metagenome (GOLD analysis project Ga0105048, IMG submission 78382) | Freshwater microbial communities from Lake Fryxell liftoff mats and glacier meltwater in Antarctica - MAT-05 | ecosystem: Environmental > Aquatic > Freshwater > Ice > Liftoff microbial mat | place... | reverse complement strand
CTCTCCCAGTGCCTTCGCAGCCTCGGTCCCCGCCCCAGCCGCGTTGCCCTCTACGGCCTTCTCCTTCTTTTGGCCCGGGAGCGCAGCAGCACCTCCCGCCAGTTGGCCCCCAGTTTTTTCGGTTCTCTGGCTTCCCAGCGCCCCCCCCCGCAGCTCTAGTCCCGTGGTCTATCTTCCCCTGTTCCATCTTCGTTTGGCTTTGCTTCTCGGCTCTTCGCTAGTTCTGTCCCCGGCGGGACGCCGTCTGGCGGCCCCGGCCCAGCTGTTTCTGGCGAATTTGCCTCCTGCGGCCTGCAATTCCCTGGCCCTTGCGTCCCCACCTATCTTCGGTTTTTGCATCCGAGATGGCTTTTTTCTTAGCCCCGGGGAGTCGCCCATCCCCGGGTCAACCCCCTTCCCCCTGGCCCCCTGGCTTGTTCTGCTCCTCGTGCTCCTAGCTCCCCCCCTATGCCCACCTTTCGCCAGCTACTCCGAACCCCACGCCGTTCCAAGCTCCGTCTTTCCCGCTCCCCTCTTCTGGGTCGTTCCCCCCAGCTAAGGGGGGTCTGCCAGCGCGTCTATACCACCTCCCCCAAAAAGCCCAATTCTGCCATTCGCAAAGTTGCCAAGGTCCGGTTGCTGGGTGGACGCAACCGGTCCCTGCTGGCCGCTATTCCCGGTTTTGGTCACAACCTGAGTGAACATTCCGTTGTGTTGATTCGGGGCGGCAAAGTTCCAGATCTGCCCGGTGTCCGCTACCGGCTGGTCCGGGGTCGCTACGATTTTCTTGCCAAAGAAACCCAGCTTCGCTCGGCCCGGCGTTCCAAGTTTTCCATCCCCAATGAAAAAAAACCCTAATTCTACCCTTGCCCTAGCCGGTGCGCTGGTCCGCCACGGTCGAGGTGCCCGGGCCCGGCAGCTTCTCCTTTCCCTCTGGCGCCGTACCAAGGTCTCTTCCCTCCCCACCCCGCCACGCCTTCTCGCCCTGGCCGCGCCCCGGGTCTCCCTGCGCAGTCGCCGCAAGGCAGGAATTACCTACAGGGTCCCCTATGTTCTTGGTTCCACCTCCCATTTCTCCTACGCTCTCCGCTGGTTTCGGGCCGCAGTGCGAGAGAGAACCGAGCGGTTGCTGGACCAACGCCTAGGGGCGGAACTTTTTGAGCTCTCCCAGCGCAAGGGTGGAACCTGGCGTCGCCGGGATGCCCTCCACCAGACCGCCCTTCTCAATCGCGGGTTTATCCGTCTTCTCCGCCGCTAGCTTCTATGTCCCTTCGCTCCCAGCTTACCCTCCCCAACCGCTCTTCGGGGGGTCGGGGATTTCGGGGCCGCCTCGCCCTCCGTCACCGGGGAGGGGGCCTCCGCCCTCGCCTTCTTTCTTCGGTTTTTGGTTTGACTCCTCTTCTCGGCCGTCCCGGCTGGCTTCTTCCCGGAAAAGACCCCCTTTCCGCCCTAGCCGGTGGCTGGCTGGCCCGGCTCCCGCGTCCTCTGGGCCTTCGCCCCAATTCCCCCTTTGGCTGGAGTCGCCTGGGAAGTTTTGGTCGTTTGCCCGGTTCTGGGTCCCCCCTTCTCCTGCTTCCACCGGGCAGTCCCCTACACTTCCTGGAGGGGACTGCCGGAAAGCTCCCCCTCATCCGTTCTCCGGGGGTTGCCGGTCGGCTTTTGCGCCACTATCGCCACCCCCTTTCTCCCCGGCGAGGGACCAGCCTGGTCCGACTTCCGTCGGGCCAACTCCGCCTGTTTCCCTCCCTGCGTTTGGCGGGGTTTGGTTCCCTGGCCCCGCCTCTCCCCCGTCCTCCCCTTTTCCGAGCCGGTGACAGTCGTCGCCGGGGCCGTCGCCCGGCGGTGCGCGGCGTTGCCATGAATCCCATTGATCACCCCCACGGCGGTGGCCAGGGCAAGACCTCCGGGGGCCGACCCTCCTCCTCCCCCTGGGGAGTTTATACCAAGGGGGTTCGAACTCGTTCTCCCCGTTCCCCCAGCAACCGGTTTTTGGTTTCTACCTTCTGACAATGCGTTCCCGCTGGAAATTGCTCCTTCCCCATCGTCGCCCTCTCAATTGCCGCTGCCGTCCCGGGGTTTCCCAGCTGGGTCAGAAAGTGTCCCTCTATACAGGACGCAGCTGGCAGCAGGTCTCCATCCGGGAGCCCATGCTTGGCCTTCCGCTAGCCCTTTTTCTCCCCAGCAAGCGAGGTGGCGCAGCCATTCACCGTTCTCGCTAGCCCCCCCTTTCTTTCCATGGGTCATTCCGTTCACGCCGTTGCTTTTCGCCTTTGCCATCGCCGCAGCTGGGTTCACCGATCCCCCTTTATTGGCGCTGTTCCCTCCCTCTGGTCTCCCGCTGTCGTCGAGCGTCTTGTCCAGCGCCGGCTCCGCCCCCCCCAGGCTCCGTTTTTGGCGGGGGCTTCGCTCCTCCGGCGTTCCCCCTTTGGGGCCTCCCGGTTCCTCGTCCAGGCCCAGTTTACCCCCCTCCAGCGGGTTTTGGCTCTCTTCCACCGGCGCAATCGTTTCAAGCGGCGCCGGGCGTTCCATCCCCTGGTCGCCAGCTCTCTTTTGCCCCCGGCCCAGTCCCTCCCCCCCCTGGCCCCTCTCTGGCTTCCTTTCTTGCGTTCGCGCTTTGGAACCTCCTGGGCTCCTCTGGTTGCCTCCCCTTTTCCCCTCCGTCTGGTCGGTGTCCGGTCGTTTCCCTTTCCAACTTTGCTCTGTCGTTTTCTCCTGGATAGAGTCCGTTCCGGTCTTCCCCTGGGCCGGCTCATTAACAGTTTTCTGGCCAATAACTTCCGTCGTCTGGCGAAGGTTGGAGTGCTGGGAGTTCTGCTCCGGGCCAGCGGTCGGTTTACCCGGTCCCAGCTGGCCACAACCCTACTGTTCCGGCGCGGGCGTGTCCCCCTGGCTACGGTTGCTCTGGCCGTTGACCAGGTTTCGGCTACCGCCTCTCTAAAGTACGGTGCCTGTACCCTTACCCTCTGGATCTCCCGTTCCTCCCCCCTCTTAGATGGTCAAACGCTCCCTTTCTGGCCCTCCCCGGCGCATCCACGCCAAGCGGTTTCTCCGGTCCGTCCCCAAGTCCCCCCCAACTTCCCTTCCGGGCGCCTACGGCCTGGTTTCAACCGCCTACGGTCGCCTGGACAAGGTTCAGCTGGAAGCGGCGCGCAAGGTGGTTCGCCGTCGTCTTCGACGTCTGGGAGTACTTCGTGTGTTGGTTTTTCCCAACCTTCCCCTCACCAGGAAACCGCTCCAGTCCCGCATGGGTCGCGGCAAGGGGCGACTGGCCAGTCACTTTTGCTGGATCCGACCGGGACAACCACTTTTGGTTGTTCTGGGAGTTCCACCGGGCCGGGCTCGCCAGGCCCTGGCCGGTGGGGCTTCCAAGCTTCCCCTGGCTACCCTTCCCTCCCCTCTCCGTTCTCTCCAGGGATGATTTTTCGCGAAACCTTGCTCCGGGTGGCCGACAATAGCGGTGCTCGTCTGGTCCGCTGTGTGGGCCTAACCCCCCCCTTTGCCCGGGAAGGGGATCTTATTACGGTTAGTGTTTGCCGCTGTCGGCCCCGCTCCCGGGTGGAGCGGGGCCGTCTCTATCGAGCTTTGGTGGTTCAGTGCCGCCGCCCCAGCACCCGCTGGGGCGGCGTTGCCCTGGGTTTTCGCTCTAACAGGGTCGTGCTCCTTCGCCGGCCGGACTCGCTCCGGGCTGAACCTCTCCCCCTGGGGACTCGTCTGGTTCGGTCGTTGTCCCTGGCCGTTCGCCGCCGCGGTTTTGCCAAGTTGCTTCTCCTTGCTCCCTCTCTCCTCTAGACTACTCCGTGCGATCCCCTTTCCCCTCTCCCCTCCGTTTTTGGTTTGAAGACCTTCTCCTCCGGCGACCTTCGCCCGTCCCTTTGCCCCCCTCCCCAGCGCTGGTTATCCTGGCGACGCGCCAACCGGCTGGGGTTGAGCCCCTTCCCGCCTGGGATCTGTTTCGCTGGCTGGCCGGTGGAGTTTCGCCCCTACTTTTTCCCGTTTCCGGTCGCTGGTTGGAGTTCCATCGGCCCCTGGATTCTCTCCGGGCTCTGGGTCCGTTGCTCTGGGTTCTTGGCTGTTGGCTCCCTCGACTGATTCGCCGGGATCTTTCTCCCCGGGTTCGTTCGACAGATTCTGGTCACCTGGTAGTCCTCAGGGATTGGGGGGAGCTGGGTCTTCCGCTGGTTCGCGATTATTTTGGTCTTCGCCTAGCCGTCAGGTTTCACTTTCCTCGGGCGGACTCCCTTTTTCTAAGTCTCCTTCGTCTTCGTCCGTGAAATACGCTCTGCAAAAAGATTCCAACCGCCGTCGACAGTTCTTGGATCGGGAAACTCGATCGGTTCACTTCCGTTCTCTGCTTCGGTCCCAGCGCCTTTCTTCCCCCCTGCGCCAGCGGCTCTACCCTTCCTGGGGTGATAGGTTGCTTGCCCTTCCCGGTCGGATCCGCAACCGTTGTTTTCTAACGGGCCGGTCCGGTTCTCCCCAGACCCCCTTCAATCTTTCGCGCCAGACCCTCCGTACCCTTGCCGTTCGGGGACTGGTTCCCGGTCTGGCCCGGTCCTCCTGGTTATCCCTCCGACCCCCTCTCCCATGACTACTCCCCTTGCCCAGCTTCTTGGCTCCCTGGATGGCCGTACCCGTTCCGGTCGTACGCGTTTTCTGGTTCCTGGTTCCCGTTCCGTTCTAGCCCTGGTGTCCGCCCTCCGCGGGACAGGCTCTCTGGTGGGCTTTCGCCGTCGTGTCTGCCGTCGCGTTGAATTGGTTGTGCGGCCGGGGCTCCCTTCCCCCGCCCCCCCGGTTCCACCGGTTCTCCGTTCCCGCCGGGGTTTGTTTTCCCTTCCCCCTTCTGCCCTTGTGTCCTCGTCGGCTGGTCTCCGTTCCCCGGGCCAGTTGCGCCGCCGCCGCTCGGGCGGAACTCCCCTTCTTCTCCCCTTCGGTCGATGATCCGCTCCCCCCGCCCTCTTCCCTACCCCCAGGGTTCCCCCCTGTTGGCTCCTCTGGCCGGCTGGGTTGGAATCCAAAATCAAAGGTTGCGGGGGGCCCTCCGGGGACATCTTGTTCGCCTGCGGCCCCAGGGTGTGGGCTACCGCCTCTGGTTGGTGGGTTCTCTCCTTCTTCTGGATTTGGGTTGGTCGGCTTTTCGGTTGTGTCATCTCCCTTCCGCCGTTCGACCTCTTCTGGGTCGTGGCGGGGCGCTGATTCTCCTCTCCCCCTCCCTTCCATTGGTGACGACCCTGGTTGATCGTCTGCTGGGGTTCCGCCCCCCTGACCCCTACCGGGCCAAGGGGTTGCGTTCTCCGGATCGCCCTCCTCCTTTTTCGAAAAAACCAAAGAAAGATGGCAAATGAGTTTCCTGTTCGTCTCCTGGATCGTCCCCTCCCCCCCTCCCTTCCTCTGGGGTCCCTGGGACGTTATCTGGGGGGTTTGGGTCCCAGCACCCTGGCCTCCCTCCTTGGCTCCCTGGGGTTTTCTCCAACCCTTCCTCTGGGTCTTCTTCCACCCCCCCGCCTCCGACTCCTCGAGGAATTGCTCCGGCCCCGCCGTCTTGGCCGGTCTGTTCTACGTTTTCGCCTGGCCCGCATTGCCGACAAACGCCGTTCTGGCTCCTATTTTGGGATTCGCCACGGTTTTGGTCTCCCTGTCCGGGGCCAGCGAACCCATTCCAATGGCCGAACAGCTCGTCGTAGCCAACGCTCCTCTGCCTAGCCATGTACCTCCACCTTCGTCCCACCCCTAACAATTTTTTTATCACCCTTGTTTCCTCCCGGGGAGAGGTTCTTCTCTGGGTTTCTGCCGGCTCGCTGGGTCTCCGCGGCCCCCGGCGGTCTACCCCCCTGGCCGCTGAACAGACAGCCCGGGCTCTGGTCGAACGTCTCCGGGAGCGCCAAATTCGTTCTGTCGGTCTCCGGGTAGCCGGTCCCCTGGGTAGCCGGGTCCGATCCGCCCTCCGGGGGTTGGTTTCTGGCTCCCAGCCACTCCATCTCCTGGGGTTGGAACTTTCTCCCCCCCTGGCCCATAACGGTCTCCGTCCCAGCAAACGCCGTCGGGTATAGTTTAATCGGTAAAATATCTGCCTTGGGAGCAGACGTTGCGGGTTCGACTCCTGCTACCCTGATTTTAAACCGTTTGAGCATAGTTTAACGGCCAGAGCGTCGGTTTGTGGCACCGAAGATACGGGTTCGATTCCCGTTGCTCACCTCACCTCTCCCCGGGCGAGTGGCCGAGTGGTCCAAGGCACCGGTTTTGAAAACCGAGGTATCCCCCCAGATCAAGGGTTCGAATCCCTTCTCGCCCTTCTTTCCCGCCCTCTGTGGTCTTTTCCCCCATCCATTGGCATCTTCCGGGTCGGCTTCTGCCCCCCCCTGCGGGTTCGTTGGTTCGATCCTCCCCGACCCATTTCCCCCCCTTCCGCTACGGTCGCCGGGGCTGGCGTCTGCGCCTTCGCCCCTCCCCCTCTTCCCCTGGTTTTCGGGGGGGGTTTCTCCCCCCCCTTCTACCCCGGTCCCTGCGGTCCGGGCTCCTGCGCCTTATGGCCTTCCGTTTTTTTCATTTGCGCCGGTCACTTCCCCTGGTCTCTCGCCCCCCGCCCCTCCCCCTCTTCCCCCCCCCTCTTCGCCAGCGGCGGCGGATTGGTATCCGCCCCCTTTTGGCCTTCGCCCCCCTTCTTCCTTCCCGGTTCCTTCCCTTCCGCAGGCGCCGGGGCGTACGGCGCTGGCTAGTCCCCTCTCTGATTTCCCTGGAGCGGCGCTTCCGCTCTCCGCTCCCCCTCTACGGCCGCCGCCGTACGCCCCGGCGCCTGCGTCCGCTCTTTACCCTGGCGATTATTGCTTCCGGTTCGGGCCGACTGCCTCCCCTGGTTCCCGGGTCCCCCGCCTTCTTTGGACTTCCTCCGGCTCTCCGTCTTTCTTCCCGCCGCCGCTCTCCCCTTTCTTTCCATGCCCCAACTGGATAAATTTATCTTTTTCCCCCAACTTTTCTGGTTTGTCGTTCTCCTGGCGGGTCTCTACCTTCTGCTGGTGGGTTGGTTGCTGCCCCGGCTGCTCCGCTCCCTTAAGTTCCGCCGGGCCCACCGTGGTCGGTTGGCCCGCCGCCTGCTACGCTCCTCCCTTCTCCTGGCTGACCGTCTACCCCCCCTGGTTGCTCCTAGCCAGCGTTCTCCTCTTCTGGTTCTTCCGGCCCTGGACCGGTTGGGAGATTCACTGGCATTCTCTCTTTCCGGCTTTCGGCGGTTCTTGCTTCCCCCTCTTCCCCTCCGTCCCTTTCCCCTGGCCAGTCTTGCTTCTCTGCCATCCCTTTCCCGGCTGCCGGTTTTTTCTCCCCTTTTTTCAGCCCCCCCGGCTGCTCCGGCCTCCCTGGCTCCGTTGACTTTCCACGGTCGTTCCCTTTCTCTTCCCCCCTTCTACCCCCGCCCCTCCCCTTCTACCCCCGTTACCCTCTCTTCCACCGTTTCCAGTCTAGTCCCCCTTCCCCCTTCTCTGGCTCTTCTGCTGTTGGCTCTGGCCGCCCGGCAAATCCAGAGGGAGTTGCTTCTCTGGCTAGATCCCCTGGCTGTGCCCCTTCCCCTGGAGGAGCTGGCTCTACTATCCCTTCGTGGTTTGGCCCGGTCTCCGCTGATCCGCCTCCCCTCCCTTCTTTCCTAGGATGCCGTTGATTTTTCCCCTAGCCGCAGCTCTTCTTGGTACCGCTCTTCTCCTTCTCCAAAACTCTCTTAGCGAAGAACTTCTTCTTCTTATTGCCTCTACTTTTTTTTTCGGAGCTGTTTTCAATCGAGTTCGTCCCCCGGTGGTTGTTTGGGTTCTCGCCCAGTCCGACGAGCTCTATTCTTCCCTGGCCACCCTTCTGGAACTTCGTCTGCTTCGCCTGGCTGCGCTTCTGGGTCTGGGACGCCGCCTGGTCGCCCTGGTCGGCTTTTTGGCTCGCCTTCTCCCTGCCCTGGCCCCTCTTTTTCTCCGTCCCCTCCCAGGTACTCCCCTTCCATTGGCGGGGGTCTCCGAGCGGGAGTTGGCCAGTACCCCTTCGGTTCTGATTCTGGCAGTTCGCCTGGCTCGATTGCGGTTGCTCGGGTCTATGCTTCTGGACTTTAATTCCCTGGTGGCCGATCGTCTTGTCCTGACCCCCAGCTCAACCCCCTAAGATGCATCGGGAATTTTCTGCTCTTTTGGCCGTTTGGTTCATCGCGGCCCTTCTTTCCCTGGTTCTTTTTGGTCTCTCCTTTCTCCTTGTTCCGCGGCGCCAGGATTCGGAAAAGGTTTCTGCCTACGAATGCGGATTTGATCCCTTCGAGGACGCTCGGGGCCGGTTTGATGTCCGTTTTTATCTTGTGGCTATCCTTTTTATCGTGTTCGATTTGGAGGTTTCCTTTCTTTTTCCCTGGAGCCAGGTGATTGGTGGCGTTGATCTCTTCGGCTATGGTGCTCTTCTCCTTTTTCTCCTAATTCTTACCCTGGGCTTTCTCTACGAGTGGTTCCGGGGGGCTCTGGATTGGTAGCCCACCTCCCCTTTTTCCATGGCACTCGACCGTTTTCTACTTCAACTTCCTCTTCGCCTGGTCCGGTTCCTGGGTGGCCTTCCGGCTCCCCTTCGGTTTGTCCTCCGGGAACGGGAGTTTTCTCTCTGGGTCCCCCCCCTGGCCCTTCTTCCCCTATTGGCCCTGGTTCGAACCCACTCTTCCCTTCAGTTTTCTACCCTTTTGGATCTTACCTCCGTCGATTATCCTGGCCGTTCACCGCGGTTTCAGTTGGTTTATCAGCTCCTTTCCTACCGTTTTAATCTTCGGTTGACCCTTCGTACTGCTACGGATGGAGCTGTTCCCAGCGCCAGTGGCCTTTTCCCGGCTGCCAACTGGCTGGAACGGGAGATCTGGGACCTTTTTGGCATTCCCTTTGGGGGACATCCGGATCTCCGCCGCATTCTCAGTGACTACGGTTTCGAGGGCCATCCCCTCCGCAAGGAGTTTCCCCTGGTGGGTTTTAGCGAGGTCCGCTACGACGACCTCCGGCGCCGAGTTGTGCTGGAGCCCCTGGAATTTGGCCAGCAGTATCGCCATTTCGCCTCCGGTCTTCCCTGGTCGCCCCCCCTTCCTTCCCCCCCTCCTAGTATTTTAACGTGACCACCTCCCTTAAGAATTTTACCATGAACTTCGGTCCCCAGCACCCCGCGGCCCATGGGGTTCTTCGCCTAGTACTTGAGCTCCGGGGCGAAGTGGTGGAGCGGGCAGACCCACACATTGGTCTGCTTCACCGCGGTACCGAGAAGCTCATTGAATACAAGAGTTATCTCCAGGCTCTCCCCTATTTCGACCGCTTGGACTATGTTTCCATGATGGCCCAAGAGCATGCCTACTCTCTGGCCGTGGAGAAGCTGGTTGATTCTCAGCCACCTATTCGGGCCCAGTACATTCGGGTGATCTTTGGTGAGATCACCCGAATTCTCAATCACCTCATGGCCGTTACCACCCATGCCCTGGATCTGGGGGCTCTTACCCCTTTTCTCTGGGGGTTCGAAGAGCGGGAGAAATTGATGGAGTTCTACGAACGGGTTTCCGGTGCCCGTCTCCATGCCGCCTATATTCGTCCCGGGGGTGTTCATCGAGATCTTCCCCGGGGACTTTGCGATGATCTCTATGCCTTTGTCTCCCAGTTTGGCCGGCGCCTTAATGAAATGGAAGAGCTCCTTACGTCCAACCGAATTTGGAAACAGCGTCTGGTGGATGTGGGGGTTGTTTCCCAGGCCCAGGCCCAGGCCTGGGGGTTTTCCGGCGTTATGGTTCGGGGGTCCGGTCTTCCCTGGGATCTTCGGCGCAGCCAGTCCTATGAAATCTATGATCGTTTGGAGTTTTCGGTCCCCCTGGGTAGCCGAGGGGACTGCTATGACCGGTACCTCGTCCGGGTGGAAGAGATGCGCCAGAGTCTTCGTCTCCTCGAACAGTGTCTAGTGCAACTTCCTCCGGGTCCGGTCTCTTCGGGAGATGCCAAGTTGGTTCCCCCCCCCCGGGCCTTTATGAAGCATTCCATGGAATCCCTTATTCACCACTTTAAGCTCTACAGCGAGGGGTTGGTAGTAGCCGGACCTGGCCGGGATACCTACGTTGCCCTGGAGGCCCCCAAGGGGGAGTTCGGTGTTTTTCTGGTAGCCTCGGGCGGTAGCCGACCCTACCGCTGTAGGATTCGTTCGCCCGGTTTTCTCCATCTCCAGGGTCTTGATTGGATGGCCCGGGGTCATCTCCTGGCCGATGTGGTTGCCATTGTCGGGACCCAGGATTTGGTTTTCGGTGAAGTTGATCGGTTATTCCCCCCCCCACCCGTCCATGTATCTTTCCCCCCTCGAGACCTTTGAGGTTCTCCTCTACCGCCCTCTGGGTTTTTTTTCCCTGGATATCTCTCTAACCAATGGAGCTCTTTTTCTGGCGCTGGCAGCCGCCTCCATTGGACTCCTATTTCTGGGTCTACTGCGCACCCCTCTTATTCCTTCGGGGGTTCAGCTTTTGGCCGAACAGCTCTACCGGTTTGTCCTTTCCATGGTGGCAGAACAGACTGGTGGTGCCGCTCTGCCCTTTTTTCCCCTGTTGCTTTTGGTTTTTATTTTCATTGCCGTTTCCAATCTGCTTGGACTGTTTCCCTTCGCTTTTACGACCACCGCCCAGTTTGCCCTAACTTTCGCTCTGGCCCTTTCCTTTAACCTGGGGTTCGTGCTCCTGGGTTTTCGTCTCCATGGAATGAACTTTCTCCGGCTTTTTCTTCCGGCCGGTGCTCCTGCTGCGCTTCTTCCCCTTATTGCAGCCATCGAGGTGGTTTCCTACTTGATTCGCACTTTCAGCCTTTCCATTCGATTGTTTGCCAACATGATGGCCGGTCACACCCTTCTCCACATCCTTGCCACCTTTAGTCTTCAACTTCTGAAGCTCGGAGGTCCCCTGGGTGTTGTTGCCGCTCTTATTCCCCTGGCTCTGGTGCTGGCAGTTTTTGCCCTGGAGTTGGCCATTGCCCTTATCCAGGCCTATGTTTTTACCATTTTGCTTGCGATCTATTCCAACGATTCCTATCATCCGGTCCATTAGTTTGGGCTCGGGTGGAGTCGAACCACCCCATGTCGCTTATCAAGCGACCATTCTACCGCTAAATTACGAGCCCCATGTTTCTTAACCCCTCTAGTGGAAAAAAATACCACCCCTTCCATCTGGTTACCCCTTCCCCCTGGCCTATTTTCACCGCAGGTTCTGCCTTTGGTCTAGCCGTTGGGGCCACCCTCTTTATGCACGCCTATGGCTCTTCTCTCTTGGTCTATTCTCTGGTGGCTTTGCTCTACTGCATGGGTCTCTGGTGGCGAGATGTGGTTCGCGAGGCTACCTTTGAGGGTCGCCACACCCGTTCTGTCCAGCGGGGTCTTCGCCTGGGTTTTATCCTTTTCATTGCCTCGGAGGTAATGTTCTTTTTCGCTTTTTTTTGGGCCTTCTTCCATTCTAGCCTCTCTCCGTCCGTAGAGTTGGGTTGTCTCTGGCCTCCCGTTGGGATTCACCCCTTTGACCCCTGGGGAGTTCCTTTGCTAAACACCTATATTCTTCTTCTTTCCGGAGCGACGGTTACCGCCACCCATCATTATTTGGTCGGCGGTGATGGCCTAGGCGCCCGCAGTTGGCTCGTTTATACGGTTGTTCTGGCCCTTCTCTTTACGTTGGTTCAGCTTTCAGAATATCGTGAGTCGAGCTTTTCCATTAACGATGGCGTCTACGGCTCCACCTTCTTTATGGCAACCGGTTTCCACGGTCTCCACGTCCTTGTCGGAACTCTCTTCCTTGGTGTTTGCTATCTCCGTCTCCTCCGCCATCATTTTACTCGCCAGCATCATATCGGTTTTGAAGCCGCAGCCTGGTACTGGCATTTCGTTGATGTGGTTTGGCTTTTCCTTTTTGTTTCTATCTATTGGTGGGGCGGCCGCTTAGCCTTCCGGTGGTTTTTGTCCATCCGGTTTTAATTCAGTTCGGCCCATTTGCCCCGGCGTTTTTGGTCTTCCCTCTCCCCTCTTTTTTCTCTCCCATGCGATCGGTTCGCAGCGCCCCACTCCTTGACACCCTCTACCGGTCAGTCGTTACCTATCCGGCCCCGGCCAACCTCACCTATCTCTGGAATTTTGGTGTCTATGCTTTGCTCTGCCTAGCTATTCAGATTGCTACCGGCCTTTTTTTGGCCATGCACTATGTTCCCGACCAAACGCTAGCCTTTGCTTCAGTTGAGCATATTATGCGGGATGTAAACGCCGGTTGGCTTCTTCGCTACATCCATGCCAACGGTGCTTCCATGTTTTTTATCGTGGTTTACGTCCATACCTCCCGGGGACTCTACTACGGTTCCTACGTCCACCCCCGTCAATATCTTTGGAGCGTTGGCGTTATTATTCTTCTACTGATGATTCTTACGGCTTTTTTGGGTTATGTTCTCCCCTGGGGTCAAATGAGTTTCTGGGCAGCTACGGTTATTACCAACCTCCTTTCGGCCCTTCCCCGTGTTGGTCAACCCCTGGTGGTTTGGGTCTGGGGGGGGTATTCCGTGGATAACGCCACACTCAATCGTTTCTTCTCCCTTCACTTTTTTCTTCCATTCGTTATCGCCGCTTTGGTCGGTCTTCACCTGGTTCTTCTCCATACGCACCATTCCAATAATCCACTGGGGGTCGATTATGGCCGGGATTCTATTCCCTTCTACCCCTATTATATTGTTAAAGACCTCTACGGGGTTGTTCTCTTTTTGTTGTTTTTTGCAGGTTTTCTCTTTTTTGCCCCTAATCTGCTCGGCCACCCCGATAACTATATTCCGGCTAATCCCATGGTTACGCCCCCGCACATCGTGCCCGAGTGGTACTTTCTTCCCTTTTACGCCATTCTCCGGGCCATCCCCGATAAGCTCCTCGGTGTTTTGGCACTGGGGGCGGCCATTGTTTCCCTGCTTCTTCTGCCCCAGGTTGTCCGCCCGGAAGTTCGTTCGTCGGCTTTCCGGCCTCTCTCCCATGTGCTTTTTTGGTTGATTCTCCTCGATGGCCTTGTTCTGGGGTGGGTTGGGTCAAAGCCCGTGGAACATCCCTACGTGGTCATTGGCCAGGTTGCCACTGCTTTGTATTTTTCTTATTTCTTTCTTCTTCTTCCCGGTGCTGTTTGGGTCGAGCGGTTTTTTTGGACCAATGGTGCCTATTTGTCTTCCCGTTCCCCCTCCTTATTTCTAGGTGTTCGGAAACGGGTTTGGAAACGGGTTTGGGAGCGTTGGAGAGAAGGATTCATCGGCGGAAACCCACTGCGCCCTTCCGCTCGACCTTCTTTCGTCCAGGTACCCCGTTTTTCGGGGAAGATAGGATGGCTCCTCTTTTTTGTTTGGCTTGTAGCTTAGTGGTAGAGCGGTCGGCTGTTAACCGTCCGGTGCCGGTTCGATTCCGGCCAAGCTCTTTCGGTGGTATAGCCAAGCGGCAAGGCAGCGGATTTTGGCTCCGCCAGCGGAGGTTCGACTCCTTCTACCCCAGTTTTTTTAGATCCGTTTTTCAGTGAATTCGGCGGATATCCAGGTGGGAGGGTTTTTGGCCGGTTGTTGGGCCCAGGGCTTTTGCCCCGTTGCAGCCCAAAGCGGCAGAACGGAAACGTTTTTTGTATAAACCCGGCGAACTGAAACATCTCACTAGCCGGTGCAATTTAAATCTTCGGAGAGATCGTCCCTAGTGGTGAGCGATGACGATCAAGGTCTGGTAGTTTTTCAGTGGGGGTGTCGGGAGCTGACTGCTCCACCGCTGTGTTCAGGTAATCTCCGTTTCTGGAGAACTATCGTTGAGTAGGAAGGGGCCGGTGAAACCCCTGCCGAAGAGGGGGGCACCACCCCCCAAGCCTAACTGTCCCCCCCAACCTCTAGAGTTTAGTACCGTGAGGGAAAGATGAAAAGGACCCGTGGCAGGGAGTGAAATAGAGCTTGAAACCGAGTTTTGCCATCGCCTTCCGGTGTCACCGGAGTACCTTTTGTATCATGGGCCGGCAAGTTGGGACGGCCAGCAAGCCCAGGGGGTTATTTCCCAGGCGCAGGGAGACCGTTTCTAGTTGGCCGTTCCAGACCCGAAACCGGGTGATCTAGCCATGGGCAGGCTGAAGTTCCCCTAATCCGGGAATCGGAGGGCCGAACCCGTGCATGTTGCAAAATGCTGGGAGGACCTGTGGCTGGGGGTGAAAGGCCAATCAAACCCGGAGATAGCTGGTTTTCCGCGAAAGCTATTTAGGTAGTGCGTTCCTTTTGCGCCGGAACAGGTAGAGTTGGCTGCTCGCCGGGGGGTTTGATCGCCCTACCGCCGTCACCGTAACTATGAATGGTTCCGGCTGCCCAGGAGCAGTCAGGGTCGGGGCGCTAAGGTCCCGGCCCGAGAGGGAAAGAGCCCTTACCAGCAGCTAAGGTCCCCAAGAGTCGGCCAGTGTTTCCCAAGGGGGGGCGGGCCTAGACGGCCAGGGGGTGGGACTGGAAGCAGCCATCCCTTAAAGAAAGCGTAATAGCTCACTGGCCCAGCCTCGGCTCTCCCGTAAATGAATGGAGCTTACCGATTCACCGAAGCTCTGGACCCCCTTTTTTGGGGGTGGTAGCGGAACGGGCCCCGCCTAAGATCGGGACGTGAGTCCCGGTTGTTGGGGGGTTTCGAGAATGCCGGCATGAGTAGTGAAGAGGTGTGAGAACCACCTCCGCCGTAAACCCAAGGTTTCCGCAGCCAGGATGTTCCTCTGCGGGTTAGACGGTCCCTAAGGTAGTTGCCCAACGGCAGCTCCGATGGGTGGAATCTTCCGATTCTTCTGGGGGGTGACGGTTTTGGGCCATTTTCTAGAATTGGAAAATTCTAGCTTCGGTGGTCCGGAGTCCCGGAAATAACCCCCCTCCAAGTCCCGTACCGAAAACCGCCACTGGTGGGTGGGCAGAGTATGCTCAGGCGTGGGCTAAGGGTGCTGAAGGAACTAGGCAAATTGGCTCCGTAACTTCGGGAGAAGGAGCGTCCGGTGACGGTTGTTGGTTGGTTTTCCCCTTTCCATCGTCGCCGGGTGGCACAGAGCAGGGGGTGGCGACTGTTTAGTAAAAACACAGGACTCTGCTAAATCTCAAGATGAGGTATAGGGTCTGAGGCCTGCCCGGTGCTGGGTAGTGAACCGGAGGGGTTTCCGCTCCGAAGGCAAACTCCAGTAAACGGCAGCTGTATTTCTGACGGTTCTAAGGTAGCGAAATTCCTTGTCGGGTAAGTTCCGACCTGCATGAATGGTTTAACGACCTCCCCACTGTCTCCAGCACCCCCCCGATGAATTTGGAATCTTCGTGAAGATGCGAAGGCGAGGCGGCGAGACGGAAAGACCCTGTGCACCTTTACTGCAGCCATGCGGTTCCCTTTCAGTTTCCCTGCGTAGGATAGTTGGCAGCCTGGTATCGCTCCGTTCTGGCGGATTCGGTAGGTCTTCTGCAATGTCAATCTGGGCCGACTGGGAGGGATTCACCTCCGGGAAAGTCGCATGGTGGGCAGTTTAGCTGGGGCGGCTGCCTCCCAAAGGGTAACGGAGGCGTGCAACGGTGGGTTTGTCCCGGTATTCCGGGACTTAAGTTCAATGGCAAAAGCCCGCTTGACTGGCTAGATCGACGGATCGACCAGGGAGGAAACTCGGCCATAGTGATCCGGTGGCGGCCCGTGGAAGCGCCACCGCCTAGCGGATAAAAGGTACGCCAGGGATAACAGGCTGATGACCCCCTAGAGCTCCTATCGACGGGGTCGTTTGGCACCTCGATGTCGGCTCATCACATCCTGGGGCTGAAGCCGGTCCCAAGGGTTCGGCTGTTCGCCGATTTAAAGTGGTACGTGAGCTGGGTTTAGAACGTCGTGAGACAGTTCGGTCCCTATCTACCGCCTCCGGAAGGGGGAGTTTCTCGCCCCAGTACGAAAGGACCGGGTGGGCGGGACCGCCGGTGTGCCGGTTGTCCTTCCAGGGCATGGCCGGGCAGCTGCGTTCCGAGGGCTAACCGCTGAAACCATCTAAGTGGGAAACCCCGCTCTACCCCTTCCTTCTCCGGGCGGTCGACCACCGCCTGGATAGGTCCGCGGTTGGTCTCCTCTGCGGGAGTTGCCAGCGGAAACTAAAGTTAACTCTATTTTCGATCTTCCTTCCAACTGTGTCCGGGTCTTCGCGGAGATCCTCCTTTCCGGACAATCCGGAAATGCTATTTTCCATGCGGTTTTCACTCTTTTCCTCCGGGGCGCTGACGGCCAAGCCTTACGCCTTTTTGGCCCGTCCCTGGGAGCTCCAGTCGCGGTCTCTCCTGGACCCCCTCGATTCCCTGGGCACCCCTATTCGTCTGGATCTGCGTGGTTTTGTCCCAATGCGTCTCCTGCCCCGTCTTGACCCCGGCAACCCTCTGGGGGAGTGGATTTCCGATCGTACCCGGTTTTCCTACGACGGCTTTCGGCGCCAGCGGCTTGCTACCCCCCTCTTTCGCCCGGTCCTCTCCCTCCTCCCGTTGGTCCCCATTTCCTGGCAGTGTTCCCTGGATGCTTTGGCTACTATTCTCCGGGCCGGCCCCCCCACCCTGGTAGCTGGACCGTTGCTGTCCTTCGGCGCCTTCTGGGTTCAGCAGCAACTGGGTGCCTCACTGGGACTTCGCCCTTTGGCTGTTTTGCCCCAGCCGTCGCCGCCCCTGGCTGCGTCGGATCTGGCCCAGTGTGATCTGGTTTTGCTGGCCGGTTGTGATTTGCGCCTCCGCCTTCCACTTCTTTACCTCCGGGTACGACGTCTTGGTCTGGCCGGTGTGCCTCTTGTTCGCTGGGGTGTTCCCGGGACGGTTGGCCTGTCCCTGGGTCACCGTCCCGGGATTCTCCTGCGCTTGGTTCAGGGCCGTCACCGGGCCAGCCCCCTTCTGGCGACGGCCCGTTCTCCCCTTATTCTGGTCGGTGAGGTTCCCTTTTCTGTTCTCCTTCTTCTGGAATCTCGCTATTCGGGGTCCATCCGTTCCGCCGCCTTTTCTCCACTTGCCCCCAGTGCCTCTTTTCTGGCTGGCTCCCCACTGCTGCTTCCACCCGCCCTGGCCTCCCCCTCTCCCCTTTGGTTGCTTGGTGCCGACGGTTGGGATTGGTCCCGGTCGGTTCCGGCCGTTATTTATCAGGGTCACCATGGCGATCGGGCTGCCTCCCGGGCCTCTCTGGTCCTTCCCAGTCGGTTTTCTCTGGAGGAGCTAGACAGTCGCCGAGACCTCTGGGGGACGGTTCATTCGCCCGGCTCCCTCCCCCCCAACCCCCCGCTTCCGGCTGCTCTTCAACTTTTGACCGCAGCTGGGTTGCTTCTTGATCCCCCCGTTTTGTTTTCGACTCCCCCCCGTTCCTGGTTGGCTGGTCTAGTCCCGCGTCTGGTCTTTCCCCTGTTGGCTCCCCTTTGCCTAGGCGGATCGCCCTTTTATCCCGTTCCCGCTAACCCCTACCGCCTTGATGTGGTTTCTCGCTCTTCCCGTCCCCTGGCCCTAGCCGCCATTCGGTTGGTTTCCCTGGCTCCCAACTATCCCATTTTCCCATGATTTTTCTGCTCTATAGTCTAGCCAAGGGGCTTGTCCTTGTTATTCCCCTACTTTTGGCCGTTGCATTTTTGACGTTGGCCGAGCGGAAAGTACTGGCGGCCATGCAGCGCCGTCGGGGTCCCAACGTGGTTGGTCCCCTGGGTACCCTTCAACCTCTGGCAGACGGGGTTAAAATGATTTTTAAGGAGACAATTTTGCCCGGTCTAGCCAATAAGTTTCTCTTTGCCCTGGCTCCTATTCTTACCCTATTTCTCGCCATTTCCGGTTGGGCTGTTGTTCCGCTGGCCGAGGGTTTGGTGCTGGCCGATCTAAATCTTGGACTTCTCTATCTTTTTGCTGTCTCCTCTCTGGGTGTCTACGGTATTGTCCTGGCCGGCTGGTCTTCCAATTCCCGTTACGCTTTTCTGGGGGCCCTCCGTTCCGCCGCCCAGATGGTCTCCTACGAGGTCTCCATCGGCCTAATTCTTATTAATTTGCTTCTTGCCGGGGGTTCCCTCAACTTTAGTCACCTGGTCCTTGCCCAGCAGCGTATTTGGTTTTTGGTCCCCCTATTCCCCCTTGCTTTGCTTTTTTTTGTATCCGCTCTGGCGGAGACCAACCGCCCCCCCTTTGACCTTCCCGAAGCTGAGGCGGAGTTGGTCTCCGGCTATAACGTGGAATATTCCGCCGTTGGTTTTGTCCTATTTTTCGTGGGGGAGTATGCGAATATTATTCTCATGAGTTCCCTGGCTGTGGTTTTTTTCCTCGGTGGCTGGTTGCCCTTCCCCCTCCTTCCTCTGGGCGCTTCCTTTTCTTTTCTTCTTAAGCTCCTTCTAGTTCTTTTCGCCTTTATCTGGGTTCGTGCTGCCTTCCCCCGCTACCGCTATGACCAGCTCATGCGCCTGGGTTGGAAGGTTTTTCTCCCCCTCTCCCTGGGTTGGGTAGTCTTTGTGGCTTCTCTTCTGCTGGCCTTTGGCTGGCTGCCCCCTTCCCCTTGATTTTTCCCCCCCGGATTTTCCACCCACGGGGGGACCCTAGGATGGTAGTGCTAGTTGGTAAAACACCTGCCTTGCAAGCAGGAATCATGGGTTCGAACCCCATCCGTTCCATTGTTCGGGATTTCTGTGTTGGTTTTTGGGTTTGATTCTGGCTCCGAGTGAACGCTATTGGCATGCCTAACACATGCAAGTCGGGCGCAGGGTTTTCCCTGAGCGGCGTACGGGTGAGTAGAACGGAGAAATGTTCGTTTCGGTTCGGTTCGCTACCGCCAAGGAGGTTTTTCCTTCGCCGATTCAGTCAGTCTCCGGGGTATCAGGTAGTTGGGGGGGTAACGGCTTCCCAAGCCGACGACGCCTAGCCGGTCTGGGAGGACGGTCGGCCACACTGGAACTGAAAAAAGGTCCAGACCCGGTTTCGGGGCAGCAGTGGGGAATATTGGACAATGGGCGCAAGCCTGATCCAGCAATGTCAACTGGGTGATGAAGGCGATAGGCTGTAAAACCCTTTCGGCCGGGACCATTATGAGGCTACCGGCAGCAAGAAGCCCCGGCTAACTTCGTGCCAGCAGCCGCGGTAAAACGGGGGGGGCAGGTGTTACTCGACATGACTGGGCGTAAAGGGCAACTAGGCTGTTCCGCCGGTGGAGGGTTAAAGACCGGTTTTAGCCGGTTCAGCCCTCCCGACGGCTGAACTTGGAGTTCGGTAGGGGGTGGCGGTACCTCCGGTGTAGAGGTAAAATTCGGTGATACCGGAGGGACCAACGGCCGGCGAAGGCAGCCACCTGGTCCGTAACTGACGCTGAAAGGCAAAAGCGTGGGGAGCAAACAGGATTAGATACCCTGGTAGTCCACGCCCTGACCTATGAGCGCTGGATGCCGGATACGTTCGGTTTCCTAGCTAACGCGCTAAGCGCTCCGCCTGATTAGTACGGCCGCAAGGCTGAAATTCAAAGAAACTGACGGAGATTTGCACAAGCGGTGGAGTATGTGGTTTAATTCGACACAACGCGCAAAACCTTACCAACCCTTGACATGGATTCGCCGGGGTGGCCGAAACCATTCCCGAACGACCGTTCTTTTCGGTTGTTTTGCGGGTCTACAGGTGCTGCATGGCTGTCGTCAGCTCGTGTCGTGAGATGTTTGGTTCAGTCCTTAAACGAGCGCAACCCCTACTGCCGATTATTTTCGGTAGCACTGTCCGGTAATTCCGGAAGGAGGGGGGCAGATGTCAAGTCAGTATGGCCCTTAAGGGTTGGGCTACACACGTACTACAACGGCGGGCACAGCGGGTAGCTCCTTCGCAAGGGGTGGCCAATCCCTAAAACCCGTCTCGGTCCGGATCGTTCTCTGCAAACGAGAGCGTGAAGCTGGAATCGCTAGTAATCGCGGATCATCACGCTGCGGTGAATTGTCAACAAATCTAGTACACACCGCCCGTCACGCCATGGGAATCGTCACGGGCTGAAATGGGGTCTGCTCCGGTGGATTTCAGTAGGTCCGGGGGGAGGACTGGGGCGAAGTCGTAACATGGTAGCCGTAGGGGAACCTGCGGCTGGATTATAAGACCCACGGGTCCCCCAGGTCGGTCCCCATCTCCGGTTGGGACTGGCCCCAGTGTTCGAACTCATGGCCTTTTCTACTTTCTCTCTCCTTCCTTCGGCTGGCGGTCTTAATCGCTGGTTCTGTTCTACCAACCACAAGGATATCGGTACGCTTTATCTACTCTTCGGGGGTTTTGCCGGTATTGTGGGAACTGTTCTTTCCATGCTTATTCGCATGGAGCTCTCTGTCCCCGGTAATAATATCCTGGCTGGCAATTTTCAACTATATAACACTATTATCACCGCCCATGCTTTTATTATGATCTTTTTTCTGGTTATGCCGGTTATGATTGGTGGGTTCGGCAACTGGTTTGTTCCGCTTATGCTGGGTGCCCCCGACATGGCTTTTCCCCGCCTCAATAATATCAGTTTTTGGCTTCTTCCCCCCGCTCTTATTCTCTTGGTCTTCTCCTCCCTGGTAGAGGTTGGTGCTGGGACTGGCTGGACCGTTTACCCCCCGTTGAGTTCCATCCAGGCCCATTCGGGTCCCTCGGTGGATCTGGCTATTTTTTCTCTCCATCTGGCCGGCGTTTCCTCCATCCTGGGCGCCATTAATTTCATTTGTACGATCATGAACATGCGCGCCCCCGGTCTCTACTACCACCGGATGCCTCTTTTTGTCTGGTCGGTGTTTGTTACGGCCGTTCTTCTTCTCCTTTCCCTTCCAGTTTTGGCCGGCGGCATTACTATGCTTTTGACCGACCGAAACTTTAACACCACCTTTTTTGATGCCGCCGGTGGAGGTGATCCCGTTCTCTATCAGCACCTTTTCTGGTTTTTTGGCCACCCTGAAGTCTATATTTTGATTCTTCCCGCCTTCGGTATCATTAGCCATGTTATTTCCGCCTTTGCCCACCGCCAAATTTTTGGCTACCTGGGTATGGTCTACGCCATGGTTTCCATTGGGGTGCTCGGGTTTATTGTCTGGGCCCATCACATGTACACCGTCGGCATGGATGTCGATACCCGGGCCTATTTTACCGCTGCCACCATGATCATTGCCGTTCCCACTGGTATCAAGGTTTTCAGTTGGTTGGCTACTCTCTGGGGCGGAAACCTTACTCTCCGCACCCCCCTTCTCTTTGCCCTGGGTTTTCTTGTTCTCTTTACTCTGGGTGGTCTTACGGGCATTGTCCTAGCCAACGCCGGCATTGATATTGCCCTCCACGATACCTACTACGTGGTGGCCCACTTCCACTATGTTCTTTCCATGGGAGCGGTCTTTGCTCTCTTTGCCGGGTTTTACTACTGGGTTCACAAACTTTTCGGTGCTCGCTATTCCGAAGAGCTGGGTCAAATCCATTTTTGGTTGTTTTTTATTGGCGTTAATCTAACTTTTTTCCCCATGCACTTCCTCGGGTTGGCGGGTATGCCCCGGCGTATTCCCGACTACCCCGACGTCTACGCCTTTTGGAATGGCATCTGCTCCCTGGGCTCCTTTATCTCCATTGTTTCCGTCGGGGTGTTCTTCTACCTACTTTTCCTTCTATTTTCCCGCCCCCCCCGCCCCTAGCTTTTTGCTGTTTTGCTGGAATCGTCGCCTGCTAGGCACGCCCGCGGTTTTCTCTTCCTTGGCATCGGGGGTGTAGCTCAACGGTAGAGCAACGGTCTTTTAAATCGCAGGTTCGGGGTTCGAGCCCCCGCGCCCCCATTTGCCTTTATTTCTTTTTTCCCATGGGCGCCTCTTTTCTCTCCTTTCTCCTGCCCCTCCTGGGGTTGCTTGTGCTGGGATCTAAAAATCCGGTGCATTCGGTCCTTTTTCTGGTGCTGGCCTTTTTTAATGCTGCCGCATTGCTCGTTCTTCTGGGCGTGGAATTTCTTGCCATGCTCTTTTTGGTTGTCTACGTGGGGGCCGTGGCGGTGCTCTTTCTTTTTGTGGTTATGATGCTTAATCTTAAGGTTGAGGGATTTCGCCAGTCTCTTCTTAACCATTATCCGGTTTCGTTGGTTCTCCTTGGCTGTCTAGTTTATCTATCCTTGGTTCTTCTCCCCCCCTTCGTTCTCCCCCCGACTTCCCCTCTGGCCCCCTGGGATGGTGTTATCCAGTGGCGGGACAACCTACCACTATTGGGTTATCAACTCTATACCTACCAGTTTCTACCTCTTCTCCTAGCATCTCTGCTTCTACTTGTGGCCATGGTGGGAGCCATTCTACTTACCTTTCTACCCTCGGAGGAACCTACCGGTCGGCGCCAGAATATCTATCGCCAGGTGGTTCGTTCCACTACCATTCGCCTTATTCCATGAACGTTTTCGGTTTTCAAAGTTCTGTTACCCCCATTATGGAGGGCATCGTTGACCTCCATAACCATATTTTTTTCTTCCTGGTGCTCATTTTTGTTTTCGTCTTTTGGGTCTTTGCCAATATTCTCTACCGTTTCTGGTGGCAGTTGTTTGAACCTGCCCAGCGGTTGGAGTTGGTTCCCCTCCGGCATTTGAGTCATAGTACTTCTCTCGAGGTTGTCTGGACCATTCTTCCTAGCTTTATTCTCGTCGCCATTGCGGTTCCTTCCTTTGCTCTTCTCTACGCCATGGATGAGGTGTTGGAGCCAACCCTTACCCTGAAGGCCGTGGGCCACCAGTGGTACTGGAGCTATCAGTATTCCAATTGTCTTCCTGCGCCCTTTTCGGTCCAGGACCATCCCCAGCTGGTTCCCGGTTCCCTCTGGAGCAGTTTTGGACCCGGATCCACCCTGGACCTTGCTTCATTGATTGCCTCTCCGCCCCCCATCCTTGGTTTTGATTCCTATATGGTTGCCGAGTCTGATTTGGTTTCCGGCGACTACCGCCTTCTGGAGGTTGACGAACCCCTGGTCCTGCCAGCGCATACTCATATCCGTCTTCTGGTTACGGGTGACGATGTCCTACACAGTTTTGCCCTTCCCCAGCTTGGTGTGAAGGTGGATGCCATTCCCGGTCGTCTAAATCAGCAGGGATTTTTTCTGAAGCGGCTTGGTGTTTTCTATGGCCAGTGCAGTGAACTCTGCGGCGTCAACCACGGGTTTATGCCCATCGTGGTTCGGGCCGTCCCCCTGGGGGACTTTGTCCACTGGTATCTGTCCAAGCTGGACGGTCAGCACAGTCTTGGTTTTAGCCCCCTGGGTCCTTCCGTCTTAGGTTCCTGTTTCAGTTTTTCCCGTTCCTCTCCCCTTTTTTGATTGGTTTTCGGCCTGCTGTCTGGGTTGGTTGCTATTCAGTTTGGGGAGAAGTTCGGTACCCAACGTCCCGGATTTAGTCCGGGGCAAAATTTTATGGTGACGGTGCTTAGGAGGCTGTGAGCGGGCGTAGCTTAGCGGCCAAAGCGCCGTCTTGTCAAGGCGTGATACAGGGGTTCGAGTCCCCTCGCCCGCGGGTTTTCCGGGGGGAGGTTGAATAGCTGGCAGTTCGGCAGACTCATGCTCTGCAGGTGAAGGTTCGAGTCCTTCCCTCCCCAGTTTAACCCCGGGCTTCATTTTTTGCTTCCAAAGAGTACCTCATTTTTCGGGTATTGTTCAATTTTGACCCCGTCGGAGTCAAAGGTCTAGCGCACTTCCGCAGGTCTGAACCCTTCGTCCTTTTTTCCTAATTTCCAGCGCCTTCGACCCTTCTTTCCGTCAACCCCCCCGGTTAAGCGGATTATCTTTGCGAACAAGACCACTTTCCTACCCCCCGGGAGGAGATGCCCAAGAACGGCCATCCTCGAGAGATTGTGCAGGATACTATCAAGTTTCTCCGAGGTACACCCGATCATCCGCTCCTCTATGACGTTAATGGTCCGGATTGGCTATTCCACTTGACTACCTGCAGCCGTGCCGAACCGGTTCAACTCATTGATCACTATGCCCGGCTGCACAAGTTGAGTGATAACCTTATTAACGGCGAT
>Ga0105048_10004054_pt1 | contig 23984 bp, 18 predicted proteins | sample MAT05_FD_78382 | JGI IMG/M metagenome (GOLD analysis project Ga0105048, IMG submission 78382) | Freshwater microbial communities from Lake Fryxell liftoff mats and glacier meltwater in Antarctica - MAT-05 | ecosystem: Environmental > Aquatic > Freshwater > Ice > Liftoff microbial mat | place... | reverse complement strand
TATGCCCGCCACGCCTGTGCCGATTCCGACCGTAGGAACGGCAGCGGTCTGGCCCAACTGGTCTATCAAGCTGGTGCCGATTTGTTTGTGTTGGACGCAAATACGAGCGAGCCGCGCAAGATCGACATCGACTTTCGCTCCTCGCAGACCCAGCGGCACCGCAAGTTTGTGTCGGCCGGCCGCTATGCCGATGGCTGGTCGTTGCACCCCAAAGGCCACTCCACCGCCCTCACCACCCGCGGCAAACTGTTCGCCTTCGCCAACTTCGAGGGGGCCGTGCAACCACTCGGCGAAGGCCCGCATAGCAACGCCTATGACCAGATCGACACCACACCCACCTCGGTGCGCTACCGGCTGGCCGAGTGGTTGAACGACGGCGAGCGCATCGTGGCCGTGACCGACGAAGAGGGCGAGGAGCGCATCGTGCTGTTCAACCTGCACCCCAAACCCGATCAACCCGCCTCCGAGTTGCTCAGCGGCCTGGATATTGGCCGGCCGATGTCACTCAAGGTCAGCCCCAAACAAGACCAGATCGTGCTCAGCAATCATCGCTATGAGCTGATCTTCATCGACCTGACCACCCGCGAGTTGAAGCGCATCGACCGTGGCCGCGCGGCCCACATTCTTGGCTTCGATTGGTCGCCGGATGGCGCGTGGGTGGCCTACGGATGCTCGATCTCGCACCAGCACAGCGCCATCAAATTGTGGAATGTCGCCAGCGGCGAGAGCCAGCAAATCACCAGGCCGGTGCTGCACGATTACGCGCCGGCCTTTGACCCCAAAGGCCGCTTCCTCTACTTCATCTCGCAACGCGATTTCACGCCGACCAACGACGCTTTGCAGTTCGAGTTCAGCTTCCTGCGCGGCGAGCGTCCCTACCTCCTCACCCTGCAAAAAGACGCGCTCTCGCCGTTTGTGCCGCGCCTCAAGCCCGATGACGACAAAGACAAAGATAAAGATAAAGATAAAGACAAGCGTAAAGATGCTGATGAGTCGGATAAGTCTGAAGTGCCATCTCCACCCAAAGACGAAGCGAGCAACGCCGATGCGGGCAACACCGATACTGCCACTGAAAATAAAGATGAAAGCACAGATGAGGGCAAAGACACCTCAAGCGACAAGAAGAAAGACAAACCGGCCGACAAGCCCATCCAAATAGACCTCGACGGCATCGCCGAGCGCATTCTGGCCTTCCCTGTTGCTGAGGGTCGCTATGGGCAAGTCAATGGCACCAAAGCCGGCCGCGCGCTCTACACTCGTTTTCCAGTCGAGGCCGCCACCGACACCGGCGAGAGCGACAAGCCCGAAGCCAGCAAGGGCACACTGTTCACCTACGACTTCGAGACCTTCAAAGAAGAGCTATTCGTCAGCGGCGTGGCCGGCTTCGACACCAGTCGCGATCACTCCAAAATCATCTATCGCTCGGGCTGGCGGCTGCGCGTGCTGAATGCCGACACCAACCCCAGCACCGACGACAGCCCCGGCCGGCGCAGTGGCTGGCTCGATCTCACTCGCGTCAAAGTGCCGGTGGTGCCCACGGCCGAGTGGCGGCAGATGTTTCGCGAGGCGTGGCGTTTGCAGCGCGATCAATTTTGGACGCCGGACATGTCTCAGGTCGATTGGCTGGCCGTGCACGACCGCTATTTACCCTTAATGGGTCGAGTGAGTTGCCGCAGCGAGTTCAGCGATTTGATGTGGGAGATGCAGGGCGAGCTGGGCACCTCGCACGCCTACGAGTTCGGCGGCGACTACCGCAGTGGCCCCAACTACGCCCAGGGTTATCTGGGTGCCGACTGTGAATTCGACGCCGAGAGCCAGCGCTGGCGCATCACGGCACTGGTGCAGGGCGATGCCTGGAATGAGGATGCCTGCTCGCCCTTACTCGCCCCCGGCATCAACGCCCAAATCGGCGAATACATCGTGTCCATCGCCGGCCATACGCTCACCCAGACCTTCACCCTCGCCGCCAGCCTGATCAACCTGGCCGACGAGGAAGTGACCGTGGTGCTGGCGGCCGCCGACGGCCAGACCCGCACCGTCACCGTGAAAACGCTCAGCAGCGAGAACGCGGCCCGCTACCGCGAATGGGTCGAGCACAACCGCCAACGCGTGCACGAGGCGACACAGGGCCGCATCGGTTACGTGCATGTGCCGGACATGGGCGCGCGTGGCTTCGCCGAGTTCCACCGCGGCTATCTGGCCGAGCTCGACCGCGACGGCCTGGTGGTGGATGTCCGCTTCAACGGCGGCGGCAGCGTGTCCTCGCTCATCCTGGAAAAGCTGGCCCGCAAGCGCATTGGCTACTCTGTCTCGCGCTGGGGCGAGCTGCCGGAGCCCTACATGTACGAGTCCATCGGCGGGCCTATCGTTGCGCTGACGAATGAGCACGCCGGCAGCGATGGCGACATTTTCTGCCACAGCTTCAAGCAGCTGAAGTTGGGGCCGCTGGTCGGCAAACGCACCTGGGGCGGCGTGGTGGGCATCTCGCCGCGGCACACCCTGGTCGATGGCACCCTGACCACCCAGCCCGAGTTCTCCTTCTGGTTCGAGGACATCGGCTGGGGTGTCGAAAACTACGGCATCGTCCCCGACATCGACATTGACAACACCCCCGAAGACTATGCGCGCAACCACGATGCCCAGTTAGAGCGCGCCATCGAAGAGGCCCAACGCCTGCTGGAAGCCAACCCACCCCGCCGACCCACCTTCGACCAACGGCCCAACCGTGCGCTGCCCAAGTTGCCGAAGGTGGAGTAGAACGCGCCTGATTGCCTAACATTTTTGGAATGGAGGCTTCAGCCGACTCCGGTACCAGAGTCGGCTAAAGCCTCCATTCCACTCGTAACGATGTCGTAGGGGCGAAGCATTTGCCCCTACCCTAGGCACGCGCGCAAGTAGATAGGCCACCCCCATCTTGACACTTTCTTGACGCATTCAGCCACTCTGTTGACATCGTTATAGCGCCATCCCCGCTTGAATACAGGGCGTTATGGACATTCTGTATGTGGCAATCACCCTCCTCTTCTTTGCCCTGTCGTACGGCTTCATCGCGCTCTGTGCGCGAATGATGCGCACGGGAGGTAAGCAATGATCGCGCTCTACGTTATCGGCGGCATCGTCGCCGTTCTACTCCTGATCTATCTCGCGGTGGCTTTACTCAAGCCAGAGGCGTTCTAAATCATGACTGTTAACGCACTCCTTCAAATGGCCATCTTTCTGGTCGTATTGCTGCTGCTGGTCAAGCCGCTCGGCAACTACATGGCCAGTGTCTTTGACGGTGGCACTCACTTCCTCCGCCCAGTCGAGCGCGTGCTCTACAGCCTGTTCGGCACACGTGAGGACGAGGAGATGGATTGGAAGACCTATGCCGTCGGCATGTTGCTGTTCAACCTGTTCGGCCTGTTGGTGGTGTATCTGCTGCAACGGCTGCAAGGTGGGCTGCCGTTCAACCCGCAGGCGCTGGCCAATGTCTCGCCCGATTCGTCGTTCAACACGGCCGCCAGTTTCGCCACCAACACGAACTGGCAGGGCTATGGCGGCGAAACCACGATGAGCTATCTGACCCAGATGATGGCCCTAACCGTGCAAAACTTTGTGTCAGCGGCCACCGGCATCGCCACCCTCATCGCGCTCATTCGCGGCATCTCGCGCAAGACCACCCAACATATCGGCAACTTCTGGGTGGACATGACCAAGTCCACCCTGTATATCCTGTTGCCATTGTCGATTGTGCTGGCGGTGCTGCTGATGTCGCAGGGCGTGGTGCAAACCTTTGCGCCGTATGCCACGGCCACCCTGACGCAAACGTTTGCCGGCAGTGACGGCGCGGCCATCACCCAGCAAACACTGGCGCTCGGCCCGGCCGCATCGCAGATCGCGATCAAGCAACTCGGCACCAACGGCGGCGGCTTCTTCAACGTCAACAGCGCGCATCCCTTCGAGAACCCCACCACGTTCTCCAACTTTCTGGAGATGCTGTCCATCCTGCTGATTCCGGCCGCGCTGTGCTACACCTTTGGCAAGATGGTCAAAGATACGCGTCAAGGTTGGGCCGTGCTGGCCGCCATGACCCTCATCTTCACCGTGTTGCTGACCGCCGTGGTGGCGGCCGAACACAGCGGCAACCCTGCATTCACTGCCATGGGCGTCGATATCGTGCCAAGCACCGCGCAAAGTGGCGGCAACATGGAGGGCAAGGAAACCCGCTTTGGCATCACCAACTCGGCCATGTGGGCGGCAGTCACCACGGCCGCGTCCAATGGCTCGGTCAACAGCATGCACGGCAGCTACACCCCACTGGGCGGGCTGGTGCCGATGTGGCTGATGCAATTGGGTGAGGTCATCTACGGCGGCGTTGGCTCCGGCCTGTATGGCATGCTGGTTTTCGCCATCATTGCCGTGTTCATCGCCGGCCTGATGGTGGGTCGCACACCCGAATACCTGGGCAAGAAGATCGAAGCGTTTGAGATGAAGATGGCCTCGATCGTGATTTTGATCCCGCCGCTGGTGGTGCTGCTCGGCACGGCTATCGCCGTGGTTACGGATGCAGGCAAAGCCACCATCTTCAACCCTGGCGCGCACGGCTTCAGCGAAGTGCTGTATGCCTTCTCGTCGGCCGGCAACAACAACGGCAGCGCGTTCGCCGGCCTGGGTGCCAATAACCCGTTCTACAACCTGGCCCTCGGCATTGCCATGTTGTTCTCGCGGTATTGGCTGGCCATTCCAACTCTGGCCATCGCCGGTTCATTGGCCAACAAAAAGATCGTCCCAGCCGGCCTGGGCACCCTGCCCACCCACACGCCGCTGTTCGTGGTGTTGCTCATGGGCGTCGTCATTCTCGTCGGTGCGCTCACCTTCATTCCCGCGCTCGCACTGGGTCCGGTGGTCGAGCATTTGCAACTCATGAGATAGGGAGACATCAGAGGGCAGATGTCAGAGGGCAGATTGACCTCAATCGATTTCCGATCTGACTTCTGACATCTGATATCGCCCCATCTGAATCACTATGGAAACCAGAAAACCTCGTCCTCTCTTTGATCCGCCGATTGTTCGGCAGGCTGTGCTTGATTCGTTCAAGAAGCTGGATCCGCGAGTGCAGATTCGCAACCCGGTCATGTTTGTGGTGTTTGTCGGCGCAGTGCTCACCCTGTTGCTGTTTATTCAGGCCCTGGTCGGCCAGGGCGAAGCGCCGGCCTCGTTTATTTTTGCCATCTCGGTGTGGCTGTGGATCACACTTTTATTTGCCAACTTTGCGGAGGCGATGGCCGAGGGGCGCGGCAAGGCCCAGGCCGATACGCTGCGCAAGGCCAAGCGCGATACGCCGGCCAAGAAACTGGATGGACGACGGACGACCGACGACGGACGACCATCGCCCAATTCCAGTCGTCCGTCGTCGGACGTCGGTCGTCCCGCCTTTGAGTCTGTCTCCGCCTCCGAGTTGCGCAAGGGCGATGTGGTGCTGGTGGAAGCCGGCGACTACATCCCGGTTGATGGCGAAGTCATCGACGGCGTCGCGTCTGTCGATGAGAGTGCCATCACCGGCGAAAGCGCGCCAGTGATTCGTGAGAGCGGCGGCGACCGCAGCGCCGTTACTGGCGGCACGCGCGTGCTGAGCGATTGGCTCGTCATCAAGATCACGGCCAACCCCGGCGAGACCTTTCTCGACCGCATGATCAGCATGGTGGAAGGAGCCAAGCGCCAGAAGACGCCCAACGAGATTGCGTTGAACATCTTGCTGGCCGGCCTCACCATTATTTTCTTGCTGGCCACGGTGACCCTGTTGCCGTTCAGCATCTACAGCGTGCAGGCGGCGGGTCAAGGCTCGCCCATCGCCGTCACTGTGCTGATCGCGTTGCTGGTGTGCCTGATTCCCACGACAATTGGCGGCCTGCTCAGCGCCATCGGCATTGCCGGTATGGACCGCATGATCCAGGCCAACGTGATTGCGATGAGTGGCCGCGCCGTGGAAGCAGCTGGCGATGTGGATGTGTTGCTGCTGGATAAAACCGGCACGATTACGCTGGGCAACCGGCAGGCCGTGGCCTTTGTGCCCGCCCCCGGCATCACCGAGCAGGCGTTGGCCGATGCGGCGCAACTGGCCTCGCTGGCCGATGAGACGCCGGAGGGCCGCAGCATCGTGGTGCTGGCCAAGGACAAATACAACATTCGCGGCCGTGAGATTCATCAACTGAATGCTACGTTTGTGCCCTTCACGGCCCAGACCCGCATGAGCGGCGTGAACCTCGACAACCGCGAGATTCGCAAGGGTGCGGCCGACTCCATCGAGACCTATGTGAAAGGCCTGGGCGGCTTCTTCCCAGTCGAGACGCGCGCAGCGGTGGATCAAATTTCGAAGCAGGGTGGCACCCCATTAGTCGTGGCCGAAGGGGCGCGCACGCTCGGCGTGGTGCAGCTCAAGGACATCGTGAAGGGCGGCATCAAAGAGCGCTTTGCCGAGCTGCGCCGCATGGGCATCAAAACCATTATGATCACCGGCGACAACCCGCTAACCGCGGCCGCCATCGCGGCCGAGGCCGGCGTGGACGACTTCCTGGCCCAGGCCACACCCGAGGCCAAACTCAAGCTGATTCGCGAGCAGCAAGCTGGGGGCCGCCTGGTGGCCATGACCGGCGACGGCACCAATGATGCGCCGGCGCTGGCCCAGGCCGATGTGGCCGTGGCGATGAACACCGGCACGCAGGCCGCCAAGGAAGCCGGCAACATGGTGGACCTGGACAGCAACCCGACCAAGCTAATCGAGATCGTCGAGATTGGCAAACAGTTGCTGATGACGCGCGGCTCACTGACCACGTTCAGCATCGCCAACGACGTGGCCAAATACTTCGCGATTATTCCGGCGGCCTTCGCCAGCACATATCCGGTGCTCAACAAGCTCAACATCATGGGCCTGAGCACCCCGCAGAGCGCGATCGTCAGCGCCGTGATCTTCAACGCGCTGGTGATCATCTTCCTGGTGCCGCTGGCGTTGCGCGGCGTGCCGTATCGGGCCAAGGGTGCCGCACAAGTGCTGCGCGACAACCTGCTAATTTATGGCCTCGGTGGCCTGGTTGTGCCGTTCATCGGCATCAAGATCATTGATGTAATTCTGACGGCGTTGGGATTGGTGTAGGGCAATTGGAGACTCAAGACTCTTGAGTCTTGAAGTGGAGAAAATCATGTTGAAGCAAATTCGGCCGGCCATCGTATCTTTATTTATATTGACCCTGATTACTGGCGTAGCATATCCCGCGCTCATCACCGGCATTGGGCAGGTGCTGTTCCCGGCGCAGGCCAACGGCAGTTTGATTGTGAAAGATGGCACGGTGATTGGCTCAGCGCTGATCGGCCAGCAGTTTGAGGCACCGAAGTATTTTTGGGGCCGTTTAAGCGCGACGGCACCGGCGTATAACGCAGGAGCGTCGTCGGGCAGCAACCTTGGGCCTACCAACCCGGCGTTGATGGAAACGGCCCAGGCACGCATCGACGCGCTCAAAGCCGCCGACCCAACCAACACCCTGCCGATTCCCATTGACTTGGTGACCGCCAGCGCCAGCGGCCTCGACCCGCACCTTTCGCCGGCGGCGGCCGAGTATCAGGTGGCGCGCGTGGCCCGCGAACGTAGTATGGATGAGGCTCAGGTGCGCACATGGGTGGCGCAATTCACCAGCGGCCGGCTGCTGGGCATTTTGGGCGAGCCGACGGTAAATGTGTTGCAGCTCAATCTGGCGTTGGATGGGCTGAAGTAGAGCAATATCTTCGGAATGGAGGCTTTAGCCGACTCCGATTTACAGAGTCGGCTAAAGCCTCCATTCCATCACAAGGAACAAAACAATCATGGAAGATGAAGCAAAATATTTGCAGGTTGAGAATCTCATCCTGCGTTACGAAGACCCGAAGGTGGCCGAGGAACTCTGGCGGCAGTGCCAGGATGAGAAGACGCCGTGCGAGATGATTAATAAAGCCAGCTGAATGCAGTCGGTGTGACTGGTGGCTGGTCGCTGGTTGCTGGTTGCTGGTTGCTGGTGACCAAGCTGCGACTCATCATCAGCGACCAGCCGCCAGCAACCAATAACCAACCACTAATAACCAGCCACTAACAACTCTTATTCATGTTCCAACCCAACCGACCCAACCCCGATGAAATGTTACAGCGCGCCCAGAATGAGGCGCGGCGCGAGAGCCGCGGCAAGCTGAAGATTTTCTTTGGCGCTTCGGCCGGGGTGGGCAAGACGTTTGCGATGCTGGAGAGCGCCCGTCTGCGCAAACGCGAGGGCGTGGACGTGGTGGCCGGCTACGTGGAGCCGCATGGCCGCAAGGAAACCGAGGCGTTGCTGGAGGGGTTGGAGGCGCTGCCGTTTCGGTGGCAGGAATACAAGGGCGTGCGAATTCGCGAATTCGATCTGGACGCGGCACTGCACCGGCACCCCCAACTGATTTTGGTGGATGAGCTGGCCCACACCAACGCCGAGGGCAGCCGGCACGCCAAGCGCTGGCAGGATGTGCAGGAGTTGCTGGAGGCCGGCATCGATGTCTACACCACCGTCAACGTCCAGCACCTGGAGAGCCAGAACGATGTCGTGGCCCAGATCACCAGTGAGATTCAACGCGAAACGATTCCCGACTCGATCTTTGAGCAGGCCGATGAATTGGAGCTGATCGACCTGCCGGTGGATGAGCTGTTGCAGCGCTTGCAGAGTGGCAAGATCTACCGGCCCGAGCAGGCTCAACTGGCCCAGACTCGATTCTTCCGCAAAGGTAACCTGACCGCACTGCGCGAGATAGCCCTGCGGCGAACGGCCGAGCGGGTGGATGCGCAGATGCAGGCCTATCAGCGAGATCGATCCATTCGTGATGTGTGGCCGGCGGCCGAACGCATTCTGGTGTGCATCGGCACCAGCGCCCTCTCCCAAAAACTCGTACGCGCGGCCAAGCGCATGGCCACGGGTTTGCATGCCGATTGGATCGTGGCGTTTGTGCAAACCAATGCCAGCATACACTTGCGCGAGGAGCAGCGCGACAACGTGGCCCAGGCCATGCGGCTGGCCGAGGCACTCGGCGCGCGCACGGTGACCTTGAGCGGGGTGGAGATTGCGTCGGAGATATTGGACTACGCCCGCCAGCACAACATCAGCAAGATCGTGGTGGGCAAACCCGAAAAGCCACGCTGGCGCGAGATGCTGTTCGGCAGCACCGTGGACCGGCTGGTGCGCGAGAGCGGCGTGATCGACGTCTACGTCATCCACGGCGAACACGATGACACCGAGCCGCAAACGGTGATACAGAGCCAGTATTGGCAACGGCCCGAACGGTCGCCGGCGCGCGCCTATGTATTTGCGGTGGGCGTAATCTTGCTGTCCACAGCCCTGGCCGCGATCATGCATCGCGTGTTTCCCACCTTCGACCTGGCCAACCTGATCATGTTTTATCTACTGGGCGTCGTGGTCGTGGCTATTCGGTTTGGGCGCGGGCCGTCGGTGGTGGCAAGCATCGTGAGTGTGGCAATCTTTGACTTTCTATTCGTGCCACCCAATCTCACGTTCGCCATCAACGACACCCGCTATCTCACCACATTTGGAATCATGCTGATTACGGCATTGCTCATTGGCAACCTGACCGTGCAGGTGCGCTTGCAAGCCCTGACCTCGCGGCTGCGCGAACGCCGCACGCAGGAGCTATATGACATGAGCCGTGAATTTGCCAGCTTGCAGGAAGTGGACCAGATTGCCCAATCGGCCGCCCGGCATGTGGGCGAAGTGTTTGAAAGCAATGTTGTGGTGCTGGTGGCCGACCCCCGGGAGAAGTTACGCGCCATCGAAAACAGTTTTACGCTGGATGAGCGCGAATGGGGTGTGGCGATGTGGGCGTATGAACATGGTGAAGCCGCCGGCAGTGGCACACAAACCCTGTCCAGTTCCCGGAATTTGTATCTGCCCCTCAAAACATCGAACGGTGCCATTGGCGTGCTGGCGTTGCAGCCTGTGCAGACACCGCCCAACGCCACACCTTCACCCGCCGCATCCCGATGGTTTACGACGCCGGAGCAATTTCAGCAGTTGGAGACATTTGCCAACCAGACTGCGCTGGCCATCGAGCGAGCCCAGTTGAGCGATGAGACCGAGGAGGTGCGGGTGCAGATGGAGACCGAGCAGTTGCGCAGCTCCCTGCTCAGCGCGGTCTCGCACGATCTGCGCACGCCGCTGGCCGCCATCACCGGCGCTGCCAGCAGTCTGCTGGACGATGGCGTGTTGCTCAAACCCGAGACCACCCAGGAGCTGGCTCGATCCATTTACAGCGAAGCCGAGCGGCTGAACCGGCTGGTGGGCAACCTGCTGGAGATGACGCGGCTGGAGGCAGGATTGCAAAGCGGCAAAGTGGTTGCCCAGAAGGAATGGCAAATGGTCGAGGAAATCATCGGCTCGGCCCTGACGCGCCTGGACAAGGCCCTGGCCGGCCGCGAGGTGAAGACACATGTGCCGGCCGATCTGCCACTGGTGCCGTTTGATGCCGTCATGATCGAGCAGGTCTTGATTAATCTGCTGGAGAACGCGTTGAAATACACGTCGACTGCGTCACCCATTTCGGTCTCGGCCTGGGTGGCCCAGCGCGGCGTCATCCCGGGGATGGATCACAACGCCATCATTGTGGAAGTGGCTGACCACGGCACCGGCCTCAAGCCGGGCGACGAATTGCGCGTATTCGAGAAGTTCTATCGCGGCAACCAGGCCGATAGCACCGGTGCCGCGCCGAATGGCACCGGACTCGGCCTCGCCATCGCCCACGGCATCATCACCGCCCACGGTGGCCGCATCTGGGCCGAGAACCGACCGGGCGGCGGAGCCTCATTCAAGTTTGCACTGCCGATCACGGGCGAGGCGCCGGAAACTGTTGTTAGTGATTAGTGGCTGGTGGCTGGTGGCTGGTGGCTGGTTGCTGGTGAGGATCGTGCATTTCGTCACTAACCACGAACAACTAGCAACCAGCCACCAACCACCAGCCACCAGCCACCACTCTTATAAAATGCTCCCCGTGCCTGCACTCATCCTCGTCATTGAAGACGAACTGGAAATCCGCCGTTTTTTGCGCGCTTCGCTGGCTGCCAACGACTATGACATGGTCGAGTGCGTCACCGGCGAGGAAGGCATTCGGCTGGCTGCCATGCGTCAGCCCGATCTCATCATGCTGGATCTGGGGCTGCCCGACATGGACGGCCTGGAGGTGACCCGCCGGCTGCGCGAGTGGAGCAAAGTGCCGATTCTGGTGCTGAGTGCGCGCCTGAAGGAAGGCGACAAGATTGCGGCACTGGATGCGGGAGCCGATGATTATTTGACCAAGCCGTTTGGCGTCGGCGAACTGCTGGCGCGCATTCGGGTGGCGTTGCGGCGGGTGGCTCAGGGCACTCAAAATGGAGCCAACGCAGCCGAACCCGTTTTTGTCACCGGCGAACTCAAACTCGACTTCGTGCATCGGCAGGTGTTTGTGGGCGAGCAGGAAGTTCATCTGACACCGATTGAATACAAGCTGTTGACGCTGCTGGCTCAGAATGCCGGCAAAGTGCTGACCCATCAACAACTGCTGCGCGAGGTATGGGGGCCGGGCTACGCCAGCGAATCACATTACTTGCGGGTGTATATGGCCCAACTACGGCGCAAGCTCGAACTCGATTCGGCCCGTCCGCGCTATGTGCTGACCGAGCCTGGTGTGGGTTACCGACTGGCCGTGTTGTCCTGATTATGAGAAAGCGCGTAACTACTCAGCCCATAAGGGTGTAGCTGCCTCAATTGTCGAGTAAGGCTCTCGGATTCGTCGACGTCGACGAATCCGAGAGCCTTACTTAATAGGCTGAGTAGTTACGAAAGCGCGTAAAATCCCTAGTTTTAACCAAGGGATATAAGCGCTCGCCGATAGGCGTTCTGGTGTTTGACATTCGCTATTCCCTACACCTTCGCGTAGAATTTCAGTTGTTAGGTACGGTGGGAGTCGATAACCAAGACCCTGCCGAGACTCACAACCTGACTGTTTTGTAGACCATATTGGCGGAGGGACACTCCGACAATTCAAACGCACGTGGAGGGTATGTAAGACCTGCGAAAGTTCGACTTTCAAAGGCTGGCCTGTTGAAGCGTGAATCACCTGATGAGAGTTGCTCTGCATCTTTCTTCAGAATCCCCGTGTCTTTAGACTGAGGAGAATGTCAACGACTCAGCCCCAGTAGCCTTTCGCCAAGGGCCGTGAGCTTGGCCGTCTCACCGTGGTTCTTTTCCCACTCGCGTGGATCGCCGGGGAAGGCATCGCGCCTGGGTGAATCCAGTTCGCGCCACAGCCGGATGCGTTCGAGGCGATCCTGCTCGTCCTCCCAGTTGGACGGATACATCGAGATGTATTGCGCCATGCGGACGCGATCTGTGGAGAAGTTCGGCCGCACGCCGTGGGGCAGCAACGAGTTGAAGATCAAGAGATCGCCGGCGTCCATCTCGACATTGATGATCTGGAGCCCTTTCGTGTCGGGGTGCATCGGATCGCGGTCGGCCGACTGGGTCTTGACCCACTCGTCGAAGTTGTAGAAGAGCTCGGGGATGCACTGGAAGCCACCCACATCGCCGTCCTGTTTTTTGAGGCTGAGGACGCCTTGCACGCCAATTGGAAACGGCCGAATGGAGGTGTCCACATCGTAGTGGATGAAGCCGTTGGGATTGCCGCGCACCTTCTTCGGTGCATTAAGATTGGCGCGGTCGATGGCGACCCACAAATCCTCGTAGTCCCAGATATCCACGAAGGCGTCATACACCCGCTGTTCCTGGCGGTTGTCCCACAGATATTGATGGTTGTAGATTTCCAGCATGCCGGTGTTGTTAAGCTCGGTCATCTTGTGCTCACGGCGCTGCGGCGTGTACCAGGTCGATGGGTCATTAGGATCCTTCTCGTCAAACTCCCACAGCAGGTTGACCGTGCGCTCGACATTGGCCGGCGGCACGGCCTGCTTCACGATGACGTAGCCGTTGGTGATCCAGTGCTGCCAGTCTTCTGGCGACAGCACGCGCAGCGGTAGCTTCTTCTGAATGTCCTTCAACTGGGTTGAGATCGTGCGCGAGGTGGGATGCGCATCTCTGGCTTGGGCGGCTGGCTTGGCGTACATGGTCATGTCCTCCTGGTTTTTGTGCACTTTTTCGCCGGCACACACAGCCGACTGCCACCGAGTATGTTGCCCAGCTTCGGATTGCACAAGCGGGTTCGTTGCGCGCGGCAGACGGCGCGCACATTTGGGATAATCGCCCCATGCACCCAAATGCCATTGCCATTCTCGACTTCGGCTCTCAATATTCCCAACTGATTGCCCGCCGCGTGCGCGAGGCGAATGTCTACTGCGAACTGTTTCCCTGGGACGCGCCGGCCGAGAAGGTGCTGGCGTTGAACCCGCGCGGCTTCATTTTGTCGGGCAGCCACAGCAGCGTGTATGAAACCGGCGCACCCACTTTGCCCGACTATGTGCTGGGCGAGAATGCCGCGCATGGCGTGCCTGTGCTGGGCATCTGCTACGGCATGCAATTGCTGGCCTACAACCTGGGCGGCAAAGTGGCCGGCAGCGCGCACCGCGAATATGGCCAGGCCGAGGTGGAGCTGGATGCCACCGCCATTACGCCGCAGGATGTGCGCTCGGTGTGGATGAGCCACGGCGACCGCATCGAGCAGGTGCCGCCCGGCTTTCACATCACCGCTCGTAGCGCCAACTCGCCCATGGCCGGCATGGCCAATGACTCGCGCAAAATCTATGCCTTGCAGTTTCATCCCGAGGTGAACCACACCCAGAATGGCCGGCAGATACTGTCAAAGTTTGTGCACGAGGTGTGCGGGATTGATAACGCGTGGACGGCCAACAACATCATCGAAGAAAGCGTGGCCAAGATTCGCGCACAAGTGGGTTCGCGGCCCGTGATTTGCGGCCTGTCCGGCGGCGTGGATTCGAGCGTGGCCGCGGCACTGGTGCATCGCGCCATCGGCGACCAACTCACCTGCGTCTTCGTCGACACGGGTTTGCTGCGCAGGGGCGAGGGCGAGCAAGTGGTCGAGACTTTTCAGCGCGAGCAGGGCATCAAGCTGATTGCGGTGAATGCGGCCGAAGACTTCATGGACGTGCTCAGCGGCATCACTGATCCCGAGGAGAAGCGCAAGCGCATCGGCGAGAAATTCGTGCGCATCTTTGAGGCACAGATTGCGAAGGTGATTGGCGAGGATAGAGACGACGGACGACGGACGACGGATGACCGCTCAGAGCAGTCGTCCGTCGTCCGTCGTCCGTCGTCGATTCTTTTGGCCCAGGGCACGCTCTACCCCGATGTGATCGAGTCGCGCGGCCCTGAGCGGCAGACTGCGGCCAAAATCAAGACCCATCACAATGTGGGCGGCCTGCCCAAAGACATGCGTTTCGATTTGTTGGAGCCATTGCGATTTTTGTTCAAGGATGAAGTGCGCACTTTGGGCAGTGCGCTGGGTCTACCGGATAGCATCGTGTGGCGGCAACCATTCCCTGGGCCAGGGTTGGCCGTGCGATGTCTGGGCGAGATCACTTGGGAGCGGGTGGAGCGATTGCGCGCGGCCGATGCGATTGTGCAGGAGGAGCTGCGCAATGCGGGCCTGATGGGTGCGGGTAGCAACGCTGCGACGTCGCAAGCCTTTGCCGTGTTATTGCCGGTGCGCACGGTCGGCGTCATGGGCGATGGCCGCACCTACACCGAAGTCATCGCGATTCGCGCCGTGACCACCGACGATTTCATGACCGCCGATTGGGCGCGCATTCCCTTCGACGTGCTGGCGCGCATGAGTAGCCGGATTGTCAACGAGGTGTCAGGCATCAACCGCGTGACCTATGATATTACGACCAAGCCGCCGGCCACGATTGAGTGGGAATGAAATAGTGGCTAGTGGCTGGTGGCTGGTAACCAGCAGCCAACCACTAGCCACCAGCAACCAACAGGAGACAACATGGAATTCGGATCATTACTTTCGCGGGCATTTCAGATTGTTCGGCAACATCGGGTGCTGTGGATATTGGGCTTTTTGGCGGCGTTGGCTGGTGCCGGCGGCGGTGGTGGCGTGCCATCAACAGGTGGCAATTTCAATATGCCATCTTCCGGCAGCATGCCGAGTTTGCCCGGTGGCTCAAACCCATTCCCACAATTCGACAACATTCGGCCCGAAACATTTCAGGCCATCGCCGGCATCCTCATCGCCGCGGCGTGTGTGCTGGTGTTGATCAGCATTGCGTTGTGGGTCGTCGGCACCATTGCCAACGGTGGCCTCATCGCCGGCACCGACCAGATTGAGCGCGATGGCCGCACCACGTTTGGAGCCGCATGGGCTCGCAGCGCGCCCAAGTTCTGGACCTTCTTCGGCATGCGCCTGCTTCTGGCGTTGCCGGCCCTGCTCATCGGCATTCTCATCATCGTCATTGCGTTTGTGGTCATTGCCGGCGCGGGTGGGCTGGCCTTCATGAGCAATGGCGGTGATGGCAACAACGATAGCGTGATGCAAGGCCTGTTTGCAGCGATGGGTGTCTCGCTGTGCCTGATCATTCCACTGGCCCTGGTCGCGGGTGTCTATGACATCATCTCGCGCGGCATCAAAGTATTTGCCGACCGCGCCATTGTGCTGACCGATGCCGGCGCAACTGCCAGCATTCGGCAGGGCTGGGCACTATTTCGCGGCAACTTCCTCAACGTGTTGCTGATGGCGCTGTTGCTGTGGGTGATCTCGCTCGTGGTCGGCTTTATCACCGCGATTGTGGCCGGCATTGTGTTTGCGCCGTCGGTGGTGCTGCTCATCTCGCAGATCAATACCGAGGCCGGCGTGCAAGCCAGCGCCATTGTGGCCATGGCCATTTCGTTCCTGCTGTTGCTGGTTATCGCCGCCGCGATCAGCGCGTTAGTTGTAGCCTATCGCGCAACCCTATGGACGCTGGTGTATCGCCGGCTGACAGGTCAGGCCGCGCCGCCCGAAGTGGTCGCGCCATTTGCGCCGACATTGCCGCAGGTGTAGGGCGAACGAGTATTACAGCCATGAATCGGCAATTTATCGACTCAGAAGCCTTGCGCGCCGTGGGCTACGACAAATCCACGGAGACGCTGGAGATTGAGTTCCACGATGGCGACGTCTACCAGTATTACAGCGTGCCGGCGGTAGTGCATCGCGATCTATTGCGTGCGCCGTCCAGCGGCCAATACTTCGCCTTCTTCATCAAGCCGACGTATCAGTTCAATAAAGTCTCGGGCTGAACTTTAAGCGGGCGCGACACAGGTCGTAAATGCGGCCGAGTAGGCCGCAAAGCCCTTGCCACTCACCACCAGCGTTAGCTCGTGTTCCTCAAAATCGGGGTTGCTGATGAGGCGATACATGCGCGGCCGGTCTGTCACCACGATGGCCTGGCCGGCCGCGCTAAAGGCCACATCGACTCCGGCGTTCAGTGGCTGAAGCGGCTCGTTGTCTTGCAAGAGATAGAAACTGGGTTGTTCGACTTTGCCGCCGCCTAGCACGCTTCCGAGCACGCCGCTTCCGAGCACGCCGCTTCCGAGCACGCCGCTTCCGAGCGCAATGCCACCCTGGCCCTGCAACATCAGTTCGACCACATCGCCCGTCGGCGAGAGCACCATGTTCACGTCTTTGGCCTTGTAGCGAAACGTGATGCGGCCCTGCGTGCCGGCCAACTCCACATACTCATCCTGCGAGCGCCACGCGCCCTGTAAATAGACCTGCTTAGGCGCATCGGGTATGGGTGTTGCGCCCTTTTTAGGAGCTTCGGATCTGCCGGGATACAGCATCACCACACCTTTCTCAACGCCTTCGGGGTTGCTCACATCACTGCGCTCGTAGCCCAGGTAGATTTCGGGCGAGGGCCGGTAGCAGCGCGCGCCGGCCCATTCAGCCAGCGCAAGTTGGCCGGCAATTCCGGCGCATGAATTATTTTTGACTCAAGCATGAAAGAAGGGATTCAGACAGAATGACAAAATGAACAATATAAATTGCTATGTATTTTGTCCTCAAATAAGAGTATGAAAAGGGATGACTCCAATTCGAGCATTCACATTGTCCATTTTGTTTATTCTGTCCAAATCTGTTCAAAAATTTCAGCTGGGTTTGTTCAACGCGGCCTGCTCTTTGCTCGGCGGCTGCAGCAGTTCCAGCGTAATGCCGTCCGGGTCGAATAGATAAATGGCGAAGCCGCCCTTGTTGACGCCGGCCTCAATCGCCACCGGCTTCTCGGCTTTGAATCTCACCCCCAACGCTTTCATGCGCTCGAACTCGGCGTGAATGTCGTCGGTGACAAAGGCCCAGTGGCCGTTGGCTTTGAAGTAGGTGTTGAGATCATTGCCTTCCTGCGGGGCCGGCAAAATGTATTCCACCAACTCGATGTGGTGATTGGCCCCATCAGCCAGCGGCTGCCCCGGCACTTTGAGTTGGGCCACTTTTAGATGCGCATCGCTGTAGCCGACCAGTTTGCCGGTGTAGGCGTTGTGCTGCTCCTGGCCGCGAAAGTACTCCAGGCCGAGCACTTCGGTGTACCACTTCACACTGGCTTCGAGGTTCTTGACGGTGAACGAGACGTGAAAGATGCCTTTGATCATGCTGGCGATTGTACTAACGGCCGCCTAATTCATAGGGCCATCCGTTCAGCATAAGTAACGGAATCGGAAAATCCCATCCACTACGCTTATTTATGCGGCTGTGCCCAGCAGGAAACGAGCCAGGTTTGTAGCCGGCTGATTCACCAGAATGTTGAGCAAACCCGTCTGCGAAATGGCCAGCAGGATCAGAATGCCGAAGCGTTGAAACTGCGCAAAGTAGGGCTCTACGGTTTCTGGCAACAGGGTAACAAAGGCACGTGCGCCATCCAATGGTGGAACCGGCAGCAAATTAAAAATGCACAGGAAGGTGTTGAGGCTGACGCCGATCGCCATCACGGACTGTGACACGGTGACGATTCTGAATGTGGTCAGCGAAGCCTCGCTCAAGCTGATGCTATCCAGCCCGCGATAAATGATGGCAAATAGCACGGCCAGCAACAGATTTGCCGTCGGCCCGGCCAGAGCCACCAGCGCCGCTTTTTGCCGCCACTCGCGCCCAAAGTTGGCATTGTTAATCGGCACACTGGCCCAGCCAAAGCCGACCACCAGAAACAACACCGACCCCAGCAAACTCAGTTGCTTGAAGGGATTTAAGGTAATGCGGCCATGATCCCGCGGCGTGGAATCGCCGAGGCGGTCGGCTGCGAGCGCGTGAAACAGCTCGTGCAGTGGAAACGCGATGAGCAGCACGAGGATGATCACGGCCGCCCAGGTTATTGCCTCGTACCAATCGGAGATAGAGATGGCGTCGATGAGTCTGATAATTGGTCCGCCCATGATTTACTCCTGCGTTGCCGTGATGTAGGTGAGGCAATGGTAGGGGCGAAGCATTTGCCGCGAAACCTTGGTCTGACATAGACCTATGCGGCAAATGCTTCGCCCCTACAGTGACGGTGCGGACGGGGAAGTGCGATTCTTAATCGCACCGGCTACTTCAAAAGTTTCAACGCGCCTTCAACAATGGCGCTGGGTTGCGGCAACACTTTCTCTTCCAACGGCCTGGCGCTGTGAATGGGCAGGTCGAGGCCGGCCACCCGCACAATCGGCGCATCCAGCTCGTAGAACGCTTGCTCCATCACCCGCATGGCCACCTCGGCCCCAATGCCGCAGCTTGAATGGCTCTCGTGCGTCACCAGTAATTTATGCGTTTTCTTGAGCGAGGTCACGATGGTGTCCATGTCCATCGGCACCGTCGTGCGCAGGTCAATCACCTCGGCGCTGATGCCGTGTTCCTTCTGCAACGTCTCGGCCGCCTCCAGCGCAAACAGCAGTTGCCGCGAGTAGGACACGATGGTGAGATCAGTCCCTTCGCGCTTCACGTCGGCCTTGCCAAAGGGAATCGTCACATCGCCGTCGGGCACTGGCCCCTTGGTGTTGTAGAGCAGCTTGTGCTCGATAAACATGACCGGGTCGTCCTGGCGCAACGCACTCTTGAGCAGGCCCTTGGCATCGGCCGGCGTCGAGGGCAACGCCACTTTCATGCCGGGCAGGTGGGTGAATAACGTCTCGAAGCTCTCCGAGTGCTGTGCGCCGTTGCCACGGCCGCCACCCTGTTGGGCTCGAATCACCAGCGGCACCGTGACGCGGCCGCCGCTCATGCTGCGCAACTTGGCCGCCTGGTTCCAGATCTGGTCCGCGCACACCAGCGCAAAGTCCATGAACATCAGCTCGGCCACGGGGCGCCGGCCGGTCATGGCCATGCCAACGGCCATGCCCACGAAGCCGGCTTCGCTGATGGGCGTGTCCTTGACGCGCTTGGGGCCGAATTTCTCGATGAGCCCTTCGGTGACGCGAAACACACCGCCGTAGTGGCCGATGTCTTCGCCCATGAGGACGATCTTGCCGTCGCGCTCCATCTCTTCGCTCAAAGCTTCGCGCAGGGCTTGGGTGTAGGTTAGTTCTCTCATATTTAGTTGCTGGGTGTTGGTGGCTGGCTGCTAGCGGCTGGTCATTACCAGCAACTAATTCACTAGCCACCAACAACTTCCTACGCCCACACATCCTCATACACTTCGCTCGGGTCGGGGGCGGGGCTCTCTTTGGCAAATTTCACGGCGGCGTCGATGCGGGCCTGAGACTTGGCGGCCAGCGCGGCCAGCTCATCCGCGCTCACACTGTAGTCGCGCTTGAGCAATTCGCCAGCCCGCAAAATCGGCTCGTGTTTGCGCGCTTCGGCCACCTCTTCCTTGGTGCGATAGGTCTCGGCATCACCAACCATGTGGCCGGTCAGCCGGTAGGTCATGGCTTCGATGAAGGTGGGGCCTTCGCCGGCGCGGGCGCGCTCGGAGGCCGCGCATACGGTGTCGTAGACGGCGACAATGTCGTTGCCGTCGATCTTGACCGCGTGCATGTTGTAGCCCTTGGCCCGGTCGGCCACGGTGGCCAGCGGGTTGCTGTCGGCCAGCGGTGTCATCTCGGCGTACAGGTTGTTCTCGCACAACAAGATTAATGGAAGTTTCCACAACTGGGCCATGTTCATGGCTTCGTGGAACGCACCCTGATTGATCGCACCGTCGCCGAAGAACGTGATGGCGACTTTGCTCTTGCCAGGGGGCGCATCATCCATCTGGGCAGACAAGGCTGCGCCAGCGGCAATCGGCACGCCGGCTCCCACGATGGCGTTCTCGCCGAGCAGGCCAATGGTCGGGTCGGTCCAGTGCATGCTGCCGCCCTTGCCTTTGCTGATGCCAGTGCGCTTGTTCAACATCTCGGCCATGGCCGCGTTGACATCGATGCCCTTGGCGATGCAGGCGCTGTGGCCGCGGTAGGTGCAGGTCATGTAGTCGTCGGGCCGCAGGGCGAAGCACGCGCCGACGGCGGTGGCTTCCTGGCCGATGCTGGGGTGCAGCGAGCCGCGGATTTCTTTCTCCATATACAGCTGGATACAGGCCTGCTCGAACGAGCGGCACAGATGCATGCGTTCATACATGGCAAGCAATGTGGATTTATTCATGGCGTAAATTGTTCTTTCAAGATTCACAAATCAAACAGTCAAAACTTAGCGCATATTGTCTCAAATGGGCTTGAGTTGCAACAGCCATATCGGCCAGTAAGTTTACCGGGCTGCAATTCTCAACGCCGGGTGGAGCAGCACGCTATCACGGCCGTCGGCCAATGTTACGCGCTTCAATGTGCCCTCATCATACAGACCGATCAGCAGCTTGTATTCGCCCGCAGGCAGATCGGCCGGCACCTCAAAATGGTGCGTGTCGGCAATGAATTCCCCAGCCACCCAATCGGTGGTGGGCCGCTCGGCCATCTCGCTGCCTGGCATTTGGTCATTCCCCACAATCCGGTTGTTTTGCGCATCGACTAACTGCACAAACACTTTCAACCTCGCCTCCAACGGCGCGCCCGTGTGCCAGAACAGCGTGACAGTGATCGGTTGGCCGGCCTTCACATCGGCGTCTATTCGATAACCCGCGAGAGCAACTCCATTGTCGAAAGTTTGCGGTTCCAGTGTAATGCCTTCGGGCAACACAAAAGTTCGCGTTGGTGCCGTCACGTTAATCTGGCCAATGGGAAGCGCTGACCCATGCATGCCGGTGATGAGCACGGCATAGTCGCCGGCCTCGGTCTGAGGTGGGATGCGCATGGCGTGGCCGGCGCGCCATACATCGCCCGTGCGCCACTCGCGGGTTGGGAAACCAGGCACGGGCCCGGCACATCGCAGCGGCACGGTTCGATCCGGCTGTTGCAGCACAAAGCAAATCTCGTCGTCGGTGGCCGGCGTTCCCTGCGCCTGCCAGTATGTCTCCAGTCCAAAGCTGTCCCCTGTGTGCAAGGTCAAAGAGGGCGGTAGGGTGTGGCCGATCAAGGTTACGTCGGCAGTCAGTGGGACATTGACGCGGTATGGAATTTCAAGCGTGGCGGGGTCGGTCAATGTTGTGGGGTGCGTCACGGTGATCGTCAAAATCTGTGCGGCGGTTGCAGCGAAATTTTGGTTCAGCCGCCCTCCACTCGCATCCAACGCGGGCAGCAAACGCCGGGTGTCGCCGTAGTAATAGACGCTGGTTTCAACGATATATTGCCCTGGCGGCGTGGTTGCGTCTATGGGAATGCGGCGCGTATCCAGCAGGTAGTCGCTGAGGGTCGCGCGCGAGGTGGGGAAGATTTGGTTGGGATGCGGCGAATCGTAGTGACCATATTCCACGCCGTTCGCGTCAAAGACTTTGGTGCTGATGCTGAAGTCGGCACCGGTTTGCTCGATCAGCTTCCAGAACTGGTCGAACTGAAAAATCTCTCCTGCGGCCACCTGCCGGTTTGGCGCATCCAGTCCAATCAACCGAACCTTGTTGTCAAAGTTGATATTGCGCGCATCGCTGACCTCTGAGAGTGCATCGCCGTTGAGCCGAGTGTGCCGGAACACGTTGTCGGTGAGATCAATAACGCTTGTTTTGAAGGCCGTCATGCCGGCCAAACCCATCCCGAGCACGAGGAGCCAGCTTATGCGGATGTGGGTCATCGGCATGCTTTCTGGCTGCATCACGACCGTGCGCCGTTTGCGCAAGAGATGCCAGACGCCGAGTCCCAGACCTAACACGACTGTGCTGGCCCAGATGAGCTCAGCGGCACGCTGAATGGGTGTGCGCTCGAAGCGAATCTCGACGGCATGAGTGCCGGCGGGTAGGGCGATTTGCATGAGGCCGTTGGGTGTGCTGGGATGCAGTGAGGTGGGTTGTTGATCCAAATAGGCATTCCAACCCTCAAAGTAAAACGTATTGACTGTTAGGGTGAACGGCGTTGCCGATTGCGTTCCGAGGGTGTAGCGCAATGGGTCAAATTGCGCCGAAGTAATTTGAGTGCCGGTGGGCAACTGGCCGGCATCAATACGATTCGTAATGTGGGTAGGATCGAACGCAGGCTGGCTCGGCACTTGCACCACAGCGCGCGGCAAATATTCGCCAAAGGAGGTGGTGCCGATGGTGCCCAGCCGGCGCTCGGTGTCCCAGACCTCGCTGATCGTCGGTGCGTGGGTGATGGCGGCCGAATCTACATTGGGCGATGTTTGCCAGGTAAATGCATAGATGGCCATGCTGATGACACAGGCGGCACAAATTCCATTGGCCACGTTTTTGATCCAGGCTGAGCCGGCAGATTCCAGCGCGACAAACCCCAAGCCCGCTGCGAATGCCAGCCCCAAACTGGCGACGCCCAAAAAGCGAAATGGGTATTGCAGGAAACGCAGCACTGGAAATAGTTGCCAGATGCCGTTGGATACGCTCAGGGTCATGCCGCACGCCACCAGTGTGGCCAGTCCAATTAACCCAAACTGGGCACGGCTTTGCGACGGCCAACTACGTGGACGCATTACGGCCAGCACGATGCCCAGAAAGGCCAACCCCAACGCGATCCAGCTCAAGCTGGTCGGCACCGTTTGGCCGATGAAATGCGGGTCAGGCGCCAGTGGTGGTGAGAGGAGTTGGCTCAGCGTCAGAAAATGGGCGCTGAAATCAGCGTAGCCACCTGTGCCGCGCTGAATTTGAATCAGACCGGTTTCGAGTGGTGCCGGCAGCCAGAAGAACGCCGTCAACCCCAGCCCAATCAGCAATGCCCCAGCCACACTTGCCCCAGTGCGCAGCGTCCCGCGCCAATTGCGTCCACCATAAGCCCATGCGCAGCTGATGAGATAGGCGCCGGCCAGCAAGCTCACCAGCAACGCGGCGATAACATGACTGAGCACAACCGCCGCATAGGCTGCGACGATCAGCAACCCAAATCGCCATTGACCCGTCTGGGTGAGGCGTTGGATGCCGAGGAAAACCCATGGCGCGAGCGCCAGCCCAATACTCTCGGCGAAGCTGCCCCGCGTGAACAAATTGAACAGCGCATACGGCGCGAACACGTAGGCAGCAGCCGCAATGAGCCCTGCGCGCTGGCTATGGCTGACTGCGCTCACCCAGCCATACATGCCCACGGTCGCTGCCACAGCACTCAGCGCCCAGGTGAGCTGCATGGCCGGCAGCAGCGCCAACCCGGCTCGATGCACCAGCGCCCCCAGCGCATACGCCAGTGGCGGGTGGTAATTCATCAGTGGATAGCCGTAGCCAAATGCAAAGTTGGGCAGCCAGCGGCTCCACACAATGCCGTGCGACCACAGCTCATCCCAGGCGGCGATGCGATAGAAATGCAGCAGCGCATCCGCGCCGGTGGGGATGGGGCTGGCAAACAGAGGCTGAACCGATGCGATGCCGATGAGCGCGCAGACGATGAGCGGGAGGCCATGAGCGGAGAGCGGAGAGCTGTGAGCTGAGAGCGCGGAATATCTCGCGCCGCGCCCGTTACTCATTGTTCATCGCTCTTCGCTCTTCGCTCTCTGCTCACAGCTCTTTGCTCCTAACGTGTATTGATCGAGCCGCGCACGTAGTCGGC
>Ga0105048_10004053_pt1 | contig 23995 bp, 14 predicted proteins | sample MAT05_FD_78382 | JGI IMG/M metagenome (GOLD analysis project Ga0105048, IMG submission 78382) | Freshwater microbial communities from Lake Fryxell liftoff mats and glacier meltwater in Antarctica - MAT-05 | ecosystem: Environmental > Aquatic > Freshwater > Ice > Liftoff microbial mat | place... | reverse complement strand
TCCAGAGCAGGCCCCAGTTCTCGAGCACCTCGGCATGATGCGTCTCGCGCAACATGTGGGCGAAAAAGTAGCGAAGCCCGCTCGGCGGCGACGACATGCTTTCGCCGGCCACGAAGGCTTCCAGGTCGCACGCCAGATCGCCAGCCGACGGGTAACGCTCGGCCGGCGGCTTCTGCAGGCACTTCCGGCAGATCATCTCCAGGTCGCGATCGATGCCGGGGTCGAGCCAGCGCAACGGCACCGGTTCCTGTTCGATGACCATCAACAACGTATCGACCGGGTTGGCGGCGAGAAACGGCGGCCGGCCGGTGAGCGACTCATAAAGGATCGCCCCCAACGACCAGACGTCGGCCGTCGCGGTCAGATTCTTGCGCCCGGTCGCCTGCTCGGGCGACATGTAGCTGGGGGTGCCGACGATCGCCCCGGTCTGCGTCCGCGGTTCCGGGAAGCTGCCGGAGCCGACGAGGAACCGTTTCGCCAGCCCGAAATCCATCACGATCGGCATCAGGGCCGCGGCTTCCGGCTTCAAAAGAATGTTGGCCGGCTTGAGATCGCGATGCAGAATGCCATGATCGTGCGCGTGCTGCACGGCCCGCGCAACGGCGGCCACCAGACGGGCGGCTTCACGTGGCGGCAGCGAGCCGGCCGCCAGCCGTTGGCTTAGCGATTCGCCATTGATGTAATCCATCACGAGGTACGGTTGGCCGTCATGCTCGCCGACTTCGTGAACGGTGATGATGTTCGGGTGCTTCAGCTTCGCGGCCGCGGCGGCTTCCGCGCGGAAGCGAGCCCGGTCGGAATCGGACGAGAGCCGGGCGTCGCGCATCATCTTGAGGGCGACCACGCGCTTCAAGCTATGCTGGCGAGCCTTGTAGACGACACCCATGCCGCCCCGGCCCAGTTCTTCGAGCAACTCGTAATCGCCAAAAGATTCAGGCGGAGGCGTCGTCGGAATGATGGTCGGCGCGGGAGCTTCGGAAGTTGAGCGACGCCCGAAGGTCGCGGCAAACTGCGCGGTCGCCCAGAGCAGACGCAGCTCGTCGCCCAGGTCCGGATGTTGGCGAACCACGGCTTCGACATCGGCGTCCTCGCCGCGCCGCTGGCGCTCCGTCAGGTCGGCGAGCAACGCGGCCAGGCGTTCATCATGAGTCGCATTCAGCGTGGTTCGCAAAATCGCCAGCCTCCCGGTTACTTCTTTTCCGCATCCGCCGGCAGCGGTACTTGAACCTTCGTGCCCAGATAACCGACCAGATCACGGACCTGATCTTTCGTCAGCGCGTCCAGTTGGTTCTCCGGCATGATCGACAACGCGGAATCTTGAATGTCCTCGACATCATCGGGCGCGAGCACGATTTTCTCAGTGGCGGTCTGCAACGTCAGCCGGGTCGGCAATCGTTCGACAAGAATGCCCGTCAATTTACGGCCGCTCAGCGTGGTGACCGCTGACATGCGAAAGTCACGGCCGACCTCGGCACTGGGGTCGATCAAGTTCGAAAGCAGATACTCGAGATCGCCACGGTTGGAGCCGGTCAGATCGGGGCCGATGGCGCCGCCCTCTCCGAACATCTTGTGACACGCCTGGCACGACTTGGCAAAAAGCTGCCGGCCGCTGGTGAGGTCTGCTTTCTTCAGAACCGCGGGCGTCAGCAGGGCCTTGTATTTGACGAGTTGCTCCTTTTTCTGCGGCGCGGTCGGACGCACCTCGCCCCAGACTTGCTTCAGCCGTTCCGTCACCTTCGGATCTTCCAGCGAGGCCAACTGCCGGGCGACATAAGCGGAGACGTCGGTTCGCGGGATCTTCTTCTCGTCCACGGCCCGCAACAATTCAAGAGCGAACTCCTTTCGTGATGCGAGCGTCGAGACGGCGTCCTGCTTCTCATCGGCGGTCAAGTCAGCGTAGACGGCCAGGATCCGTTCGGGAGATTGGGTATGCGGGATCGCCGCCAGCCCACGCAGGGCGATCTGGCGCACGGCCTTATCCGTAAGCAGGTCGTGCAGCGTGGGAACGAGTTCAGCGACGCGTTTGTCGATCAACGCCTCGAGCGCCGCCCGGCGCTCGGCGGCCGGCGCGGTCTTCGACAGAGCGGTCACGCGGAGCGACGCCAACGCTTGCGGATCGCCGAAGATCACGCCGAGAACGCGAGCCTGATCGCGAACTTCCGCATCCGCGCTCTTGGCGAGTACGGCGAACGCCGCCGGCCATTCGCTCGGCATCTTCAGGTTCTTGCGGCCGCGGAGTGCTTCGAGCGATCCCTTCAGTAAGTCGCGATCACCAGACCCGGTCAACGCATTCGCCAGCGGCCCCAGGTCGGCTTGTTCGCCCTTCGGCAACGCCTGTTCGACAAAACGGCGAGCGGCATACTCGCGGATCAACGGGATTTTGGAAGCGACCGCCAGCAGAATTGCTCGCTTAGGATCGGCTGGCACCAGCGGTTCGAAACCGTACCAGATCATCAACGGCAGGTTGGCGTCGACACGATCTTCCGGATGGCTCAACAGCCCCTCGACAATCTTCCAGCACTGGTCCGACGTCAACCGCTGTAGGGCCGACGCCAGATAAAGGCGCACGACCTGAGATGGATCATTTTTCGCCAGGTCGGCGAATTTCTCCAGCGCCTTCGCGGACGGCTTGCGGTCTTCGCAGAGCAGTTGAATCGCCCAGCCGCGGACATGCGCGCTGTCGTCACTGAGCAGTTCCAGCAGACGAGTTTCACCAACGCCGCCGATGACGTGTAGGGTCCAGAGGGCGAGTAGACGTCGATCGGTCGCGGAATGCTCGGCAAGCATTCGTCGAAGGTAGGGATGAACGTCTTCCGCTTTCCCGTCGGCCCGTTCTTGCAAAAGGCGTCGAGCATGTTCAACAAACCAATCGTTCGCTTCCAATTGCATCTTTGCCAATTCTTCGTTGCTCTTCTTGGCGAGATCGACTCGCCCATCGCGCGGCGGGCCGAAGCTAATCTGATAAATGCGGCCGCTCGAACGATCGGGCTTGTAGGTGTGGCACTCGCCGGTGTCTGACCAATCGGAAACGAAGATGCTGCCGTTCGGACCTGTGCGCAGGGTGACGCCCATGAACCAGGGATCGCCTGAGAGCATGAAGTCGGCCCCGTGGCTAGCGGTGTAGCCGGACCCTTTCCGTTTCAGGATGTCGTTGTTGATTCGCCGTCCGTGGATATTGCACATAAAGACAGAGTTGCGGTACTTCGCGGGGAGGTTGTCGCCCAGGTAGACGAGCGTGCCGCAATGGGCGTGACCGCCCCCCATCGCGAGGACTTCCTCCGTCTCGCCGCGCATGGCGTTGGCCTTGCCGCTCGGGTAATGCAAGTGGTCAGCGATGGTGGGCAGGCGGTCGTAGGCGTACAAGCTGGAAGGTCGATTCCGCCACGGTTCGTAGTGACCGCCCTGGATCATGTGAAAGAGGTGCGGATTGACGCAGTTCGAGACGAAACACTGGCCGAAATCGTCGAACGAGACGCCCCACGGATTGGTGGTGCCGTCCGCGAAGTTCTCGAACACGAGCTTGGTGGGGTGGATGCGATAAACACCGCCATCGCAGTGGATGCGCTTATCGGCAGGCGTTCCGGGTCTGCCCACCTCGGAGGGACTGGTTCGCCCATGTCCGGCGTAGAGCCAGCCATCGGGCCCCCAGGTGAAGCCGTTGGCGAGGTTGTGCCGGCTCTCCTTGTGGCCGAAGCCGTCGAAGAGGATTTGAGGTTCGCCATCGGGTTTGTCATCACCGTTCTTATCGGGGATGAAGAGCAAGTTCGGCGGCGACATCACCCAGACGCCGCCGAAGCCAACTTCGATGCCCGTGACGTAATTCAATCCTTCGTAGAAAAGGGTGCGTTTCTCAAACCGGCCGTCGCCATCGGTGTCTTCCAGAATGATGATGCGATCCTTGCCGGTCGCCTGCCAGGCCCCGTAGTTGAAGGCCTCGGCCACAAAAATCCGACCGCGATCGTCGAAACAGAACGAGATCGGCTGCACGACATCCGGCTCGGAAGCGACGAGCGTGGCGACGAATCCCTCGGGCAGCACCATCGCCTTGACGGCCTTATCGGGCGGCAACGGCGCAGGCGTCCGATCGGCGCCCAGTGCGTGTGCCGATAGGACGCATAAGATAAAAAGGACAATTCTGTTCATGTTCCGCCTCATCGCCCGTACGGCCCGTCACCTGCTTCGTAGGACAGGCCTCCCGGCCTGTCTCCTGCGGGGACAGGCCGGGAGGCCTGTCCTACGAATGCCTTCAATTTAGGTAAACTATCTCAACGGCCTAGATCGTACCTAGAAACACCGCAGGGATTCAACATGTTCAAGAAACTGCTGATGGCTTTCGCCGTTCTTGGTTCCGGCCATTCTATTTCGGCCGAGGAGGCAATGCCGCGCGTTGTCACCTATCACGCCTACACTCAGGCCATCGAGATGAAACGAGGCAACGCTCGGGTGATCCTCTGCCCGCAAGCGGGTGGCCGTGTTCTGGAGTTCTCCATCGATGGCAACCACGCTCTCTTTTTCGACGACGCTGAAAAGAAGTGGCAGCCGGGCAAGCCAGGGTCGATCTCGGCAGGGCGCTTCGACTATGGGCCGGAATTGACCGTGCTCGCCCATCCTAAGATCTGGTCGGGCGAATGGACTGCTGAGATCAAGGGCGAAGTCGTCAAACTCACGAGCCCGAAGGAAGAAACAGCCGGGATGCAACTGACGCGCGAGTTTCGTTTCATCGAACAAGGCAAGACCGTGGGCCTATCCTGTAAGCAGACGATGTTAAATATCTCGAAAGAACCGCGTGAAGTGTGCCACTGGGGCCGATCGTTCTCGCCGGGCGGCGGCATCGCGTTGGTCCCGCTCGGCGACCGCCCGAGCCGTTTCCCCAGCAAATACGCCATGTACGAAGAGAGCGCCACCATCAACGTGAAAAATACCGATGACCAGATCCGCGAGCGCGACGGCTTTCTCGAAATCCTGGCGCCGCCGCGCAAACCGAAACTCGGCTTCGACACCTACGCCGGCTGGCTCGGCTATCTGCTGCCGAACAATACGCTCTTTGTGAAACGGTTCGTCACTTACCCGGACCGCGTCTATAACGAGGCGGCCGGCCTCACGCTCTCGGTCTGGTATCCCACGGGACCGCGTATTGAACTCGAACCGATCGGCCCGCGCGAACGCCTGAAACCGGGCGAATCGGCGTCGTTCACAGAGGAATGGTGGCTGCTGCCGCACCCGTTTCCGAAGAAGGGTGAGCAGATTGATTTGAGGAAGGTGGGGGAACAGGTGGCGAACGAGACGACCGCGCCGAAATAGCGAAAACCTCAAATCATCCCCAACGCCCGCCCCAAACTTTCCAACGGCAGCCCGATGACGTTGCTTAAAGACCCCTCTTCGATTGTCAGATACGGATCGTTCTCTTCGTCGATGGCATACGCCCCGGAGCAGCCGACCCAGCGCTGCGTGGCCAAGTAGGCGTCGAGTTCCGGTTCGCTGAACGCCTTCATGCGGACGAGCGTTCGCTCTTGCCAGGCGAGTTGAAAACCATCATGAATTCGCCAGAGGCAGACGCCGGTCCATAGTTCGTGAACGCGGCCCGACAGCGTGGTGAGAATACGCCGGGCGTCCGTCTCGTCGTCGGGTTTGCCGATGACGCGGCCGTCGATCCAACCGACACTGTCAGCCGCCAGAACCACACCATCAGCAACACGTGGGGCGACGGCGGCGGCTTTCATCCAGCAGACGTGTTGGACGTACTGCCGGCAGGAACCGTGTTCGGCCTCTGTTGGTTCATCAATATCGGCGGGGAGAATGTCGAAGGTGTAGCCGGCTTTTTCGAGCAGCCAGCGGCGGCCGCGCGAGCCGCTGGCGAGGGTCAGGCGGAACGAGAGTTTCGGGACCATGTATCAAGCAACTCGTTGAGGAAGAACCAGAGACGATCGGCATGGAGTTCGGTCATGCATTCGAGACGATCGCACTTCCGGACGTAACTGCCCTGGCACCAGACGGACGATTCCACGGCGCCGCGGGTCACGCCATACGGCCCATGCCGGCTGACCTGAGTACAGGTATATGGCGCGACGACAGGCCGGCCCAGCGCGGCGGCCAAGTGCAACGGCCCCGTGTCGTTCGCGGCCATCATGTCGGCTTGTTCGAGCAGGGATGCCAATTGCGGCAGCGAGGTTCGCCCCGTGTAATCGCGCCACGGGCCTTCCAGCTTGTCGCTCACTTCTTTCGCGAGTGGTGATTCGTCTGCCGCCCCGACGAAGAGGACCGTTCCGCCGAACTTCTTCTGAGCCCGCTTGGCGAGGACGGCAAAACTGGCCGTCGGCCAGCGTTTCGTCAGCCAGCGAGCGCCGACGCCGAACGCCAGCCACGGGCGCGGGCACGATCGAAGTTCGGCCAAAGCCCATTCACGTGCTTCGTCCGGGATCGCAAGCCGGAACTTCTTGGGTAGTTCGCCGACACCGAAGGCTTCCGCGACACGCCAGGAGCGATCGACGGCATGTTCGACCATCCCGTGGGGCATTGGGATGATGTCGGTATAGAAGTAGCGGGAGCCTTCACGGGCGGTGGCGAGACCGACTCGCCGTGAGCTGCTCGTGAACGCCGCGATCAGACCGGATCGCAGCAGCCCCTGAAGATCGATGGTGAGATCGAAACGAGCCCTTCGCAGAGTGCCCACGAGTTGGACGAGTGAGCGCCAGGCGGAGCCGAGTCCCTTCTTGAATACTTGTCGATCGATCGGGATGGTCTCGTCGAGTGCGGGGTGCCCGCGCAGCAGCGATTCGTAGGAACGATTGACGATCCAGGAAATATGAGCGTTCGGAAAACGAACGCGCAACGCTTCGAGGACGGGTAGGGAATGGATAATATCACCCAGCGCGCTCGGCTTGATGAGCGCGATGCGTTTGGCGTGAATCTCAGGCAGCGGAGAATAGCGGCGTCGAAACATCAAGGCATCCTTGCCAGTTCGGGATCAAACGGGATCTGGTTCAATTCGCATCATGAGGACAAGTACGATCAACAACAGAATGGCGCCAAAAATGTAGGGGAGCACATGGGTCGATTCCACACTGAAGAGGACCATGCCCACGGTTGGACCTAAAATGCGGGCCAGGGCGGAGAACGACTGATTGATGCCGAGGATCTCGCCTTGCCGATGTGGGTCGCTTCGCTTGGAAATCAGGGCGTTGAGCGAGGGATTCAAGAACGCGAATCCGAACACGGCGCACGCCATTGAGAAAAGGAACCAGCCGAAGCAGAAGTCGGCCATCTGGGGTTCGAAGGCCAGAGCCGCCACGCCCGCGAGATTCGCCAACCCGACAAACATCATCAAAATGCCGAATCGCATGAGCTTCAGCTCGGTGTATTTCTTGACATACTTGCGAAAGAAATAGCCCTGAGCGATCACGAGTATAAAACCGACGTAAGCGAAGATCAGATAGTTGGCGTCGTCGCCGCGCTGGAACAATTTCTCGTTCATCAGCGACAAAGTGCCTTCAAAGTTGGCGAACGCGAAGATGGTCAGGAAGAAGGCGAAGACGAGCAGGCCCACGGTGGGCGTCTTCAGCGTGTCGAACAGGCCATTCATGTCCAGCCACGAGCGCTTGATCGGGTTGCCGCCCGGCGGCAATGTTTCGGGCATTTTGCGGATGGCATAGAGCAAGGCGATGAGCGAGAGGGCCGCCGCCAGATAGCCCGGACCGCCCATTTGATTTGGGAAAAGTTTCATGCCGCCGTAGGCGATGAGGGGGCCGAAGGTGAAGCCGATGCCGAAGGCGGCGCCGATGAGAGCCATGCCGTGGGCGCGTTTCTCTTTCGGCGTGCTGTCGGCGATGACGGCTGCCGCGGTCGAGATCGTCGCCCCGCAGATTCCCGCGCCAATTCGAGTTCCCATAATGAGTAGAATGGGGAGCCAGCCCTGCGATTGGGTCGGCATCTCCGATGCCAGGCCAAACAGGCCATAGAATACGACAGAGCCGACAAGCCCCACGATAAGAACAGGACGGCGGCCGATGCGATCGGAAAGCCGGCCCCAGATCGGGGCGAAGATGAATTGCATCGCTGAGAAGCTGGACATCAAAAGGCCGATGACAAGCCCGATGACGAGATTCGATTGCCCGGCTGGGATAAACTTATCCGCGTAGCGCGGCAGGAGCGGCAGGACGATGCCGAAGCCCAGCAAGTCGATGAACACGACCAGAAAGATAATGATCAACGCGGCTTTGTTCGATTTCGCGACTGGCGGGTCTTGCATGGTTTGTTCCGGGCATATGGTTTCTTCAGCATGAAGATACCAATCTATCCGCCCTCGTGGCTAGAGCAAGGAGAGAATGAATGGTCACGATGACGTCCCCCACCCGTTCGCGGGTGCAAACTCAGCTTGACGCGGCCTACCTCATTGTGGACACGGAGAGCATCCCGGACGGCCGATTGCTCCGTCTCACCAAGTATCCGGACCAGCAAATCAGCGATGAAGAGGCGATCGAACGGGCTCGCAACGAGGCCCGCGAGAGTTCATTTACCGGTTCCGATTTTATCCCGGTGCCGTTCCAAATCCCCGTGGCCGTCTGCGTGGCCCGCGTGGCTCGCGACTATACCCTCACCAAGATCACCTGTCTGGACACGCCCCGCTTCCGGCCCGAGGAGATCGTTCGCCAGTTCTGGCTCGGCCTGGAACGCTACAACGCGAAACTGGTCACCTTCAACGGTCGCGGCTTCGACATGCCGATGCTCGAACTCGCGGCCCTTCGTCACGGATGCAGCGGCCTGAATTATTTTCAGAAAAGCCGCAACCGCTTCTCCGGCTCCATCGACTTAATGGACTGGCTGACCAATTTCGGAGCTTATCGGCTTGTCGGCGGCCTCAACGTGCTCGCCAAGATGCTCGGCCTGCCTGGGAAGATGGACGTCGCCGGCGATCAGGTCTTACAGATGTATCGCGAAGGCCGTTACCAGGACATCAACGACTACTGCCTGTGCGACACGCTCGACACGTATTTCATCTTTCTGCGCACACGCGTCATGACGGGCGAATTGACGCTCGAACGAGAAGCGGCCATCGTCGAACAGAGCCGGCAGTTCCTCGCCCAGCAAGCGATCGAGACGCCGGTCCTCAAGCAGTATCTTGATTCATGGTCGAACTAGTTCTTTGTCACAGCTTGATTTTCGGGTTTGGGAATCGAGTCGCCTTCATCTCAGTCGTCGCTGACATCGATCGGCGGCTTCGGCTTGTACTTCAGCGAGATGGGCACGACCTTCGTCGGTTGCGTGTCCTTGTTCAGGCCGCGGTCGTAGACCCCGTACAGGATGTAGACCGTCTTCACTTCCTCGCCATAGATCTCGCGGATCGTGCCTTCCGAGAGATTGAGCGAGACGAGGCCGACGCGGTAGGCGTCGTCCTTTGGATCGATATTCAACTTGCAGAGAATGAACTGCTCGCGGAGGCTGCCAATCGGCTTGCCGTGCTCGTCGCAGAACATGGCGACGAACTGGCAGGAACGCCCCTTCAGGTTGTACAGGTCGCCTTCAAAGGCCAGTTTGAGGCCGAAGACCGACGCTTCGGAATTCGCCAGTTTGATCTGCGATTCGGGACCTGGGGGCCGGTGGTTCACGACTTCGTCCATCCCTCGCGGCATGGGGAGCAGTTCTCGCTCCTGGGCCTGCACGGCAATCGGCATGCAGCAGGCGAACAGCAAGACGGCGATGATTTTTCGAGTAACCATGATGATTCTCCACTGTCTTCGGTTGAGTTTTCCGGTTGCCCCATCGGGGTTGACTACACAAGACTCAGCGTCAGGGAGAGGAAAAGAGGGGCAGGGAGTTGTGGAGAAATCGCCAAGAAACGCGGCTTTACAACGCAATTGCCCGGCGCAACGTAATTCGGACGGCTGATACGCAATTGGTTCTGGGCGATTAGTCGTCCGGATTACCGACTTGACGGCCGATGTTACTGAATTCGACCACTATCGCGGGTCTGGTTTTTCGTTGAATAGTATGTGCCCGCAGTCGGCTAACACGATGGATTTTTCGTCGTCAGAGTACACTGCATGAAATTGAAAAATGTGCCTGAGATGAGGTTGCTTGTCAGGAATCGTGAATGTGAAAAAATATTAAGTCGCTCGCCCCATGGCGCCCTGCATGGACGCAGTTTGCCAATAGGGTGCATTAGTTCGGTACGAAGCCGATCTTCCATCGAAAGACGAATATCATCAGGTATGTCCCACGCCGACAATTTCTGATCGATTGGCTCGGGAATGCAGATCGTATATGCGTCTTGCACCGTGGGCTTCCCGGAATAATTAGAGCACTCGGCATTTCCCAGCTTTGACAGCCTTCAGAGCTGATTCCACCGTATCCTTGGTGGGCAAAAGCCACTTCTTTGCAAAGTCAGCGTACAGAGATCGAAGGTCTTCATTGGCTCGATCTAAAGCTTTGGCGTTATCGATGACGAAGCCTTTGGCTACGTACAGATTAACCCGAGCCCTTACTATGTCGAAAGCTGCGAGGACGATGTGCATGAGACCGCCGACGTGGTGAGCAGACTCTTTATCGTCGTCTGGGCTATTCGGCTGAATTCCGTCCCAGTACAAATTGGCAAGTCTTCTTACTGAATCGAGCAGTCCGGTTACTTCGGCCACCTGCTGATCGACATCCATTACTGCCTGAGCTTCAACGTGGTCTGCTTTCCATTTTTCAACCACGCGATTGACCGCTGAGACTCGCTTGTATGCGAACTGGTATACGATGTTTGCCGCCATGTCACGACTCCAAATTTGATAACCACCCTCTTTCACCGTAGACGCGCGTAACCTATTGCGGCTGCTGAATATCAGAAAAAAGTGAGGGGATGTCTATTAGGATTGATATTTTACCGGCAAGACATGGCAAGTCAATACAGATAGGTGGGCGACAAACCATTCCGGGCTCAACAATGAGAAACCTCTCAGACGCTTCAAGTCAAATTTGATCTTCGCGGCGGTTTTCAAGGTTTACTGGGGCTTTTCGTCCCGTCGTTCTCGGTCAAGGCACATTGCTCGATCGGCGTGAAGACGACCTGCGTCGTGGCCATGAGGATTCTCGAAAAGAAGTCAGCGGATCACCCGCCATTCGCATCGCTGGTCAGGAAGACGGCCGATTCTTCTGCTTCAAACGTGACGAGTACCTGTACTGCTACCACAAGCGTTCGAACTACATCCTGCAGGGAGCCCGCAGCGCAAGCAAGGGTCTTGCGTTCCCTTGCTTGCGCCGTGGGCTCCCCGTCGGCTCGATGTCTCAATTTAGGCCGCGAGCGGTATAACCGCCCACAACCTGACTTGTTTGATCATGGAGCAAGAAACCCTTGGCCTCGCGCCGATCTTCTGGAATAAAGAAGGCTGCAACGCACGAAGTCAGGGCGAAATGCAAAGCCAAGAGAGTCCGTCATTTCGCATTGCGAACATCGGATTCGATCACGCCGTCGCGAAGGCGAATGACGCGCCGCGCCCACTCGGCGATGTCGTTTTCGTGGGTCACCATAATGATGGTCTTGCCGGCCTTGTTGAGCTCCGTGAGCATTTCCATAATCTCGATCGACGTGCGTGAATCGAGATTGCCGGTCGGTTCATCGCCCAGGATGACATGTGGATCGTTGACGAGTGCTCGGGCGATGGCGACACGCTGCTGCTGGCCGCCGGAGAGTTGCAACGGACGGTGATCGAGCCGATCGGCGAGACCGACCATCTCGGCAAGGGCGGTACAACGAGCACGAGTTCGGTCATCGAGCCGATTGCCCTGGTATAGGAGAGGGATCTCGATGTTCTCCACGACCGTGTATTGCGGCAACAAATTGTAGGACTGGAAAATGAAGCCCAGATAACGGCTGCGGACATCCGACAGCGAATCATCGGACATTTTTGAGACATCGACGTTGCCGAGAACGTATTGGCCCGAAGTGGGACGATCGAGACAGCCGAGGATGTTGAGAAGCGTCGACTTGCCGGAACCGGACGGCCCCATCAGTGCGACGAAATCTCCCTCTTCGATCGTCAGGTCAAGCCCTTTGAGGACATTGACCGTGACGCTCGAAAGGTAGTAGTTCTTGACCAGGGTGTTGATGCGGACAATGGCAGGCATGACGGAAAATTACGGTTTCGGGGCGGCGTCGGTCTTTGCCTTCGGGCCGCCCTTGCCCTTCCCCTTGCCGCCCTTGGCTGTGTCAGGGGCGGGGTCGCTCCCTTTGGCCTGCTCGCTGGGCAGCACCTTCGGATTGGTAATGACGCGTTCGTCGAGCTGAAGGCCGCTCAGGACCTCGGCCATCCGCTCATTGAAGAGACCGAGCTTGATTTGACGCGGGGCGGGGCCGTTGTCTGTCATCACATAGACGGTGCGCTCATCGCCCAGCTCGGCTCCGCCCACGATCGACTGAACGGGAATGGCGAGAACGCCCTCTCGCGGTTTCTCAATCTGGATGGTCACCTCCGCGCTCATGCCGGGGCGAAGGCCTTCGAGGCGGTCGTCAATCGAGACGACGGTACTGTAGACCTTCACGTCAGACGAGAAATAATCTTGCGAGGCGACGATTGCCTTCGTGCGGACCCGGCCTTTCAGGACTCGATCGTTAAATGCGTCGACGCGAATGGAGGCGAAATGTCCTTTCGAGGCGAGAATGCTGTCGCGATCGTGGTAGTGAGACTTCACGTCTTCAAATATTTCCGAATTGAGCATGACGAGTTGGGGAAGCGTGTTCCACTTGAACATGGTAGCCGCTCGATAGGCATCGGTGAAGCCGGTCGGCGTTTGTACATCGGGGTTGATGCGCGAGATCATGGCTTCGTGAACGCGGGCGACAACTTGCATTTTTCGCAGGTCGGGTATGCGCAACAGCTTTTGGTTCTCCCGGACTGGTTCGCCCTGAGCGATGATCGATTGCTGGGAACCGCCGCCGAAACGACTCTGTTCGCTCTGGTAATAGACGACGAGTCCGTCTTGAGGGGCATAGATGCGGCAGAGTTTGATCTGCTTGACGATTTCGTTAAACTTGCCCTGTTCCTGTTCTTCGATGAGCTTCTTGGTGGAGAGTTCCGAACGAGCTTGCTCGTCCTTGGCGTCATTCTGAATGAGAGTGCGTTCGAGGGCGAGTTCCGCTTCTTTGAGCAGGCTGCAATAGTTCTGGACGGCCTTCTGCGCGGTGAACGCGATCAGGAGCCTTCGTTCCGTCCGTAGTTTCTTCAAGGTCTCCGTGGCGCTGTTGAGGCGTGATTCGTCGGCCTGGGCCTGGCTTTGAGTGACATAACCCTTGATGACCATCCGCTGCGAGTAGGCCGCCTTGTCTTTCCACTGTTCGTGCTCGGCCTCCGCCAGTTCGATCCGGCCGTTGACGTCATCGAGCAATTGGCGGAATTCGCCTTCGAATTTGGGTTGTTCCTTGGTGAGCCGGACAAGGAACGATTCGAAATCTTTCTCCATCTCGGCCAGGAATTCCTTGCGGGCCGTGTATTCCATCTTGGCCAAGGTTCCGCGCGTGACGCCGAGGTATTTTTCCAGATCGAGCTCCGAGCCGCGGAGCATGTTGACGGCCTTGAGCAGGGCTTCGTCGATTTCCTTCATGATGCTCTTGAGGTCGGACCGGGCCTTGGTGTGAGCGGATTGGGCGATCGACAGGGCAATCCGTTGCGTTCGTTCTTGATCTTCGAGCGCGGCATCGTCCAGCGTGGCGATATGTTGGCCCTTCTTCACGTACGTGCCGTCTTCGATGATCCATGTAATGATGGTGGAGAAGTTGCCGCCCTTGCTTGCCTTCACCTGGCAAGTGACGTCGAGATTGCGTGACGATTCGAGGGTGCCGCGCTCGATGACGGTGAGATCAAGATCTTCGTATTTGACGGTGTGGAAGAGTAGGTCGGCCTTGTTCGTTTTCTCGCCGCTGAGCAAATAGGTGCCGCCGCCGACCAGGACGCCCAGGATCAGGATGGAGACGATCAACCAGCCGCCCCGGGATTTAGGGGCGTGCTCGCTCCCAGCGAAGTTCATCCGGGGCTCCAATTCGTCGGAGTCCGGGTTGTTCAGCGGCGGGATCGACTCTAAGGGGCGGCCCGAGCTCGGGAAGCCGTTGAGGCTCGACTCGATCTTCGAGTGATTCGTTTCGGTTGGCGCTGTCGGGAGCGTATTCATCAAGCCATACTCCGCGCGGATCGATGGAGAGAAGTTCGAGATCGCGGTAAAACTGCATGCGGGCGATCATGTAACTGATCCACACCGTATACAACGAGTTTTGGGCCTGAAGCAACGAACTCTGGGCGTTGAGCAACTGCTGGGTCAAGGCGGCGGCGTTACCGGCGGTCTGACCTCCGCCTGCGTTGCGGGGGTCGGGGGGAGACTGAAGCACGTCGAGAGAGTTTTCCACCTGGGCGTAAGCGACTTCGACGGCCCTCTGTTGAATCTTATAATTCTCCGCCAACACGCGTAGGTTTCGCAAGCCCGAACGCACATCATTCAAAACAAAATCTTCGTTCGCCATCAACGACCGCCGTTGACGCTGAAAGGAGATCAGGCTTACTCGATAGTCATTCCGTTCGACCTGACGAACCAGGGGCAACTCGCCGTTCAACACCAGTTGGTGTCGATCACGGCCACCTCCCAGGTTCAGGGGTTGGTTCGCTCCGTTCGGCGAGGCAGTATCATAATGATACCCGACATTGAGCACTCCCATCAAGGAATTTGCCCGAACCGCGATTAATCGCCAGGCATCGACCAGTTGAGCACGGGCGTTCATCAATTCTAATCGGTTGCCGAGTGCCGTCCGTGCCGCTACCATTTGGGCCTTGTCCATGTCGTCGCGCAGGAGGTCCACCCCGTCAACCGCTACGGCCGGCAATTCCGGCCAGGCCAACCGCACCCGGTTCAGCCGTTCCTCGCGGGCTTCACCGATCACCTGGATGAAGTAATTGACGGCTTCCCGGTACTTGTTCGCCTGTTCACGCACCATCCGGCCCAGCGGTTCCTTCAACCACGGCTTCCGTTCGTACGCTCGCATGGCTTGCTCGAACCGGCCGAGATTGATGTCGGAACGATAGCGCATCAGTTGCGTTTCTTCTTGGGGTGTGACTTGCTTGTTGTCCACTTCCAAGACAGCTTTCCGCTCGAGCAGAGCTCGTTCCGCGTCGCTCAGTCTCTGAAGTTCGGCTTTGATGCCCGCATCGTCCATCCCTTCCCAGCGCCGCCAATTATCCAGGATGGACTTCTGGAAGCGGGTGCCGCGAACTGCCTTGGAGTTGCTGAAGAAATCACGAACCCGCGGGCGCAACGGCACATCAATGGGCACGACTGACAGCAGTCCGCCGCCGATCATCAGGAACGGCCGGCGGGCGTTGTCGAGTTCTTCTCCCGCGGCCTTGCGAATGGCGTCGAACTCTTCCCGCACCGTTGTGTAACGCGATAGATGCTCCGAGAGCGGTTGCATCGGTGAATCATCAAGTTCGAGCGGCAGCGGAGTCGGCAGACCGAGTTGAATCTTGAAAGAATCAAGGGCGTTTTGCTGATCGAGCCGGCGTTGCAGCAACCGGCTGCGGCCCGTCAGGAGTTGCTGCTCGACCTGGTCAACCTGAAGGCGGGAGACGTCGCCGCCTTCCTCGAAGGCCTGGTAGGTTCGCCAGTAACGTTCGAGGCCGGCGATGTTGGATTCCTCGTTCCGCGTCAGGTAATTCAGCAGCAAGGTAGGGTAAAACCCTTGCCCGGGCGCGGACAAGGTCGGCCCGATGCCGCGCAGGCTAAGGCCCGCGAAACTGTAGGGCGAGTTGAAGAGATTGTCGTTCCCCCCCGCGAGATAGGTGTAGTAAACCGACCGGAAGCGAGCGTAGGAGCGGACCGCATAGAGGAGATTCCGCTCGGCCTGTGTGAGCGATTCCATGGTAAAGGCGTAGCCGCCGCCCTGCAGAAGTGGCTGCGTGAGTTCCGCCGTGAAGTTCGAGAGGCTCACCGTCGGTTTGCCATTATTCCCCAGTTCAACGACGAGCCTATTCGCCAGGCGAACTAGCAGGAGGGCACCCGACGGAAACAGTTTGGTAAAGCCGCCATCGGAATCGAGTTTCCAGCGCTTGCCCGCGCCGTCGCTCGTTTTCGAACCGGTCACTTCCCGCACGGCCCGTTCGGTGGCGAAGAACTGAGCCACGAATGAGAATCGCTCGACGGTGACGGGCAACGCCGAGGCGTAGAGGTCCTCGCGCCGATCCTGATACTCACGGCTGTTGAAAAGCGACAGTTGCGTGGCCTGTTCGAGCTTGATGAGATACGGTTGTTCGTTCGTTTTCAGCGTGCGATCGTAGGAGACCGAGGCCGTTGGATCTTCCGCGACATCGGGCGGCGACTGGGCGCGGACGACTGGCTTGCGGGCCGCGCGCAGGGCGCGGTTCTCGGCATCCCAGTTTTCGAGATACGACATGTAGCCGTTGCCCTCCATCAAGGCCGTTTTCTTGGGCCCTCGCGGCTGGGGATCAGGCGACAGCAAGTAGGCGGCCAGATCATCTGGCGGCTTCGGCGGGCGATCGGGATTGCTGAGATCCGCAAACCGCGAGCGCGGATCGGGATAGATGTGCCAGTTCTCGATGCCCCACTGCGGAAACTGATTCTTCTGCGTCAGCAGGCCAACAACGTCGTCGTCGGTCCGTTTACGATAGAACTTGCGCGTACAACCAGAAGCCCCCAGCGTGAAAAGCAAGAGGCAGACCAATCCGAGATGTCGAATCGAGAGTGAACGCATCGCGTACCTTGTCCAGGCAGAGCCAGAGGCGTCGGCATAATCGTTATCGGCGGAAAAGTTTGCCCAGCTTGAGGGAAAATGGGGGGAAATGAAGGGGGAAGCGTTCATGTTTGAACCATGTCTCATCCGAGTCCAAGTTGGGTGGTAGATGCAGGTGAGGCAATAGCGTAGACGGTAACACTGTCCGAACGGGTGTGTCGAACGCGACTTCACTTCACCAATTACTTGACGGGAGCCTCGAATGCCGCGCCCGAGTTCACCCCGCAAACGCCGAACGCGTGAACACATCATTGCCGATTTGGGCGTGAACTTTGTCGAGCGGCAGGTCTTCTTATCCGGGAATACCGTCGAACGTTGGGTTCACGACTATGGGCTGGATCTGTTATTATCAACCTACACTGAAGAGGGCGAACCAGACGGTGGCAAGATGTTCATACAAGTGAAGGCCACCGATCATCTGAGCATGGTGTCGGGAGGCCGTTTCGTCACCTGCCGAATCGAACGAGCGCATTTGCGGACATGGCTTGTGGAAACGCTGCCGGTTTTTTTAATCGTGTATGATGCCTTGAATGATCGTGCCTATTGGTTGTACGTGCAGGCCACGTTCAAGGGTGTTCGTCGGTTTCAGGCGGCCAGAGGCTCCGAGCGATTAACCATACGAATTCCTTCGAGCCAGATATTCGATCCGACAGCGATGAATCGCATCCGAGCATTCGGACAGGCAATCGTGGACAAGATGAAAGGTATTCAACATGAAGACGAGTAACCGCATTACCTACGGTCGACTGGAGGCCGTCCTCAAGGAGCTTGGTTTCGTCAAGAAGGTGGTGCCCGACACGGGAGTCGGCTACAATCACGCACCGACGGGCGCCTTGGTGATCGTCCGCCTTCACAAACCGAATGAAATCGTGCCCGACTATGTCATGGCTGCCACTCGTCTTCAGCTGGATGAATTCGGCGTCATCGCTCCTAAGAGCTTCGAGGAGATGCTGCAAACGTCCGCGGCGTGAGATTCTCCTTCCATGAACAATCGGCTCATGGAGTTTCCTCTCACGATATCATCACTTCGATCCGACCATCGGTGAATTCCGGCGGGCGAACCAAATCCCCGCCAGAGTTCCGATCATTGCCAACATTTGCTTTCGATCCATGACGATGCTCCTTGATAGAAGGTCGCTCCCGCTGACATGCCGTCATTATTCAACGTACCCGCGGACGCTTCCAATTCAATCACCGAACGCGGCGTCGGACGACCTGATTTGCTGTAGAATGACACCATGGCCAAAAAGGACACCACTCCCCGATACGTGCAGCCGTACCGTTATGCATCAGAAACGCGATCGATCAATCCATTCGCATCTGCCTGGAATTCGAGCAACTGTTTTCGCTCGACCTGATTGTGCGCACTCCCTGGCAGATTGAGCGAGGTTTGAAAGACGATAATTGGTTCCTACGTGAGATCATCGCGAAAGGAAAAGTTCTTTATGAAATGACCGCGGCCCTGCGCCATGTTGATGAAAGCCGCCGGGAATGCCGTGGCAGGCTCAAACTTTCTCTGTCGTAAGATTGGGCCGCAACGAGGAAATCGTCGCGCGGATGATTCTGGCTCGATCGGGGCGAATCCGCGGACATCTGAAAAACCGTTCACCCGGTACTCCATTTCCCAAAATCCCCTATTAACATCGGTGACTCGATCTACTCTCTATTAGACGCCTTCGCGATGGCGATTCGATGAAGGAGCACGGATGGAAGACGCCGAACTGGTGCGCCAGACTCTTGCTGGCCGCAAGGAGGCGTTCGCGGAACTGGCCCGCCGCTGGTCCCCGCGGATCACGGCCATTTGCCACTCCCGCGTTCAGCGAGCCGACGTGGCCGACGACCTGGCCCAGGAGACCTTCTTGCGCGGTTTCCGCGCCCTGGCCACGCTTTCCGACCCCGCCAAGGCCGGTAGCTGGCTCATGGGCATCGCCGTCCGCGCCTCGCTCGATTGGTTGAAAGCGAAGGATCGCAGCACCGTCATCTTCAGCACGCTCGGGAAAGACCAATCCGTCGATCACGAGATGCCAGGCGGGCAGGCCGAGACGGTCTACCTCGCCGACGAACGCCGCCGCATTTTGACCGAGATTGAAGCCCTGCCCGAGACCCACCGCCAAGTGGTGATGCTCTACTACTACGACGATCATTCTTACCGCGATCTGGCCGCCCTTTTGGGCGTCTCCACCGCCACGATCAACGCCCGCCTGACCCAGGCTCGCGAGATCTTGCGCGGCCGCTTATCCGACTGCCGGAGTGAACTGACATGAACCAGGAAGAAGCCATCCAGTTGTTGTCCGCCCGACTCGACGGCGAACTCGATCCGAAGAAAGAAAAGGCTCTCGAAGCCTGGTTGAACAAGAATCCCGAGGGCCGCATCTTCGCCGAGGCGTTTCGCAGCCAGGATCAAGAAATCCGGCAGGCGTTTGAACCTCGACGCGAGGCGGCCGCGATCACGGTGGAACGTGTCGTCGCGCATCTCTCGCCGGCGCCGCCCATGCCGGTTGCGGAACCGGTGTACGCTCAGGTCGCGGATATCCGCCGCGGAAGCACGCGGCGGACCGCCTGGCCGCGCGTGATCATCCTTTCTATGTTGGTTGCCGTTCTCTTCTGGTGGTTGATGCCGAAGAAGCGGAGCCACGGACCGGAGCAAGTCGCGTCGGTTGAGAAAACCATCGCACTCGCCAACCTGCCGGACCTCCAAACCGCGCGGCCCCTGCCGGCCGCGCCGCCCGTCGTCCAAGCCAAGATTGGCGAGACGGTCGTGACCAAGACCGGCGAGAAAAAACGGCTGGCGCTTCCGGATGGTTCGACGGTCTATCTGAATCAACAAACGGAGTTGATGGTCACCTCCCTGCGTCAGGTGGATCTCAAAAGCGGTCAGATCTTTCTGGAAGCGCAACCGGCCGACGCGAAAGAGGGCTTGAGTCCTTTCGTCGTCGAAACACCCCAGCGCCAAGTAACCGCCGTCGGCACCAAGTTCGCCGTCGAAGCGGACGCCAAGGAAGTCTCGGTGGTCGTGACCCAAGGGAATGTCAACGTCGATGGCGTGCGTTCGGTCTCCGCCGGGCAGGAACTGAAAGCCGATGAAAAGAAGCTCGGCGACCCGACCCCCGCTCGCCGGGCTTCGCACGAACTGGAATGGACGCGTGATCTAATGATCGCGGCGGCCACTCCGCTGGTGCCTGCCGGGCAATTCAACGGCGGCGCCCTGGTGGCCGTCGATCCCTACGGTCAAGAAGCCAAGCTCTCGCTCGTGAAGATGCACGTTGATGTTCACATCGAGGACGGCTTCGCCCGCACCACGATCGACCAAACCTACTTCAATCACGAAAACCAGCAGATGGAAGGGACCTTTTACTTCCCGCTGCCGCCCGACGCGTCGCTCTCCCGCCTGGCGATGTACGTGACCGACGGCGAGAACGCCAACCTGATGGAAGGCGGCATGGCCGAGCGTGACTACGCCCGGCAGACGTACGAACGCATTCGCCACGCCCGCCGCGACCCGGCCCTTCTCGAATGGGTCGACGGCAGCCTATTCAAGATGCGTGTCTTCCCGCTCGAAGCACGTCAGGAGAAACGGCTCATCCTGAGTTATTCGCAAAAACTTCCCGTCGACTACGGACGGACGAGTTACCGCTTCCCGGCCGGGCACACGCTGAACCTCGTCAAGAAGTGGTCGTTCGCGGCACGGGTGAAGGGCGGGGCCGATCTTTCCCACGAAACACCGTCGCATCCGAACATGAAGGTCGAGCGCGTCGATGGCGACTTGCTGCTGACCGATCAGGCCGAACTCATCAAGGCTGACCGCGACGTCGTTCTCGAACTCACGGATAATCAGAATCGATCGGGTGATCAAGTCCGCTGGTCGTCGGCCGAGCATGAAGGGTCGAAATACGTCATGCTCCGTTACCGGCCCGAACTGGCGAATCTGCCGAAGCGGGAACGACGCGATTGGGTCATCTTGTTTGAATCCTCGGGCGCTCGGGATCCGCTCGTCGCCCGCGCCCAGGTGGAAGTTGCTCGCTCCCTGCTCGGGCAGGCGGAACATGACGACACCTTCGTGATTCTGACGGCCGGCACGCGCGTGCGTCAGTTCGACTTCAATCCACGCAAGGCGACGGCCGACAACGTGAAGCAGGCGATCGAGTTCCTCGAACGCACCCACCTGATTGGGGCGCTGAATCTGGAACAGGCTTTGGAGGCCGCGACGCCCTATGTGCGCACCGCGACGAACCCGCACCTCGTGCATCTCGGCGGCGGCATCGCCTCACTGGGGGAACAGCGGGCCGATAAGCTCGTGGCCAAGGTGCCCGAAGGCTGCCGTTATGTCGGCGTCGCCGTCGGCAAACGCTTCTCGCCCGCCTTCATGAAGGTCGCGGCCGAGAAGTCGGGCGGCTACTTCACCTCAATCAATCCTGACGAGCCGATCGCCTGGCGCGGCTTCGAACTGGCGTCGACGCTCAACACCTCTCGCTTGCTCAACATCACCTTGCACACGCCAGCTATCGCGGGCTCGGAGGTTCGCTTCTTACCCTTCACCAACAGCCTTTCGCAGGGTGAAGAACTTGCCGCCGTGGCACGCGTGGATGGCGAGATGCCGAAGGAACTGACCGTTCGCGGCACGGTGAACGGCGTTTCGTTCGAGAAGCAACTGGCGCTCGCCGATGTCGCCCCGAAGGCCGATTACCTGCCGCGCACCTGGGCGAAGCTGGAGATCGATCGGCTGCTGGCTGAAGATGCCGGAGCGCATCGCGAGCAGATCATCGAATTGAGCAAGGCCATGTACGTGATGACGCCATTCACGTCGCTCCTCGTACTCGACAACGATGAGATGTACAAGGAATTCAAGGTCGATCGCGGCCGCAAGGACCACTGGGCGATGTACGGTTGCCCGCCGCGGATCAAGACAGTCTTCATCCCCGACGTGAATCTGCCGTTGCCGCAGAACGCGCCGGAGTTTGTGAATCGGAAACCGCACGAAAACGTGGTGCTGAATTCGATCATGACGCGAACGCCGCCGCAATACCTGGCGACGCCCGGTGGGAATCAAAACAACGAGGTGGTCCTGACGGCTGGCCGAACCTATCGAGGGGCCTCCGACATTCAGGAGTCGCTAAACCTGGGTGTCGTCCGTGGATGGAGTGAATTGGGCAGAGATTCCGATTCCGACAGCGACTTGTTGGCCAAAGGTTTGCGAGGATGGAGTGGAATGAATGGCGAACCACTTCGTGTCGGTGACGTCACGATCCTGGGCGATCGTAAGGAGCTATTGCGAAAGGCCGTCGAGCGTGACGGAGAGCGTCGCCGCGACGCCGCCGAAGACATGGGGGTAGATCATCTGACCGGCAAGGCATCACCTGTACATGATCCGTTTCCGTCTCCTGCTGATCTCTTAATGTTTGAGGATGCCGAGTTCGAAAGGGGGCGTTCCCGCAATCGCTATATGGCCCTGGCAGCGACGGCTACATCAACAAGTGCAAGTTTATTACGTGATGGCGAGGACCAACGCGATGCTCCGACTCCCACGAGTGGCGACCGATTCGTGGTGGTCAAAAATCTCCGTAAAATCAAAGACTTCTACGGCTACGATGGGCCGGCGTTAACTGGCCGTTCCGGCGCCACCCGTCAGACCCTCCTTCGTGCTGGGGGCGATTCAATGCTGAGTGACCACACGCATGGCCCGAGTTACTACGGGAAAACCACGGCTTTCACGAACACTCGCGTCTTCAACGACTTGGTTTCCTATGCTCCGGGGATGAGTTCCAGCCGGGCCGATGTCCAGGCCATTATCGAAGCCGAGGCCGCTCCGCGTTCCGGTCTTCGCAAGGGCTCGATCGATCCCGCCGCCCGCAAACGCATCGAGGAAGCCCGCACCGCCACCTGGCGAGGCCTCGTCCTCCGCGACGCGATGGGCTCCCAATATATCTTTCACTTCGACGGTCAGGGGCGCTACTCCTACGAACGCAAACTCCCGCTCGGGCTGATCGAACATGTCGTCTGCGACGGCACGACGCTCTGGCACCTCTACCCGGAACTTGGCATCGGGGCGAAGCGCACCGTCAGCCGTTTTCACCGAGCCAGCCTGAGCGACCTGCTTCCCGACATGCTGCCACCGGCCGACGACTTCACCTGGGGCGCGGACGTTAAACTTCTCAATGCGGACACCGTCGTCATCAGCCCGCTGATGACGGTCACGACCGACGCTTCGAAAGAAGCTCAGTCGTGGATCGAAGTTCACCTCCTCTTCTCGGGGGACCGGCTTGTTTCACGCAAATGGGTGTTGAAGCCGACCAACGAAGAACTCGCCCGCGAAAGTTATGACGCCACGGGCATCAAGCTCGCGGATGCGAAAGGCAAAGAGATCGCTCGCGAAAAACAGAAACGGATCGCCGGCATCGCTCCGGATCTCGCTCCCGATACATCTGCTCTCGTCGTTCTGCCGTTGCCGTTGCGGAACCGCGAGACCGTATACCGCAAGTATCGGCTCGACCCGCAGCGCGGCCTGTTCGACTTCCGCAATAGCTGGTTCGAGTTCCTCAAGCCCGAAGCCGCTCTTGAACTGTTGGCCTGCGAATTCGGCCACAACCAGTACGATCGTGTTCGCGACATCTGGAAGTACTGCTTCGCGGAGCAAGGCGACCGCCGCATCGGCTTCCACACGCTGATGATCTCGATCAACGAGTCGGCCTGGCGCGGCCAATCGTTCCGGACCCTCCTGAAAGATCAGGCCGAGAAGGACGAAGTGACGCCGCTCGCGCGTTATCTCGCACTTGCCTTCGACCACCAGATGCTCCACTGGCAAGAGCGCTTCGGCCTGCTCCCCGGCTCAGCCCCCGCGACCGATTTCCTCAGCAACCTGCTCGTCTATCGCTCGATCGTGTCGCGCTGGCAAGGCAGCCCCGTCACGGATGCGGTCTTCGGTCATCGACCGGCCGAACGCGAACGCACCCTCGCTTTCGTTCACCAACATGCGGACAGTGTGTGGGGGTGGTGCGCGCTCGATCTGATGAGCAACCGTGCCACTCAACCGCAATTCCATCAACAGATCGCCGACGCCTGGGGCGTTCTGGCCGAGAGGTCGCCTCGACCTTACCAGGCTCGCTACGAGCAGGCAGTCCATCTCGTTGAAGCCGGCAAGAAGGCCGAGGCCCGCGATCTCTTCACCAAGCTTTTCCAGGAAACCTTCGCCAAGGGCGCGTTGCCGCCGATCGACACCCGCTTCCGCTCCGCCTTTGT
>Ga0105048_10004051_pt1 | contig 24006 bp, 19 predicted proteins | sample MAT05_FD_78382 | JGI IMG/M metagenome (GOLD analysis project Ga0105048, IMG submission 78382) | Freshwater microbial communities from Lake Fryxell liftoff mats and glacier meltwater in Antarctica - MAT-05 | ecosystem: Environmental > Aquatic > Freshwater > Ice > Liftoff microbial mat | place... | reverse complement strand
GGCAACACCCCAGCGGCATAACTCGTCGCCGTGCTCTGCGTCAGCACTTGCGTTTGGGTGATGCCGTCGATCAGCACTGACAGGTCGTAGCCGCGTACGCCGGCCCCATCATCCACGGCATTCCAGCGCACCACCGCCGGCTCGCCGTAGGTCTTGATTGGCGCGCTGAATCCCAGCACCGTCGGCGCAGTCACATCGCGCAGCACTTGCACGCCGGCCACGTGGCCATTGCCGCTGCGGTCGTTCACGCTGAGGGCCGCCAACTGATTGAAGTGGCTCGCCTCGCTAAAGGTATAGCTCCACTCGGCCGCCACGCCCATTGCGCCGCCGTAGATCACCGGCCCGCCGTCGCTCGTTGTGGCCGGCCAGCTCAAGGTATCCAGGCCGGCCAAACTGTCGCCGGCTTGCACCGTCACGGTGAACATCCCCATGCCCAAGCCATACCAAACCTTGGGCGTCGGCGTGAGCGCGCTCCAACCATATGGCGTCGTCGCCGCCAATTGGGTCACCGTCAAGGTCGGCCGCACGCTGTCAACGATCAACACTTGTGGCCCACTAAAGCCGGTGTAACCCGCCGCGTCCATCGCGCGAACCGTCGCGCTGAACACGCCGTCCATGCTCACTGGCCCGACTGCGCGCTGCCACACACGGGTTTGGTTGATGGTCGCTTCATCAACATTCCACGCGCCGAGCGGCACATTCGCACCTACCTGCGGGTGATCGGTGTCGGCCATAGCCAGATTGACCAACCCGGCGTCGCTCACCGTTGCACTCACCACAAACGCCGTCCCCTGCCGCGTGTAGATCGCGCTCGTCGTTGTGACCACCGGCGGCTGCGTGTCGCGCCGCAGTTTGACCTGGCTGTACGGTGTTGGCGTGCTGGCGTTGCCCAACCCATCGTAAGCCGTGGCCATGAGTGTGTTCACGCCCTCGATCAGCGGCACCCACGCTTCCCAACCGCCATCCGCTTGCGCCGTCACTGTAATCGTCGTCGCGCCGCCGGTGAGCACCACCGTCAACAACGGCTCGAACACATGGCCGCGCACCCATGCGCTCTCGGTTTGAATCCAGGTGCTGGCGCGTGGGCTGTCAATCTGCGGCGCATCCGGCGGCAGGTAGTCCAGCGTCAGCGTCGTCGTCGCCAGGCCGGTGTTGCCCAACGTATCCGTGCCGGCAAAGATCAACTCATCCAGACAGAAGCCGCGCGTCGCGCACCAGTCCGTGTCGGCCACTTTACTGACTTGCCAACTGCCCACGAGGCCGCCCGGCGTGATTTTGTTCAAACTCGCCAGCACACGGCGCTCGCGCGGCCGAGCCACTACCGTCGCCGCCGGCGCTACATCGCCATCCCCTCGCGCCGTGGCGGTTAGTTGCAGCATCGTTCCCAACCCGGCGAGGTCGGGCGCAATGCCGACCGAGATCAGCGGCGGTTGCACCGGCACCGTCACGACCACCGGCGCACTCCAGCCGCTCCACGTGCCGGCTGCGTTCTGCGCCCGCGCTGTCAACGTGTTCTCGCCGGCCCGCAACGGCATCCGCTGCCGGCCCGGTTGTAGCATGGCTCGCCATACGCATATTGGGTCTGGCTCGCCCACCCCAAGCCAGTGTCGATGTCGAGTTGGATCACTCGGTAGCTGATGGGGCCGATGCGTTCGTAGCTGAAGCGCTGACGACCGCCATACCCGTTGCTCACCTCGCTCAACAGCCACCGGTCGCTGGGCCGGCCATACCCAAACTGCATCGCCGGCAGCGACACATACGCCCCGCCGTTCCACACCTCCTCGCGCACGCCGGCCAAATCATATTGCGCGTTGTAGTCCAGGGCATATCGCCGCAGCAACTCGTGAGTCTTACCCGTTGCGACGCGCACATACACCGGCTGAATCTGTTTGTTGCCGCGCTGCACGTAATCCACAATCACGTGATATCCCTGATGCCCCGAACGCACCGCGCCCTGCGGCGTCAGGCTGCTGCCGTATCACACCTCGGCCAACAAGGTGTGCTCGATGCCCAACTCAACTGCAAAATTGTGATATCGATAGGTGACCGAGGCTCGGCCCGTCGCCGGGTCATCGCGATGCCGCGCATACACCGCGCTGAGTTGCCAGGCCGAGGCCACCTGGTTGGGGATGCGTCCGGCATAGCCCGCCGTGCCGATAGCCGCGGTCTCCGCCACCGGAAACAACTCCTCAGAATCGGGCGTGGCCCCAAACACGTAGCGCGTGCCATCCGGCGTCCACACCTGCCAGAACTCGCCGGTGTCGTTGAGCACGCCGGCCACACCGTCCGCGCCGGTGCACGGCGTCGCGTCATTGCAGCGGCGGACGCGCAGCAGCGCATAGTTCTCCGTCACATACTCGCCGGGCGTGTCAGTTGGAACCAGCCAGTATTGCGATCCACCCAGACTCAGACTGAAGTCGTTGACATAGCGGCCGATGTAACGCGGCTGGTGATGCCAGGCGCTGGTCCGAACGCCATCAACCACGCTCTCGTAATATGACGCCTCGTCCTCGGACTCCAGCTTCACCCGCCGCGTGATTTGGGGGGAGTCGAAGCTCCAGCCTAGACCCGGCCCATCCGATCCAGGGCCAGTGGAATTCACCGAGCCCTGTTCGGCTGCCGCGCTGGAATATTGCACCGACAACGCCGGCTGGAGACCATCCTGCATCGGCGGCACGCGGAAGGCATACCCCACCGTCGCCGCGCCGCGAAAGCCGCTGACGCTGCCCAGGTTGGTCTCGAACTTCCACGGCGCGGGAGCGGTGTGATTCACCCCGGCCTCATACGTCGAGAAGTGGGTCAGTTGCGCCGTCAGCACACCCATGGTCGCATCAAACGTCGCCGGCACCTCGTCGCGCCGTTGGGTCGTCGTCGTGGTCACCCCGCCGGCTCCCACCTGGGTGATTGCTTCGGCGTAGACAGAGTCCAAACGCGGCCATTGGCCCGCCGTCAATGCATCGGTGATCACCAATCCGTGCAGATCCACCTGCACCGTCACCGGCTGTCGGAACGTCAGCGCGGGAAACACCTCAAACAACACCGCGTGGCCGGTCTGGCCGGCGGGAACCGGCCTATGGCGTATTCGATGCCGGTGATGACCGTGGTGTGCGTCACGGCACCCGGAGGGAATATCAGCGTCACGCGGCCCTCTCCCAAGGCATACGTGCCGCCGTTGGGCGAAATCGTCTGGGACGCCGTAGGCCGGCCGATGCGCAGCACACTCGACTCCACTTGAAACGCATATTGCGCCGAGGCGGTTGTCTGAATGCGAATCTCACGGTTGATCGGTGCGGTCAGCGCGTTGACGGCCAGGTGATATCGGTAGGCACTGGGGCCGCCCGGAGTGAGCTGGATATTCCCCACCGTCAGCCGGCGGGTGGCCACGTTGTAGCTGATCTGGGCCGATGCGCCAGGGGGTTGCGACATCGAGCCGGCCACATACTCCACCCCTGCCGGGAACTCCAGACTCACCGTCACCCGCGCACGCAGCGCGATGGCGTTGATCGGTTCCAGCAACAACGTCGCCAGCACCGTCTGGCCGTTCAGCACATGATCTTCCACCAGTAGATTGCGCACCTGGATCAGGGTCGGCGACGCCTGACCCGCCGCCAGTGGACGGCCGATGATCGGCAAAAAGGCCGTGGTCTGGCTCCCATCCAAGATCCGGCTATATGGTGGACTGTCGGCCGGCTCTCGATCATTGATCCACGGCAGGTTGGCTGACACAAGCTTGATGCCTGACCATGAGGTTGCTGCCGATGCCCAAACCAGGGGATGCCATGCCGGCGAGGTTGACTCCGCCGTGAATGCCTGTGCCAAAGCGGGCCGGGCCGCACCCATGCCCTGCAACAACAGGCTGCACAGCAAACAGGCGTGCAATGTCAGGATGGATGCGCGATGTTGGATCGAGGTTGTGGGCCGCGCTGCGGGCCGAGTCCTGGCAAAGGCAGACGTGAAATTGGGCATGGCTAACCCATTGGTCGCCGTTCATACACCCATCCTTCCGAACGATGCAATGCGATCACTACAAAATTGATGTGCGCAAGTCTTTATATGGAGAAAAGTCAGGGTGCAATTTGTCAGAGGCTGTTAACCGGCTACCGTAGGTGTCACCTAAACGCAGTTGGCATGCTTGATACGCTGGCCGCACAGGTTCAAACGCCAACATGGTCACAGTTTGAGGGTGTTTATGGCAAGTGGAATTTCGGGGAAACGGTCTTTGAAATATCGACTTTGCAAGTGGCACGAACGAATTTCAACTTCGGCTTGATGAACGCATCCAATGCCAAACACCTTGGAGTTCTCGCTACACGGTACAGAAAAATAAAAGTGCGGAATCGACTCAACATCGATTCCGCACACGGAAGTGACGGGATTCGAACCCGCGATCTCTGCCTTGACAGGGCAGCATGTTAGGCCACTACACCACACCTCCAGCACTCGCTAACGGGATGAAGTATATCACAGCCGTTTACTCAAACACAATCTCAATTTGCTCGTAGCCCAGTGAGCGCAACAGCTCGGTTAGTTGCAGGCGGGCCAGCGTCTCGGCCATCTCCAGCATCTTCAAATTGTGAGCGCTGTTCTCGCGCAATTTTTGGCGGGCTTCATCCATCGCTTCGATCTCAAGCCCCTCATAGTCCGAGAAAATAAGGGTTTGGTCGGCCTCGTATATGCGCGAGGCTTCGGGCATCAGCTCAATCGAAATAATCTCTGCGTGCGGCAGCACCAGACGAATAGACTTCCCATTGATGCGCACATTCTCGGGCTTGATCTTGTTCAGATCCACGCCAGCATGAATATTGCCCACCACCTGTAACACGATCCGATCCTGACCCGGGATCACCACGCCGATGCCGGTTTTGGCCCGCTCGCGCTCGATCACGATGATGTTGATGTATTCGATACTGGTGAGCTTGCCGGTGGCCCGCCAATCCGGCACTGGGAGAGATGTCGGTGTCGCCGTTGGCAAGGGCGTGACCGTCGGCGCTGGGGTCTGGGTCGGCAACGGCGTTCTGGTCGGCGCTTTTGTGCCCACGGGTTTGAGGGTCGCCGGGGGCGCCAGTGTGGCTGTAGCATCACTGACAATGGCGAGCGAGGGCACAGGTGTTGATGGTGCGGTGGCGGAAGCAACAGTGGTGGATGCAGGCGTGGACTCCGCAGCGCCAGGTGCCGGCACAGCAGCACCGCTCGTTGCAAGCCGTAGCGCCAGCCATACCAGGACCATGGCCAGCCCAATCCCCGCCAGCATCAAACTGCGTTGCACAGTCGGTGTCATGCGATTCATGATTTGTTGCACCACATTCGCTGCACCTACCTGGGTGTCATCGGGTTCGCCCGAAGGGAATGATGGGCTGCCTTTACTCACTGCTGTAATATCGTTATTCGTCTGCTAACCCGCCGGGTATTTTTACCGGCCAAAAATACGGCGCACACGTTATACGCTTTTCTGCATCACCGGCCAGTCACCATCGAGCGCGCTGCTTTGCTGATCATTCGCGCACTAGTGCCCGTGGCGTTGCGAAACAAGGCAAAGAGAATGCCCAGCAACAAACCCACCGCAGCACCAATCGCAATGGGCAGAATGCGAGAGGTCACGCGCAGGTCTGGCACCACGGCCGGCGATGCAAATCGCACTTCGGTGCCGGTGAGGGTGTTGCCAATTCGCACCTCGTTTTGTTTCTTCAACAAGGTGACGTACGCGTCGCGGTTCAGATTGCGTTGCTCGGTCAGGTCTTGTAACCGGGCCGTGGTCGCTTCCAGACCACTTTTGGCTTTGTCCAGATCCCTGGAATATTTATCAATCAAGGTGGCCAATGCCGCATCACTGGCCATGGCCGATTGTGGCACCAGATCAGCTAGATCCTTCAAGTTCACCATTTGCTCAAATTGCTGTAGAGCGGCATCCTGCAGGGCCGATTTGCCCGTGACCAGCGACGTGGTCAGGCTCTTGCCTTGTGTCAGGTCACCGGCCGACGTGGCGATGTCCTTCTCCACCGATTGCTGGCGGGCCTTTAACACGGCCACCAATGCATCCAGATCACGCAACACCTCTTCCACGGGCGGATCCGTTGCGCCAGGGTCTCCCACATTGAGTTGCAGATCAAAAGAATTTGTGGCATTGCCGCTGTCCTTGGTATTGAGCCGGGCAAAGGCACGCGCCTTCAACAACACGATGGCCAGGTTGTTGCTGCGCACGCTATTCGCTCCACCCTGCGCCACCTGATCTCGCAAGGCTTGCGCATCGCTGACCAGTTTCGATAATTCAATTTTGGTGTCGTAATAGGCAGAAAGGATTCTGACCTGTGAACTAATCGCTTCGCTGATGACACGGGTTGACGCTTCACGCTGGGCATTCAGATAGGTATCGATCACCTGGGTTTGAACATTCAGGCGAGTCTGGATGGCCGCGCTCAACGAATTCAGCCGCTCCTGCGAGAGGCTGTCGATGATCGTTTGGGTATCGGAAATTTGCCGCTGCAACACGCCGGCATCATTGGTCGCAATTAATTCTTCCAGCGAACGCTGCGTCGTCTCATAGGCCTGTCGGGATAGTTCAACCTCGGTTTGAACCGAATTGAGATAGGCCGGCTGACTGGCACCATAGATGCGGTTGATGTATTCCTCGTAATGGGTCGCCCAGATGTTGGCAATTTGCGCCGCAACCACCGGATCGCCGTATTGAGATTTGATCAGGATGAGATCGCCGCGCTGGGCCAGCTCGGCCTTGACCATGCGAATCAATTTAGCCGGATCGCGCTGCTCCGGCGTCAACATCGGTCCAATGTCCTTCAAGACCATGTCGGCAATCTCACCACTGCTGGCCAACGACAACAACGAGTTTCGGCGCAGATCAACCGCAGTTTGTGTCACGCCGGAAATATCATCAGCGTTCAACGTTTTAACCCGCGGATCAAATTCCACTTCGGTTCGGGTCTTGATAATGGCCACACTGGCTGTCGCTTCATACCCGGCAGGCACCAGCACGCTAAATAGGCCGCCCAATAGTGCGCCGATCACGGCCAATGACACAATGATGAGGCGGTTGTCCCAGATGCGCTGCGCATACTTCCTCAAGTCAATTTCAATCTCGTCATCATCGCGCAATTCGCGAGCAGGTTCATTCATGGAAAAGTGCTTACTCCTCTACCAATAGTCGCAGATTAGTCGCCGGTTTACAGCGACAGGATCATGATGGCATTATCTCATCAAGAAAACGGCCAAGCTGGTATCATTGCGTTAGACACTGCAGTGTGCTACAGCCAACTGTGTTGCATATTTATAGAGGTTTCGCTTTCCAATGAAGCTGTTTCGACCCACAGAAAACACCAGATTTCATATCGATTATTCATGGTTTGACCGGAATGGTCAGGATGTGAAGGTGCTGATTTTTAAATGCCTGACGCCGGAGCAACAAGAACGCCTTCAAGACTCCGAGAATGAAGCGCCATATGATTACATCGACGAGACAACGGCCGAGGTCACCCCGGTGGATCCGGTGCTGCATACCTTGCGCACCCAGAATGCCCAGGATGTGAACTTTATTACATCGCACACGCCGGTGGTCGAGGCCGCCTTCAGAGTGTTTCTGATCAATAATAATCAGCCCATGACACCGATGGAGCTGGCCGCACGCATGGGTCGTAAGCCCACGGAAATTCTGGCTCAACTGGGTGGCCGATCTGTATACAATGGGATTCGACCCGTAGCAGACTAACGCTCAGGATTCCATCAAGTTTTGGATGTGTGTGGCAATGCATGCGTCCGGCAGAATTTAATCGAGTGCAGTTCCAGCCCCCGTAGCTCAAGGGATAGAGCGAGGCCCTTCTAATGCCGAGGTTGTGGGTTCGAGTCCCGCCGGGGGCATAATTCATTTTGGCCCAGTCTGGGTTTGTCCTCCTCGCCACCATTCTCTACCACCTCTCAGCACCCTCTACTTGCCCTGCCTTTGTTACCTCAGCAAAATGAGAGTTGTAAGGTAATTTCCAGCCAACTAAGACTTTCGGATGAGACACGGCGCGGGTTCTTTCGTCATACTTATTCCTGTTGTGCAATTTGAATGAAAGTATGGCTATTGTTTTTGCAATTAATCAGGGTGTCATCGTTTCTTCTTGAGTCTCAAAATGCTTACTGGCTCATCGGCGTATTGGCCGGCACGCTTGTGCTGGCGCTAATCGCGTTGGGGTGGGTTGTCGCGCGTCTCATCACCTTTACCCGCAACCAAAAGCATGCCCAGCTGCGCATTCAGGCGTTGGAACACACCGCACAAGTGCTGCGCGATGCGGAAGAAGGCCGGCAGGTGAGTGAAGAGCAATTTCGTCTTTTTCTGGACAATTTAGGCGATATCGCCGTCATTATGAATAAAGACGGGGTTATTCGCTATATCAGCCCCTCGGTCCAACCGGTGCTGGGCTATACCCCTGAAGAGTTGCTCGGCACCACTCCCTGGGCGCTGCTCTCTTCCGACCACTCAAACCCGCCAGCCGACCCGCCAGCCGACCCACTACAGTCTGGCATCGAGCAAATGCGCTTGTTGGACGCGCCCATCACAACATTGCCACAACGCATCCTTGGCAAGGACGGCAGTCTGCATTGGATAGAGGCTTCCATCAATCCACAGCTCAAGAATCCGCGCATCAAAGGCATCTTCATTGTGGCCCGAGATGTGACCGAGCGGGTTCAGGCGGAGCAAATCCTGCGCGAAAGCGAAAATCGATTCCGCACGATTGCCGATAGCACGCCCATGCTCATCTGGATGGCCGAACCTGATGGACACAATTCGTTCAACAACAAGTGGTTGATGGAATTTACAGGCCTGCCCAAGGAAGAGCTGGAGGGCAATAACTGGCGGCGTGTGCTGCACCCTGACGATGTGGCTGGTTTTGACACGACCGACAATCAGGTGCTGCACGAGCACACCCCCTTCACTCACGAATATCGCCTGCGTCGAGCCGACGGCCAGTATCGATGGATGTTGGATCGCGGCATTCCCCGCTTCTCGCCCGATGGTAGCTATCTGGGTTTCATCGGCACCGTTCTCGATATCCACGAGCGCAAGACGGCCGCGGCCGCCCTCCAGGAGCGGGAGGCGCAATACCGGAGCATTTTTGAATCAGTCAGCGATGGTCTGGAAATCAGTGATCCTGCGACACGCCAGGTGATCGATGTCAACCCGGCCATGTGCGCGATGCACGGTTATACGCGCGAGGAATACATCAATCTGCCCAACAATGCGTTCGTCGCGCCGGGCAATCCCCATTTCACAGGTCGTTTTCTGGAGGAATTTAACGAATCACAGCCGGAGATATCCACCGAAAATTTCGTGGGCCGGTCGATCAACGTTCACAAGGATGGCCATCAGTTTGATGTCCAGGTCGCCGTAAAAACCATCTATCAGAATGGCAAACTGCGCCTGCTGACGGTGGTTCGCGATATTACCGAGCAGGTGGTGGCGACTCATGCGCTGGAGCAGGGTGTAAAGGAGCGCACCAATCACCTGCGACAACTACTGGATGTCTCACAAGCCATCTCATCAACGCTGAACCTCGACTCGTTGATGCAATTGATTCTGGACAAGTTGCGCGTGGTGGTTCCCTACACGACGGCTTCCATCGCACTGGTCGATCCGCCCGGTCGATTAATGACGGCCAAGCGGGTCGGCCTGTCGCATCACGAATTGCCCGATCTTGAATGGGCTTACAAGCCTGAAGATCTGCACATCAACCAGATTTTGATTGATTGCCTGCCTGTGAATATTCCGGATGTCTACGCAGATGATCCCTTTGCCGCAGCGCTGCGAGCCAGCATGACCCGGCTTCTCGGTGGTGTGCCCTCGCATATTCAATCGTGGCTGGGCGTGCCGATGGTGTCGGAAGACCAGGCCATTGGCCTATTGATTCTGGAGGCCGAAACAACCCATGCCTATGACGACCAGGCCATCGAAAGGATCATGCCTTTTGCCAACCACGCGGCCACGGCCATTGAAAACTCGCGGCTGAAAGACACAGCCATGCAAAGTGTTGCGCACTCGGCCACCATGGCCGAGCGCAGGCGAATTGCGCTCGAGTTGCACGATTCTGTTTCGCAGGCCTTGTTCGGCATCGTGCTGGGTGCGCGCACCGCCAAGGAACAAACGGAACGAACCCTGGCCCAAATCGCCGCGCTATCCGATGCCGCCCAACCGGCGAAAAAACCTCTCGACGACACCGCGCTCAACGCCATCGACTACACCCTCGACCTGGCCGAGGGTGCTTTGGCGGAGATGCGAACCCTGATTTTTGAGCTTCGCCCTGAGTCGCTGGCACAGGAGGGTCTGACCATCGCACTCCAAAAACAGGCGCTGGGGCTGATGGCGCGCCAGAAGATTAACGTGGAAACGGTGCTGGGCGAAGAGCCCAATTTGCCTGTGGCCAGCAAAGAGGCGATGTATCGTATCGCCGTAGAGGCGCTGCAGAACGTCGTCAAGCATTCCGGCGCAACCCAGGTAAAGCTCGTGTTGATGCAGCAGCCCGCGTTGGTGGAGCAGGATGCAACTGGCTCTGACGGGTCACGTCAGTCGGCTGGAGTGCAGGACAGCGCGGTCGTTCTATCCATTATTGACAATGGACATGGGTTTGATCCGGATGCGTTCTACCCCGGCCACATGGGCTTGCAGTCCATGCGTGAACGCGCCGAAAAAATCAAAGGCATCCTCGATATGGACAGTAAGCGGGGCTTCGGCACACACATCAAATTGACTGTACCCGTGCAATTGCCACGGTCAGGTATATCTGCATCCGCCAACCGATCGCGCGAAGCAACGCCGATCCTATTGCCGGATCAAATGACGATGAGATGACACTGCTAACACTTCATAGTTTCACTAAAAAGCAACTCGCAAATTAACGAGATAAACCGCTCACTTATCGGGCCACTATGCAAACCAGGAATCAGAGTGACAATACCGGCATCAGAAGTCAATTTCAAACGACGATTCTGGCATCTGAACTCACCAATCGCGTCATGGCCGGTGCGGAACCTGCTTCTCTTGATCCAGATGTGCCCAATCCGATCCATCAAAACGAAAACTTTGTGACACACACTGGAACGCGGAACCCTATGATGCTCAACGAAGCTGAATACCAGATGCGCCTGACCGAACTTGAACGAGTGCTGGCAGAAGAAAGTGCGGCGCGCCTGCGTGCCGAACACAGGCTATTGGCCCTGCAATGCGCGCTCGATCGGATTCGCGACGGTGTCATTATCACCGAACCCAGCCCGTTGGATGAACCCGGCCCCCGCATCACCTACGCCAATGCGGCCCTACAGCGCTTCTCTGGCTATTCTTCGGAAGAGTTGATCAATGCCTCTCCCCGAAAACTGCAAGGGCCCGAGACCAGCGATGCCGTTCTCAGGCTCGTTCGCGAGTCATTGGAAGCCTTAAAGCCCAGCTCGTTCGAGATCATCAATTACACCAAGCAGGGCACGGCCTATTGGACCGAAATGGAAATCATGCCCGTGCTGGATGAGGCCGGCCAGTGCATCAGTTTTGTGTCGGTGCAACGGGACACCACCGAGCAACGCTTCATCATTGAGGAATTGCAACGCGAGCGCGATTTCAATGCCGCCATCATTCAAACCTCGCCCACCCTGTTTGGGGTGGTGGATGCCGGCGGCCGGGTACGCCTGATCAACCCCGCACTGGCGGCCCACTTGGGGCAGACGGCAGACACCCTGATCGGCAAAAGCTGGTTCGATGCCCGTTTTTTGATCAGTCGAGATCGCCGGGCCTTAATCGATATGACGCGGACGCTGGTTCAGGACAAGCAGCCAGCCTCGCTTGAGACGTATCTGCGCCTGCCCGACGGCCGGGACATGCTGATTGGCTGGCGCATTACGCCGGTTTTGAAACCGAATGGTCAGTTGAACTTTGTCTTCTTCTCCGGTGCCGATATCACCGCAAAGCGCAAGGCCGAGGAAGCGCAGCAACGCATGGAGGAATGGTTGCGCCAGAGCAACCAGATTCTGGAGCAACGTGTCGGAGAGCGCACCCGCGATCTTTCCAACCTGCTGCATTCCTCGCAGATCATTAACTCGACCCTGGCCTTCAAACCACTCCTGGAGTTGGTGCTGGATCAAATGAAACAAGTGGTGGGCTATTCCACCTGCCTGATCATGAAGATCTCGGAGAGCGATCCACTCTTATTTGAATTGCTGGGATATCGCAGTGAGTTGCCGCGCGAACCGGCCACCCGCTGGCACTACAACCTGGATCTCGATGTGCACATCCGGCCCGTGTTGCAACATCGGGTTTCGATCATCGATGACCTGCAAGGGGACACACCCGAAGCCATCAGCTACCGCGATAACTATCTGGCCAACCACCAAACCGTGCGAACGGATGTACGCTCGTGGATGGCCGTGCCGCTGATCACCCGCGGCCAACTCATCGGCCTCATGATCGTGCGCGCCCGCGAGAAAAACTATTACCGGGCCGAGCAATCCAGCCTGGCACAGACGTTTGCCAACCAGGTGGCCGTGGCGCTGGAAAACGCGCGCTTGTTCAAGGCCGAACAGGCTGGGCGCGAAGAGGCAGTCCGCCGCCGGCAGGTGGCCGAAGGCTTGGGCGACATTGTCGCCACATTGAACTCCAACCAATCGCTGGAGCAGACCCTGGACTTTATTCTGGGCCAGGCATTGCATCTGCTGGGCGCGGCATCTGCCTCCATCTTCCAGTTGCAGCAACCTCAGAATGTGTTCCGCACCAAAGTCTCACGCGGTTTTGCCATCTCGGCCAACCACAGCATCGTCATCCCATTTGGCGAGGGCATCATCAGCCAGTCGGTGCGCGAGAAACGCCCCATCTGGCTCAGCGATCCCAGCCAGGCCAGCACGTGGGTGGACCCCAGTCAGCCGGAGGTCTTGCCCGAAGACCTGGCCATTTCGCGCTGGGTCACCGACAACTTTGAGACGATGTTGAATGTGCCGGTGTTTATCAAAGGGGAGCCGTATGGCGCGATCGGCCTGTATTACACAGAGGAGCGCGAGCTCACCGAGGAAGATCTGGACCTGTCCATGATGATTGCCAACCAGATGGCGCTGGCCATTGAAAATGCCGAATTGCGGGCCAGCTCGGCTCAGGCCGCAGCCATGGCCGAGCGCAGCCGGCTGGCTCGCGAGCTGCACGATTCGGTCTCGCAGGCCTTGTTTGGCATCTCACTGGGCACGCGCACCTCGCTGGAATTGCTGAACATCGACCCAGCCAAGGCCCGCGACCCAATGGACTATGTGCTGCAACTGGCCGATGCGGGAATGGCCGAAATGCGCGCGCTAATTTTCGAATTGCGGCCCGAGTCCCTTCAATCCGAGGGGTTGCATGTGGCGTTTCGCAAACAGGCAGCGGCGTTGGTCGCGCGACACAAAATCCACATGCACACCAACTTGAACGGCGCAGAGGATGATTTGCCGATCAATGTGAAAGAGGCACTCTACCGGATCGGCCTGGAAGCCATTCAAAACACCATCAAGCATGCGCAGGCCACGCATGTGGTGCTGACCCTGGATCGCCTGGAAGAGGGTGGCGTGATGTTGGAAATCTGCGATGACGGCATTGGTTTCAATTCCAACAAGTCATTCCCAGGACACTTTGGCTTGAAGACCATGCACGAACGGGCCGAGATGCTCAACGGACGGCTTGAAGTGGTCGATGCGGCTCAAAAAGGAACCTGCATCCGCGTCATCATTCCAATGCCGACCCCTGAAAATAAAGCGGCGTGATCTAACCCATCAGATCGCCCGCGCACACCGGCACCCATAAGACCGTGTTCGTGTTCAAACCGTCGCGGCTGCGCGAATGGCAGACAACAGCGGATCGGTGCTGCTATTTTTGGTAATAAACGCCTTGACGCCAGCATCACGCGCCTCTTGCCGCATCTGGTCGCTATCAAACAAACTCAGCAAGACCACGGCGCAATCGGGCGATGATTTGTTCATGAGATAGGCCGCAGTGATGCCGTTCATCTCTGGCATGTTAATATCCATAATGACCACATCAGGATGGAGCAACTGCGCTTTGGCCAATGCCGCAATGCCGTTGTCAGCCTCGCCGATCACGTTTAGATCGGGCTCAATCCCAAGCCTCAAACGCAGCCCCTGCCGCATAAGCGCGTGATCGTCTACTAGCAGTATATTGATCATAAGATTCATAATAGCCCAACGCAATTGCCATTCAGGCGCATTGCTGTAAGCTACTTCACTTCATTTTTGCAATGGTATTCAGTTAGTTACCTTGTATTTTTCTTTCACTTAAAACGCAATAAGGAGTAAGTTGAGAGTTCTCATAGACCTTTAGTCTCATGAGCTGTCTATTCGGCTCAGGACTGAAGATGTATGACCGGTTTTCTCATGTCATTCTTGCGTAATCAATCAAGATAGATTCAAGTCTCCGAAACTTCGCAATATCATTTTGTCATCTTCCAGGACCCGAGCTTGGTTGCACGGCATGCTCTTTTCGCATCGAACCGTAGGCGTGCATTCATTCTGCTCGATAGCACTTTTATAGCTATGGGCAACTTAGACATTCAAAAAGGTTAATTATTGTTATGCGTAGAAATTTTTCGCGTGGGATGGCGGACGACAAACCTCAAAAACTAAATGTGCGCGGCGCGTTTGCCAACATGATCAAGGCGTTTGGCCTGGTCTATCGGGCCTACCCTACTGTCGCTGTCGGCATGGGCGTCATCACCCTACTCAGCGCTTTCATCCCCGCCGCGCAAGCCTATGCAGGCAAGCTCATTGTCGATGGGGTAGTCAACGCGCTGAGAGCCGGTCTGCCGGTCGAGACCAGCCTGCGCCAGGTATTGCCATTTCTGGCCATCGAGTTTGTGCTGATCACCCTCAGCGCCGTGCTCAGTCAGATGCGCACGCTTTTGGAGCACATGCTGCACGCCCGGCTCAGCTACACGATTAACACGACCATTATTCGCAAGGCTCTCTCGCTGGACCTGCAATTCTTTGAGGACTCGCAGTTCTACGACCAGCTGCAAAACGCGCGCCGCGAGGCTGACCGGCGCATGCTCCAGATCATGATCACTAGCTACAGCGTGGTGCAGGGCGTGCTCACCCTGGCCTCATTTGCAGTGTTGCTGCTGGCCTTCAATCCACTCATCGCCCTGGTGCTGTTCGGAGCGGTGTTGCCGGCCTTTATTGCCCAGAACAAATTCAGCGAGCTGAACTTTCGGCTGCTGACCTGGCGCGCACCCGAGAGCCGGCGCATGAACTATTACGAACAATTGTTGACCGGCGATGAGAGTGTCAAGGAGATCAAGCTGTTCGGCCTGGGCGAGCCGCTGCTCAAGCGCTACATGGACTTGTTCTGGAAGTTCAACGAGGAAGACACGGTGTTGGCCAAGCGCCGCAGTTGGATCAGCCTGGGCTTCGGCCTGCTGTCCAGCCTGGCCTATTACGGCGCGTATGGCTGGATCGTGTTTCGCGCCGTCGGCGGCAGCATCACCCTGGGCGACATGACCCTGTATCTCTCGCTGTTTCGCCAGAGCCAGAGCTCGTTTCAGGGCTTGCTCTACAACTTGAACTCGCTCTACGAAAGCGCGTTGTTCATGAGCAACCTGTTCGGCTTCCTGGAGTTGACACCGGCTGTGCCCGCCGCGCTAAACCCCAAGCCCGTGCCCAGCCCCATCAAGCAGGGCATCGAGTTCCGGCACGTGTCTTTCAAGTATCCCAATCGAGACGGCTTCGCGCTGGAGGATGTGTCGCTGTTCATCCACCCCGGCGAGAAGTTGGCATTAGTAGGCGCAAACGGCGCCGGCAAGACCACGTTCATCAAGTTGCTGACCCGGCTCTACGACCCCACCAGCGGCCAGATTTTGCTGGATGGCATCGACCTGCGCGACTTTGATTTGGAGCAACTGCGCGACAAGATTGGCGTGATCTTTCAGGACTTCGTCCAATACAACGCCACGGCCAAGGAGAACATCGGCTTCGGCCAGATCAAAGCCCTAGACGACCAGCCGCGCATCGAGCGGGCCGCTGAAAAAGGCGGTGCCGACGACGTGATTAACACCCTGTCCGAGAAATACGACACCATGCTCGGCCACTGGTTCGAGAAAGGCAACGGCCTGAGCGGCGGTCAGTGGCAAAAGATGGCCCTGGCGCGCGCCTTCATGCGCGAGGCCGAGGTGTTGGTGCTGGACGAGCCGACCAGTGCGTTGGACGCCGAGCGCGAATACGAGATCTTCCAGCGCTTCCGCGAGCTGACGGCCGGCCGCATCGCCATCCTCATCAGCCACCGCTTCAGCACCGTGCGCATGGCCGACCGCATCCTCGTGCTCGATCAGGGCAAGATGGTCGAGCTGGGCACCCACCCCGAATTGCTGGCGCTGGATGGCCGTTATGCGCGGCTGTTTAACATGCAGGCCGAGGGGTATCGATAGGCGCTGACCACTCCATCCAACGACTCATGAACAAACTGGGTTGAATTGGGTTATCTATCAAGCCATCAGCCAGTGCCGTTAAACATCCCGGCGAACTTGGTGCGCCAGTTGCCGCGCGCATCGCCGAGCACATCATTGAGCACGACTCGTGCCGCGTTGTGGCCCGATGCCGCAAACACACCGCCGCCGGGATGCGTGGACGCGCCCGTGACATACAGGTTTTTAATCGGCGTGCTATAGCCCGACATTCCCAGCAAGGGCCGAAATAGAAACATCTGGTTGAAGTTCATCTCGACATGCATGACGTTGCCGCGCAACAGCCCAAACCGGCGTTCCAGGTCGGGCGGCGTCTGGATGAAGCGATCCAGCACCGAGTCGCGCACATTGGGCGCATAACCGTTCACCACGTCAATGAGCTTGTCGGCCTCGCGCTCGGCAATCGCCTCCCAACTCTCGTTGCCGGCCAACTCGTAGGGGTAATACTGGCCCCACAGGAACAGCGTGTGCCGGCCCGGCGGGGCCAGCGTCGAGTCAACGGCCGAGAACGTCATCGCCACCACGGCCGGGTTCGTTGATGGACGGCCGGCAGCATGGTCGGCATGCGCCTGCTCCAGATAGGCCAATGACGGGCACAGCAGTTGCAAGCCTTTGTGACAATCACCCGCGCCGCCGTTCGAGGTCACACCGGTGTAGGCGGGCAACTCCTTCACGGCACAGCGCACCACCATGCCAAACCCGTTGCCGATGCTGATATTCTTCACCCGCTTCGCCAGGCCATTGGGCAGATGCTCCGCGCCAATCAGTTGCAGGAAAGTGGTGTTGATGTGCGCGTTCGAAACCACCCGCCGCGCCGCGATGCGTTCGCCATCGGCCAGCAGCACACCGGTCGTCTTGCCCTGCTCGACCTCGATGCGCGCAACCGGCGCAGACAGGCGCACGCTGCCGCCGTGATGTTCGAGGCAGCGAACCAATGCCTGTGTCAACGCGCCAGAGCCGCCCCTCGGCCGCTTGAGGCCGCTCCGGTGCAGCATCGCGTGCCAACCCAGAAAGTCGCCACTGAGGGCGGCTGAAGAGGGTGGCCCGGACTGCGCCGCCAGCCAGGCCATGGCCGCGCGCAGGCCTTCGTGTTCAAAGGTTTCCCGCACCAGCGCGCCGTAGCTGCCCATCAGCTTGCGCACCATCCCGGCCGAGTGGCCGCGCGTAGTGCTGACTTTGGAGCCAGCACTACGCTGAGGGAAGACCACATGCCGGCCCAGGTTCGCCAACGTCGGTGGTTTGAGAAAGGATTCGAACACCCCTTCGTTCAACTCGCCCCAGTCGCGCACAAATTTTCGATAGCGCTCGGCATCGCGTGGGCTAATCTGGGCAATGGACTCGCAGGTGCGATCCACATCCCGCCAAAAATAAATGGAGCCGCTGCCATCGGCCATCGGCGCGAAGGCAAACGGGTCGCAATCCAGGTATTCAAGCCCGAAGGCCGTCAGATCAAGCTCCTGCACCACCGGCGTGAGGTGAATCATGATGTGCGCGCTCGAACCGGTGTCGATTTTGTAGCCGGGGATGAGATCGTCTTCTGTGCACACCGCGCCGCCAGCGATATGCCTGCGTTCGAGCACAATGACGCGCAAGCCGGCTTTGGCGAGATAGCACGCACACACCAGGCCGTTGTGGCCGCTGCCCACCACGGCAACGTCATACATACGATTCTGCTTGTTCTGCATCCAGCCATCTTACTGTTGCAGAGCTACATTGGCGCTGTATGAGCCGCATGGTCAAGCGGTGCACGCACCTGGAGCTCGTTATAAAGCTGGTAATCCGTAACTACTCAGCCCGTTAAGTATGGCAATTGAGCACTTACTTTTTCAGCACGCGCGTTGTCACAATCGGCATCCCAAACGCTTGTGACACTCGCCTCCTGACTTTGGGACCTGTTCGGTTTAGCTTCATGGGCGCACTTCTCAACTCGGAGAAGCGTTTAGGAGGAGGATTCACATGAAGCAACCAATACCGGTTCGACTCAAATCTTTTCTTGTTTGTGCCAGCTTGGCGACAAGCCTGGCCGCGTGCGCCACACCCGCGGCGGCACCAGCGGCCAAGCCTGCCGCTGCGCCGACCCTGCCAGCCGCATCGCCTAACGTGGCTCAGGTCAGCATCATAGCCAAAGACTTCGCCTTCGACCTGCCGGATGAAATCTCATCTGGATGGACGTCGCTGACGCTGACCAACGAGGGCAAGAGCGACCATCACGCCATCGTCAGCCGCCTCAAAGAAGGTGTCACGCTCGATCAGGTCAAGGCTGAACTGATAAAGCCGGATGGCGACCAATCCAAAGTGAGCGACCTGGGTTTCTTCATGCCGGATACTAACCCCGGCAGCAGCAACCAGGCGACAGTCAATCTCATGCCGGGCACTTGGTTGATCTTCTCGGTCTCGCGGAGTGATTTTAAAGACCCAACGCCGGATTGGGCAAGAGGCAGCATCAAGCAGTTCAAAGTGGTGGGCAACCCCACGACGGCGTCGCCAGCGCTGCAGCCGGATGTGACCGTGACCATCGGCAAAGACAACTTCGACATGCCGAGCGAATTGGAGGCCGGCAAGCACGTGATTGAGGTCGTGAACAACAGCGGCGCACCCAATGGCTATGCCTTCTTCATCAAGTTGGAGGGAGACGGGACCATGAAGGATGTGATGGCCTCGTTCGATGCCATGTTCGCGGGCAAGCAGCCGGAGAAGATGGTGGAGATGAAAGCTGTGGGCGGGCTGATGGCGAACAACCTGGGCCAGACGTTTTACACCGGCGTAGACTTGCAGCCGGGCAACTATGCCATCATCACCAACATCAATGCCACCGGCTTTCCGTATTCGGGTTTGTCCAAGTCGTTCACAGTAAAATAGAGTCTCAATGCTTCGCAGATTGCTCCTGCCGGATCGTCAGGTCCGGTAGGGGCAAATGAAGAGGAAGACATTCCCGTGAATCGTTTATCCCGCCCGACCGCGCTCAAGATCGCGGCGGTCATTTCGTTCTCGATGGCAGCAGTGACCCTTGCCAACATAGTGCCTTTCATCACACGTGGTGCGGCGTCCCTGGATACCAGTGTTGATTCACCTCCGTTCCTCATTGTCATGCTTGCGTTCATCACCGCTATCGTGGCCGTCGTCGTGGCATATGGCACATGGAAACAACAACGCTGGGGGATCATTCTCACCATCATGGCTAATTTGGTAAACGGCGTGAGCGCTACCCCCGGCATCTTATTTGCACCCAATACTGCCCTTTTCATCTTTTCTGTGGTTACCGTGATTCTCAGCATCGTCATCGGCGTTCTATGCTTGTGGCGCTCGCCCAAGCCAGTGATGGCGCAACTCCGATGTTCCGAATAAACCGTTTATCCCGTCCGACAGCGCTCAAGATTGCGGCCGCCATTACGATTATTAGCTTTACGCTCGGCTTCATCGCCGGACTGCCGGCCCTGATGCGCGGCCCCGGTCCCAATGGCATCACCGCGGAGGGAATACCCTTCATCGCCATTTTGCTGGGGAACGTGCCGAGTGCCGCAGGCCTCGTGGCGGCGTTTGCCACTTGGAGACAGCAACGCTGGGGGATTATTCTCTTGATCATTACCAGCGTGGTCAGCGCATTGATCGCATCCCCGGGCATCCTGATCAGGCCTAGCACAGAGGCGTTTATCGTTGCAACAATTGGTGTGATTGAGAGCATCATCGTTGTCGTCTTGTGCCTGTGGCCTTCGCCCAAGCCAGATATGGCTTAACTCCGATGTCCCGAATCAGCCGTTTGTCTCGCCCGACCGCGCTCAAGATTGCGGCTGCAATCGCGGTGGTGATGCAACTCATTACCATCTTCGTCTATACCCTGCCCGATCTGATCCGCGGCGCGGCCCCAGTAGATCAAATCTCCGGCCCAGGGGGCGGCCCGCCTTTTGCCATCGTGCTCTTTGGGTTTGTGGTCAGCATCGTTGCGCTTGTGGCTGCCTACGGCGCCTGGCGCGGCCAGAAATGGGGGATCGTGCTGTTGATCATCGTGACCGTGCTGGGTACGTTGCAGGGCATGCTCGGCTTTCTGGGGGCGCCGCAACTCACAACGCGCATCGTCGCTCTGGTCGGTGTTGTCCTGCAATTAGTCATCATCGCACTTTGCCTATGGCGCGCACCCAAGCCGGCGGTGGCGTAGGTGGCCGATAATGCGCCTATGCCCCGCCGCTTCATTTCGATCAACCCCGACATGCTGCTGAGCGGCACATTGCTGGTGTTAATCCTGATTGCCTATAGCGTGGTAGTGTATGTCTTCGTTGTTGCCATCGCCGTGCTGCCGAGCACTGCGCCTCGCACCGACTACCTGGTGCCGTGGTGGTTGAACTTGATCGCGTTTGCGCTAATCGCGGCAACCCTGGTGCCGGTGTATCGCTGGGCGTGCGTTGGCGTGCGCGAGTTGGTGTATGCCCAGCACGATGACCCGTATGCACTCATCGCCAAAGTCAACGCGCAGTTGCAAACGATGACGAACCCGCAACGGACATTGCCCGCACTAGCAGAAACGATCGCGCATGAGTTGAAGCTGCCGTATGTTGCCATCGAGACACACCCCACCTTGAATGAGAAGAGCGCGGCGTTCGGCATCTCGCCTGTGCGCGCCGAGATAAGCCGGTTGCCCGTCAGCTATCTCGATCAGCCGATGGGTGCGCTGCTGGCATCGGCCCGATCCCCCGGCCAGCCGTTGTCCGAAAGTGATCTGGCGCTGTTGCGCGACGTGGCGCGCCAGTTGGGCATCGCCCTGCGCACGGCGCAACTCACTGCCGACCTGCAAACCTCGCGTGAGCAACTCGTGGTCGCCCGCGAGGAGGAGCGCCGCCGCATCCGCAACGACCTGCACGACGGGCTGGCACCGACGCTGTCATCGCTGCAACTGCAACTGGGCGCGATGCGCAACTTGATTCGTCAAGACCCCGACCGGGCCGAGGCCTCAGCCAACGAGTTGCGCGAGGACTTGCGCAGTGCGACTGCTGAGGTGCGCCGCCTGGTCTACAACTTGCGCCCGCCCGCGCTGGACGATCTGGGGCTGCTCGGCGCGATCCGCTCTCAAGCGCAAAAGGTCAGCCAGGGCGACGGGTTGAGTGTGAGCGTGGTTGCGCCCGACTTGCCGCCTTTGCCGGCGGCCGTGGAGGTGGCCGCCTTTCGCATCGCGCACGAGGCGCTGCTGAACGTCGAGCGCCATGCCGAGGCGCGCCGGTGCGTCATCACCCTTATGCCGCACGAAGACGATTTGACGCTGGAGATACGTGACGACGGGCGGGGTTTGCCGCCGGACGCACAAGCGGGCGTCGGCCTGAGTTCGATGCGCGAGCGCGCCTCGGAACTAGGTGGCGAGTTTGCCGTGTCGTCGCCGGCTGGCGGAGGGACGCTCGTATGCGCCCGCTTGCCGCTCAAGACCCGTGCAGAGATAAAAGGGGAATCGTCCGATGGCACGACGTTCACAAACTGAAGCCGCGCACGTCAGGCACGCGATCAAAGTCAGCGTCATTGCTGGCAATGTCGGTGCAGCCGGCGCGTCGCATTGCCGCAAGATGGAAGGCATCGCGTGGCCGAAGTTGATGCTCTGTCATCCCGTTGAGCGATCTTTGATCAGGGCCAACAGCAGCCGATACGCCAACTCGTCAAATGTAAGCACTGCTGTGTAAGCAGCGATTTCGCCGCGTTCGATACGGTCGAAGAAGATGCGCTTGTGGCAGACCGGACGTGTAGCGATTCAAAAACTCAGCGATACGACAACATGGACAAACTCAGCATCCTGATCGCCGACGATCACCCTATCTTCCGTAAGGGCATGCGCGCTTTGCTGGCGTCGTTGCCCGCAGCCGAGCTGGTCGGCGAGTCAAGCAGCGGCGCTCAAGCCACGCGTATGGCGGCCGAACTGCAACCCGACGTGGTGTTGATGGACTTGCACATGCCAGGCGGCAACGGCCTGGATGCGATCCGGCAGATCACGCACACCAGCCCGCACATCCGCATCCTGGTGGTGACGATGTTCGAGGATGACGACAGCGTGTTCGCCGCCATGCGCGCCGGCGCGCGCGGCTACGTGCTGAAGGATGCCGGCGACGAAGAGATTACGCGTGCGATCCTGGCGGTTGGGCAGGGCGAGGCCATCTTCAGCCCGGCCATCGCCGCGCGCCTGATGCAGTTCTTTAACGCGCGCCCGGCGCTGCCGCAGGATGTGTTCCCCGGCCTGACCGAGAGCGAGCGCAGCGTGCTGCGGCTGATGGCGCAAGGCGTGAGCAACGACGCCATTGCCGAGCAGTTGCACTTCAGCCCCAAGACCGTGCGCAACTACGTGTCGAACATTTTCAGCAAGCTGCAGGTGGCCGACCGGGCGCAGGCCATTGTGAAAGCGCGCGAAGCAGGGCTAAAGTAGCGCTGTCCAACGACATTTGGGATTATGAAGGTCAAGAAATAAAACCGGTAGACCTTGTTTCATCATTGCCTCACTTCACACTTTTAAAGTAACTACTCAGGCCTTTTGGACAGGATAAACAGGATTTACAAGATCGGGAGCGGATTCCCAACCTGTACATCTTGTAAATCCTGTCTCAAAATCTGAGGCTGAGCAGTTACCTTTTAAATAAAATTGTTGGCTTCGTCAACTCATCGATTTCCGTCAGACTCACTGCTGCCAGATGATTTCTTTTCGAGTACAGTTCATGCATGTCTCCTGGCTATTACCGTCAACCCACGCTGCACCAAGACACGGTTGTGTTCGTTTGCGAAGATGATTTGTGGACGGTGTCGGCCCACGGCGGCGTCGCCCGTCGGCTCACCTCCAACCTGGGCGCAGTGGCCTGGCCGCGGCTCTCGGCCGATGGCCAGCACCTGGCCTTCGTCGGCAGCGAGGACGGCGAAAGCGCGATCTATGTGATGCCGGCCCTCGGCGGCCCGGCCCGCCGCGTCACCCATCTCGGCGGCAACAACACCCTCGTAGGCTGGATGCCCCCCGACACCGCCGACACCCTCGACACTTCTGACACCCCCGACACCCTCAACACTTCCGACACCTCTCCCCCCACCCTAATCTTCGCCAACAACGCCGGCCAGCCCTTCCCCCATTTGTTTCACCTGTATCGCGTCGGCCTAAATGGCACCGTACCCGAGCGGATCAACATCGGCCCCGCTCGCACGCTCTCGCTCGGCCCGAATGGCATGCGCATCATCGGACGCAACACCGCCGACCCGGCCCGTTGGAAGCGTTATCGCGGCGGCACCGCCGGCCAATTGTGGGTCGATGACGGTGGCGGCACATTCAAGCCGCTGGTGCCGATGGCGGCCGATGGCCCACTGCAAGGCAACCTCAGCAGCCCCATGTTCATCGGCCCGCGCGTCTTTTTCATCGCCGACCATGAGGGCATCGGCAATCTCTACTCGTGCCAGCCCGATGGGGCAGACCTGCGCCGCCACACCCACCACGAGGACTTCTATGCCCGCCACGCCTGTGCCGATTCCGACCGTAGGAACGGTTCCGACCGTAGGAACGGCAGCGGCAATGGCCGACTGGTGTATCAGGCTGGTGCCG
>Ga0105048_10004048_pt1 | contig 24015 bp, 20 predicted proteins | sample MAT05_FD_78382 | JGI IMG/M metagenome (GOLD analysis project Ga0105048, IMG submission 78382) | Freshwater microbial communities from Lake Fryxell liftoff mats and glacier meltwater in Antarctica - MAT-05 | ecosystem: Environmental > Aquatic > Freshwater > Ice > Liftoff microbial mat | place... | reverse complement strand
TCGTTTGGAGAAAGGGTATGAGTAAAAAATTATTATTAGCAAACGCACATGTGCCGGGCATCCGCAGCTACGAAGTGTACCGCCGGGAAGGTGGTTACCGCAGCGTAGAAAAAGCCTTCAAAATGGCGCCTGCAGATATTGTGGAAGAAGTAAAGAAAAGCGGCTTGCGTGGCCGTGGTGGTGCAGGTTTTCCTACAGGAATGAAATGGAGTTTTTTGGCTAAACCAGAAGGAGTGGCCCGTTACTTAGTCTGCAATGCAGATGAAAGTGAACCCGGTACTTTTAAAGACAGGTATTTAATGGAGTTTATTCCTCACCTGTTGATAGAAGGAATGATCGTTTCGTCCTTTGCGCTGGGTAGCAATGTGAGTTATATTTACATCCGCGGTGAATACGCATGGGTTACAGATATTTTAGAAGAAGCGATCCTGGAAGCCAGACAAAACGGCTGGTTGGGAAAAAATATCCAGGGCAGCGGATTTGATTGTGAAATATATGTACAGCGTGGAGGCGGTGCATATATCTGTGGTGAAGAAACTGCTTTACTGGAATCACTGGAAGGCAAAAGGGGCAACCCCCGCATCAAGCCGCCATTTCCGGCAATCAAGGGTTTGTGGGATTGTCCAACGGTGGTAAACAATGTAGAAACCATCGCCGCAGTGGTGCCCATCATCAATGAAGGTGGCGAAAACTATTCAAAAATTGGAGTGGGTAAAAGTACCGGAACCAAGTTAATTTCTGCCTGTGGCAATATCAACAAACCCGGTATTTATGAAATTGATATGACCATTTCGGTAGAGGAGTTTATTTACAGCGATGAATATTGTGGTGGCATCCCTAATGGGAAAAGATTGAAGGCCTGTATTCCCGGAGGCTCATCAGTTCCCATTTTGCCAGCTAATTTATTACTCACCACCGCCAAGGGCGAAAAGCGCCTCATGAATTACGAAAGCCTGAGTGATGGCGGATTTGCAACCGGTAGTATGATGGGGAGCGGAGGTTTTATAGTGTACGACGAAGACCAGTGCATTGTAAAAAATACGTTCACCCTGGCAAGGTTTTATCACCATGAAAGCTGCGGACAATGCAGTCCCTGCCGTGAAGGAACTGGCTGGATGGAAAGGATATTGAAAAAGATCGACAGTGGTAAAGGGGAAATGAAAGACATAGATTTGCTGTGGGACATACAACGCAAGATTGAAGGGAATACGATTTGTCCATTAGGTGATGCTGCCGCATGGCCGGTAGCCGCAGCCATCAGGCATTTCAGGGATGAGTTTGAATGGCATATCACCAACCCGAATGCCTGCCTGCTTAGAAATTATGGATTGGCACATTATGCAGACCCGATTCATGTGCCGGTTTAGTTTCGCACAAAGCAGGCGAAGCAAGGCAACGATAAAAATAAAATATGGCTGAAGATATAAAACCAACACCACCGTCAACTTTTAAAGTTACAATAGATAACATCACCATTGATGTTGCTCCAGGTACAACTGTATTAAATGCTGCCCGAACTATCGGCGGCGATGTAACACCACCGGCAATGTGTTACTACAGCAAGTTACAAGGCAGTGGCGGTAAATGCCGTACCTGTTTGGTGGAAATAGCTGCAGGCTCAACAGCAGATCCGAGGCCGATGCCGAAACTGGTTGCCTCCTGCAGAACAACCGTGATGGATGGTATGGTGGTGAAAAATATCACCAGCGATAAAGTAAAAGATGCAAGGGCAGGCGTGGTGGAATTTTTATTGCTTAACCATCCGCTCGATTGCCCTATTTGCGACCAGGCGGGTGAGTGCCATTTGCAGGACCTCGGTTATGACCATGGTAAAGAAGGTACCCGTTACGAATTTAAGAGACGTACTTTTGAAAAGGAAGACATTGGGCCTTACATACAATTACACATGACCCGCTGTATCCTTTGCTACCGGTGTACCTATGTTGCTGACCAATTGACGGATAAAAGGGTGCATGGTATTTTAGACAGGGGTGAACACGCAGAAATTTCTACCTACATTTCCAAAGCGATCGACAACGACTTTAGCGGCAATATGATTGATGTTTGCCCGGTGGGTGCTTTAACGGACAAAACATTCCGGTTTAAAAACCGGGTATGGTTTACAAAACCGGTAGAGGCGCATAGAAATTGTGACACGCCGGGATGCTGCGGTAAAACAACCCTGTGGTTGAGAGGGGATGAAGTGTTTAGGGTAACAGCCCGCAAGGACGAATGGGGAGAAGTGCAGAGCTATGACGGCAAACCCGGATGGATCTGCAATACCTGCCGTTTTGATAAAAAGAAAACAAGTGACTGGATTATCGAAGGCCCCACCAAAATAAACCGTCATTCTGTGATCGCACAGGGGCATTATGTGGGGGTGGTAAAACCAAAGGAAACATTACTGGAAGTAATGGGCGGCCGTGCGCCCAGGTTGTTGATGGATATCCATGACGAAAGTGAGGTGAACAAACCAACTATCCATTTAAGTGAAATAAACCGCCCGGCCAGTGCCGCTGATTTTGATAATAAGTAAACAGAAACAGGTTTCATTAATGATTTGTTGCAACAACTGATTATGCTTTTACAAATAGACATCGCTTTAATAACAGAGAAATTAGTCCTCATTGTAATAGTGGTCATGTCATCGCTGGTAATAGCCATGTATGCTACTTTTGGTGAACGTAAAGTGGCTGCTATTATGCAGGACAGGCGTGGCCCAAACAGGGCGGGGCCTTTTGGGATACTTCAGCCCCTGGCCGATGGGTTAAAATTATTTTTTAAAGAAGAGATCATCCCTAACTTATCTTCTAAATTTTTATTTATCCTTGGACCTTGCCTGGCGATGCTCACTGCAATGATGACCGGGGCGGTAATTCCCTGGGGAGATAAAGTTCATTTTTTTGACCGCGATATCAGTCTGCAGATTGCCGACATCAACGTTGGTATCCTGTATGTGTTCGGTGTGGTAAGTCTGGGTGTGTACGGCATCATGATCGGTAGCTGGGCAAGCAATAATAAATTTTCTTTGATGGGCGGCTTAAGGGCTGCCTCACAAATCATCAGTTATGAACTGGCAATGGGCATTGCCCTGATAGCATTATTAATGATAACCGGAACGCTTAGCCTGAAAACAATGGTACAATACCAGGTGAACAGCGATCATTGGTATGCCTGGAATGTATTCAAACAACCGCTGGGTTTCATGATCTTCCTGATTTGCGTGTTTGCAGAATGCAACCGAACCCCATTCGATCTGCCGGAAGCAGAAAATGAATTGATCGGGGGGTACCATACAGAGTATTCATCCATGAAACTGGGTTTTTATTTATTTGCAGAATACATCAACATGTTTATCAGCAGTGCGGTAATGGTGAGCCTGTTTTTTGGAGGCTATGATATTCCATTTGTGAATGATAGCAATTTAGCAAAAGACATCGGGGTTAACTGGACCGCTTTGCTGCATACCTTTTCGTTTCTGTTAAAAGCAATGTTCTTCCTGTTTCTTTTTATGTGGGTAAGGTGGACTATTCCACGCTTCCGGTATGATCAATTGATGAACCTGGGCTGGAAGATTTTAATTCCACTGGCTTTGTTTAATATGCTGGTAACAGGCGCACTGGTTTTATTACAACAAAATAACTGGCATTTTTAAGCCAATAAAAATATATTTGCACAACTTTAAACGCTAATTGCTACACCCCACATACAATGAAACCACTCACCAATAAATCCAAAGCCGTTGACCGCAGGCCAATGAGTTTGCTTGAAAGAGCTTACCTGCCGGCTATTCTTAAAGGGATGACCATTACTTTTGGTCATATGTTTAAGAAACGGCCCACTATTAATTATCCGGAAAAAACAAGGCCATTCAGCCCGGTGTTCAGGGGGCTGCATATTTTAAACCGGGATGAAGAAGGAAGGGAAAACTGCACAGCCTGTGGTTTGTGTGCAGTGGCCTGCCCTGCAGAAGCTATCACAATGGAAGCAGCCGAAAGGCAACCAGGCGAAGAAAATCTATACCGGGAAGAAAAATATGCAGCTAAATATGAGATCAATATGTTGCGTTGCATCTTTTGTGGTTTGTGCGAAGATGCTTGTCCTAAAGATGCCATCTATTTAAGTGAAACTTTTGCACCTGCTAATTTTCAGCGCAAAGGTTTTATTTATGGCAAAGACGATTTGCTGATACCACATCCTGTAAGCGAACCGGATGCATATGCAAAAGCAAAAGGCGGCAGGGTAAAACTTAACAACAACTGATATTTTTAATTTTTAATAACCATCTCCATTAAGGTGGAGAGCATGAGCGGCTTCTTATGGGTGTTATACAAATCTTATTTTGGTTTTTAACTGTGCTTGCATTGGGTGGTGCTTTAATGGTGGTGGCCAGTAAAAACCCGGTACACAGCATATTATACCTCATCGTTACTTTCTTTGCTATTTCCGGTCATTACATTTTGTTGAATGCACAATTTTTAGCAATCGTAAATATCATTGTATATGCGGGTGCCATCATGGTGTTGTTTTTATTTGTGGTGATGCTGATGAACCTGAATGCAGAAAGCGAACCGCCGCAAAAAAGCAAGTACCTTGTGTATGCAGGTATCATTGCAGGTTGCAGCCTGCTGTTGGTGATTGTAGCTGCATTAAAGAAAACGGAGATGGGCAATCAACTGGTACAAATGAAAGAAGGAGATGCAGGGCTGATAAATAATTTGGGCAGGGTATTATTTACCGATTATGTTTTCCCTTTTGAAATAAGCAGTGTTCTATTTTTGAGTGCTATGATTGGCGCTGTTGTAATATCAAAAAAAGAATCATCAAAAAATACGGGACTTTGATAATGAAAAGAACAGCAGCATTGCTTATTGCATTTGTTTGTATTAGCAGCACCACATCAGCACAGATCGATTTAAACAGGATACTTGATATGGGCAACCTGGTGGGTAAGGCCCTGAAGGTGAAAAAAGGTTTTGCACCACAATTTTCACTGGGTAACACACCCATTAAGGCAATCGGTAAAGTGGGGGAGATTTTCCAGGTAAAGAATATTGCACAGGCAACTAAACTGTTCAACACCTTTAAAACCGGCAGAACTGTTTACCGGGTTGCCGCCGCCGCCGGTAGTGCGTTCGCTGTATATGGAACTGTAAGGTCGTTGGATAAGGCTACAGCAACAAAAGATTACCAGGCAGCCATCACTGCAGGTGTGATTACCATTGGGACGGGACTGATTACAAAATTTTTGACCAAAGCAGCGGCTTATAAAGCGGTGGATGTTTTTAACGGTGCAGTGACAAAAAAAATAAAAGATATTTTTTCTATACAACCAGCTTCCAGCACAATTGGCATGGGCTTATATGTAAAACTGTAAATTTTATGCCGGTAAACTACTATATATTTTTATCAGTTGCTTTGTTCTGCATTGGTGTTGTTGGTGTGCTAACCCGCCGCAATGCAATCATCATTTTTATGTGTGTGGAGTTGATGCTGAATGCAGCCAATCTTCTGCTGGTGGCTTTTTCAAAAATGCATAACCTGGTACTGGGATTTGATTTTCCAAAACTGGCAAGTGATGCCCAGGTATTTGTTTTCTTTATAATGGTAGTGGCTGCAGCGGAAGTAAGTGTTGGCCTTTCAATTATAGTGATGATATACAGAAATACGCATTCGGTGGATGTGAATTTTTTGAACAGGTTGAAGAATTAGCCCCCATCTCCGCCGGCTGGCGGAGTGCAAGGCAAGAAAATTTATATTTAAAATAATTTTAAAAAAAAATTCCCCTTTGGGGGATAGGGGCATGAACAACGTTTTACAAATAGTTTGGATGATTCCTTTTTTACCATTGATCGGTTTTTTGATCAATGGGTTGGGAAGACAGCGTTTATCTAAATCAGTAAGTGGTATCATCGGAAGTGGTGTCATTTTAGGCTCATTTATTTTGAGCATTTGGGTTTTTCTGCAGGTAAAAAATGGCAATACTTATGTTGCCCACTATTACGATTTTATCAATACCTCCTCGTTAAAAATCGGCTTCGATTTCCAAGTTGATCAACTGTCTTCTTTGTTTCTTTTGATCATCACCGGCGTTGGGTTTCTTATTCATGTGTATTCCACATCTTACATGCAGGAAGAAGCAAGCAAAGACTTTGCAAAGTATTTTTCTTACCTCAATTTATTTGTGTTCTCCATGTTGCTGCTGGTAATGGGTGGTAATTATGTTATTATGTTCATCGGCTGGGAAGGTGTAGGGCTTTGTTCTTATTTACTAATCGGCTTCTGGTTTAAAAATAATAATTACAATGATGCGGCTAAGAAAGCATTCATCATGAACCGTATTGGCGACCTTGGGTTTTTGTTGGCGGTATTTTGGTTGCTGAGTAAATTAGGAACAACTGATTATCATAGTGCTTTTGCTTTAATAGCAGACCCTCAAAAAAATCCACTGACCTTATTTGATATTACAGGCATCACTTTATTACTGTTTTTAGGTGCCACCGGTAAAAGTGCCCAGATCCCATTATACACCTGGCTGCCAGATGCAATGGCTGGCCCAACGCCAGTAAGTGCGTTGATTCATGCTGCTACGATGGTTACCGCAGGCATCTATATGATTGCCCGGAGCAATATTTTGTTTACCATGGCGCCAGTTACACAAACGGCGGTGGCGGTAGTTGGTTTAGCTACTACTATCCTGGCTGCAACCATTGCACTTAAACAAAATGATATTAAAAAAGTACTGGCCTATTCTACCGTTAGCCAGTTGGGGTATATGTTTGTGGGTTTGGGTGTGGGTGCCTATACTGGTGCTGTATTTCATGTAATGACACATGCTTTCTTTAAAGCATTGCTGTTCCTTGGGGCAGGTAGTGTCATTCATGCAATGGGTGGCGAACAGGATATTCGTAATATGGGCGGGTTAAAAAAGTACATGAGCATTACCCATATCACTTTCTTACTGGGGTGTTTGGCTATTGCAGGCATGCCGCCTTTCTCCGGGTTTTTTAGTAAGGATGAAATATTGGCGGAAGCCTTCAAACAAAATCCATTGTTTTGGGGTATCGGAGTGGCGGGTGCTTTAATGACTGCTTTTTATATGTTCCGTTTATATGCCATGACGTTCCTTGGCAAATTCCGGGGTAAACCTGACCAGGAACATCACCTGCATGAAAGCCCTGCTGCCATTACGATTCCGCTAATCATTCTTGCGGTATTAGCAGTAGTGGGCGGATTAATCGGCATACCGGAAGTGTTCATGCATGGGGGGCATCAATTAGAAACATTTTTAGAACCGGTGTTTGCAAATACTAATGAGTATGTAAAAGAAAATGGAGGGGTAAAACACTTAACCCATTCAACCGAATACATACTGATGGCCGTTTCTGTTGGTGGTGCGCTGATTGCCTTAGTGTATGCCTGGAACAAATTCAACAAATATGAAAAAACAGGCGCTGAAGAAACGGGCATTGGAAAAATACTGGCCAACAAATGGTACGTGGATGAGATATATGATTCAATTATTGGAAAACCACTTCAATCAATAGCGGCTTTTTTTAATAGTATTATTGAACGAAAGGCCATTGATGGTTTGGTAAACGGTGTGGGTAAAGCAGTTAACTATGGCAGCAGGCAGATACGGCTATTACAAAGCGGGCAGGTAGGCAATTATGTGTTGCTGATGGTGGTGGGTATGTTAGTATTATTTATTATTCAATTGTTTTTGTAAAATATATTTTGATGTTCGGTAATTATATCACAATACCTCATTTACTTATTTTTATTCCATTGCTGGCGGGCCTGGTTACCTTTTTTATTAAGAGCCAGCCTGCTGCAAAAGCCTGGAGTTTATTTACTGCTATTATTACATTTGGTATTTCTGTGTTAAGTCTTGTTTACAGCCACAATAATGAACTGAACGGCCTTGCCTATAGTTACGAATGGCTCAAAGAGATCGGCGCCAGTTTTTCTGTTTCCCTGGATGGGGTTGGCAGGTTACTTACTTTTCTTACTGCTGTTTCGTTCCCCATTATTTTCGTGGCTACCTATAACAATGATTATAAAAATGCCAATAGTTTTTTCGGGTTGATGTTGTTGGCCCAGGCCGGTTTAATGGGTGTGTTTGTTGCCACCGATGCATTGTTGTTTTACTTCTTCTGGGAGTTGGCGTTGATACCGGTTTATTTTTTATGCAGCCGCTGGGGTGGTGAAAAAAGGATAGCCGCTACCTTTAAATTTTTTATCTACACTTTTGCTGGGTCTTTGCTGATGCTGGTGGGTATCATTTACACCTACCTGCACACTTCCGCCACACCCTATTCGGATCATAGCTTTGCGATCCAGGCATTTCATTCAGTAATGTTAACTGCCGCTCAACAAAACTGGTTGTTCTGGTTATTCTTTATCGCTTTCGCCATCAAGATGCCCATATTCCCTTTTCATACCTGGCAGCCGGATACTTACGAACAGTCACCAACTGCGGTTACCATGGTGCTGAGTGGTGTGATGGTAAAGATGGGTTTGTTTGGCGTAATCCGTTGGCTGTTGCCGGTGGTTCCACTGGCTGTGATTGAGTTTGATAATGTTGTAATTGGATTGTCGGTTGTAGGAATAATTTATGCCAGTTTAATTGCGTTGAAGCAGGACGATCTTAAAAGATTGGTGGCCTATTCTTCAATAGCTCATATAGGATTGATGTGTGCGGCAATTTTTACTGCCAAACAGGTTGCGATAGAAGGTGCGATGATACAGATGTTTAATCATGGTATCAATATCATTGGTTTATGGATTGTGATAGACCTGATTGAAAAGCAATTGGGGGTCAGAAAAATATCACAGTTGGGTGGCATTGCTCATAAGGCCCCGGTGTTAACAATTATGCTGGTGGTAATTGCATTTGCCAATATTGCGTTGCCTTTAACCAATGCTTTTGTGGGTGAGTTTATGATGTTTAGCGGACTGTTTAAATTTAATGTGTGGTACACAGCGGTGGCCGGGTTAAGCATTATCCTGGCAGCAGTTTACACATTAAATATGGTGCAGAAAGTTTTTTATGGAGAAAGCAATGCTTTAACCGCATCCATGAAGGAAATTTCATTGAATGAAAAACTAATACTGAGTGTGGTGCTGGTAGCAATATTTTTAGTTGGTGTGTATCCACAACCAATGTTTGAGTTGACAAAAGATACCGTTTCATTTATTTTAACAAGATTCAAATAACTAAATAAAACAGGTTCCTCGTTGGGAGGCAGTGCAGGTATGAACGCAATAATATTAACAGCAATCTGGGGGGTAATCATGATGTTTGGGGGTGTTTTTTTTAAAAGAAAAAGCACGCCTCTGTATTGGGCCATTGGTGGCCTGGTACTGATATTGATTGCCAACTGTCATGAATTGATGACCCTGCAACCCTTATTTGCGGCGGATGTAAAAGACCTGTTGGTATTCGACCAATTCAACCTCACCTTTATTACCATTGCCTTAAGCTGCACCCTGTTGTTTTTTTTATTAAGCGGCAGGGATATCGAAAAAGTGGGCGAGCATGTGTCAGAATATTTTGCGCTGTTATTTTTTGTATTGTGCGGTGTTTGCATTGCTGCCACTTACAATACACTGCTCACGCTGTTTCTCGGGATCGAAATAATGTCTATCCCTTTATACATATTAACAGGGAGCGACAAACGAAATTTGAAAAGCAATGAAGCTGCGCTGAAGTATTTTTTAATGGGGTCTTTTTCCACGGGCATTATGCTGATGGGTATTGCGTTTATTTATGGCGGAAATACAAATGGTTCTTTTTTTATTGAACACATTAATCTTGGTGCAGGAAAAATGCCGTTACTAATTGCTGTTGGTTTGGTATTCTTATTGATCGCTATGTCTTTTAAAGTATCTGCAGCACCCTTTCATTTCTGGACACCAGACGTGTATGATGGTGCGCCAACGGTATTCACTTCCTTTATGGCCACTATTGTAAAGGTGGCTGGCTTTATTGCGTTTATCCGCCTTTTTGAACATGCTTTTGGTAACGTACAGATACAATGGCAGGGCTTGATTGCTGTGATAGCCGCCGCCACGCTGTTAATTGGTAACCTTACTGCGGTATTTCAGCAAAGTGTAAAGCGAATGCTGGCCTATTCCAGTATTGCGCAGGCGGGTTTTATGCTGCTGGCAATATTTGCATTAAATGATACCGCTAAGGACGGTCTGATTTTGTATTCAGCGGCGTATAGCCTTGCCACTATTGGCATCTTTGCTATTTTAATAAAGATGAATGACTATACCATCGATGGATTTAATGGCCTGGGAAAACAACAGCCGGTATTAGCTGTTACTGCAGTCATTTTTTTGCTGTCGTTAACAGGTATCCCTCTAACAGCCGGCTTCCAGGGTAAATTTTATATGTTGGTAGCCGCATTAAGAAACGGTCATCAGCACTGGCTTGTTATTTTTGCGGTGCTTTGTGCTGCAATCAGCGCTTACTACTATTTTAAAATAATACAAGCTATGTTTTTCAAAGAAAGCAGTGAAGTGGTTGTTGATGATGAGGACATTAGCCAGGCGTTTAAAATATTACTTGTTATCACCGCTGTACTCATCATTGTACTGGGTATCTTTCCCACGCTGATAACTGGCCAGTTACATTCCTGACTGCATCGCGGAAAAGAGACGCTCTTTCCTGGTTGGATGCCTGCGTAATTTTGCATATTCTTTTTGTCATTCCATATCGCCCCAACATTATTAAGGCTCGCAATTAGCACCGTTTGTAAATAATTTACCGTGTAAATAATTATTACCTGTTAACTTTAAGGAGAATTAAAAGCGGATGAAAACAAAGGATTCCATTTTATTATCATACAACACCATCAAGAGCAACCGTTTGCGTACAGCCATTACTGTGGTAATCATCGCCCTGGGTATCATGGCATTGATTGCCATCATTACCGCAGTGGAAGCAGTAAATCAAAGTCTTACTAAAAGCTTCTCTACCATGGGTGCCAATGCTTTCAGTATACGCTTTAAAGAACGTACTGTTCGCTTCGGCGGCGGCGGCAACAGGGGGGATACCAAAAAAGTAAGCCGTAATTCGCTCCGGTCAAAAGCATCCAGCGAAGGTAAAATGATCACGTTTGATGAAGCCAGGGCATTTAAAACGAGGTATATTTTTCCTGCTGTGGTGGGAATTGCACTACCTGGTCCGGGAGGTATCATCGTAAATACCGACACAAAGAAAACAAACCCTGATGTAAGGATCATCGGGGGTGATGAAAATTACCTTGCGCTCAACGGGTATGAATTGTCGTACGGAAGAAATTTTACAGAGGCTGATGTGGAAAGCGGGGGCAGTGTCTGCATTATTGGCAATGCCATTGCCGAAAAATTATACGGCGAATACACAGAGAAGGCAATTGATAAGATCATTACCGTGGCCAATAACAAATACCGGGTGATTGGTATCCTGAAGGATAAGGGCTCCAGCGCTTTTATGAATGCAGATAAAGTGGTGATAACAAGCTATAATAATATCCGCAGAATCTACGGCACGGAAAATAAATCTTACAATATCGCAGTAATGGTAAAGGATATGAAACTGATGGATGTTGCCATCGGGGAGGCTACAGGCGCTTTTCGCCCGGTAAGAAAACTGGATGTAAAAGAAGACGATAATTTTTATATAGATAAAAGCGACAGCATTGCCCAGTCACTGATGAAGAATCTTGGCTTTCTTCAGTATGCCACACTGGCCATAGCGTTGATAACACTGATCGGTGCTGCAATTGGATTGATGAATATTATGCTGGTAGCTGTAAACGAACGGACGAAAGAAATAGGGTTGATAAAATCCCTTGGCGGTAAAGCTGCAGAAATAAGGGCCCAGTTTTTATGGGAATCTATTTTGATAAGTTTAATGGGAGCGATTGCAGGGATTGTAGCTGGAATTTTGTTTGGCAATATTGTGGCACTCTTGCTTAAAACAGGATTTGTAGTACCCTGGGCCTGGGTAGTTGCAGGCGTATTGGTTTGTTCCCTGGTAGGCTTGCTTGCCGGGTTGTACCCGGCCTATAAAGCTGCAAAACTCGATCCGATCGTGGCGTTGCGATATGAATAACAGCAAGCGTTTGCGGCGATAAAATTTTGGAAAAAAATTAAAATAATCAGCCCCCTAAAAAAAAATCAAAAAAAAATCCTGTCCGTTTGTTTCATTCAATTTATTTATTAACTTGTGCAGCAACAATAAAATTTATTAACGATTGATTTTTATTGTAATTTTTCACTTATTTCCAGGATAATTAGTCCGAGTTTTAACGAAACCGCTTTTTAAAATTTACTCACAAAAAAAACTGAACGTCATGGCAGAAACAAAATCAACTGCAACTGTAAGATCATCCACTCCTGCATCGGCAAAAAAATCCAGTAACATTATCTCTCTTCTGGCCCCGATATTTTGCATATTGGCAGGTTATGTAATCTGGAGGTTTATTCTGGGAAATCCAAGTGGCTTTGAAAAGCCGGGGCAGGGTGCTTTTTGGCCCGAACATGATGGTCCTAAATCCGCTCTCAACAAAATGTATTTGGGCGGAATTGTGGTACCTGTATTAATCGGAACATTTTTAACCTGTCTTACTTTCATAATTGAAAGGTTTTTAACTGTAAGTAAGGCTACCGGTACTGGTAGCAATACAGAGTTTATCCGTAAAGTGCAGTACGAACTTGCAAATAAAAATGTTGATGCTGCAATCGCTGCGTGTGATAAACAAAAAGGAAGCGTAGGCAATGTAATGAAATCGGGACTGCACAAATACAAAGAAATGATTCACAATACTGAACTGTCAACAGAACAAAAAGTATTGGCCATACAAAAAGAAGTAGAAGAAGCAACAGCACTGGAGCTTCCGATGTTGGAGAAGAACCTGGTGTTCCTTTCCACGATTGCATCTGTAGCAACTTTGTTAGGGCTGTTTGGAACAGTATTGGGGATGATCCGTTCTTTCTCGGCACTTGGTGAAGGTGAAGGTGGCGGCGATGCTGCAACCAAACTTTCAATAGGTATTTCTGAGGCGTTGTATAATACGGCATTGGGTATCGGTACTTCTACTTTTGCTATTATTTTCTACAACATCTTTACTACTAAAATAGATGGCATTACTTACGGTATCGATGAAAGTGGGTTTACATTGACACAAAGTTTTGCATCTACCTATAAATAATAGGTTCATGGAAGTTGTGGAAATTTCTATTTTATGAATCTAATGCTAAACAACTATAATTATGGGAAGAGCTAAATTACCCCGAAAAAGTACGATTATTGACATGACGGCCATGTGTGATGTCGCTTTCTTATTATTATCTTTCTTTATTTTAGCCACTAAACCAAAACCACCGGAAGCCGTTACTGTTAATGCGCCCACTTCTGTATCGTCAGAAGCGGCCGCTGAGCAGTCTATTTTAACAACGCTTACACAGGATGGCAAAGTGTTTTTAATGTTGGGAGATGAAACCAAAAAGAAAGCAATATTGGAAGACATCAATAAGACTAAAGGTCTTGGTTTGTCTGCGGAGGAATTAAAAAAACTATATAAGCTGCCTTTCATCGGGGTGCCACTGGGTACTATTAGATCATTCCTTGCTATGGAAACGCCTATGACGCCGGATAAGATGCCTGGTATTCCCATTACGGACAGTTCTAAAAATGAATTGATCGACTGGTACCGGAGTATCACAAATGCATATGCCGGGGGCAGCCAGAAAGAACTTGAAAGGATAATGCTGATAAAAGGTGATAATGAGGCATTGTATCCAGAATTTAAAAATATCAAGTTTGCGCTGAAAAAAAACAGCCTGTATAAGTTTAAAATTGTTACCAACTCCGAAACTGCACCTGTGGGTTCTGAACTTTATAAGGAAAGAAGGAGAAAAGATTAATATTTACTAATATAAAATATTTCACATGGCAGAAATGGATACCTCGTCGGGTGGCAGTCATAAAAAAGGCCCCGGCGTCAAAAAGGGAAAAAAAATGTCAACCCGGGTGGATCTTACCCCAATGGTTGATCTTGGGTTTCTCCTGATTACATTCTTTGTATTTACCACCACCATGAGCAAGCCTACGGCAATGACCATGAATGAACCAAAAGATGATGTGGTAGATAATCAATTAAAAGTAAAGGAGAGTGCCGTAATGACGATCTTATTGGGTAAAAAAGACCAGCTATATTACTACTACGGTAGCCTTACTGCTGAAAATGCCTCCGAAAAATTTAAGAGTACTAGTTTTAAAGAGGTACGTCAGCTTATTTTGGATAAGCGTAATTCTGTACCGGATGGCGATAAAGACAAGAGTGACCTGATGTATATTATTAAAGCAGACAAGGAAAGCAAATTTAAAAATGCTATTGATATCATTGATGAAATGTCTATCAATAAAATCCCGGCTGGCCACTATGCAGAAGTGGATATTTCAGAAACGGAAGCAATGCTGATTCAAAGAACGGAAGAAGCTAACGGAATAAAATAATATATGGTTTATGCAAAAGAAACAACATTGCATCTAACTTATAAAGAGAACAACATGGAAATAAATAAAATTCTACAGGCAGATGTACTCGATATTATTTTCGATGGAAAAAATAAAGAGTATGGTGCCTATGATTTACGTAAAACATACAACGGCCGGCTTACCAAGGCCCTTATTATTACTGGAGTGCTCGCACTTTTAATTTTCTTAGGTTCCGTTTTTGCAAATGTATTTGAAAAGGAAGGAAAGGAAAAATTTACTGTTGCGGAAACCCAGTTGGCGGAGATTAAACAGGATGCGCCACCACCACCACCACCACCACCACCCCCACCGGCACCACCACCACCGCCGGAAATTAAGCAGATACAATTTACTCCTCCTAAAATTGTAAAGGATGATGAGGTAAAACCTGATGAAAAAATTGATAAGATCGAAGACCAGGTTATCAGTAATAAAACCGTGGAAAGTGATAACACCAACCAGATTGTTCAGGCACCAATTGAAGATAAAGGTTCCGGAGTAGTAGAAGCCCCAAAATCGGATGATGAAGATAAGGTTTTTACCAAAGTGGAAAATGAAGCAGAGTTCCCTGGGGGTAATGCAGCATGGACGAGGTATGTTCAAAAAAGCCTTGATGGATTTAACCCGGCTGATGAAGGTGCACCTCCTGCAAAATACCAGGTAATTGTAAGGTTTATCGTAAGCAAGGATGGTAGCATCAGCGATGTACAGGCAGAGTCAAAACACGGCTATGGCATGGAGGAAAGAGCTATTAAGTGTATAAAAGGTGGTCCCCGCTGGAAGCCGGCTCTTCAAAACGGGCGCAATGTTAACGCTTACCGCAGGCAGCCAATCACCTTTGTGGTGGAAGAGCAATAAGTAAATAGACATTTGATACAATGAACCCCCTTCAGTTTTTGGAGGGGGTTTTATTTTAATAACTATATGGAATTTTTACCGCAGACGATCTTAGTGAAAAACTATTATGGCATCAGTAGAAACCCCACAAAAGCACAAAGTCAATTCAAAAAAAAGGTTGGTAAAAAAGAGTACCAGCGTAGACCTTACACCAATGGTTGATCTTGGATTTTTGCTTATTACCTTTTTTGTATTTACAACTACTATTGCATTGCCGACCGCAATGAAGGTGGAAATGCCCTATGATAAATTAGGGCCGGAAGATCCTGTTTGTAACTCCTGCGTATTGACAGCAGTACTGTGTAAAAATGATAAGATCAGGTATTATGAAGGAGCAATAACGAATGCCCGGGTGCAGAGTACAAACTTCGACGGGATAAGGCAAATTATCCAACAGAAAATGAAAATGGTGCAATTGGTAAGGGGTTCGGCAGACCAGTTTGTTTTGATCATAAAACCATCACCGGAAGCTTCATTTAAAAATTTTGTTGACATCACCGATGAAGTAGCCATTAACAATGTCAGGCGTTACTATCTTGATGAACTGTCTGATACTGAGGCAATGCTTATTATTGAATAATTGATTTACCGTATCCGTTAGTTGGTGGGGATGTATATTTGCCCCATGATTACAAAAGGCTACGTTTGGGAAGATACCATTATTGCACTGGCAACACCCCACGGAATTGGTGCCATAGGTGTAATACGGTTGAGCGGCAACAACGCAATTGCTATCGTTAATCACTTGTTTTTATCAAAGGATCTGTCGCTCCAAAAATCACACACCCTGCATGTGGGTATGCTTACTGCAGAAGGAACAGCATTAGATGAGGTGGTGATTTCCTTATTCAAGAATCCCAGTAGTTATACCGGGGAGGATGTAGTGGAGATTGGTTGTCATGGAAGCCAGGTAATACTGCAGCAAATTATAGATGCCTCTATCCGCAAAGGTGCCAGGCTTGCCAGGGCAGGCGAGTTTACACAACGGGCTTTTTTACATGGCAAACTTGACCTTACGCAGGCAGAATCTGTAGCTGACCTGATCGGCAGCAACACTGCAGCCCAGCAACAGGCAGCATTGCACAATTTGAAAGGAGGTTTTAAAAACGATTTGATCAGCATCAGGGAACAGCTTATTGAGTTCAGTGCATTGATGGAATTGGAGCTTGACTTTGCAGAAGAGGATGTGACATTTGCGGACAGGAAAAAATTTAATGAACTCCTGCTCGAAGCCTCCCTTAAAATTAATACATTAATAGATTCTTTTCGCCTGGGGAACGTTGTGGTAAATGGGGTGAAAGTAGCCATAGTGGGTAAACCAAATACAGGCAAAAGCACCTTGCTCAATACGCTGCTCAATGATGAAAGGGCTATCGTAAGTGCTATTGCCGGTACCACAAGGGATACGGTTGAAGAAACCATCAATATTAAAGGAGTGCTTTTTCATTTTATTGATACCGCCGGTATCCGCAGTCATACACAGGACGAGATAGAACAGATCGGCATTGCTAAATCAAAAGAAAAAATTGAACAGGCAGATATCGTGTTATTGCTGATCGACAAGAATGAAACGGTTGATAACAACGAACTGCTGCCATCTGTACTGCACAAAAACCATTTGATCGTAGTGAATAAAATTGATGAGCAGCGCATTACGGATAAAAAGGAGCATTATTTTTATATTTCTGCTAAAAACAAAATCGGCATCGATTTGCTTACCAGTGCTTTGTATGATAAGGTGGTGCAACAGGAGATCAATACAGAAAATACCGTTGTTACCAATAGCCGGCATTTACAGCATTTGCAAAAAATAGCAGTGCATCTTACTGCCATTAAGAGTGGAATGCAACAAAACCTCAGCACTGATCTAATAGCACCCGATATAAAACTTTGCCTCCAGCAAATAGGAGAACTGACGGGTACCATTACAAACGAAGATGTACTTGATTATGTATTCAGTAAATTTTGTATCGGAAAGTAATTACAAACAACTTTTAAAATATAAGCGAAAAAGAAAAAATGCTGCCAGTAACAGCAGTATCATCAGCACATCAAGTGCAAAATCTTTTTTTTTATTTTCTGAAGACAGAACATAGGTATATGTTTCAATTAAAAGTAAAATTACACCGCTTGTTTGTGATGTTGCTTGAAGTTTATAGTACGGTTATTATGACTTATTAAATGGTGCAACTTTGAATTAGCCACAAAATCGACCGGTTTTTATATTTCAATAAACCTTTTATACAGAATTACTACCGGAAAATAAATGGTGTATGCCGTTTGCGAAACTCATACCCTTTAATACACGGAATGATAATATGTTTGCAACAGGTTTTTCATAGGATATTGGATTTAAAGCAGGGCAGGATTTTTACCCTAGCCCCTTTTTTACTTTGCATCAAACATAATTATCATAGTCCTCCTCAATGATGCTTCAGCAACTCCATCACCCCCTCCCTTCTCCTCCTCGATACTGCCAAAGCCTTGCCATCACTCATCCACAGCATTCCCTCCCTATCCAGTTTAGTAATGTATTTTTTATTCACCAAAAAAGATTTATGAATCCGGATGAACCCGTGGTCGCTTAAGATTTCTTCATACTCACCTAGTGTTTTTGAAATCAAGATCGGTTTGTGATTGTGGAAAATAAAACGGGTGTAATTATTTTCTGCTTCGCAATACAATATGCAGGAGGGTTCAAAAAATGATACGCCTTCCATTGTTGATAAAGCCAGTTTAAAATTTTCCGGCGCTTTCTGTTGCAGGTTACTGAGCAGGTTATTCACCAGCAACTGCTGATTGGAGATGGTAGACTGTTGCCTCACAATATGCCGGTTAATGGCACTTTGCAATTCAACATTGTCAATTGGCTTTAATAAATAATCCAGTGCACTAAAGCGGATGGCCTTGATGGCATACTGGTCGAAGGCGGTGGTGAAGATGACGTCAAAATCGCAATCCGTGGCCTGGTTCAAAAAATCAAACCCATTCATGTTGGGCATTTCAATATCCAGCATCACCAATGTTGGCTTAAAAGTTTTGATAAGCACCAGCGCTTTTTCCGGTGCATCGCAGTAGCATATTTCTTTTGCTGTAGGAATAAATTTTTCAATCAAAAGTTTCAAAATATTTCCTGCGGCGGCTTCATCGTCAACAATTAAAATTCGTAGCATAGTTATGGTTGTATAGTTTCAATATTTGATGGAAGCCTGATGACAACAGTTGTTCCTGTTGGCTCATTTGCTTCATTCACTTTGTCTGTAACTTCAAGATGGATGCTGGCTTTATATTGCAATGCCAGTATGTTCAGTCTTTGTGCCGACAAAATAGTTCCTTTAGATTCTGATTTGCCAGCGCCCAATTTTTGTGATTTTATGATGGCAGCTTTCTCTCTTCCGACACCATTGTCATCAATAGTAATAATTAATTCTCCGTCAATTTCTTTACAAGTTACGGTGAGTATTTTATCACCAGCTTTATTACGCAGTCCATGCCAGATGGCGTTCTCCACGTAAGGCTGTATTATCATGGAAGGCAGCATTATTTCATCTACATCCGTATCGGCATCTGTATGTATGGTATAAGTGAACGACTGACTAAAGCGTAATGATTCCAACGAAAGATAGAGTTGCAGCATCTCCAGTTCACTGCCCAGCGTAATAAATTCTTTGGCAGAATTGTTAAGCACCATGCGCTGCAGTTTTGAAAACCTGGAAAGATATTCATACGCCGCATCGACTTTGTTGGTGAGTATACATTCCTGAATGGCATTCAGGCTATTGAAAATAAAATGTGGGTTCATCTGGCTGCGGAGTGCCTCCAGCCGGGCTTCCGACAATCTTTGATTGATGCTGTACATCTCCACACGGGCATCCTGCAATGATTTTTCCACCTCCAGCGATTTTATTTTATTTGCAAGTAAGGTAGCAATGGTGGTAAGCACCTGCATGTGCTGATCAGTAAAAAAATTCTTCTCCGGATGTTCGCTGTCTATCACGCCAAGCAGTTCATCATTGCACATGATGGGCACAGCAATTTCACTCAACCTTCCTATATCGTCTATCCGGTAACGGTCGTCTGCAGATGTATCTGCAATCATTACTGGTTCCTTTGTTTGTATCACATAGCCAACTACGCCCTGACCCGGGCTTACATCAAAATGCTTACCTGCAATTTTTTCAACAGAGTCCTTCGGCCCATAGCATGCACGCTGCTCCATTTTTGTCTTTTCGCTATTCCACAAATACATCATGCAGTCTGTAAAACCAAGCTGGCTGATAAGGTTTTTTGCAGCATCCCACAGTACATCATCCACGGTATGTTTATTAACCAATGAAGAAGAAAAATAATTTACAATCTGCTCCAGTTCCAGTTTGCCTTTTAATTTTTCTGCACTCAACTGCTGCACTTTTAATTTTTCTGTTTCAATTGTTTTAATATTTTTCTCCCTCCATTTTATCAATCGATATACAAGCAGGGTATTTATAAATATTGCTGCCATAATAAACCACCAGGTTTTCCAAAAAGGTGGTTTGATTTTGATTTTTAACTGTGTTATACCTTTAGAATAGATACCATCCCTATTGGCACATTTTATTTCAAAAATATATTCACCATTGGTTAGCTGGTTGTATATGGCTACATTATTTTTATCGGCAGTTATCCAGTCTTTATCAATTCCATTTAATTTGTAAAAATATTTTATGCTGCCGGGGTTCCAGAAATCAAGTGATGCAAATTCTATCCGCAAAGAATTTTCCTGGTAAGAAAGTTGTAGTGGATTGTTACTTTTTATCAAAGAATCAATTGCCATATCTTTTTCAAAAACACTGCATCCGGTAATTAATACATTTGCTGGCGGGGCAGATGCAGCAATACTTTCAGGGTTAAATGAAATAAAACTTTCGGCAGAAGCAATGAGGCCTGTACCATTTTTTAACTGCACAACCCTTCCCCATAAGCCATCGTCAATAATTCCATCATTTACATCGTACTTAGTAATAAAAAGATTGCGCATGTTGATTCTGCAAAAATCTCCACCTGCACTTACTACCCACAGGTTTTTATTTTTATCCAGCATAATACCCTCTACAAGATTTGAGGATAACCCTTCTTTTACGGTTATGGCTGTAAATTTTTTGGTTTTTATATCAAAGATATTAACACCCATAAAAGTGGCTATTAATAAAGTGTCTTTGTTGTAGCGTATTATATCTTTTACAACATTGCTGCTTATTGCATCTTTATTTCTTTCGTCTGTCTCATAAGATTCTGTAAATTTTTCTGAAGTCTTATCAAATACCTGCAACCCGTTTTGTAATGTTCCCACCCATATTTTATTGCTCTCCGGCAAAATGCGGTAGACTCTTTTGTGTGATGCAGTATCTGCCGATTTAAATTGGGTAAAAAATTGTTTTGTATGTGTTACTTCATCAATTTTTACAAGTCCTTTACTCCAATGCCCTGCCCATATAATTCCTTTTTCATCCTGTTTAATTGTATTTATTGGGCCGGATAAAACGGTGTCCGTTTCTTCTCTTAATTCTTCTGTTGCTGTATTAAACTTTACAATTGTTTTTGCCTGTGTGGCTGCCCACACAATGCCTTTTGCATCTTTAAACAGGTTCCATATTTGATTTACAGGATGTATTTCAGTTTCATTTTTCCTGATTAAATAATGCTTTTTTAAATTAAAGGCGCTGTCTGTTCTTACAATCCCGCCATTTAAAGATTCATAACTTATCAAAACATCCCCGTTGGGCATTTCTAAAAAATCTGATGGCGGCATTTTGGGAAATAGTTTATCCTTTTCATTATATACCCCATGAGTAAAAAATTGCTGTTTACCGGGGTTGTAAATATTTATTCCAAATTGATTGCCAATCAAAACATTTTGCTCATTGTCCTGTAAAAAAATTACACCGCTTTCAGTTTTTTTTTCAGTGTGATAAGCGTACATCTTATTGTTATCTGCATTTACAATAGTAAAATTATCCGATTCAGGATGGTAGAATGCAAGCCCCCTTTGAGGCAGTGCAACAACAATCTGTCCGTTTTTTAATTGAAATACAGTACCTGTAAATTCTTTATTAAACAGGGAGACATTCTTTTCGGATGGCAGTTTATCAAATGAAAATGTTTTGATTTTTTTTGTTGAAAAATTATATTGATAAACAACCCTGCTGTACATAACGCTTACCCATATAAAATCCTTACTGATGAGCAAACTGCTAATACCCCCGGATATATTAAACAGTGGATTTTTTCCCGGGTTATTATCATTATTATAAAACCTTTTTTCTTTAGTATTATACAAATTCAAACCATCACCAGATAGCATCCAGAAATTATTGTCCTTATCAATTACCAGCCCACCGGTACGCTCATTTTTTTTTAAGCCTACTGCGGTATTGGCGGCAACAAACTGGTTGGTGGTTTCATCCAGTTTAAAATACCCATCATGTCCGGCAATCCAAATGCCACCCAATTTATCTTCTGCAAAATGCCAGATGTCAATTATTTTAGTTCCGGCTGCTGCATGCAGATTGTAATTATAAAATTTTCCAGTAGCCCGGTTAAGCAGATATGGACCGGCATTGGTTCCTATCCAAAATCTTTTTTTACTGTCTTCAAAAATGGCACTAATCAAATCTGTATGCAGTGCTGCAGTGTCACGTATATCGGGTAAATAATTTTTAAATCTTGTGCCATCATATCGCTGTAGCCCCATCCATGTTCCAATCCACATAAAACCATCACTATCCTGGCAAAGAGCGGTTACACCATTGTGTGCTAAACCATTTTGTTTGGTAATGTGCTTAAAAATAAAATCTGTGTTTTGGGCACAGGAATAATCAAACCCGATATAAAGGCGTAACAATAAAAAGACAATTATTTTTTTACCAGCAATCAAAATGATTTTTTTCAAAAGTAAACTAATATGTTGCCCATCCGGTTTTTTTCCCTCAATAAAATACACCGTTCCCTAATTTTATCCGTTGATTAAACGGCAGGGCAAAACGTTGCATAAACGGTAGAAGCACTTGCCTCATTACAGCTTTCAAATGCTGCAGTATCAGAATAGTTTTACCCCATCAATAAAAGAACATGACAGAAACTGAAAACAATATTGGATCTAAAATAAATGAGCTGGAACTTGAAATGAAGGCCACCGGGCTTTGGCAAAAAGAAGTGCCGGATTGGGTAAATGATTTTGAAGAAAAAGTGCTGTACAATGGAAAGGATTTTGCTCAATGGCTACAGTTTGTTTTTATGCCCAACCATATTAGTAGGGCAACACATTTACCCTTTACTAAAGAAAAGAAAATGATAGTGCCTGCTGCAGTAAAATTTTTTGCAGATGATATGCAAAAAGGAAAGCTGCTGCAAATTTTAATTGAAATAGATTCTTTATTATAAAAAACAAAAACATGATTAAAAAACTAACTGCACTTGTAATTTTTTGTTTGCCGGTGTTACTCTGTGCACAGAATGTTGGCATCGGCACCACCACACCCAATGCCAGTGCAAGGCTTGATATTACTGCAACCAACAAAGGGTTGTTGATACCAAGAGTTGCTCTTACAGGCAATACAGATATTACAACAATTCCGTCTGCAGCAACTTCTTTGTTGGTGTATAATACGGCCTCGGCCGGCGCTGCTGCCACTGCGGTAACACCTGGTTTTTATTATTGGAATGCCAATAGCTGGTTGCGCTTGTCGTCCGGTGGTAGCGGCTCATCAGGTGGTTGGTCATTAAGTGGAAACAGTGGTACCGATGCCACAAATTTTATTGGCACTACGGATATTACACCAGTAAGGTTCAGGATAAATAATTCACCTGCAGGATACATGGATTTAGGCGGCGGTACCTTTTTTGGATTGGCAGCGGGCATGAATAACAGTGGTGCAGCAAATGCAGGCTTCGGCGGCAATGCGTTAGCCACCAATAGCACCGGCAAGGGTAACACAGCGGTTGGTAATACAGCGTTACCAAACAATACAATAGGCAACAACAATACTGCCAATGGTTTCAATGCTTTGTTTTTTAATACTACCGGCTTCAGTAATGTGGCAGTTGGTATGAGTGCTTTGCGGTCAAATATTTTTGGGTCCAATTCAGTTGCCATAGGCGATTCTTCATTATTTAATAATGGTACGGGTGCTGTCGCTTATCCGCAATCTTCTTTCAATACGGCCACTGGTTCAAAAACATTATTTTCTAATACTACCGGAACTTCCAATACAGCCATCGGTTATAAATCCATGTTCCTTAATACCACAGGATTTAATAATGCCGCAGTAGGGTTTAATAGTTTGTACAGCAATAAAACGGGTGCTTTCAATACAGCGGTTGGTGACAGGTCGCTATACAGTAATTCTTCGGGGATAAGTAATACGGCTGTTGGTATGACGGCTCTTTACAGTAATACAACCGGAAGAAACAATACTGCACTGGGTTCTGAGGCACTTTATTCAGATACGAGTGGTAAATTTAATACAGCCACTGGCAGTGAGTCGCTTCGTAATAATACAACCGGGAGTTACAATGCTGCATACGGTGCATCAGCTTTGTTGTCT
>Ga0105048_10004042_pt1 | contig 24050 bp, 17 predicted proteins | sample MAT05_FD_78382 | JGI IMG/M metagenome (GOLD analysis project Ga0105048, IMG submission 78382) | Freshwater microbial communities from Lake Fryxell liftoff mats and glacier meltwater in Antarctica - MAT-05 | ecosystem: Environmental > Aquatic > Freshwater > Ice > Liftoff microbial mat | place... | reverse complement strand
GCACGTGGAGGAGCAGCGGTGCAGGTGGGCTGGAAGGGCCGTGGATCCTGCGTGCCGGCGCGGGCGGAGGAGGGAAGTTGGGTGCGGTTTGGACAGGACCGTTCGCTCACGCGCGCGGATCGGTCCGCTCGCTTGCGCGCGCGGTTCCAGTCCTCTTTGGGGTGCTGTGTTGAATGAAGTCCCGAGGGAGACAGGATCGGACGCCTGATCTTCGGTGACCTTGAACGGGGTGGGCCTGAATGCGCCCGACGCGGAGTGACGCGGCGACGTGGGCATAGGCATACCGGAGGAGGTTGGCGCGGAGATAGCCAAAGGAGCGGTGGGATGTCACCGTCTGGTACTCGGTGGTGACGGTGCGATCTTTGATCGCGTTGAGGGTGAGCGCGCCGAGGCCGGCGAGCATCAGCGCGAGGTCGACGTGGACCTCGTCAACGGCGGTATCGAAGCGCGGGACGCGGCGCTCTTCGAGGAGGATATGGCAGCACTCGTGCGCGAGGATCGCGCCGAGGACGGGGCCGTCGGTGCGGTGCTCGACGGCGATTTCGATGAACCAGTGGCCGCCCTCGCGCTCGAAATGGGCCCGGTGTGTGCCACGGCGGCGCCGTTACACGATGCGACAGGCTTCTTCGAACTCCAGCCGCGGATTGCGGGGGTGCAGCTTCGCCGGATCTCCGTGACCAATGTTCATCAGGAAGTTTGATTTCCACTTCCCGTCGGGGAAGAACTCGGCGTCGACCTTGGCGTTGTCGAACCCGGCCATCGGACCGCAATCCAGCCCGAGGGCGCGCGCCGCGAGCAGGAGATAAGCGCCCTGAAGAGTGCCACTCTGGAAGGCCACCCGCTCGATTTTCTCCTTCGGCGAGCTCACGAACCAGCTCCGCGCGTCGACGTGGGGCATCAGCCTGGGCAGGTTCTCGTAGAACTCCAGATCGTGCGCCACGATCGCCGTGACCGGGGCCGACATCGTCTTGGCAATGTTGGAGGGGGCCATCGCCGGGCGGAGGCGCTCTTTCGCTTCGGGGGTCTTGACGAAGACGACCCGCATCGGCTGGGTGTTGGCCGAGGTCGGCGCCATCTTCGCGAGGTCGTACATCTGGCGGAGCAGCGCGTCTTCCACCGGCTTTTCGAGCCAGGCGCTGTGGGTACGGGCGTCGAGGAAGAGCAGCTTCAGATCGGCTTCGGTGAGTGTGGGCATGGGCGGAGAAGAAGACAGGGCGGCGCGCCCCCGTCAAGGGTGCTTTTCCAGGCGCTGGAGCATTCCGCGCCGCGCCGCGCTCAACGCTTCATTCGAGTCCACGCCTGGCGCGGCGCTGTCGGCCAGAAACAGCGCGAGGGCAGGATCCCCGGGAGGCACCGTGGCCTCGAGCAAGAGGCGGATCCGCAGATCGAGCAGGCCCTCCCGCGCGGCGAGCCAGCGGGGCGTCGGCAGCGCTCCGAGCCGGTCGTGGACCACCCAGGCGGAGGGTGAGCTCTCGCGCCCGTCGAGGTTGTTGAACGCGAACCCCTGGGTGAGGACACCGATCCACGCAAGCCGCCCTTCGGCCCCGGCGCGGAGATCCTGGAAGAGGTGTAGTCCCATGCCCAGGCGGTCAAGCTCGTTGTTGTAGGTCCAGATATGCTGTCCCAGGCCTTCGCGGCGCTTCACCTCGGCGGTATCGTGGGTGTTGATCGCCACGGCGGAGGTCGCGGTGACGAGCTCGTCTTCGGCCGGGCTCTGCGGAGGATCGCCGAGGAAGCCCATCGTCTTCAAGCCAGCCTTCCTGGCCGGCGCGAGGAGGGCCATGGCCTGCTCGAGCTCCACGGCGGTGCCAGGCTCATCGTAGCTCTTGAGGTAGTGGGGCACGTCGAGGGCGGCGGTGAGCTTCGCCATGGTCTCCGGGGAGATCTCTTGAGCTCGTTGCTTGACGAGGGAAGGGAAGAAGCCGCCGTAGGCGACGACGGCCTTCACCGGGCCATGGCGCCTGGCGATCTCCAGGTAACGGGCCGCGGGATCCGGCGCTCCAGGCGCGGCGTCGAGGGGGTGATCGACGCCGGGGCCGCCGGTGGAGCAGTTGAGCCCGGCGCGGGCCTGCTCGCGGATCAGGTCTTCTTGCAGCGCCCACCAGCGGGGCTCGCCGACGGCGTCGGGAGGGAACGGGAGCGCGTTCATGAAGAGTCCGACAGGGATCGGGAGAGGCGGCAGCGCGACGTCGACGGCGCGGATCTTCACGGGGACTGCGATCGGCTCGGGGCCGCCGGTGAGGGTGATCGTCCCGGTGAACGTGCCGCCCAAGGAGGCGGGGAGCTCGTACTCGACGAGCACCGATCGCGCGAGGTCGGGGCCAATGGTGACGTCGGGATCGGGGCGGTAGTGGTCGACCTCGAGCCAGACCGGGCCGGGGAGGGTTTCGCGCATCGGTAGGTAGCGGCCGTGGCTGACGATCGGGGCGGGGAGGGGATCGCCGACGCTGCCGCCCTCGCGCGCGAGGGGCGAGGCGCTGACGTGGATCGTGAGGTCCCGCCGCGCGTAGAGGCCGAGGTGAACGCTGACCTTCTGCCCGCGCACGGCGAGGATCTCTTCGCGCGCGTCGCGCGTTGCGTCGTCGTGCGTCGGGTAGTCGCGCGGGTACATCGTCACGCCCGGCAGGAGCGACGTCGCGACGACGTCCTTGGTCGGCGCCGCGCGCCCTTCGCCGCGGCGGCCGCGATCCTGCGGCGTGTACGATGCGGCGATCGCCTGGGATTCGAGGCGATCCTGCGCGTCGAGGAAGGCGCGCCCCTCCGGCGTGTCGGGGGCGAGGAAGAGGCCGGCGACGCGGAGCGGGAGGCCGTTCGAGGACGTCTCGTCGAGCGTGAAGGTGTTGCCGCCCGCCGCCGCTTCGAAGGCGAAGCGGGCCACCGCGGCGGCCGGGCGCACCAGCTTTGCCTCGATCTGATCGAGGCTCGTGAGCTCGGTGTCTTCGAACAAGAAATGCACGCCGCCGCGGGAAAAGTCGTGCTCGTGGGCGACGGCGCCGTTGACGCGGAGCGCGGCGTGCTCGTAGCCGCTGCCCTCGCCCTCCCAGAAGCCGCCGCGCTCGAAGGCCACCCAGCCGAGGTATTTGCCGCCGGGGAGATCGACGCGAAAGCCCCCGGCGTCGAGGCCGAGGCCGCAGCCGAGGAGGGTGGTCGGGAACGAGGTGCAGCGCCGGAGAAAGGCCTTGGTGATCCCGAGCATCCCGAAGCCGCGCTCGGGCGTGTAGAGCGTGGTCTCGAAGACGCCGGTGCTCTGCGGCATGATCGGGAGGCCCTCCTTGCCGAAGTCGAAGGCGAAGGCGCCAGGCGCGGCGAGCCGGGGGCGCTTCTCGATCGTGATCGCGTCGACGAAGAGATCGCCGGCCCCGCCGTTGTGGAAGGCGAGGCGCGTGATGGTGGCGATGTCGATCGGCGTCTTGACCTTGCCGCGGTAAGGCCGGTTCTCTTCGCCGCGCCAGAGGCCGCCAGTGAGGTCGAGCTCGACGACCTGATCGCCGGGGAGGACGCCGAAGCTTCGCTGGAAGCGGGAGGAGAAATCGGCGTGCGCGTCCTGGATTTCGAGGCCGAGCTCCACGGTGCGGTCCTGCGGGTTGTGGACGTGGAAGCGGAGGACGGAGAACGGGCTCCAGTCGGTGATGCGGAGGTCGGAGAAGCTCGCGTGCATGTCGGGGCCGACCTTGAGCGAGCGCGCTCCGTCGTGGTGCCACGCGGTCGAGATCTCGGCGGCGCCGCGCGCGTCCGTCGGCCACTTCTTGATCGCGGGGGACGCTTCGAAGTCCTGCACTACCGCGGTGACGGCGCTGGGCGGGGCGCGCCTCGAGCCGCAGTCGCTGCAGCCGGAGGCGGCGATGGCGATGAGCACGAGGGCGCTCCTCGCGCGCACGTCAGGCGGCTTTCAGGGCGCGCTTCTCCGCTTCGGTGGCCTTGATCCGCTGCTCGAGCACGTCGGTCCCGAGGTAGCGGAACACGTAGATCCCGCCGACGAACATGCAGAGGAACATGGCGAGGATCCGCCAGAGGATGAGGTAGGCGATCACGAACGGCGGCTGGACCCAGGGGCTCATGATCGCGCTCGATCCGGCCTCGGCGACGCCGCTCGCCCCGGGGGTCGGGCTCAGGTAGAGCGCGAAGTTGAGCAGCACCTGGACGAGGATGACCTGCACGAGCGGCGGGCCGATGGTCACGAACGCCTTCGGCGTCACCGGGAGGCCGAGGCCGAGGAGGATGAAGTACGCGACCGCGAAGCGGGAGCAGAAGAAGGCGACCGTGAGGAGCTGCGCCGTCAGGTACGCGATCTTGCCGCGCCACAGGTAGATGTGAAAGCCGCGGTTGAACTCGTCGACGCTCAGGAGGAGGCGATCGCGCACGGCGCCCCGCTTTTCGAGGCTGGCGAGGGCCCAGGTGCGCATGCGCCTGGAGACGGTGAGCGCGCGGAGGAGGGCGCGGTAGATCACGCCGAACGGCACCGCGAGGACGCGGATGATGGCCTTGAGCAGCGGCGGGTACGCGGCGCAGAGGATCAGCGCGAGGAACGAGCTGCCGACGATGGTGACGCTGAGGCCGAGGAGCCAGTCGAGCTGCGGCCCGTCGCTGACGACGAAGAGCCCCTTGGCGCGGAGGACGAAGATCGCCACCGCGGAGGCGAGGAAGAACGTCGCGGTGCAGAGCGCCGTGAGGAGCGAGGCGGTGGCGACGTCGACGAGGCGCATGCCGCCGTTGGCGAGGACGGCGACCTGCGAGGGCGCGGCGCCGGCCTGGAGCGGCGTCACGCCGGCGCAGAACATCAGGACGAACTCGGAGATGATCGCCGTGCGCACCTTGAGCTCGCTCGAGAGGACGCGGCCGAGGACGAAGACGCGGAGCCCGCCGAAGACGCCCTCTTGCAGCGCGAGCACGGCGGCGAAGACGAGCCAGGCGGGCTGGATGTGGGCGAAGCCCGCGGCGAAATCCGCTGGGTGGCCGTGGGCCGAGTCTTCGCGGATCGAGCGGTAGAGGAGCCAGGTGAACGTCGCCAGCGTGATCCCGACGATCAGCTGGATCCCACGAACAAGTGTCCTCCGGTTCATGGTCTTCGCGGCTTGCGCCGCTTCAGCGGGCGATCTGCTGGAGGCTGGCGCGGGTGTTCTGGATCGCCTGGGCGCCGAAGACGATGCACGCCGCGGTGGCCAGGAGCGGCCCGCCCGCGGGGTTCATCGCGAAGCCGGCGACCTTCCAGAGGATGAAGGCGCAGAGCAGCGCGGTGAAGGCGAGGAGCGCCGGCTCGACCTTCGGCTGCCGGTGGTGGAGGCGCAAGGTGAGCATCCGCGTGCCGTAGTGGACGTTGGCGCAGGTCGCCAGGGTGACGGCGGCGATCGTCGAGATCGCCCCGGAGGCGGCGGCGCCGGCGATCGCGGCGCCGAAGGCGATGAACGCGAGGACAGGGAGCACGGCGCCGAAGCCGTCACGCGCCGCGACCCGCTGCATGCCCCGCACCATGCCGAAGAGGATCGTCGCCACGCACCAGAGGAAGAAGCCGCGCTGCGCCGAGACGCCGAAGAGGCTGACCCGCTCGAAGACGTCGCTGCCAAAGATCGCGCTCATGGTGAGCGCGAACGAGAGCACGGTGACGGACTCGACCTGGTTCAAGAGCCCGAGGCGGAAGACGCCGGTCTGCGTCTGCTCCCAGTACGTGACCGCGCCGGCGCCGGGGATGACAAGGGCGATCGTCACCCAGCCCATCGGCGGGAGGCCGAGCGCCATCGCGGTGAGGTAGGCGATGTAGACCGTGTTGAGCGCGTCGAGGCCGTGGTCGAGGAACTCGCCGAGCGCCGAGCACTGGTTGGTGCGCCGGGCGTGCGCGCCGTCGGCGTTGTCGCACCACATGTAGATCTGGAGCAGCAGCATCGCCGTGATGAACGGCCACCCGCGCTTCGGCCACAGCGCCAGCAGGAGCATCGTGCCGCCGAAATTGATCAGGTGCCCCACGTGGGTGATCGTGTTCGGGTTGAGCCGCGCCGGGAGGAGCGGCAGCACCGGATCGACGAGGAACCTACGGTAGAACGGGAGGAGGATCGATCGGTCGACGACCTTGTACTCGGGCGAGCCGGCTGCCATCGCCGCGAGGATACAGCGGGATCGGCGCTCTTACCCAGCTCACGGACCATAAAATCGGCTGCGAAACGGCCTTCGCGGGCTGAACGGCGCGGGGTGGGTTCGGCGATTTCTCGGGCAGCGCGGGCGCGATCGTGGGGACCCTGGAGACGATCCCTGTGCAACGGCGGAGAAATCCCCCATCCTGGGCCGCCATGCGTCTTCGGGCCTTCCATTCTTTCGGCCGCATTCCTGTGCTCGCGGCCCTCGCGGGGGCGCTCGTCCTGGCCCCGACATCCGCGCGCGCCGAGGCGAGCTCCTCCGAGAAGAAGCTCGCCAAGGAGATGATGGCCGAGGCGATCGCCGACGAGAAGGCCGGCAAATGCGCCGACGCGCTCGAGGTGCTCCGTCAGGTCATCCAGATCCAGGAGACCGGCGACGCGCTGCTCCACCTCGGCGAGTGCTTGTCGAAGACCGGCAAGCTCGCCGAGGCGCTGAAGACGTGGGAGCACGCGGAGGACGTGGCCCGCGGCGACAAGGACAAGGCGACGCAGCAGGCCGTCTTGCCGAAGCTCGCGGCCGTGCGCGCGCGCATCCCCGCGGTGGCGCTGCAGATCCCGCCCGACGTGAAGGCGGCGACGATCAAGATCGACGGCCAGGCGGTGGAGCTCGCGCGCACCAACGTGCCGATCCCGCTCAACCCGGGCGAGCACACGATCGAAGCGACGGCGGACGACCGCGTCGCGTTCTCGACCAAGGTCACGCTCGCTGAAAAAGAGAGCAAGGTCGTCGTCGTGGCGCTGCCTTCGCTCTCGGCGCCGCCGGTCGACGCTCCGGCCAAGGGCGGGGGCGTGCCGCTCGGCACCTGGATCGCGGGCGGCGTCGGCGTGGCGTTCGCGGTCGGCGGGGTGGTGGCGTTCGCCTCGGCGGGATCGGCGGCCTCGGACGGCGCCGCCCAGTGCGCGAAGAAGGCGAGCTGCGATCCGGCCGCCGCGAAGACGGTGCAGCAGCTCGACGCGACCGCCCTCGGCCTCTGGATCGGCGCGGGCGTCAGCGTTGGCCTCGGCATCACGCTGCTGGTGCTCGATCGTGGCCCCGCGCCCGCGCCCAAGGCTGCCGCTGCGGCCGCTCGCTTCCGCCCGGCGCCTCGCGCGACGGCGCGCCTCGTCGTCGCCCCGACGTCAATCGGACTCGAAGGTACCTTCTGACCGGACGCCGGGGCCGCAGATGGCCTGAAATGCCCGATCGTCGGGGCCGAGTTCTCCGAGGTTTTGGCCCGACCGAGGGTGTCCTGGGTACGATGTGAAGCGCGGGTGCCGTGATCGGCCTCCTCGTGTTTGACACTGCTTTGACCGGGCCGATATCGTGGTCGGCCTCCCCCTCCAAAGCGTCCGGGCCCTCTTCGCCAACATGACAAAAGTCCTGGTTTTTGAAAGCGATTCGTCGTTCGCCGGGGAGCTCCGCACCGAGCTCGGGCTCCTGGGCTGCACCGTCCAGGTCGTCGACGACGGAAACGTTGGACTGCAGGCAGCCACGGCCGATCGCCCTGACCTGATCTTGCTGTCGATCGAGCTGCCGCGGATGAACGGCTTCTCGGTCTGCAACAAGCTGAAGAAGGACCCTCAGCTCAAGGACGTGCCGCTCGTGATCATGTCGAGCGAGTCGAGCGAGGAGACGTTCGAGCAGCACCGCAAGCTGCGCACGCGGGCCGAGGACTACCTGCACAAGCCCATCGCCTTTGGCGAGCTGCTCCAGCACATCCGCGTCTTCGTCCCGCTCGCGTCGTCGCGGCCGGACGCGGGCGCGATCGTGGTCGACGATCTCGACGTGGAGATGCTCGACGAGGCCGCTTTGGCGCCCGCGCCCGCGCCGGCCATAGCGTTCGAGGCCACGCCGGTAGCGCCGCCGCCCCCGGCGCCGCCGGCTTCGATCCCGGCCGCGGCGCCGGCCCCGGTCGCGGCCCCGGCCGCGGCGTCGTCTGTCGACTCGGACATCGATGACTTCGTGGGCGGCGCCTTCGACAACATGATGATGGAGGACGACGTCGAGGAGCGCACCGTCGTGAAGCCCCTCTCGGCGATGGGAGGCTTCCACTCCTCGCCGCCGCAGAAGCGGAGCGTGCCCCCGGCGTCGCCGGCCGTGCCGCCTCCGCCGGCGGGCGCCGGCAAGGCCGCCACGCCCACGCGCCCCGCGGCCGATCCCGCCGACATGGATCGCCTCCGCGCCGAGCTCTCGCGGATGAAGGACGAGGTCGTCAAGGTCTCGAAAGAGTCGGCCTCGGCGCAGGCCAGCGAAGCGAGGCTCGAGGGCGAGCTCGCCGCGTCGCGCGAGGCCACGGCCGAGGTCGCGCGCCTGCGCCGCGAGATCGAAGAGCTGCGCCGCGCGCCCCCCGCGCCCGCGGCCGCAGCAGCCAAGCCCGGCGCCGTCTCCAGCCGCGAGTTCCTCGATCTGCGCGAGGGCCTCAACAAGAAGGACAAGGAGATCCTCGCGCTGCGCGATCAGCTCTCGCGCAAGGACAAGGACCTGCTCGAGCACGCCGACAAGGAGCTCGCGCTGGAGCGCGAGAAGGCCGACCAGGCCGACAAGCTCCTCGAGATCGAGCGCGCCAAGGACGACCTCGAGGTGCAGATCGGATCGCTCCGCGCCGACAAGGAGCTGGCAGCGAAGCGCGCCGACGACTTCAAGTCGCGGGTCGAGAAGGTGCAAGCGCAGCTCGCCGCGCGCGAGGGCGAGGCCACGACGTCGCGGCAGGCCCTCGCGGCGGCCGAGTCGGCGCACACCCAGGCGCTGCGCGACTCCGCGGAGGAGCGCGGGCAGGCCGTCGCGGCGGCCGAGTCCGAGGGGCGGAGAGAGCTCGAGGCCGCCGTCGAGAGCGAGCACGAGCTCGCGGCGAAGGCGCTGGCCGACGCGCTCGCCGCGGCGAAGGCGACGCTCGCCACCTCGTTGGCCGAGGCCGCGACGCAGAGGGCGCGCGCCCTCTCGGACGCCGAGGCCGCTCACGCGAAGGCGACGGAAGCCGCGGCGACGGAGGCCGCGGCGCGGCTCCTCGGCCGCGAGACGGCGCTGGCCGCCGAGCACGCCGCGACGCAGGCGGCGCTGGAAAAGAAGCACGAAGAGTCGCTCGCGTCCGCGCTGGCGGCCCTCGACACCAAGCACCGGGGCGTGATCGCCGAGAAAGACGCGGCGTCGCTCGCGACCAAGACCGCGCTGGAGGGCGAGCTCGCGACGCGCACCAAGGAGCGCGATGCGGTGCGCTGGAACCTCGGTCGCAGCGCGGTGCAAGCGGCGGCGCTCGACACCGAGCTGACCCAGGTCCGCGAAGAGCTCGACGCCACCAAGGCCACGCTGGCCACGACGGCGGCGGAGCTCGAGGCGCGCACCGGCGCGCGCGACGCGCTGGAGAAGCAGCTCGCGACCCGCACCACCGAGCGCGACGATCTGCAGAAGCAGCTCGCCACGCGCACCCAGGAGCGCGACGGCTTCACGACCGATCTCGCCGCCGTCACCCAGGAGCGCGACACGCTGCGCGGCGATCTCGCCACGCGCACTACGGAGCGCGACGGCCTCGCGTCGGCTCTCTCGGAGCGCACCGCGGAGCGCGACGGCTTCCACGCCGAGCTGGTGAGGCGCACCGGCGAGCGCGACGATCTGCAGGAGCAGCTCGAGGCGCGCACCGGCGAGCGCGACGCGCTGCAGAAGCAGCTCGACACGACGCGCGGCGAGCTCGAGACCACCGAGCAGCAGCGCGTGGTCCTCGGGGCCGAGCTCGCCGAGCGGACCGCGGAGCGCGATCAGCACGGGCGCGATCTCGCCCGCACGACCACGCAGCTCCAGGAGACGAGCGACAAGCTCGCCGAGACCGAGGCGCGCGTCGGCGTCCTCGACGGCGAGCTCGCGACGCGGACCGACGAGCGCGACGCCGAGCGCTTCGAGGTCACCCGCCTCACGACCGATCTCGCCAACGAAGCGCGGCGCCTCGAGAAGATTCGCGCGCGCTGGGGCGAGGACCGCGCCTCGCTCGATCGCGCGCGGCAGGCGCTGTCGGCCACCGTCGATCAGATCCGCGAGGCCGCCGAGCGCCCGATCGAGTAGCCGCGGCGAGGCGCCCGTTCTGGTCCGGGGCGCGCTCGCGTGGTGTAATGCGCGCATGCGGTTTCTCTCGCTCTCTTCTGCGGTGATGGCCGGCGCGGTGGTCCTCTTCGCCGCCGCCGCGTCCCGCGCCGAGGATCCTCCGGCGGTGCTCGTCGCGGCGACGGGCAAGATCCCCACGGCGTCTCCGGCCACCCGGCCCGCTGCGGCGAAGCCTGCGCCCCGTCGGCGAGCTCGATCGAAGTCGTCCGCGAAGGCCCTCGCGCCGAACACGCCGGTCGCCTCGTACCCCGCGTTTCGCCTGCTCGACGACGGCCAGAGCCGCGTCGCCGTCGAGGTCAGCCGCAAGGTCACGATCACCGAGCACAAAGCGCAGGGGCGCGTCGTTTACAGCCTCGCCGACGCCGCGCTCCCCGGGCACAACGCGCACCTCCCGCTGCCCACGGGCTTCTTTCGCACCCCCGTCGATCGCGTCGCGATGGTGGACCAGGGCAACGGGGTCGACCTGGTGATCGAGCTGCGCGAAGCCGTGCAGCCCACCTACCGCGTCCTCGACACGCCCCGCGGCATCGTGATCCAGGTGGATTTCCCGCGCCCCGCGGGGGTCGAGGCGCCGGCCGCGCCGCCGGCCGTCAAGCGCACCGGCGAGACCAAGCGCCTCGAACAGAAGGCCGCGACCGAAGACGATTGAGTGACGACGCGACGGATCGGGCTCGTGGTGATCGTGGCGATCACGACGATCGCCTCCACCGCGCGCGCCGATGACGCGACCGAGGCCGCCGCGATCGCCGCGACCTTGCCGGCCTTCGGAGGCGCCCCGCTCACCTTCCACGCCGGCTCGCTCGAGGCCGATCCCTCGTCGCGGAAGCTCGAGCTCCGCGACGACGTCGAGGTCCGCTTCGATCGCTACCGCCTCACCAGCGATCACCTCCGCCTCGCGATCGCGCCCGGGGCCGTCGCGTTCGAGGGAGACGGGCGCGTCGCCTTCTGCCCCTGCCCGGATCCCCCGGTCACGCTCGGCTTCAGCGGCGGGCGGATCACCACCACCGGCGATCTGATCGTCCGCTTCCCGCGCCTCTTCCTCTTCGACGTCCCGGTCTTCGCGCTGCCGTATTTCTGGCTGCGCGCGCCTTCGCAGCCCGGGCTTCTTTTCCCTTCGATCTCTCTCCGCGGCGCCGACGGTCTCCTCCTGGGATCGGGCGTGCATCTCCCCTTTCGCGAGGCGGACGACGCCGATCGCGCCTTCGATTTCACCGCGGCGGGGTACGTGAAAGGAGGCGTCGAGATCGGCGCGCGCCTGACCACGCCCGCGACCTCGGCGAGCCTCATCGTCGATCACTTGCGCCGTGATCGCCTGGTGATCGCCGCCCGCGGCGCCCTCGCGTCGGGCGGCGCTTCGCTCGCGTGGGAGGCCGACGCGATCCGCGGCGAGCGCGGCCTCGCCGCGACGATCGATCTCGACGCGGCGGCGCGCCCCTTCGATCACGCGGGCCTCGAAGGATCGATCCGCGCCGCGAGCGGACCGGTGACTGCCGGCTTCACGGCCGGCGCGATCGCGCGCGGTGCCCGCTCAGCGGGTCCCTTCGTCGCCGGCCCCACCGCGCGCTTTGCCGCGAGCGGATCGATCGGATCGATCGGCGCGTGGAGCGCGAGCGCGGGCGGCCTCCTGCTCGGCAACGCCCTCCCCGACGCCGCGCTGCCGCTCGGACGCGCAGCGATCACCGCGGTGATCGACGCCCGCCCCGGACCGTTCGCGCTCCGGCTCGCGGCGGCGGGGAGGGCTGAGATCGCTGGAGATGCGCCCTCCGCGCCCTCGCGCGACGCGGCGGCGAGCGCGCGGATCGAGCTTGATTTGCCGCTCCAGCGCGCCTTCTCGCGCGGCGACGGCGAGGCCCCGTGGCAGCACCGGGTCGCGCCGTCGATCGCCGTCGCCGCCGCGGCCTCCGCGCAGCGCGGCGCCTTCTTCGCCCCGCTCTCGCTCGCCGCGCCGCCGGGCCTCGGCCTCGCTGCCGGCGGGATCACCACCTCGTTCGGTCGCGTCGCCGGGCCCGCCTTGCGCCTCGAAGCTCGCGGCGGCGCCGCGCTCGGCTCGGCCGGCGTGGCGCCGCTCGTCAGCGGGAGGCTCACCGCGTCGGCGCCGCTCGTCGCGGGCTCGCTCGAGGTCGCCGCCGTGCCTGCCTCGCGCGACCCGGGCTCGGCGTTGATCGGCCGCGCCCGCCTCGGCGCCTCGAACGGCCTCCACCTCGCGCTTGGCCTCGCCGGGCAGACCGGCCGAGGCGCCCGGGAGGCGCGGGCCATCGCTGATCTCCGCTCGGATGCGCCGGGAGGCGAGCTTTCGTACCTCGCCTCGGCGGGCTGGACCGGCAGCGCGGAGGCCCTGATCCCCTGGCTCGGCGTGATGGAAAGCGGTGCGCGCGCCGACATCGATCTCGGCGCGGGCCAGCTCCTCGCCTGGCGCGGTGTCACCGAATACCGCAACCCTTGCGGCTGCCTCGCCCTCGGCGCATCGGCGGCGCACCGTGCAGGCCGCGGCGGCGTCGATGTCATCTTCACCGTCGACCTGACTCCGGTGCGATAACTCGTTGCACTTCTGCGCGCCCGAAGAGAGGATCTCCACGTGTCTACGAGCGACAGCCCGCGAACCAGGCCTTCCGACAGCACCGAGCTTCGCCCGGCGCTGGACGCTGGGTCTTCGCAGCTGCTCAGCAACCCGCCCCTCGCGCCCGCGCGCATCGTCATCGCCGACGATGATCGCCTCGCGCGCGAGCTCCTCGCCAGCATCCTCCGTGGCGCGGGCTACGTCGTCGAGACGGTGGCCGACGGGCAAGAGGCGCTCGATCGCGTCGCGCACGGCGGGGTCGAGCTGGTCCTCCTCGACATCGTCATGCCGCGCCTCTCCGGCATCGAAGCGTGCCGCTTGCTCAAGGGGATGACGCTCGACGGCTTCCTCCCTATCGTCCTCGTCACGGTGCGGACCGACACCGCGAGCCGGGTCGAGGGCCTGCGCATCGGCGCCGACGACTACGTCTCCAAGCCGTACGAAGAGGCCGAGCTGCTCGCCCGCGTCGCCAGCATGCTGCGGATCAAGCGGCTGCACGATCAAGTGGCGGCGCAGAAGGCGCGCTTCGAGCGCCTCGCCGTCCACGACGAGCTCACGGGCCTCTACAATTTTCGCTACCTCAACAGCCGGCTGACCGAGGAGTTCAAGCGGGCCGAGCGCTACCACGAGCCCTTCGCCTGCTTGCTCATCGACATCGATCAGCTCCGCGCCGTCAACGACGTGAACGGCCGCCTGGCCGGGGACGCCGCGATCCAGCGCGTCGCCGAGGGGATCCGTCGCTGCGTGCGCGAGGTCGACGTGGTCGCGCGCTACGGCGGCGACGAGTTCCTGGTCGTGCTCCCGAGCACGCACTTCGCCGGCTCCGTCGTCGTGGCCGAGCGGATCTGGCGCGAGTGCAGCGGCCGATCGAGCGGCCGTGACGCCGACGCGAGCCGCGCCGACGCGCCCCCCACGCCCGAGGGAGAGCCCCTCTGGTCCGACGGCCCGCGCGACATCCACGTCTCCCTCGGCGTCGCGCTCTACCCCTCACGCGACGTGCGGAGCAAAGACACGCTCCTCCGCGCCGCGGACTCCGCGCTCGCCCAGGCCAAGCGCGAAGGCGGCCACCGCATCTGCGTCTTCCAGCAACAGGGTTACATCTACACGCCGCCGCTCGGATCGCTCGGAGCGGCGGCCAACCAGCTCCGCGCCGCTGCGGAGGCGCTGGGCGCCTCCACCGTTCGGACCGGCTCGACGCTGCGCCCGGCGAGCTCGAGCCGTGATGGCAGCTCCAGCGGATCGAGCGACGGTCACGATTCGGGGCGCAAGGGTCCATGAGCGGAGCGAGCGAGCCGCCTCGTCCCGGCGGCGCGATCTCGAAGGCTTCGCAGGTGCGTGTTCTCCTCGTCGACGACGAGGCCTCGATCCGGCGGAGCGCGCCGCGCCTCCTCGTCGCCAAGGGCTTCGCCGTCGACACCGCGGAGGACGGCGAGGCCGCCCTCGCCCTGCTCGAAACGCGCAGCGTCGACGTGCTCCTGCTCGACCTGCGGATGCCGACGCTGAGCGGCGTCGAGGTCCTCGCCCGGGTCAAGGCGCGCCACCCCGAGATCGAGGTCGTGATGATGACCGAGGCCGAGGACGCGGCGGGCGCCCTCGAAGCCATCCACGCCGGCGCCTACGACGTTGTCCCCAAGCCCTTCCTCGATCCCGACGCCCTCGCGCTCGCGCTCGGGCGGGCCGCCGATCGCCGCCGCCTCGTCGGCCGCGTCCGCGCCCTCGAGCGCCGCGTCGAGCGCCACGAGCGCTTCGGCGAGCTGATCGGCACTTCGAAGCGAATGCAGGAGGTCTATCGCCGCGCCCGCGGCGTCGCCCCCACGTCCTCTCCGGTGCTGATCCTCGGCGAGAGCGGCACCGGAAAAGAGCACCTCGCCCGCACCCTCCACGAGAGCTCGACGCGCGCGGGCCGCCCCTTTCGCACCATCGATTGCGGCGCTGTCCCCGAAGCCCTCCTGTCGATGGAGCTCTTCGGCAGCGTCCCCGGCGCCTTCCCGGGCGCTCGCGACAAGCCGGGGATCTTCGAGCTCGCCGATCGAGGCACTGTGCTCCTCGACGATCTCGGCGCCCTCCCGCCCTCGGGGCAGATTGGCCTCCTGCGGATCCTCAACGATCACGTGGTGGAGCGCGCGGGCGACAGCGAGTCACGCCCGGTCGACGTCCGCGTCCTCGCCGCCGCGAACATCGATCTGCGCGAGCGCGTCAAGGCCGGCCTCTTCCGCGAGGACCTCTATTACCGACTCAATGTCTTCGCCATCTACCTCCCTCCGCTCCGACGAAGGAAAGAGGACATCCCCCTCCTCGCCTATCATTTTCTTCAGAAATACGGCCCTCACGCGGGGCGCGACATCAAGCGGATCAGCGTCGAGGCCCTGCGCCTGCTCCGGGAGAACCCCTGGCCCGGCAACGTGCGCGAGCTCTCCGCCGCCATCGAGCACGCGGTGGTGATGGCGCGAGGCGAGGCGATCGTCCCCGCGAATCTCCCGATGGTGAACGAGGAGCGCGGGATCGAGGACGACGAGGACATGGCTCCGGCCCCGGGCGTCAACGACCTCACCGAGGAGGCCTATGCCGAGGCCAAGGACCGCGTGGTGAGCGCCTTTGATCAGGCCTATGTCGAGCAGCTCTTGAAGCGCGTCGGGGGCAACGTCAGCGAGGCCGCGCGCCTCTCGGGGATGGATCGCTCCAATTTTCGACGGCTGATGAAGAAGGCGCGGGCCCCGCGGTGACACGGAGGCGCCGGGTTTCTGCCGGTCGGCCACTTCTGGCGATGCCGAAGTCGTTGTTCGAATCGTTTTACATCAACTTCTGCTGAGCGCGATCCGAGAGGACATCAGGCTTCCACCTCCGCGGCCCTGGATCACCGCGCGGCGCTCGAGGAAGCCTTTCGATGCGGGGCGGCGGAATCGACCTTCAGCTCGGCCGATTGAACCCCGACTGCCGGTGAGCAGGCCTGTTGGGACCGTTGACCGGCTGGCCATCTTTCTCGAGATCCATGGCAGAGGCTACCGTCGCCTTGGCATCCTGAAAGGTGTCCTTGACCGCGCTCGTCGCGGCGACCGCGGTGGCCTCGACCTTCGCGGCCGCGCCGCTCGCCTTGTCCGCGAGGTCCTCGACCTTGTCCTTGGCCTTGCCGGCGAGCTTCTCGGCCTTGTCTTCGATCTTCTCGACCTTGGCCTCCGCGCTCTCGGCAACGTCCTTGGCGTCGCCCAGCAGGCCCTTCAAGGCCTTGAAGAGATTGCCGCGCAGCTTCGCGCCCGAGGTCGGCGCGAGGAGCAAACCCGCGCCGACGCCGACGGCAAGGCCCGCGCTGAAGACAACGAAGGAGAGGAAGGGGCTACGGCGGCGCGCCAGGCCGACCCAGCCGAGCGCGTCGTCCGGCGTGAGGCTGCGCAGCATCGCCGCGACGCCGGTGACCACGTGGGCCCCGTCCAGCAGCGAAGAATGAGCGCTGGAGACCGCGTGCTCCGTGCCCTCCCTGGCAGTCTCCGCTGCGCTCTTCGCGGCGTCGACAGCGCTGGCCGACGTCTCGCGCGCCGAGCCCCAGATGTTCCGCGCGGCCGCCATCGTGTCGTTCATCATCGTTGCCATGACCAGGTCTCCTTGCGTGGACGAGGTGTCCGTTGTGGTGTGTTCGGGGCGTTTGCACGGTCAGTGCCAGCCCTGTTTCTTCACGCGACACCGTGTCTCGATGCCCTGGAGCCACCGCGGGCGAGGCAATTTGTCTCAGCGACCGCGTGCGACGCCCAAGATCACCCCACCCCGAGCCGAGAGCGAGGAACGCGTTCCCCCTCTGCTTCGAGACCCCGGCGCGGGCGAGGCGCTGGTCGTGAGATCAGGACGGAGTGGGCTGGAGCGCCTGGAGGCGCTCGAGCTCTTCAAGCGCAGCGTCCAGAAGCGGGTTTAGCTCGGCAGCACGCTTGAAGGAGGCGATTGGACCCAGCCGTCCGACCCGCCGCGCCAGGCACCGAGCTGCGCTTCGATCTGCGCTCGAGAGAGCGGGGAGACTGCTCCAAGTGCTGCCGAAAAGCTCAATGTGGCGGCATCCTAGGCCGCAGACTTGGGCTTCGCAAGATGCGGGGGCAGACCTGGGCTCATCGCGCGCTCCATCGGCCAATCCCGTCGAGTAGGTCGTCGACCCAGTCGAGTGCCTCGCCGAGCCAGTCGAGTGCATCCCCCAACGTCGTCGAGTGGGTCGACGACCCACTCGAGTGTATCCCCCGACCCAGTCGAGGGTCTCGCCCCCGTCGGCGCCTTTTCGCGCCTTTTCGCGCCACGGACGCCCGAGCCACCCGGATCGGCCGCTTCTCTCGCGCACGACGAGAGGCCTCGGGTGCCGCAATGCAAAGCGGGAAATGGCCCCTGGGAAGGGGCGCGCGGGCGCCCGGGGGCGTGGTAGCCTCCCGGCCATGTCCAGCGCGGCTCCGAAGCTCGTGCCGATCGGGTGAAATCAAAGGTACTTGGCTGCCACCTGCGCGCCGTTGGTGCCGGCGATGATCTCCGGGTGCGGCTCGGGACGGGGTTCAAAGGCGAGGCGCTGTTCCCGACCGACGTGGAGGCGAGGTCACAGGCCGAAGCCGTCGCACAGGAGGAGCGGATCGGGCGCGAGCTGGCCGAAGCCGCCGTGCAGCAGGCCGAAGCCGGGCAGCACCACGCGGAGGCTACCTCGCGGGATCTTGCGGCGCAGCTCAAGCAGTTGAAGGCGGAGCTCGCTCTCCTTCGCGGCGCGCCGAAGCCCTCCGGCCCGAAGAGCCGGACGAGCCGGCGGAAGTAGTCCGCTCAGCTCCAGCGCATCAATCGACCTGCGTGGGCGTTGGCCCATAGTCGATGTCAGCGCCCGCGTAATTTTGAAGCTTGCCCCAGCACCAGATCGAGCCGTCCTGGCGTGAGCCGCAGCCAAAGGCCGCGCCGACACCGACGGTCGCCCAGTCGGTGTAGCCGTCACCGAGGGGAGCGAACGGCTTCTGATCGCTCGAGTAGTCGTCGCCGCAGTACATGCGGTGATCGGCGCTGATGGCACAGTGGGCATAGGCGCTCGCCAGCGCGCCTGCAAAGACGACACCGGGGGCCACGGGCGTCTGAGTCACTTGCTGGTCGACGGTGCTGTTCAAGCGAAACAGGGCGCCGTTCGTGTCGACGACCAGCGCATAGATAGGGCCGACCGAGACGCTCTTTGCGTGGCCATTGAAGGTTTCGACGGGGAGGAATACGCCGTTGTTCGCGGTGAACCACAGGCTCCCGTCGTCGCGGACGGCCAGCGTCTCGTAGAAATGTGACCCGAGCGCGGTCCAGGTCCCCTCGATGAGCGTGGGCTCCTTCAAGACCTCGGGCCCGAGGGGTTCGTTGCTGGTGGCGCCGTAGTCGGGGCTGCCCCAGCAATAGAGTTGGCCGCCGGCGCGGAGGCCGCAGGCCATGCCGGAGCCGATGGTCACGTCCTCCCAGTCGTGCTCGGCGCCGATCGCGACGGGCGTCGGGCTGGGCGTGCGATCGCCGGTGGCGAGCGGGCCACCTTGATTGTGGCCCCAGCACCAGAGGGTCCCGTCAGTGCGAATCGCGCACGTCGTCCCGACGCCGGCGGAGACCTTGCGATAGGTGTGCATGGGGTCGACGGGCAGCGGCGCTTTCGCGAATGAGACGGTTTCGTCGATGCCGACAGCTCCGCTGATGTAGTTGCCCCAGCAGCTCAGATGTCCCGTCGCGTTGATGGCGCAAACATGGCCCCATTTGGCAGATACCTGGGCGATCGAGGCCATCGCGGAGCCGCCGCTACCGCCCGCGCCGCTGCCACCACCGCCGCTGCCCGGGCCACCACCACCGCTGCTGCTCGCGCCGGATACGTTGTCAGCGGGGGTGAGGTTCGATCGTCCACCGCAGCCGATCGACGCGAGCGCCAGGCAGAGCACCAGCTTCGATCGGGAGGAGGCGACGAGAGACAAGTGCCTGGGTTCGAGCTTCATGACGAGCACCTTGCCTCGGGGGCCGGCGCTCGCGACTTATTTCGAGCTTACAGCTTGTCGGCCCGGCGGTTACCCTGTTGGCAGCTCGGTCCGGATCCGATCCCGCGCTCGATCGAGCTGCTCTCCGGTCGCCCCGAGCTGGCCGAGCAGCCGCTCGGCCATGGCAAAGGCCACCTCGCCCTCCGCGCACACCACCAGATCGGCGCCGGCCGCCTTCAGCGCAGTGATTTCTCGGACGTAGGTGGTGCGCGTGAGGAGCAGGAGCTTGGGATTGAGCTCCTTTGCGGCCCGGATCACCGCGTCGGGGGAGCCGGAGGCGGCGAAGACGAGGGCAAAGGCCTCTCGGGCTCCGGCGCTCTCGAGGATCTCTGGCTGCGAGGCGTCTCCATAGATGGCGTGGGTGCCTGAGCCGGTGAGATCAGCGACGGTCTCGTGGTTGAGCTCGATGATGGTGGGGGCCAGTCCTTGCTCGCGCAGGAGCTTCGCGAGCGTGCGCCCAACCGGGCCATAGCCGACGACGATCGCCCGTGGGCCGTGGAGGTGCGGCGGCGGCGCGCCCGCAGGCTCGTTGCGAGAGAGCCACTTCGAGAGGCGTTGCGACAGGGGATCGACGAGGCGGAACAGGAGCGGGTTGAGGGTGATCGAGATGATCGCGGCGGCGACGAGGGCCTGCGTCGCTCGCTCGGGGAGCAGGTCGAGGCGGCGGGCGAGGGCCACGAGGATGAACGAGAGCTCGCCGATCTGCGCCAGGGCGAGGGCGACCGAGACGGCCGTTTTCACCGGGTATTGCAGGACGAGGACCACGAGGAACGCCGCGAGCGGCTTGCCGACCAGGATCACCGCGAGGGTGAGGGCGGTGAGGCCCGCGTTGGCCGCGAGCTGCGTCGGATCGAGGAGCATGCCCATCGAGACGAAGAACAGGACCGCGAACGCGTCGCGCATCGGGAGCGCTTCGGAGGCCGCGCGACCGCTGAACTCGGACTGGCCGACGACCATCCCCGCGAGGAAGGCGCCGAGCGCCATCGAGGCGCCGAACAGCGTCGCCGAGCCGACGGCGATGCCGAGCGCGAGGACCAGCACCGTCAGCGTGAAGAGCTCGCGCGCGCGCGTCTTCGCGACCTGGCCGAGCAGGAACGGGATCGTTCGCCGGCCGACCACGAGCGTGAAGGCCACGAGCGCGGCCACCTTGAGGATCGCGACGCCCACCGACACCACGATCGCACCGGTTCCGCCCCCGCCCTGGCCGGTGAGGATCGGCAGGAGGACGAGGACGAGGACGGTGAACACGTCCTCGACCAGCAGCCAGCCGACGGCGACGTGGCCCGCCGAGGTGTGGAGCACGTCGTAGTCGGCGAGGACGCGGAGGAGGACGACGGTGCTCGCGACCGAGATCGCCAGGCCGAAGACGACGCCCGCGCCGAGGCTCCAGCCGACCCTGCGCGTGATCAGCACGCCGAGCGCCGTGGCGATGGCGATCTGCACGAGGGCGCCGGGGAGGGCGATGCGGCGGACGGCGAGGAGATCCTTGACGTGGAAATGCAGCCCGACGCCGAACAGCAGGAGGATCACGCCGAGCTCGGCGAGCTGCTCGGCGATGGCGCCGCCGGCGACGAAGCCCGGCGTGAACGGGCCGACGACGATCCCCGCGAGCAGGTAGCCGACGATCGGAGAGAGCCGGATCCGCTGGGTGAGGTAGCCGAAGATCAGCGCGGCGGTGAACCCGCCGGTCAGCGTGAAGATCAGATCGAGGTTGTGAGGCATGGGCTGGTTCGCCTTCGCGGCGCGAACGAACCATGGAGCGCGCGCCTCGGCGTCGCGATCGATTCCCGCGCGGTGTCAGCCCGTACGGTGGATGCGGGCGGCCTCTTCGTAGACCTCGCACATCGTCAGCGCCACGCGGCGCCAGCCGTAGCGGGCCTCCACGAGCGCGCGGCCCCGCTCGCCCGCGCGCGCGGCGATCGCAGGCGAGCGCACGTAGGGATCGATCGCGTCGGCGAGCGCGAGGGGCGTGGCCTCCACCCAGCGGCCGGCGTCTTCGGCCTCGAGCACGGCCCACGGCGTCCCTCGCGCCGCGATCACCGGCGTCAACGCGGCGAGGGCTTCGACCACGACGTTGCCAAAGTTTTCGCTGTGGGACGGGAGGCAGAGGACGCGGCAGCCGGCGAGGAAATCGAGCTTGGCCTCGCCCTGGAGCTCGCCCGGGAAGCGCACGCGCGCGCCGAGCGCGAGCCGCGCGGCGAGGCGTTCGAGCGAGGCGCGGTGGTCCGCGTCCACGGTCGGGCCGGCGAGCTCGAGGTCGACGTCGAGGCCGCGATCGCGGAGGAGGGCCACGGCCTCGATCAGGCGGTCCAGCCCCTTGATCGGGTGGATGCGCCCGAGCGCGCCGATCACCGCCCGCGGCGTCGCGCGCTGCTTGCGGGCGAGGGCGTCTGCGCGCGGCTCGAGATCGGTCCCGTTGGGCACGACGCGGACGCGCGCTCGCGGGCCGAGCACGCTCGTAATCGATTCGCTCTCCTCGGCGCTGGTGGCGTGAAAGATCGCCGCGCGCTGGAGCAGGGGGCCGAACGCGGTGAGCCACGCGCGCTTCTTTCGCGCCGAGGCGATGGCCAGCGCCGCGGGCTCGAGCATGCCTCGCGGCGAGAGGATCACGGCGCGCCCGGCGAGCTCGCCCGCGATCAGGCTGACGATGGAGGGCGCGGAGAAGATCGAAAGGATGTGGATCACGTCGGCGCGCCGGGCCTCGCGGTAGGCCTCCCAGAGGAACGCGGGCGCGAGATCGGGCATGGCGCGGCGGCTAAGGTACCGCACGGGGACGCCGCGCCAGGTTTGCCACGCGGAGCCCACGGCGAGGCGCTCGGGGCCGTGCGAGTCGGTCGTGAGTACGCGGACGTCGACGCCGAGGCGCGCGAGCTCGACGACCAGGCCCTCGACGCTGCGAACGGGGCCGCCGTAGCGGTACGCCGGCGCGAAGGCCGGGGTCGCGTGGAGGATGCGCAGCCGCGTGGGCGCAGCCTCTGTCGCCGTGGCGTCGCCGGACACGCCGAGGCCCTACCGCAGCGCGGGGCGGGCGTACACCTCGCGGCCATGGCCGTGCTACGGTCGCGCGCGATGGGACGACGGTCAGCACCGCGGATCTTCGCTGCCGCGCTGCTGGCGGCGCTGGCCGCGCTGGGAACGGCGACGCTCGATCCGAGCGCTCACGGCCTCTCGGTGCGCGAGGCCCGCGCCGCGGGCGGGGGCTACTCGCTGCCGCGGATCCTCGAGCTCGCCGACGGCAACCACCCCAACATCGCGATGGCGCGATCCCGGGTGACGCAGGCGCGCGCGCAGCTCGACGAGGCGCACTGGGCGCCCTTCAGCCAGTTCAAGCTCACCGGCGGCGTGACCGTCGTGCCGACGCTCTCGGGCAACAACGTCTACTCGCCCAACACTGACATCTCGTTGACGTCGAGCCTCGGCGTCGGCTGGCGCACGAGCCTCGAGGGCGTCCTCCCTCTCTGGACGTTCGGCAAGATCTCCAACCTGTGGGAGGCCGCAGGCGCCAACGTCAAGGTCAACGAGGCCGGGGTCGAGCGCGAGCGCGACGCGGTGCGCGTCGACGTGCGCAAGGCCTTCTTCGGCCTCCAGCTCGCGCGCGATTCGAAGCTGCTGCTGAAGGACGTGCGCTCGGCGATCGAGAAGGGCCAGGCCGCCCTGCAGAAGCAGATCGACAACGACGAGGGCGACCCGATCGATCTGCTCAAGCTCCAGACCTACGGGTCGGAGCTCGACATCCGCGAGGCCGAGGCGTCGCGCTACGTGACGGTCGCGCTGGCGGGGCTGCGCTTCTACACGGGCGTGCCCGACCTCGACATCCTTGACGAGCCGATCCGCCCGCCGAAGCACCAGATCGGGCACATCACGCGCTACCTCCAGGCCGCGGGCCTCTACCGGCCCGAGATGGCGATGGTGAAGGCCGGCATCACCGCGCGGCAGGCCCAGGTGCAGCTCGCCCGCGCCGGGCTCTTCCCCGACATCGGCCTCGGCCTCCAGGTCGGGCTCACCGCCGCGCCGCAGATCGCCGATCAGATCAACCCGTACGTCGTCGATCCGGGGAACTACTTCCACTACGGCGCCGCGGTCGTCTTCCAGTGGAAGCTCGATCTCCTGCCGCAGACCGCGAAGATCCGCTTCGCCGAATCGCAGCTCGACGAGATCCGCGCCCAGCAACGCTTCGCCCTCGGCGGCGTCGCGGCCGAGGTCGAGCAGGCCTACGCCGAGGTGATCGACTGGAAGAAGCGCGTCGACATCTACGCCAAGGCCGTGCAAACGGCGAAGCGGTGGCTGGTGATGGTGCAGTCGGGGATCGACGTGGGAACCATCGCCGACAAAGAGCTGCTCGATCCGGCGAAGGCCTACGCGCTCAATCGCTTCAATCAGCTCAACGCGATCATGGAGCTCGACATGGCGATGTCGCGGCTGGCGAAGGCGACGGGATGGGATTCGATCGCGCCGGACGGAAGCTGAAACGACCTTCGTCGTCTCCCGTCTCCCGTCTCCCGTCTTCGTGCGCGTCGCACGCGCACGCGCACGTGAGACGGCGGACGTGAGATGGCGGACGTGAGACGGCAGACGGCAGACAGGAGACGGCAGACAGGAGACGGGACTCAGGCTCGCCTGCGGGGCGCGCTACTTCACGATCAGCAGCAGGATCAGGCTGAGCAGCAGCAGCAGCGCGCCGCCGGTGGCGATAGCGATCGCGAGCTGGGTCGACTGCGGCGCTGTGCGGAAGCGCTTCAGCATGTCCTCGATGAAGTGGCCGGCGCCCACGAGAGCGCGGTCGAGCGAGACCTGCCAGGCGGGCTTGGGGACGGGGGGCGGTGAGCCGGGGAAGGGCTCCTCGACCCGCGGCATCAAGGGCAGCGTGGAGAGGATCAGGTTGGGCGCGCTCAGGCGGGCTTGCGGGGCCATGCCCAGCGATCGCGGATCGAGCGAGGGGGCGCCGTACGAATTCGACTCTTGCAGCTGCAAGCTGGTCTCGGCCCAGGGGTTCGTGGGGCCCTCGTCGCGCGGGGGCGGCGGGCCGCCGAAGCGCGGCGCCGGGATCCCCGAGCCGCTGCCTTGATCGGACGGCAGGGTGCCGGGGCTCTTGAGCGTCTGCATGAACGGGCGATCGTCCCGCAGGCCCTGGGCTTCGGGACCGTCCGCTCGGAACGCGCTGGTCGGCGTGTCACGATTGCCCTTGGACTGGGCCAGATCGATCTCGCCGTCCGCGCCCTTCACGTACATCTCGGTCGGCGTGTCGCGCTGGCCCAACGGCTCCGAGTCGAGCTGCGGCCGCTCCGGGCGGGGCGGCCTCTCCGCGCCCG
>Ga0105048_10004041_pt1 | contig 24050 bp, 22 predicted proteins | sample MAT05_FD_78382 | JGI IMG/M metagenome (GOLD analysis project Ga0105048, IMG submission 78382) | Freshwater microbial communities from Lake Fryxell liftoff mats and glacier meltwater in Antarctica - MAT-05 | ecosystem: Environmental > Aquatic > Freshwater > Ice > Liftoff microbial mat | place... | reverse complement strand
TGCCGGGAGGTTCTTTGCCTGTGTAATGGCATTTGCCGCTTACACATTACTTACAGAATTTGTATTGTATAAAATGGAATTACTACAGGTAGATGCATGGAAAAGGTCGCTGTTACCTTCCATTATTCAAATTGTTGGGATAGTAATATTGGCACCCATAGCAGAAGAGCTTTTATTCCGTGGCCTGGTATTATCTAAATTGATAAAAGCCGGTGTTAATAAGCACCTGGCTATTTTGATTATATCAGCGCTATTTGTAGCGTTACATAATTTTAGTTATCAAAATACCATGCCCAGTAATATTGGTATTGTGCTGGGTTTTGTAGATGTCCAGCACACCTTCCATATTGGACACAAAAAAACTATTTTGCAACGGCGGAATTATCCAACCTTTTACTTTCCAGGGCTTAAGTTCGTTTTTTTTAGAACACGCCTTACAGTTTCATAAGAAATATCCTGCACATACTTTAACTCAACCAATTTCTCAGCCAATAATCGTAAAGACCATTTTGAAAACCCTTCGGGAGCCTTACTACAGCTCAGTGCTACTAAATGTGCTTCTACATCTCCGTCCGCTATCCGTTCATAAATTCTGGTAGTGGGTTTGTTTTCCAATGCTGCATCATAGCCTTCTTCTACAAATTTCCTTTTCACCCTGTCTATTGTTCTTGATCCAATTCTAAGCACTTTCGCTATCCCCTCATTAGAAATCTTATCCGAATATTCGCCTTCATCGCAATTCAGTAATATTAAGGCGTGAATCACCTTTTTCGATGAATGGGTACCTCCTTTGGTAATCGACATCAATTCTGCGTGTTCCTTTTGGGTTAATGTCACCTTGTACGTTATCATGGCAGTTTCGCACAAAGCTAAAAGATTCTAACCGTCATAGTATATGTGACGTGACACTAGTTGCCTATAATCCAACTTTTTCATCTCTTTGTAAATGGCCGCCCTTACTATTTGCTCTACGCTGGGCATATCTTGCCTACCAAAATCGCTTTGCTTACTGCCAACCAAAATATCTGACGATATTATATTTATAAGTGATGGATGTTGGTCTAAAATAGTATCCATCAAGGCAAACTCTGGATTTAATGCCCAATTCGGTTGCTCAAATTTTAGGCGCAAAGTCTCAAATAATTCCATTTTCATACCGCTGGAATAGCAAATATAATGCCATAAATAATTGATTTTCAATATCTTAGAATTTAAAGACAGACTCTATTTAGACAAAAAAATAGCTTAGTTGTCTAAATTTATGAGATTTGAGTTGACAAAAAGGTGATTGCCTAACAAATGTTTTTCGCACTTGGCACCCCTGAGAGAAGTACAATGATAGACTGTTTAAATCCCAGCTTCATATACAGAGTACACAATTTTGCCAGATGGTGTGGATTTTTAAGTTTGTTTTCATGATTTCATGGTGGGTCAAATGATGTCATATTTACTACTGTTAAAAGGCTAGGCTGATTGGAGGTCGGAATTGTTGACCATAATCTATTTTAAACAGTCTCCAACACTGCAACTTTTTTTACATGCAAAGCCCTGTAAGCCAGCAAAGCACTCACCAACATGAGTATCGCAGCCAGAAAAAAAGCCGCGCCGGCAAAATAAAATGGGGCCTTTGCACTAATAAAATAGGCGAACAAATTGGTCATTAACAAAGGGCCGATAACCGAGGTAAGGCTCATTAAACTGGTAAGGGCACCCTGTAATTCTCCCTGTTGGTTCTGTGGCACTTCGCTGCTGATAATGGCTTGTAACGACGGGCCTGAAATACCACCAAGACAGTATGGAATCAGGAACACAAACATCATCCAGCTTTGCGAAGCGAATGCGAACAGTAGCAGGCCAAGTGCATACAAGCCGAGGCCGAGATAGACGCTTTTTTCGTTACCTATTCTGGGGTTGATGATTCTTGTGAGGCCGCCCTGCACACCGCCCACAAGTGCACCCACCACAGTAAGCGAAATGCCAATCATAAAGGCGCCCCATTTAAATTTTTCTACATTAAAAAACGACCAGTTACTCTGCACAGCATGTGCGGCCACATATACCAGTACCAGCGAAATAACCAATCCCTTTACCGATTTAAAACGCAACAGTATTTTCAGGTTTACGAAAGGTATTGCACTTAACCAGTTAAAAGCCCGGCGGTTTTCTTTGGGTAGGCTTTCGGGCAATACAAAATAACCATACAGAAAATTGAGCAGGCACAAACCTGCGGCTGCATAAAAGGGCATGCGCAAACCCCAATGCCCGAGCAGGCCTCCCAGCGTAGGCCCAATAATAAAACCGAGGCCGAAAGCGGCACCAATCATACCAAAGTTCTGTGCACGGTTTTCGTTGGTGCTAATGTCGGCGATGTAGGCACTAGCGGTAGTAAAACTTGCGCCTGTTACACCGGCTATAATACGACCCACAAAGAACCAGCCCACCGAAGGAGCAAAGCATAAAAACAAATAATCAATTCCGAAACCTAACAATGAAAAAAGCAGTACGGGCCGCCTCCCATATTTATCGCTGAGGTTGCCGAGTATGGGCGAAAATATAAATTGCGTTAACGCATACACGCCTATCATCCAACCCGAAATAGTTGCAGCATGGCTATTATCAGTATGGGCCAAGGTTTTTATCAACTCGGGCATTACAGGTATTATAAGGCCGAAGCCTATAACATCTATCAGCAAAGTAAAAAAGATAAAGCCCATAGCCGGGCTGCGTTTGGAGGGCATAATTCTTTTAGTTTTTTTATGTCTGATGCCAGCTCGGCTGAACGCCGTTCGGACGGGTCTGATTTCTGATTTTATTGAAACGCAAAATACTTCATTGGCTTATGACCCTCAATTTTTCATCCTGTCGCATCACACATCAGAAATCCCTAAATCCTTCTGCACTTGTTTGGCAAATTGTTCCAGCGATGGATCCCTGGCTCCCATGAGCAACAGTACACAATCGCCGGTAAAATGTGGCCGCATGGCTGTTACCAAATCGTGTCTGTTTTCTACAAAAAAGGCGTTGGCACCTTTCGCTTTTAAATCGTTTATAAGATCATTGGCACTTACGTCTTTAACTGCTGTGCCACCGGCGTAAAAAATTTCGCTCATCCATATTTCATCCTTTTGGCGTAATACCCTGGAGATTTCGTCCACAAAATCGTTTCGTAAAAACTTTGTTGGGCCATAGCCGTGCGGCTGAAACCAGGCAATTACCTTAGGTGCTATCGGCTGGCAGGCTTGTATAGATGTGGCGCATTTTACCGGGTTGTGTGCATAATCATCTATCAGCCATACGCCGTTTTTTTTGCCCAAAACCTGGTGCCTGCGGTAAATGCCTTCATAGGTGGCAATGGCTTCGGCACAGGTTGGTAACGATACACCCAACTGATTGGCCACGGCCACGGCTGCCAACACATTTTCCATATTGTGCCGGCCTACACTGTTTAGAGAAAATGGTATCTGGTTAATAAAAAAATGGATGCTCAGGCCTTGCTGCGAAAAGCCCAGTGCAATGAAACCTGCACCGGTGGCCGCATCTGTTGCAAAATCTTTATGGGCATCCGTGCTAAGTTCTGCCGCCAATGGGTGGCTACGATTAACGATAAAATGAGTAGAATTATTTTTAAAAGTGGTGAAAACATCCATTAGTACGTCAATGTCTTTATGGTCTTTATCCACGTTCAGCAACAGGCCTATTTCGGCATGGTACTGCACAATGGAGCCATCGCTTTCATCGGCTTCTATTACCAGCCATTCGCCGCTGCCAGTTTTAGAATTGCCTATTTTACCCCTTCCCAACGCCAGCCCTACAAAGTCATTCGGGTGGGCTTCTTTAATAATACTTATAAGCCCCGCTCCGCTAATAATGCCCGGTTCCATACCGGCATGTTGCAGTATATGAAACAGCATGGCGCTGGTGGTGCTTTTTCCACTGGTGCCGCCTACTGCAATGGTTCTTTTGCTGGCCGCAATAAGAGCAAGTAGTTCACTGCGTTTAATAATGGGTAAGTTCAGTTGCATTGCTTTTTGCACTTCCATTACGGTATCCTCCACGGCTGTGGAAACCACAACGAGGTCGGTGTTTTCATTAATGCCGTCTCCATTTTGCAGGTAGCAAAGAATGCCTTCAGCCTCCAGTTTTTCTTTGGTTTCGTTGTGTTCGCCTTCGGCAAAATAACGGTCGCTACCGCTTACGGTTTTACCAACGCCTTGCAGGTATTGGGCAATGGCACTCATGCCTGTACCCGCAATGCCTATAAAAAATGGGGATTTGAAATCGTTAATAGTAGCAATCATTAAGTGCTTGTTTGGGGGTAAATGTATTTAGGAGGGATACGGTAACGTTAGCTACAATTCTAAGCCCAGTAAGGGTTTTGGGCTGTATAAAATACCCTTATTACTTCAACTCGCTGAACACTTTCTTTAACCCTGAAAAGAATAAGATAGGAGAATGTTTGTAAAAGTTTCCCCGCACATCTTTATATCGTTCCGTAAAAGAATTTGGTTGACCGACAGCCGAAGTAAAATTGGCATCAATTATCGACAAGCTTCCTTGTCAATGGCTGCTTTCTGATTTTCGGACAATTCAAATTGCTGAAGTTCCAAATCTTCTATTGCATCATCCTTCCTGAGCAACTCAAGTAATGAAACTGCGTATTCCTTTTTAGCCTTTATGGGATAGGTTTCCAGCATCGTGAATAGTTTTAATTAAAGTTACCTATGAGGTAATGTAGAATTTGCACCCAAAACAACCAATAATTTTTACATTATGACTAAGAACAAATCAACCAATAACCAATCAACTCGCCTCTCACTACTGCTCCATCATAATCTCATGCCCCATTTTATCCCGCTTGGTGGTCATATACTTTTCACTGTGCGGGTTGCTGGGTGTTTCTATAGCTACGGTTTCTACTATTTCCAAACCGTAACCGGTGAGGCCAACACGTTTTTTGGGGTTGTTACTCATCAGCCTCAATTTGGTAACGCCCAGGTGGCGCAGCATTTGAGCACCCACGCCATAATCTCTGGCATCGCCGGGCAGGCCCAGTTGCAGGTTTGCTTCCAATGTATCAGCACCTTCTTCCTGTAGTTTATAAGCTTTTAGTTTGTTTACCAGCCCAATGCCACGTCCTTCCTGGTTCATGTATAGAATAATGCCTTTGCCTTCGGCTTCTACCATTTGCATGGCAAGGTCAAGTTGATCGCCACAATCGCAACGGAGGCTACCCAGTATATCGCCGGTAAAACAGCTGCTGTGTACACGGGTAAGCACCGGATCGCCAGTTTTCCATTCACCTTTTATAAGTGCCAGGTGCTCGTTGTCGTTGCTCTTATCTCTAAAAGCCACCAGTTTAAAATTGCCATATTTGGTAGGCATTTCCACCCGCACCACTTCTTCTATCAGTGTATCTCTTTTCAGCCTGTATTCTATCAGGTCTTTAATGCTTATCAGTTTCAGATCGAATTTTTTGGCCATAATTTCCAGGTCGGGCAGGCGGGCCATAGTACCGTCGTCATTCATTATTTCTACCAGAACACCGGCGGGTTCAAAACCTGCAAGTCGGGCCAAATCAGTGGTTGCTTCCGTGTGGCCTGTTCTTCTAAGCACACCCCCTTTTTTTGAGCGCAGCGGAAAAATATGTCCCGGCCTTCCCAATTCTTCCGGGCGGGTTTTGAGGTCTATTAAAGCCTGTACGGTTTTGGCACGGTCGTGGGCACTTATGCCGGTGGTGCAGCCATGGCCGAGCAAGTCCACCGAAACGGTAAAAGGCGTTTCGTGCAGTGCGGTATTATTAGTTACCATTAGATCCAGTTTCAGGTCGTCGCAGCGGCTTTCTACAACGGGGGCACAAATCAAACCCCGGCCATATTTGGTCATAAAGTTGATAAGCTCCGGGGTAACCATTTTGGCGGCTGCCACCAGGTCGCCTTCGTTTTCACGGTCTTCGTCGTCCACTACTATTACCAACTGGCCATTTTTAATGGCTTCTATGGCACTTTCTATTGTGTCAAGCATATTAAAATTTTACCGGCAAAAATAAGGTTTAAGGTTTAGGGGGAAGCAGGTGTATTTGGTCATTAGACGCTACCAGCATCGCAAAACATTTTTCATTCTGAAGCTTTTGTGCCTATCGTTCGGATCTTTTACTTCAATCAGAAGCTGTGTTCCAATTAAAATTGGTGATTACAAGCCATTGTAGGCAAATGATTTGGGAGGCCAAAAGGCAAACCTGTTTATTGAAATGCCCGATAATTAAACATGATATCTCCAATCCTGTTTTGAGTATCCCCCGAATGCAGCTAATAATTTGTTAATGAAGTCTTGAAAATGTTCAGGTCTTTTAACGTTTATTTGCACCTGCAAAAATTTTACTTTATGAAACTGAGAAGTTTATTATTTTTTCTGATGGCTCTGCCCATGATGGTATGGGCTCAAAACACCTCCAGCAGTATTAATGGCTTTGTAAAATCTGCAGGTGGAGAACCGATGGTTGGTGCTAGTATATCAGCCGTGCACGAACCTACAGGTACCGTTTACCGCGGACAAACAAGAGCTGGTGGCAGGTACGAGATAAGCAATATGAACCCGGGTGGGCCTTATGTGATTACCGTTAGCTTCGTAAATTTTGAAACCTTTAAAAAAGAAGAAGTTTACCTGAACCTTGGAGAAAGTTCCAAGCAGGATTTTACCATAGGTGAAAAAGCAACACAACTTACCAGTGTAACCGTATTAGCGAATAGGTCGCAGGTACAGGGCAAGGGTGGTACAGAAACTTCTATTGGCCGGGATAAAGTGGCCAACTTACCAAATGTAGGCAGAAATCTGCAGGACTTCTTACGGTACACGCCACAGGCAAAACTAACGTCGGCTGATGGCGCCGTTTCAATAGCTGGCCAAAATAACCGTTACAATGGTTTTTACATTGATGGTGCTGTAAATAACGATGTATTTGGCCTCAGTAACTCGGGTACTAATGGTGGACAAGCCGGGGCATCGCCCATTTCTATAGATGCAATAGATCAGTTTCAGGTAATCATTTCGCCCTACGATGCCTCGATAGGTAATTTTACCGGAGGTGCCATTAATGCCACCACAAGAAGTGGTACAAACACAACACAGGGTTCTTTGTATTATTTTTTCCGTAACCAGGAATTGGCCGGCAAAACACCTAGCGGTGATAAAAGTAGAGCCACAAGGCTGAACAATTTTAAAAACGAAACAACTGGTTTTCGTATTGGCGGGGCACTAATTAAAAACAAGCTCTTCTATTTTATTAATGGCGAAATTCAAAGGGATAAAAGGCCACAACCATTTGCTGCATCGGGTTACACGGGTACTTCCAAAGAGGCAGATATCAACACTTTGAGTAATTACCTTAAAACCACCTACAGTTATGACCCCGGCACATTTGGCGACAACCCCGACAGGTTGGCCGCTGAAAAAGTAGCTGCCAAAGTAGATTGGAACATCAACGACAACAACCGTTTAAGCCTTTCTTATCGCTTTGCAAAAAGCGAACGTGATAACACTTCCGCCACTACCAGCACAAGAATCAACTTTTTCAACAACGGTTTTTTAATACCTAATACCACCAACTCTGCCTCTGCCGAATTAAAAACTAACCTTGGCAAAGGGATGAGTAACCGCCTTTTATTAACCTACACAGGTGTAGAAGACGACCGTGGCCCGCTGGGTACGCCTTTCCCCAGAGTATCTATTCTAGATGGTCCGGGTACGCTGGTTTTTGGTACAGAAAATTTTTCGGCAGCCAACCTGCTGAAGCAAACCAATTTTGCTTTGCTTGATTTCTTTAAGTTTAATAAAGGCAATAATTATTTTACAGTTGGTACCGATAACGAATTCAGTAAATCGTACAATGTATTTATCAGGGATAATTACGGCACTTATGTTTTCCCCAACCTAGCCACATTTTTGGCCAACGGAAGACCTACCAGTTTCGACCGATCTTTTTCTTTAGTGGATAAAACTGCTGGTGACGTTACAGACGCTGCCGCTAAATTTAATTCTCTGCGCTTAGGCCTTTTTGCTAATGATGAAATCCGCATCAACGAAAATTTTACACTTAACCTTGGTATCCGTGCTGACTATACAAAATTTTTGACAACGCCACGTACCGATGCTTTCTTTAACGATACAGCTATTAACATCCTTAGCCGTTCTTACGATTTGCAAGGTGCCCGTAGTGGACAAATAGCGACACCAAAAGTTTCACTGTCTCCACGTGTAGGTTTTACCTATAAAATCCCCGAAGATGATGTTACCATTCGTGGTGGTATTGGCATGTTTACTGGTCGCATACCATTGGTATGGCCTGGTGGGGTTTATAACCAAAATGGTGTAAGCGTTGGTGGTGTTTCGTTATCGGGTGGTTCAGTGCCGGCTAATTTTGTGTTTAACCCCAACCCGCTGGCTCAGCCCACTGCAGCAGATCTCGGTATAAGTACCGCCAATGCCAAAGGGCAGGTGGATTTGATAGCCAAAGATTTTCGTTTGCCTAAATTACTTCGCACATCGCTTGCTATTGACAAGAGACTTGGCAACGGATGGACAACCACTTTGGAAGGTATTTTTAGCAAAAACATAAATGAGATTAACTATCAAAACGTAAATATTATACCGCCAACTTTAAAAGCTACCGGCCCCGATAACCGCAATGTTTACACCACCGTTAGTGGAAACGTACCGCAGATTCCATTGCGTTTTAACGGTATAAACCCATACCAAAACGGCGTTTATTTATTGAGCAACAACAAAGGCGACAAGGGCTTCTCTTACACATTTACTTTTACCGTGGACAAAGCATTTAAGAATGGCTTTGCTTTTAATGCCAATTACAGTTATGGTAACTCAGTGGTTACCTACGAAGGAACCAGCAGCCAAAATAATAGCCAATGGCAAAATCAGGAAACTGTAAATGGCAGAAATTTTACCGGTCGCAGCACTTCCGATTTTGATTTAGGTCACCGCATCAATGCCTATATTTCTAAAACATTTAAGTGGAACCAGAAAGGTAATTTCCCTACCACTTTTACCCTTACTTACAATGGCCAAAGCGGCGCACCGTTTAGCTATGTTTACAACCAGTCTTTGGTAAGCGATTTTCGCCGCAACGCTTTTGCTGATCTGGTTTTTGTACCCACCACACAACAAATTATGGGTGGCGAATACATTTTTGTTACCAACACTGCCGGTGGCGTAACCTATACACCTGCACAACAGCAGGTAGCTTTTGAAAAATATATAACTAACGACAAGTACCTTAGCAAGCGCCGGGGCATGTATGCTGAACGTAATGCCTCAAGGTTACCTTTTACCAATATTGTAGATCTAAGCGTTCGCCAGAATATCAATTTCAGATTGGCTAAACGCAAGTATTCTTTTGAGTTAAGGCTCGACGTTTCCAACTTTACCAATATGCTTAACAGGGATTGGGGTCGTCAATATTTCTTGAGTTTTGATACTTATAACCTGGTAAATTTTGCCGGCTTCCAAACCGGTACTACCACGCCAACTTACAGGTTTAACCCAGCCATTGTAGGCACCACTCCTTACGGGCTAAGTGCCAGCGTTGCACCTAACTATACCGCCAGGTGGGTCAGCCAGCTTGGTATCAGGTTCAATTTTTAAGCTGCATAAAATTTCAAACAAAAATCCCCGGTCGTGTAAAACGTCGGGGATTTTTTTTAAGGGTACTTGCGTAAACAATCTATTAACTCTCATCGCAAATCCTCACCGATATCCTTTTTAAAAAATTCTTCCCTTTTTTTGTTTTGCAGTGTGTTGCAGCTTGTGGAGTGTGCTATGCGCCACTTTTACAGGCCACCACTAAAAGCCCTTTTATAGACAAACAATGGCTGGCACTTATAGACAGAGTGGTGAACAAAAAGATGGGTGCCGCTACTATTGTAGTAAAAGACGGAAAATAGTATTGTATAACGGGTAATTTTAGTGTGTGTGCTGTAGGCTTAAGCAAAACGCACATTTAGTCTCCCTGCTTTACAAAAATATACCCGCCCTTTGTGGCTCCCCAAACCTGTACGTTAGCTGCATTAAAACCTTGATCCCAGGAAATCAGTTCCCTCGTTTTCAAGGTGATTTTGGTGGTGGCATAGGTGGCACCACGTAATTCCGAAGGGCATTTGGCACTATCAGTACCTCCCTGGTAAGTGGTTCCGTTTTTAGTAAGTGTAACGGTGCAGCCATCTTTTAACTCAATGGTTTCAAACAGTAATTGGTTCATTTTAGCAGTGTCGGTTTGTGCACCGGCGAATGAAAGGGCATTCTTTATAGTGTATATATCGCTGGTAAAAATATTAGTCTGCGGATGCCGCAAACGATATACCCTTTGCCGGTAAGGCGAGGCCAAATTACCAGCCACCGCCTGTTCTACATATAGCCACTGGCCGTCGGTTCTGCCCTCCCAAATAGGTGTCATTATTAAACTGATATTAAAATACGAAGTGTCGTTTTTTGATTGGGCTTCACTGTTGAACGTGCCAGCCATTATGTCTTTAAGTTCCAGCAAGGCTACGTCCTTATTTTGTAGCTGTGGCAGTTTTTTACTACCGCTGCAAGCCCAAAATGCTGGTATCAAAATACATACTATCAAAAGCGGTTTCAAGGTTCTTTTCATGCGTATAAATTTTTAGGGGGTTATATCGGGCTAACGGGCAAGTATTGCAATCGCTACTAAAAAGGATAATCAATACCAAACTGAATAGCGTAATTTTTATTTTCCAGTGTGCCGAGGCGGTTGGGAGTTTTCGATTCAAATTTTTTCACCCAGCCTTTGCCTGCCCGTACCGGATCTTTCATTTTATAGGCCATATCGAGGCGCACCCGCAGGTAACTAAAATCCCAGCGGATGCCAAAGCCAGTAGCCACGGCCACATCGCGGCCCAGGTTTTTAAAAGCAAATACACCATCCTCGGGCAGTAACGGATTTTTTGAAAAACGGTTCCAGATATTGCCCACATCCGTAAACACGGCACCCTCTATAGGGAACCCAAGAATCTTGGTCATATAAAAGCGGTATTCCAAATTGAGCTCACCATATATATCGCCGAGACGGTCTTTAAACCTTGCCGTATCGAGGCTTACGCTGTTACCGGAGCCAAGCTGCCGTAGCCTCCATGCCCTCATACTGTTTGGCCCTCCTGCTATAAACTGGCGAAAAAAGGGCAGGGTTTCTTTGCCTGATTTGTAGTTACGGCCATAGCCAGCCGTAAACCTGAAAGCCCATTTATGCTTAGCAAATAAAATGTTATGCCTAAAGTCAAAATCCAGCTTCCAAAACCGAATGGTGTTTTTGATAATGTTACCGGTAAGCAAGCCCGATTCTTCAGCATTTGCTTTTATATAACTGCTGTGGTTGGGCTTTCGCCGGTAGGCTATATCTTTTTGAAAACCTACAGCGGCACCAAATACCAACCCCTGATTAAACTGATAAGCAATGTTGGGATTTTCCTGTATCAATAAATCGAGATTAGCCGTTTTTGAAAGGTTTACGAATTCAACATTGGGGAATTTCACTGTCCATATATTGTTCTTTTTCTTCCACTCTATACCAAAGCCAACGCTCAAATTGGTTAAGGTGTAAAAATTGGTACGATCGTTATAACCGCCGCCGATATTTAAAAAACTACGGGACGCCTCAGGTCTTTTTATAAGCGAATTAATAAAGCCAGGCCACAGCCTCGGAATGGAGAAAGTAGTGCCGCCGGACAAGAGAATGGATTGAAAAATGTTCGGATTATCCGGGGTTTTTGAGCTTATTTCCACACCGCCCCGCAGGTTACTGTTCCATTGTATGGCACTGCGATTAAAATTGCGGCTGAGTAAGTTGGCTACGGCAGATATGCCCCAAAAGTTTCCGGATAGGGCAGTAGTACTGTTACGGCCAACATTTTGGCTGCCTTCTAAATCGGCCTTAAAACTGAATTTTTTAGCCGGCGTAAGAAAAAGATGGATGTCCACTTTGGGTATCGTATCGGTACTATCGGTGTACGTATTAGCCTTTACATCTACCTGCTGCCAACTGCCAGCCTGGCTATATGCGTTTACCGTTTTAAAGTACTGTTCTTCGTTGTAAAGATTGCCCGGTATCAGGGTATTGAACCGCCTCACCGTCCTGTTGGAAAACAGACCCTGGCTATAACGCAGCGTAACACCCCTTGGGTTGTAAAACGATTGCAGGGTGCTATCGGCGATTAGTTGGTTTTTATCGTCGTCTATTTTAGCCTCGGGGTAAATGGTTAGTTTACCAAGGTTGTATTTTAAAAAATTGGTTGAGTCAGCCCCCGGCCTTTGAATAATTCTGAAATCTACGGTCGGGTTTTTTCTTCTTTCCTGCGCCTGCTGTATCAGCAAAAACGGGTCGGTATCCAGCGATATTAATGCCTGGTTAATGGAATCAAACTCCGCAGCGAGGCTGGCCCTTGTAATTTTAAAATATCCTTTATTGCGGTACAGCGCCACCAGCCGGTCCAGTTCCTGCCCTACTACCTGTTTGGAATAGCCTTCGCCCTTTTTCATCAGCGCCTTGTCTTTGGTTTCCAGCGTAAGGGCTTCCAGTTCGGCCACTTTAAGATCGTACCATATACTGTCGAATTTTAACTGCTTGCCGGCATCAATGGCAAACGAAATAGAAGTGCGGTAACCAGTGGCTTTGGTGCTGCTATGGGTATTAAAGAATAAAAATTTTCCAAACGTGTACACCTTCACATCAACTGTATCGTACTTCACTTTTATCGTATCGAAAACAGCTGAATAATAGCCGAGTGAATTGAGGTAATTTTTTATGAAAGCCTTGCTTCGGTCAATATTGGCCGAATCGAAAATGGGAGGGTTCACCTGGCGTTTAAAACCAAGTACGGCTTTGGTTTGTATTTTCAGGCTGTCGTCAAGATAGTTGAGTAACTGGCTTTCCATTTCTTTCCGAACCTCATTCTTAACCGGTGCTTTAATAGATACCGAGCTTTTGTGTACAAAGGGTTTGCCCACGGGGTAAATGGTGGGAGAACAAGCGGAAACGCCCCAGCACAGCAATGGAAAAATCCACCAATACTTAACCCAATCTTTGATATTTGCTTTCAATCAATTATTTTATGCTTCCTAAAACCGAGGTCAAATATATCCAAAGTTTAAGCCAGAAAAAATCTCGCATCGAATACGGCCAGTTTGTGGCCGAAGGACCAAAACTGGTGCAGGAACTATTAAAGCGGAGGCCGGGATGGTTAAAAAAAATTTATGCCACCAGCGATTGGTGGCTCAGCCAACCGGCGCAATTCCAAAATAAGTTTAAAAAATATTTTACCGAAGTAACCGGTTTTGAACTTGAAAAAATTTCGAACCTGCAAACACCACAAGATGTAGTGGCGGTGGCAGCGTTGCCATCGGTAACATTCCAGCATCCACTATCTACTGCTGCTACAATATTATTGGTGTTAGATGGCATCCAGGATCCCGGCAATATGGGTACAATAATACGCACGGCGCATTGGTTTGGTGTAAGCCAGGTTTTGTGCAGCCTGGATTGTGCGGATGTGTATCAGCCTAAAACGGTACAGGCCAGCATGGGCAGTATTTTTTCGGTGGAAGTTTTTTACGAAGACCTTATTCATTTTTTTTCAGAAAACAAGTTACCAGTGTATGGGGCTTTATTAAGCGGAAAGCCGCCCGACGGTTACAAAGCCCAAGGCAATGCCATCATTGTAATAGGCAATGAAGGCCAGGGGATAAGACCTCAATTGATACCATTTATAAACCACCCGGTAACCATACCCGGCCTGGGGGATGCGGAAAGTTTAAATGCGGCCATTGCCACGGGGATATTGCTGTACAGTTTCACTCGCAGGATTGTATCATTTCCAGGCTAATGCCTGCCACCATGGTTAATTGCAGGGTAAGCGTTTAGGGTATCTCTAAAAACCTTTCATTTCCCCCCTTTGGAGGGGATTTAAAGGGGAGGCCAACAAAGAAAAGCTGGTTTTTAGAGGTGCCCTTTAGTAAATGAAGTATCAATTTTTCTGAAAAGAAAGGCTGCCTGCGGGAATAAGGCATTGTACTATTTTTTCAAATACCCATGCTAGAATGGTAGGTGTGCCCGAATAAATTCTTTACAAGGGCGGCTTGGTTCTACCCAAAAATTTTAGCAAAATATATTTGGCTGATAAAAAAATGCGGCTACCTTTATCCTTCAATTAAATTTTTAAACAAAAAAACGAGCACTATGATTAAGCTACAAGTTATTGGCCATCTTGGAAAAGATTGCCTCGTAAATTCAGTTAACGGAAAAAGCGTTATCAATTTCACCGTGGCCCATTCGGAGCGTTACAAAGACAGCCAGGGCGTACAAAACGAAAGAACCACTTGGGTGGAATGTGCCTACTGGACTGATAAAACGGCCATTTCGCCCTATCTTAAAAAAGGAACACAGGTATTTGTAGAAGGTACCCCGGAAGCAAGGCATTTTACCCGTAACGATGGCACCAGCGGCGCATCGCTGGCTTTAAGGGTCTTGAATGTTCAGTTGCTGGGTACCAAACCCGAAGGCAGCAGTAATGGTGCAACGCAGCAAAGCAATAACAACTATCAGCCTTCTGCCGCACAGCCCCAGCAAAGCAATTATAACAGTGTGCCTGCTGCCAATGAAGTAACAGAGCCGATAGATGATTTACCTTTTTAATTTTGCCCCAAACTGCCCGAAAAGCCAGGGCAGGTTGTTTAAAAGACGAGCAATAGTAACAAAATAACCCTTCGGTAATCTCGAAGGGTTATTTGTTTTTGAACCATTAATTTGCACCACAACCAACTGTAGTGGCAATGAGAAAAATATTGATAATCTGCTATTCGCTAATTGCGGCTCACCAATCACTTTATGCGCAAGACAAGCTCATTAATTTTGTAAACCCTTTTATTGGCACTGGTGGTCATGGGCACACCTACCCTGGTGCCACAGTACCTTTTGGCATGGTGCAGCTAAGCCCCGATAATGGCACAGAGGGCTGGGATTGGTGCAGTGGTTATCATTATTCCTCATCAGTAATTCAGGGTTTTAGCCATACGCACCTTAGCGGCACTGGCATAGGCGATTTGTGCGATATTTCGGCCATGCCCGCTGTAGGCAGAATTGCTGATACGCTACCAATAAAAAGCCGGTACACACATAATAAGGAAACAGCTACGCCCGGATATTACGCCGTGCATTTGCAGGATAGCGATATATGGGCAGAGCTAACAACTTCTCCACGGTGCGGTATGCACAAATACACTTTTCCGGCTTCGCAAAATGCGATGATTAGGTTAGACCTTGGCTTTGCAATTAACTGGGACAAGCCCACCGATTGCTATTTTACCCAGGTGGATGACAGCAGCTTTGTGGGCTGGCGAAAAAGTACAGGATGGGCTAAAGAGCAGTGGGTGTTTTTTGCCATAAAACTTAATAAGGCAGTTCAAAAAACAACCCTGTTTACCGACGGTAAAAAGGCAGGTGAGGGCGAAGATGCGGAAGGCAAAAAAGTAATAGCGTGCCTGCAGTTTGCCACCAAAGCAAACGAAAGGGTGATGATGAAAGTAGGCATTAGTTATGCCAGTATAGACGGGGCAAAACAGGCATTAAAAGAAATTAAAGGATGGGACTTTGAAGCCGTAAAAAAACAGGCCGAGTCTATTTGGGAAAGGGAATTGGGTAAAGTGCAAATACACACTACCAATAAGCAGGTAATGCAAACATTTTACACCGCTTTGTACCACACTTATCTTGCCCCGGTAATTTATAGCGATGCTAAAAGCGAGTATAAAAATGCTAAAGCCGAAGTAGAAAAATCAAAGACCGGCCTTATATTAAGCGTTCACAGCTTATGGGATACATTCAGGGGGGCTAACCCTTTATTAACCCTTACCCAAACCGAACTGGTGCCCAGCATCATTAATAGCCTCATGGCCTTTTACAACCAACACGGGGCATTGCCAGTGTGGGATTTGCACTTTAATGAAACCAATACCATGACAGGTTACCATAGCATACCTGTTATAACAGACGCCATTTTGAAAAATATCCGTGGCTTTGATTGGGAGATGGCTTATGTGGCTATGCGAAACAGTGCTATGCAGAATATACGTGGCACTGAGGCTTACCGCCAGTACAATTATGTGCCTCAGGATAAGCACGGCTGGAGTGTAACCATGACCCTTGAATATGCCTACGACGACTGGTGCATAGCCCAGGTGGCCCGCAAACTAAAGCAGTACGATGATTATGATTTGTTTATGAAGCGAGCCGCCAACTACCAGTTTTTGTTCGATCGTAAAAGCGGGTTTTTCAGGGCACGAAACAGCGGCGGACAGTGGGTAGAGCCATTTGACCCATACTTTAGCGACCATGGTTTTGATGGTATGTATATAGAAGGCACGGCATGGCAGCACACCTTTTTTGTACCGCACGATGTAAGGGGCTACGCAAGGTTAATGGGCGGTAACGATAAACTGCTTCAGAAGCTGGACTCCTTGTTTACCATTACAAGCAAAATGAATGGGGCAAATGTGAGCAACGACATTAGCGGTATGATAGGCCAGTATGCCCATGGCAATGAGCCCAGCCATCACATAGCCTATATGTTTGCCGCCCTTGGGCAGCAGTGGAAAACGGCAGAAAAAACACGGCAAATAATGGCCTCCATGTATAATGCTAACCCCGACGGACTTAGCGGAAATGAAGATTGCGGCCAAATGAGTGCCTGGTATGTTTGGAGTGCATTGGGCATGTACCCCATGAACCCCGCCAATGGCGAATACGTTATTGGCAGCCCCTTAATGGACGATGCCACAATCTATTTGCCCAACAAAAAAGTATTCGAAATGAAAGTATTAGAGAACAGTGCAAAGAATATTTACATCCAAAAAATTACCTGGAACCAGGTGCCATACACTCAGAGTTTTATTCGCCATGCCGATATAATGAAGGGTGGCAAACTGGAAATAACTATGGGGCCAAAGCCCTCAAAATTTGGGAGCCTGGAAGAAAACTGGCCATCAAGCATGGGCAAGTAATATGGTTAAAGGTTTATGCCAGACCCTTTTATGCACAAGCAAAGTATTATCTACAGCACCCCACACCTCTCTCAATTTCGTTTAAGTATTTTTTTTTGCCTGCCCGCTTATTCCAGTGGAAGGTTAGTACCAAAAAAATCAGGATTCATCTTGGTGCTACATGTACCATTTTAAACTGCGAACAAAAACATTTTTAATTCATTAAGTAAGGAGTGCTCCACAGGAATGCTTTATACTTTCAGCCTAAGGCGTTAAGATTTTTACCCGCCTTATTTCTGCAATACTGTGATGCTATATTTGCCTACTCATTAAAATATAAACATGCGTAAACTTTTTGCTTTTATAATCCTATTATCGTCTTTTGCAACTGCACAGGATAAGTTGATGGCTGCCACAGAAAATGGTAAGGCATATTTTACCAAAAAAGTTGCCGCCGGTGAAACAATCTTTAGCCTTGGGCGCCACTACAGCATTGCACCAAAAGAGTTGGCCGGGTTTAATAAAATAGACATTGCCACAGGTTTAAAAACAGGGCAATCAATCAAAGTCCCTTTAACAAAAGCCAACTTGTTGGTATCACCCTGCACAATATGCGTAAAAGTATTTTACGTGGTGCCACCCAAAGAAGGTCTTTTTCGCATTGCAGCTAATTTTAATAACGTAGCCTTATCGCAATTAAAGAGTATGAACAGCCTTACTACGGATAATGTTAATATTGGCAAGGAGTTACTGGTGGGTTATTTAAAGGATGGTGAGGAGCAGGCCATTAATGTGGTGGAAAAAAAAGAGGAAAAGGTAGTGCCGCCAGCCCCGAAACTGCCTTTAAAAACCGTAGCTATCGAAAAGGCTGAACCTTTAAAAGAATTGGTTGAAAAGACAAATGTGGCTGTTGAAGAAGTGAAAGTTAAAATATTGGACGAAGGCATGACCAGCCCGGATACAAAGCCTGAATTTTTACAAAGTGCTTTTGCCTCTCAGTATGTTGGTAAAAATCCAAACGGCGAAAATGGAATATCAGCCATTTTTAAAAGCACCAGTGGCTGGAACGACTACAAGTATTATGTGCTAATGAGCAATGTAACGCCCGGTACGATTGTAAAAGTTACCGCTACCCGCACCAATAAAGTGCTTTATGCCAAAGTGCTGGCCGAACTGCCGCCAATGAAGCAAAACGATTACATTCTTGTACGCATTAGCAATGCCGCCGCGGCGGTGCTTGGTGGGGGAGAGGAGATGGAGGTGATGGTGAGTCATTAATATGTAAAGCGAAATTTTCTCAAACTTTTAAAATATATAGCCATGAATTGGAAAGAATACCAGGATCAAAACAAAGACCGTTTCCTAAACGAATTGCTGGAACTGCTGCGCATACCAAGTGTAAGTGCCAGAGCCGAGCATAAAGGCGACATGGTGACCTGTGCCGAGGCAATGAAGGAAAAATTATTAGCAGCTGGCGCTGATACTGTAGATATTATACCAACACCCGGCCACCCGATTGTGTATGGCGAAAAAATAGCCGACCCATCAAAACCAACCGTTTTGGTATATGGGCACTACGATGTGCAACCAGCAGATCCGCTGGAACTATGGAACAGCGGGCCTTTTGAACCACTAATAAAAGATGGTAAAATATATGCCCGTGGTGCCTGTGACGATAAGGGTCAGGTGTATATGCACATTAAGGCTTTGGAAACCATGAAAGCCTGCGGCGAATTGCCTACCAACTTAAAGTTTATTATAGAAGGTGAAGAAGAGGTAGGCAGCCCCAACCTGGCCACTTTTGTAAACGAAAATGTAGAAAAGCTGAAATGCGATGTCATCCTAATTAGCGATACTGCGATGATAAGCCTGGAGAACCCAAGTATTGATGTAGGCGTTCGTGGGCTTACCTATATTGAAGTGGAAGTAACCGGCCCCAACCGGGACCTGCACAGTGGCGTTTATGGTGGAGCCGTGGCAAATCCGCTTACCATTTTAAGTAAAATGATTGCCAGCCTGCACGATGAAAACAACCATATCACCATCCCCGGTTTTTACGATGATGTGCAGGAAAGTAGCGACACTGAAAGGGTAGAAATGGCTAAGGCACCTTTTGACCAACAAGAATTTAACGAAGATCTGGGCATTGCTGTAGAGTGGGGCGAAAAAGGCTACACCAGCAACGAACGCACCGGCATCCGCCCAACGCTGGAAGTGAACGGCATGTGGGGTGGCTACACTGGCGAAGGTGCTAAAACGGTATTGCCGTCCAAGGCATTTGCAAAAATTAGTTGCCGCCTCGTACCTAACCAAAGCAGCCATGTTATTGAGCAAAAACTGATCAACCATTTAAAAAGCATTGCGCCGCCATATATTACCATTGAAGCCAAACCGCACCATGGCGGCGAACCTTACGTAACACCCGTGGATAGCATTCCATTCCGGGCGGCAGCAAAGGCCATTGAAACAACGTTTGGTAAAAGCCCGATCCCCGTTCGTGGTGGCGGCAGCATTCCCATCACTTCCCTTTTTGAAAAAGCATTGGGTGTAAAAGTAGTGTTCCTTGGTTTTGGATTGGACAGCGACAACCTGCACAGCCCGAATGAGAAATACGATATAGCCAATTTTTATAAAGGCATTGAGACGATACCTTATTTCCATAAGTATTTTGCGGAGATGGTGGGTTAGTTAGTCAGGGATTGGTGCTTAAATTGCCTGCATTAACAAAGGCTTGCTTCAATGGAAGCCTTTATTGTATGGCCATTAAAAGCCAATCGGGTTATCCCGGAAAAAAGCCCTGAACATACCAGCATATTCAGCAGTCTCAACTGTTTTGGTTGTGAATTGTTTCTTTAGGTTTTCCAATGCCTCGGTTTTGATTTCTGGTGGGATCCCGGGTATCAAAGCATACATTTCATAAAGCAGCCTAAGGTCATTAAGTCTTTCGGCCCTGTGTTCGTTTAAAAGTGGGCGGTCAAGTCCCAGATATTTTATGCTAAGCCTTCCCCTTTCGTTATCATCGATACTTTCACGAATATTATCTTTAAATGTGATGAATAATTCGGCATTTTCTTTTGAAGGATGAATGAAAACAGGCTTTTCTTCCGCTGTATTTATTAAGTGGGAAGTAGCCCTTTCCGAACCTTCAAGTAAAGGGAATAGGTTTAATTTATTTCTGCCATTACATTTGGTGCAAGCTAAAAAAAGATTATCCCAATCATAACTTAACCAGTAATATCCTGGCGTTTCTAAAGCATCATTTTGAGACTGTCGGAAAGCCTTCTTGGGGCGAAAATGTTCTACATCTCCATCATCAATACGACCAATTTTTGCTTCGCAGAAACAACATTTATAATTTTGAATTTGTATCAGGCTGGCTTTTACACTACTATCTGCGTAAACATTTCTATCAATTTCAAATACTCTTTCAACCTGCATCGTAGGCAGTAATCATTTGTAAAGCAAGTTCAATGCCTTTTTGGGTTAAAATATCAGGAATAGGAAACGCAGCCTTTCTCGTAATTTGTATCATAGTTATTCTACGCCTTAAAGTTTAAAATATGCGGCTGCTTTTCTGATAATTTCCTTTGCTTCAATATCTACTTCATGCTCGGCGTAGGGCAAATTGTTTGCCTCGTGGTTAAGTTGGTCCAATTCCAGTTGTTCTTCTTTGGTTAAAGCAGATTTTACAATCAATTCATTTCTCCTTTTTAGCATGGCGTCTATATTATTGCTCCTTACTGGTAATCCACCAAACAAATCACTGCTCAAAATCTGATCTAAACGCCAATTTTGAACACTTTTTACATCGTTATCTATTACCACGTGATCCCCTTCTTTTCTAAGCACCACAATATTGGCATCTTTAGGTGCAGACTGCACTACCAAAGGACTGTGGGCTGTTACAACAAACTGCGTTTTGGGAAATTTTTCGCTTAAGTAAAGCCATGATAGTTACAGGCCTGCTATTATTTTTTTTAAAATTGAAGTCTTTGTACTGACCAGCGATTGAATTAAAAATATTTTGCTTTGGTTTTTGGGTTGAGTCATCCGTTTCGTGAACATCATGTATTCCTTCATCTACAGTGAATTTTAATTTGCCAAAACCGTTATTTTTTTAAATCCACTAATGCTCTGCAACAAGCTCGTCTTTCCCGTTCCATTATCTCCCAAAATAACCGTCCATCTTTTCCAGCTACCCTCACCATCGCTTAAATCCAGCATGGCTTTTTCGCCAAAGCAGCGAAAGTTTTCCAATTCCAGTCGCAAAAAATAAACCGGATCTTTCATAATGTATCTAAATTATTACGGTGGTTATAGTTAACCATAAAATATTTGCAAAGCAGATTCGAAATAGTACCCAAACCAAACAGCCCTGTAAAATTACAAGGCTGTGCAATAGGGTTATCTTACTCCATTTCCTGAACCCCAATTTCCTTCCCGGTTTTTTCTATCACTTTAATAAATGGGTCTGTATCTTTTGTATCCAGGCTATGATAGGCTTTAATATCTACCAAAGGAAAAGCCCTACGAACGGTCTTAATTTTTTCAAAATCTTCCATTCCAATACCTGTAAAATGTTTGTTGCAAACGGCAATACCTACATCGCTATACTTGTGCACGCCGCCATTGGCACAGGAACCAAATAAAATCATTCTTTAAGGTTAAAACCCCAGTTCGGTTAATTTTTCTATTACACCTACAAGTAATTCGTTTATAGCCCTTCGATTAAACATCATTTCATTTCTGTTAATGACCAATAACCTATTGATCAACAATATTTTTTTCCCCTTCCCAAACCTTTCTGCCATACCCTTTAAAAATATGGTTTTCGCTGTGGTAGCTGCTACGAACCAATGGGCCACTTTCTACATAGTCGAAGCCAAGTTCGTACCCAATTTCCCGTAGTTGGGCAAATTCGTCGGGGTGTACAAAACGGATCACGGGCAAATGCTTTTTACTAGGCTGCAGGTACTGACCAATAGTGATAACATCTACATTGTTTGCCCGCATGTCTTTCATCGTTTGTACCACTTCGTCTATCTCCTCGCCAAGGCCCAGCATCAGGCCACTTTTGGTTCGCATACTACCTTCTTTCAATGTACGCAGCACTTCCATACTACGCCAATATTTGGCTTGTATCCGTACTTTTTTGGTAAGGCGTTCCACCGTTTCTATATTATGGCTCACTACTTCTGGTGCGGCATCTATCACTCTTTGAATGTCTGCTTTCTGGCCTTTAAAATCGCCAATCAGCGTTTCTAAACTGGTGTTTGGGTTGAGTGTTTTTATCGCTTTAATTGTGTTGTACCAAATAGCGGCACCGCCGTCTTTCAGCTCATCACGGTCCACGCTGGTTATTACGGCGTGTTTCACTTTCATTAGGTGAATGGCTTCTGCCACGCGTTGGGGTTCGTCCCAATCCACCGGGTCGGGCTTGCCCGTAGCTACGGCACAAAAGCCACAACTGCGGGTACAGGTATTGCCCAATATCATAAAAGTGGCAGTACCGGCTCCCCAGCATTCGCCCATATTTGGGCAATTGCCGCTTTCGCAAATGGTATGTAATTTATGGGTGTCAACCAAGGTGCGTACATGGCGGTATTCTTCGCCAATGGGTAATTTTACCCGCAGCCAATTTGGTTTTTTTATTTTCAAATCAGGCTCTGCTTCTACTATTCCACAACTCATTCTACTTACGATTTACTATTTATGATTTACAATTTTCCAGGTATTGATTGGGTTTACGATGTTGAAATATTCTTTTTAAAATTCTGTAAAAATTGAAAATAGATAAAAGCAATGTTTTGTAAAAAAGCAGATATCGTAAATTATTAATCTCAAATCGTAGATTGGGTTTATTTTCTCTTGCCAAACTCAAGTGCCACATAAGCTTGTATAAAAAACCGCCTTTGTTTATTGTCTATCATCAGCGGTATTTTGCTGGCATAGTATTCTGCATTTATGCCTGCTTCTATTGAACTTACCAACTCATTGTATTTGCCATAATCAAATCGCAGGGCAGTTTTTACAAAAACACCCGGCCTAATTTTCATTTCGCCAAAGCCTTTAAAAACCCCGGCGCCGCCAGTTATGGCTGCTGGTGTTAAGAACAGGGTATCGTTTCGGCTCTTGTTATCGAGGTACCTTATTTCGCTTTGAACGGAGTTTTCGGTTACTTTAATGTAATAAGGTTTAAGCAACCCAATAGAAAGGCCACCGCCGTAAATGGCTGATACAGCTACACCATTTTTATTGCCTTTGCCACCAAGCAGCATGCTTTGGCCTACACCGAGTTTTAGGAAGTAAAAATTGTTTTGCTTGCCATATACAAACGATGTGCCGAAGGAAAAACCGTTTTGATCCAAACTAGCCACCTTCTGTTCCCGGTTGCTTTTTCTTTCACCAATTTCTACGGAAAACAAAGTGGTTTTTTCAACGGTTTTCATCAGGCCTTTTTCGTAAAAAACAGCCCAGCCGTCGGTGGCCAACTTAAAGCCAAACAGGTTTTGTTTTTGATAGACAAGAGCCCCCTCTTCTTCCTGCTTTAGTAATTTATTTACAAGTTCTTTTTTTTGAGCCTTTTTTTCAGCTTTACTTTTCTTATCACTAGCCTTGGTGGCAGGGGTTGGCTGGGCCAGCATACTTAGCGGAAAAGCGATGAGCACTAGGCTGTGGAGAATGAATCTGTTCATTGGTTATGTTATGCAGTAAATTTACACGAAAATACAGTATGACTACATCAATAACGTACGAAGGACAACTTCGTTGCACAGCAGTGCATAATCAGAGTAAATCAAGTATAGAAACCGATGCCCCAACCGATAATAAAGGAAAAGGGGAGCGTTTTAGCCCGACAGATTTGGTATGCACCTCCCTTGGCACCTGCCTGCTTACCACTATGGCTATCAGGGCAAAAGATATGGGTATAGAACTTATTGGTACCACCGTGGATGTACAAAAACACATGAGTACGGAGCCTCCCCGCCGTATTG
>Ga0105048_10004040_pt1 | contig 24053 bp, 20 predicted proteins | sample MAT05_FD_78382 | JGI IMG/M metagenome (GOLD analysis project Ga0105048, IMG submission 78382) | Freshwater microbial communities from Lake Fryxell liftoff mats and glacier meltwater in Antarctica - MAT-05 | ecosystem: Environmental > Aquatic > Freshwater > Ice > Liftoff microbial mat | place... | reverse complement strand
TCCTTGCCCAGATAGAAGTCCGACACCATCAGCGAGGGCATCACCGCGACACGGGACCGGGCCAACTGCCGCAGCACGTCCGAGCAAAGTGCCTCGTCCCAACCGGCCAGCGTGCGCTGGTTGTGACCCATCATCGCGGCCATCAGCGCAGGCAGAGGTTCGGGGGCCTTCAAGGCCTGCGCGTTGGCCTCGATCATGGCGCCTTCGTCGTGCGAGCAGGCCTGGGTGATGCGGCCGAAGTGCTCGATGCTGCGGTGGCCTGCACCGATGGCGGTCTGCAGCAGCACCGCCTCCGGTATGTGCCCGTACAGTGGCAGTCGCTGGCGCCGGGCCTCGTCGGCCAGCGCGAGATACGTGGGCTCTCTCAGCAGCGAGTACGACTTGATGAATTGCCAGCCGGCGGCCTTGGCCTCGCGCACGCGCAGACGCCCTTCCTCAGGTGTGGCCGCCACCATCTGGCCGGGCCAGGAACCGGGAGGTCCGTCGATCAACGCCCCGGCGAGCACGAGGCGCGGGCCGATGCGCTCGCCGCGCTCGACGGCCGCTGCCACGCGCTGCTGCTCGGCCAGGGTGCGCAATGCGCCCACGTCGCGGATACCGGTGATGCCGTTGAGGATGTACAGCGGCAACGCGAAGTCTTCTTCGCCGGGCGCGCTGAAGACATGCACATGAAAGTCCCACAGCCCCGGCATCAGATACCGGCCGGTGCCATCGAGCACGCGACCTTGCCTGGGCGCGCGAGCGGTACCACCGGCCTGAATTCCGACGATGCGGTCACCGACGATGACCACGTCCCGCCGCGGTACCAAACGGTTGCGCTCGACGTCCACGATGTTGACGTTGCGCAGCACGATCGCGTTGTCGCTGGTGGCATGCGCGGCGGTCGCGGCGAATAGAAGCATGAGTACCGGGAACAGTGCCAGCAGCGGCGCAGCCCATCGCGCTGATTTCATGCGCATGCGCGGAACCCTCAGTTCGCAGCCGAATGAACGCGCTGAGTGAAATCGCCCGCGAATGCGGCGTCGACAACTTGCGGCATGAGCAACTCCCGAAGATAGGCACTCCGGGGGTGCGGAGCCGAGACGCACAGGCGTCTCGTGGCCTGCGCTCATTCTTCCCCGAGCCAGACCGTTGTCCCTTGCGATGGCTCAATGTGGGGACCCGTGGCCGAAGGTACCGTCCGCCTGGGATCAATTCGATGCAAGCACTTTTTCTCGACGGCGCAGCGTCGCCCAATGAAGCGACCGGCGCACCGCTCGCTGCAGTGGCGCAGCACCTCGGTGCACTCTTCGCGAGAGTGCGGCGCAAAGACCGACCATGAACGCCCCCAGAACATCGAAGACCATTCGCGGCGCCATCGTCTATTTCGCGATCGTCTTTGGCACTGGATTCTTGCTTGGCTCAATTCGGGTGCCGTTCATCGTGCCGCGCATTGGCGAGCGATATGCCGAGCTTGCCGAAATGCCGTTCATGTTCGTGGCGATCTTCTTCGCTTCGCGGCATGTCCTTCAGAGGTACGGCCAAAAGACGGATTCGGTCAGTCTGATTGGCGTTGGCGTCATCGCCCTGCTTCTGCTGGTGGGAGCCGAGCTGATCTTGGCGGTACTTGTCGCGGGCCGCGGGGTCGGCGAGTACATTGGCAGCAGGGACAAGGTCTCCGGAAGTGTCTATCTCGCGATGCTCCTCGTGTTCGCAGCAATGCCTTGGCTTCAAGCGCGGAAGCAGAACAATGCGCCACCGGCAGACGGCGGGGCCTGACCAGGGCCTGACCAGGGCCTGACCAGGGCTCAAGCCAATGCTGTTCTGCGCAGGCGTTGGCCTCGGCCAGGCGCAGCGGCCCTGCCCACGCCGCAACCCCGGCGTCAAGCCACGCGGATCAGCTTCTTGTTGACGAACTCCTGGATGCCCGCCGCCGACAGTTCACGGCCATAACCCGAGTTCTTGACGCCGCCGAAGGGGAGGTCGGGCAGCGACAATGCGGCCGAGTTGACGAAGACCATGCCGGTGTCGATGCGCCGCGCCACCCGGCGGCCGCGCTCGACGTCCTGGGTGAACACCGAGCCGCCCAGGCCGTAGGGCGAGTTGTTGGCCAGCGCCACGGCGGCGGCTTCATCACGCACGCGAAAAAACAGCGCCACGGGACCGAAGAATTCTTCGCTGAACATCGGGTTGTCTTCCGTGATGTCGGCAAGGATGGTGGGCTGCATGAAGTTGCCCGGCAGGCCCGCCGCCCGCTGGCCACCCAGCACCAATCTGGCACCGTGCTGCACCGCGGTTTGCACCTGCTGCAGAAGCTTGTCCAGCGCTTCGGCCGAACTGAGCGGAGCCAAGGTGCTGCGCTCGTCCATCGGGTCACCCGGCTTGAAATGGTCCAGCGCCGCCTTGAACTGTTCAAGAAAGGCATCGGCCACGGCATCCACCACGATGAAGCGCTTGGACGCCGTGCAGGCCTGCCCCGCATTGCCCATGCGGCCGCTGACGGCCTGTTTGACAGCGCGCGCCATGTCGGCATCTTCCAGCACGATGAAAGCGTCGCTGCCGCCCAGCTCGAGGGTCGACTTCTTCAGGTTCTGGCCAGCCCGCGCGGCCACCACGGCACCTGCCGCTTCGCTGCCGGTCAAGGCCACGCCCCGGACACGCTTGTCGTCGATCAACGCGGCGACCTGGTCTTTCGACACGAACAGGTTGGTGTAGCCGCCGACGGGAAGGCCGGCGTCGTGCATCAGTTGTTCGAAGGCCAGCGCGCACTGCGGCACGTTGGACGCGTGCTTGACCATCACCACGTTGCCCGCCATCAGGTTGGGGGCGGCGAAGCGCGCAACTTGGTAGTACGGATAGTTCCATGGCTCCACCCCGAACAGCACACCCAACGGGCTGCTTTCAACCACAGCTTGACCCTTGTCGGTTTTCAATGACTCGGGCAACAGAAACGCCTCGGCGTGGTCGGCGTAGTAGTCGATGATCGCGGCGCTGAGCGCCACTTCACCGGCGCTCTGACCGATGAGCTTGCCCATTTCCAGGGTCGCCAGCCTGGCCAAGTCTTGCTGGCGCTCGCGCATCAACGCTGCCGCACGCTTGAGCACGAGCTTTCGCTGCGCAAAACTCTGGCCACGCCAGACGTTGTCAAAGCAGTCCTGGGCACCTTGCAGCTTGGCTTGCAACTGCTCGTCGCTGAGTTCTTCGAAAGACTTCTCAACCTTGTTGGTGTAGGGGTTGGTGCTGCGGTAGGCCATCAGGTACTCCTTGTTCAGCGGGGTTCAGCGGGGTTCGGCGGTGTTCGAGTTGCTGCAGTATGAATGGCTCAGCGCGTGGCCTGGCGGGCCAGCAGTGCACGCGCAACCGGCTTTGACGAGGCCGGGTTCTGCCCGGTGATGAGCGCGCCGTCCATCACCACATCGGGCCGAAAATTGGCTTCCTTGCTGTCCATCAGGATGTTCATGGGGTCGGCCTTTGAATGTTGAGCGCGGGCGTTGGCGGTAAATCGTGGGCATTCGGCTTCAGCGGACTTTGCAACTTGCGCGAAAGTCGCCACGACCCTGCGTTGCGCACAGCTTCAGGGGCCGCTTCGGCGCTGGGCTGCTCGTGCATGCCCGGACGGATGATGATGTCGAGCGGCGCACGTCGCGCCGGCGACTGCCGTCGAACAGGACCACCCTTCCGCCTCTGCCGGCTCCGGGCGCCTTTTTCAGCTTCGGATAGGTGGCGACGGACGTCGCCGCCGCCGCCAGCATGCCCGCCATCGCCCAAGCCCCTTCGCGCCGGCCGCTGCCAGCGGCCGCCATGTGGCGGAAGTACGGCGGCCGCGGAATGCGCTGGTCGACCTTGGCCTGCATGAAGCCCTGGCGCGACTTGACGAACAACGGGTTGTAGCGCCGCTCCAGGCCGAGCGTGGAGTCGTCACGCTCGGCGATGTTGCCGCCGCAAACAGAACCCGCGCCGTGTGCCGGCAGCACGATCGCCTGGTCGCCCAGCGGCAGCAGCCTGGAGTGCACGGCGTCGTACAGCTGCCCGGCATGCTCGGAGGTCAGTGCGGGGTCGGTCAGGTCGGTGCGGCCGGCGCCGCCGATGAACAGCGTGTCGCCGGTGAAGACCGCCCACGCATCGGCAGGGGAGTCTTCCAGGCAAACCGCACAGCACATGCTCTCGGGCGTGTGGCCGGGCGTGTGCCCGGGGGTGTGCAGCGCGACGAGCTCGATGCGTTTGGCGAGCTGGAAAAGTTCGCCGTCGGCGAGCCGAATGTCGCCGTGCCCGAAAGACGGGTGGCGGCCGTTGATCACCTCGGCATCGCACTGGCGCGTCAGCTCGGCCGCGCCCATCACGAAGTCTTCCTGCCGATGAGTCTCGATCGCGTACTTGATCGTCAGCTTGTGCTTGCGCGCAAGCGCGAGGTACTCCTCGACGTCACGGCGCGGGTCGACGATGGCCGCCTCGCCTTCGCTACCGATCAGGTAGGCGACATGCGCGATGCCGGGTGTCTTGATGCGCTCGAAGATCATGGGCCGATGATGCGAGTCGCACCCGGCCGCTTGTTGTAGGACGACGCCGCATCGACCGCGAACGGCTCCCTGGCGGCGCGCCCATCGTCGAGCCTGCCACCGCAAGCATGCGCGTGCATGGCAGCAGAGGCTGGCGGCACGACCTCACCACTTGCAGCCGCTGTCCGCCTTCAGCGCCTGCGCGGCCAATGGGAACACGGCCATCAGGCCGGCTCCGCGATAGGCATCTTTGCAGTCTTGTTTCGCTGCTCTGGCGATGTCGCGGCCGAGCTTTTCGTCGATCTCTGGCGGGCGCGGCAGCACGGGAAAGGCACCGGCGCTGCGCCCGCGCGAGATTTCACCCCCGCGCGGCCGCGAAAGCTGCAGGTTCAGGCGCGGCGGTGCGCTGGCGGCGGCCGAAGGCGGTGTGGCCACGTCGCTCCCCAGGCGGCTGCCGGCGTCGAGCGCACCGGGGTTGAAGCCGGCGGGCGGCAGCGCGGGCGTGGTGCCGGGCAGGCCAGAAGGGGCGAGGCCGGGTGCGGCCGCAGGCAAAGGCGCGATGGTGGGCTCGGGCGTGCGGGCCAGCGGCGGCACCGATGCCGGCGTGGGTGCGACGAAAGCCTCGGCTGCAGCCAGCTCAGGCAACTCCGGCAAGGCCGGCCGAGCCGGGGCCAGCAGGCGCGGTGCGATGGCTTGCGGCCTTGGCAGCGCCTGGACCGTGGGAAGGTTGGTCAGCGGCGGGGCAGCCAGGGCGATGGGCATGGCCGCCCCGATGTCCGGCAAGGCACGCGCGCTGGGCGCGGCCAGAGTGCGCTCGAACGCCGGGCTGGGTGCCGGCGAAGCGGGCGTCGCGGGCAAAGCGGGCCCGTCTGATAGGGCTGACGGCAAGGACGCAGGCGCCTCAAGCGGCTTTGCCACGGCCGCCAGGGCCGGGGCCGCAGCTTCAGCGGCCAGGGCCGGCAGCGTCGGCAGCAAGGTGGGCGCAAGGGTTTGCAGCACAGGCTGCTCAGGCTCAGGCTGGGTTTGCACAGGCTGGGTTTGCACAAGCTGCGCATGCACCGGCTCGGCTCGCTCTTCCACCACACGCCCGGGCGCAGGCGGCGGCACAGCGGGCAGGTCGGCGGGCTGCGGTGCGGCCGACCAGCGGCCCAGCTGCGCCGCGCCGGGGGTCTTGGGCGGCACCACGGCCTGCTCGCGCACCACGCCTCCCCAGCGCGGCAGCGTGGCACTGCCGGGCGCACCTTCTGTTGGCGCCGGCAGCGCGGGCGCCATCTCTTCGGTCGCACCCGGCGTCTCCGGGCCTTGCAGCGTGATGTTCAAGGTGCCCGCCACGCCCTGGCCCGGCGCTGCGGTGCCGCCAGGCGCGCTGCCCAGCATCAGCACCAGCCACACGTGCAGCAGAAGCGCCAGCAGCAGGCAGCGTTTCATCGAAGGCGACAGCGCGGGTTCGGGCGCGGGCAGCGGCGGCGGTGCCGGCCACACGGCGGCGGGCCGCGACGGCACCAGCCTCAGGTGGGGCGCGGCGGGGGGAAAGTGAAGGGCGTGGGCGGCCATGGTGCTGCCTGCACACCTTCGCAGGCACCCAGCGCACTGTCAACGCCGTGATCTGCGGAACTGGGCTGCCTTGGCCTGCCAGTTCACAGGCACTCAGGTCTAATTCATGCATGAACACCGCCGCAACGCGAAAGAGCACCATGAACCAACTGGCCCAGCTCAAGCAGCACACCACCGTGGTGGCCGACACCGGCAACTTCCACCAGCTGGCGGCCTTCACGCCGCAAGACGCCACCACCAACCCGAGCCTCATCCTGAAGGCCGTGCAGCAGCCTGAGTACGCGCCGCTGCTGCAAAGCACGGTGGCCGCGCATGCCGGTGCGCCGCTGGAAAACATCGTCGACGAGGTGCTGGTGTGCTTCGGCCGCGAGATCCTGAAGATCGTGCCCGGCCGCGTCAGCACCGAGGTCGACGCGCGCCTGAGCTTCGACACCGAGGCCACGGTGGCACGCGCGCTGCATCTCATCGGCCTGTACGAAGCGGCGGGCATTGCCCGCGAGCGCGTGCTCATCAAGATCGCAGCCACCTGGGAAGGCATACGCGCGGCCGAGTTGCTGGAGCGCCAGGGCATACGCTGCAACCTCACATTGCTGTTCGCGTTCTGCCAGGCCGTGGCCTGCGGCGACGCCGGTGTGCGCCTGATCAGCCCCTTTGTCGGCCGCATCTACGACTGGCACAAGAAACATGCCGGCACCCGCTGGGACGAGGCGGCCCATGCCGGCGCACAAGACCCCGGCGTGCAGAGCGTCGCGGCCATCTTCAACCACTACAAGCGCCACGGCATCGCCACTCAGGTGATGGGCGCGAGCTTTCGCAACGTCGGCCAGATCACGGCCTTGGCCGGCTGCGACCTGCTGACCATCAGCCCCGAACTGCTGGCGCAGTTGCAGGCCAGCGAAGCGCCGCTGGCCCCTGCACTGGACGCCGCCGAGGCGCGCAAGCTCGACCTGCCCGCCGTGCACCATGACGAGAAAAGTTTTCGCTGGGCGCTGAACGAGGACGCCATGGCCACCGAAAAACTTGCCGAGGGCATACGTGCCTTTGCCGCAGACGCGGGCAAGCTGGACCGGTTGATCGAAGCCGCGCGGCCATGAAACGTTGCGACACGACGGCAGCCTGGGCTGCGCTGAAAGGGCACTTCGAAGCCCACGGCCGCAGCTTCGACATGCGCGAAGCCTTCGCTCGCGACGCCGGGCGTTTCGCATCGCTCGGCTTCGAGGCGCCGGAGGTCTTCGCCGACCTCAGCAAGAACCTGCTGGACACCGCGACGCTGCACTTCCTGCTCGACCTGGCGCGCGAATGCGACCTGGAAGCGCAGCGCGACGCGATGCTGCGCGGCGAACCCGTCAACACCACCGAAGGCCGCGCTGTGCTGCACACGGCCTTGCGCGCACCGCCCGGTGTCGGCCCCCACGCCGCCGAGGTGCACGCGGTGCTGGACGACATGCTGGCCTATGCCGACAGCGTGCGCAGCGACTGGACGCTGACCGACGTGGTGAACATCGGCATCGGCGGCAGCGACCTCGGCCCGCAGATGGTGGTGCGGGCACTGGACGCGCACGCCCCGGCCGGCCAGCGCCTGCACTTCGTGAGCAACATCGACGGCCACGACCTGCAGCCGCTGCTGCAGCGTCTGGACGCCAACAAGACGCTTTTCATCATCGCCAGCAAGACCTTCAAGACGCAGGAAACGATGGCCAACGCGCACGCCGCGCGCGACTGGTTCATGAGCCAGGGCGGGCACGCCATTGCCAAGCACTTCGTCGCCACCACCACGAACGTGCAGGCGGCGGCTGAATTCGGCATCACCACCACCTTCGGTTTCTGGGACTGGGTGGGCGGGCGCTACTCGCTGTGGAGCGCCATCGGCCTGCCCATCGCCATTGCCGTGGGCAGCGAGAACTTCCGCGCACTGCTGGCCGGTGCGCATGCGATGGACCGCCACTTCGCCGAAGCACCGCTCGCGAAGAACCTGCCCGTGGTGCTGGGGCTGCTCGACGTCTGGTACCGCAACTTTCACGGCTTCACGAGCCGCAGCGTGGCGCCCTACCACCAGGGCCTGGCGCGGCTGCCAGCCTATCTGCAGCAGCTGGAGATGGAAAGCAACGGCAAGCGTGTCGACTTGTCGGGCGCCCCCCTGCCCTTTGCCACCAGCCCGGTGGTCTGGGGCGAGCCCGGCACCAATGGCCAGCACGCCTACTTCCAGATGCTGCACCAGGGCACGGACGTGGTTCCGGTGGAGTTCATCGCCGTGAAGACGCCCGGCCACCCCTGGGCCGGCCAGCACAAGATGCTGCTGGCCAACTGCCTGGCGCAGAGCCAGGCGCTGATGCTGGGCAAGACGGCCGAACAGGCGCTTGACGAAACCGCCCCCACCGCATCACCCGACATTGCGCCCGAGGTGCTGGCGCAGCACCGCAGCTTTCCCGGCAACCGGCCCAGCACCACCTTCGTGCTGCAGGCGCTGACGCCGCACAGCGTGGGTGCGTTGATCGCGCTGTACGAGCACCGCGTCTTCACGAGCGGCGCGCTGTGGGGCATCAACAGCTTCGACCAGTGGGGCGTGGAGCTCGGCAAGGCGCTGTGCAACCAGTTGCTGCCGCGCCTTTCCAGCGGCAGCACCGAAGGGCTGGATGCCTCCACCGCCGGCCTGCTGCAGCGCCTGACTTCATGAGCGCGCGAGCGTGAGTCCGCCCGAGAAGAATTTCGTCTTCGATTTCGGCCGCGTCGTCTTTCGATGGGAGCCCGAAGCCCTGCTGCGCGAACTGCTGCCGCAGCATGCCTTCGATGCCACCAGCGCCGCGCACTGGACGGCGCAGTTCTTCCAGAACTACGGCGGTGACTGGGGCAGCTACGACCGTGGCAGCGTGACGCCTGAAGCGCTGGTGCAGCGCATCGCCGCACGCACAGGCCTGCGGGCCGACGAGGTGCAGCGCGTGGTCGACGGTGCGCCGCGCGCACTGACGCCGCTGCCCGACAGCGTGGCCCTGCTGCAGCGCCTGCATGCGGCGGGGCGGCCGCTGTACTACCTGTCGAACATGCCGGCGCCGATGGCCGCCTATCTGCAGGCGACGCACGGCTTTCTGGGTCTGTTCGATGACGGCGTGTTCAGCAGCCGCGTCGGTCACAACAAGCCCGAACCGGCCATCTATGACCTGGCGGCGCAACGCTTCGGGCACGCAGTGGAAGAACTCGTGTTCCTGGACGACCACGGCCCCAACGTCGACGCCGCGCGGGCGCGCGGCTGGAACGCGCTGCAGTTCCACACCGCCGCGCAGGCCGAGGCCGAAATGCGCGCAGCGGGTTGGCTGTAGCGCACCGCTGCGCTCTCGAGCTGCAGACGGTTCAGTCGGTTCAGTCGGTGTAGGAAGGCGGCGGCCGGTCGCCGTCATCGATCCAGGCTTCCAGCAGCTTCCAGGCCACGGCCAGCACGACCGGGCCGATGAAGATGCCCACCAGACCGAAGGCCACGAGGCCGCCGATGACGCCGCCGAAGATCAGCAGCAGCGAGAGGTCGGCGCCCATGCGGATGAGCACCGGGCGCAGCACGTTGTCGAGGTTGGCAATGAGCACCGTGCTGACGATGAGAAAGGCACCCCAGCCGATGCTGTCGTTCCAGAAGGCCCAGATCACCGCCGGCACCAGCACCGGAATAGGCCCCACCTGGGCAATGCAGAACATGAAGATCACCGCCGTCAGCAGCCCGGCGAAGGGGACGCCGGCCAGTGCCAGCGCCAGGCCCGAAAGCACGGCCTGCACCAGCGCCGTGACACCCACGCCCAGCGCCACGCCGCGGATCGCACCACCGGCCAGCGCCACCACCTCGGCACCGCGATCGCCGGCCAGGCGCCGCGCGAAGCGCCGGACCAGATGTGCGGCCGCCTCGCCGGTGCTGTAGAGCACGGCGGCGATCACCACCGTCAAGAGAAACTGCAGCAGCAGAAAGCCGACGTTGCCCACCTGGTCGACGAACCAGCGTGTCAGCCCGCCGGCATAGGGCGACAGGCGCGGCAGCAGGTCGCGCAGGCCCAGCGCCGTGGCCTGCTCCCAGGCGCGCTCGACGATGCCGCCCGCCAGGGGCAGGTTCACCAGCCAGACCGGCGGCGTTTCGGGCAGGTGGTAGTCGGCGGCAAGACGGGCCCATTCGCCCAGACGGTCGGCATTGCCGACGATGGTGACGATGGCCAGCGACAGCGGCACCACGAAGAGCAGCAGCAGCAGCAAGGTCATGGCCGTCACCGCCAGGCTGCGGCGGTTGAACAACCAAGCCTGCAGCCGCAGCATCACCGACCAGGTGGCCACCACCACCATCGTGGCCCAGATGGCCGGGCCGATGAAGGGGCGCAAGATCCACAGGACGGCGCCCAGCAGCACGCCGATGACGATGACGGCGAAGGTGATGCGGGCCAGGTCTTGCGGACGGCGTGGCGTCATGCAGCCTCGGCTTCAGGAGGCAATGGGCGGCTGGCGGGGCGGCTGGCGCGGCGGTCGGCTGGGTGATCTACTGGACGATCGGCTGGACGATCGGCTGGACGATCGGCTGGACGATCGGCTGGATGATGCACGCCGTCACGCAGCGGCACATCGACCAGCGCAAACGGGTCGATACCTTCCAGGCAAGCGACGTTGTAGCCGTATTGCGCCGGGTTCGAGCGTCGCTGGTGGTGGGTGTAGATGCCGCACACGCTGCAGAAGAAATGCTGCGCGGTGTGGGTATTGAAGGTGTAGCGTTTGAGCAGCGCCTGACCCTTCAGCACGCGAATGGCCGCCAGCGGCACGCTGGCGACAATGGCGCCACGGCGGCGGCACATCGAACAATCGCAGCGGCGCGGGTCGACGATGCCGTCGGGCAATTCCAGTTCGAGCACGACGCCGCCGCAGTGGCAGCTGAGCCGGTGCCGCGGCTGCACGGCCACACCACCGACTTCGCGGATCATTGCCGCTCAGCGCCCCTTGGGCTGCTCATAGGGCGTCACGCCCACCGCGTCGAGCCGCCAGCTGGAAGCGCCCATGTAGGAATCGGTCTGCGTGTTGCTCAGCGTGCCGGTGATCCACACCGCGTCCATCGAGCGAAAGCCCTTCACGGCGTTCATGGGCAGCACATGGATGATCTGGTTCGAGGGCGGTGGCGGGCTGTGCACGCAGGCGCCAAAATAAGGCACGAGCAGGAATTCCTTGATGCCGTCCTTGGTGTCTTCCAGCGGCACCACGAAGCCCGGAATGCGCACGCGCTGGCCCACCAGCGCGGTGTTCACCGGCGCGCGGTCCCAGACCTCGCGCATGCGCTTGAGCAGGTCGTTGGTGCGCGGGTCGCCGTCTTGCATGCTGGCCAGGTCGATGCCCTTGAACTCCGCGAACGGGTCCCAGTCCTTGGGCACCAGGGCTTCCCAGGTGATGGTCTTGAAGCCGGCGGCCTGCGGGGCCGGCGCCGCAGCGCGCGCCGGTGCCGAGGCCGTGATCGAAGGGCTCATCAGCGGCACGCCCTGCGTTTGCGCGACGGTCTGTGCGAAGGTCGGCGCAATGGCGGCGCCGGCGGTGAGCAGGGCCAGAACGGGAAGAAGTCGAACCATGATGGCTTCCTGGGGACTGCGTGGGGGGGTGGTGGCCGCCGCGCTTCGGCGGCATTCAAGTGCGGGGCGACAAACCGTCGGCGAGCGAGAGGCGGTAGGCACGCCACCCGGGCACCAGGCTGGCAAGCATACCCGCGGCCAGTACGGCGAAGAACAGCCCCCACTGTTCGGGGGTCGGGGCGCCGGCCTGCAGGCTGAGGCCGAAACGCTGCTGCACCCAGGGCCCCGCCAGCACGACGGCAGCAGCGGCCAGCAGTGCACCGAGCACGGCGCCGCAGAAAGTTACCAGCGCACCCTCGGCGGCCAGCAGCACCAGCACCTGGCGCGGCCCGGCGCCCACGGCACGCAGCACGGCCAGTTCGCGTCGGCGTTCGTTCAGCCCCGCCAGCACCACGGCCACCAGCGAAGCCAGGCTCACGAGCGCCACCAGGCCGCTGATGGCCAGCAGCGCTTTTTCACCCAGGCCCACGGCCGCCCAGAGCTCGTCCAGCGCCACGCCGGGCAACACCGCGAGCAGCGGTTCGCCTTCGTAGCCGGCCACGAAGCGCTGCACGTTGAAGACCGCCGCGCGGCTCTTCAACCCCACCAGCGCCGCCGTGACCTGCTTGGGTTCGAGATCGAACTTGCGCGCGAACTCGGGCGCGATCGTCAGGCCCGCCGCAGCCGGCAGCGGCGCGCCGCCCACCCAGTCGAGATGGATGGCTTCGATGGCCTGCAGACTGACGTGCACCGAACGGTCGACCGGCGTGCCGGTGCGCGCCAGGACGCCTACCACCGTGAAAGGCTTGTCGGCGTGCTCGGCGGTCAGGCCTTCGGGGCCTTCCGCGCCGCCGCGTCCCAAGCCGTGGCTGAGCGTGATCTTCTGGCCCAGCTTGTAGCCCAGCGCCTGCGCCACTTCGGCGCCGATGACGGCTTCGTACAAACCATCCAGCGTGCCGGCAAAGGCGCGGCCATCGCTTACCACCAGGGGCTCGCGGTCACCGTAGAGAAATCGCGTGAAGTACTCGGGCGTGGTGCCCAGCACCGGGAAGCCGCGGTGCGAATCGCCCAGCGCAATGGGCACCACCCAGCTGACAGCGCGGTGCGCAGCGATGGCGCGCACGCTGTCCATCTGGATGTTGTTGGTGGCGCCGCCGACGCGGAACACTGCGTACAGCATCAACTGCACGGGCCCGGTGCGCGCGCCGACGATGAGATCGGTGCCACTGACGGCCGAGCTGAAGCTGCTGCGGATGTCGGTGCGCAGCCGCTCCAGGCCCAGCAGCAAGGCCGTGGCCAGCGCGATGGACAACATCACCAGCGCCAGCGTGCCGCGCCGGTTCCAGGCGCTGCGCGAGGCGATGTGCAGGAGCGCCCTCATGCCACGCTGCTCGCGCGGTTGAGTTCGGGCAGGGACAGCCGCTCGTCGAAGCGGGCGGCCAGGCGTTCGTCGTGGCTCACGAACACCAGCGTGCTGCCGCTGGCGGCACAGGCGTCCATCAGCAGGGCCATGAAGTCGTCGCGGCGCGCATTGTCCAGCGACGAGGTGGGCTCGTCGGCAATCACCAGTTCAGGCGCACCGATGAGCGCACGCGCCGCGGCCACGCGCTGCTGCTGGCCCACGCTCAGCGCATCGGCGCGGCGGTGCCAGAGCGTGGCGGGCAAGGCCACCCGTTCCAGCAGCGCCTGCGCTGCGGCGTCAGGGCTGCCAATGCAGCGCGTGGCGCGGGCTTTCGAGAAGCGCGTGGGCAGCAGCACGTTGTCCATCACAGTCAGGTAGGGCAGCAGGTTGAACTGCTGGAAGATGACGCCGACGTGGTCGACACGGCGCAAGTCGCGCTGGCCGCCGGGCAGCTTCGCCCAGTCCTGCCCCAGCAGTTCCACCGTGCCCTCGCGCGCCACCAGCACGCCGGCCATCAGGCCCAGCAGCGTGCTCTTGCCGCAACCGGAAGGGCCATGCAGGAAGAGCGTGCGGCCGGCGGCGATGTGCAGCGCGTCGATGTCCAGACAGTCGGCTGTGGCGCCGGGCCAGGCGTAGCGGACACCCTGCAGGCGAAGCACGGCGGCGGCGGCGTCAGCGCGCCAGCGTCACGCGCGTGGCGGGGCGCACGAGCGAGGCCTTCATCTGCCCGCGCGACAAGACCAGCTGCAGGTTGATGCGCTTCATCGGCGCGAACGCCTCGAACAGATCGACCTCGACAAAGCGGGCCAGGTTGCCGGCCTTGCAGTCGAATTCGAAACGGCCGCTGAGGTCGGCATGGTCACCCTTGGGAGGGGGCGCGGTGGCAGCGCCCAGGCCCAGCACCGCAGACTCCAGCGTCACCTTGGCCAGCGTGCAGCCGGCAGCGCTGTCGATGCGGAACAGCTGGTCGGCTGCGCGCAGCCGCGCCAGCATCTTGTCGACCAGGGCACGCTCGGCATCGGTTCGCGGCGCCCGCTCGAAGCCCAGCAGGCTGTCCAGCGGCGTGTCCAGTTCCAGCGTCACCCGTCCAGGCTCCACGACCACGTCGAGCTGTGCCACGCCATGCTGGTGGGCCTTGCCGGCAAAGGCCTGGCCCGTGGCAGCGAACAAGCAGACGGGCAGCAGGGCGAACATCAAGGCTTTCATCGGGGCTCCGGGTCAGGGCGGTGGCAATTCGCCGCTGTGCGAAAACAGTTCTTGGCCAGTGCGGGCAGATTGTGCCGTGCCATCGCCACCCCCAGCGGCCAGCGGGGCGGCTGGCACGCTCGAGCACACACGGGCACGCAGGTCCACGGCGTAGCATCCACGGCCTCATGCCCGCCAACCTGGACGGCCGCCTCGTCGTGGCCATTTCTTCACGCGCCCTCTTCGACTTCGAAGAGGAGAACCTCGTCTTCGAGGCCGGTGACGACCGCGCCTACATGCAGCTGCAGCTGCAGCGTGTGGAAGAGCCGGCGCGGCCGGGTGTGGCCTTTTCGCTGGTCAACAAGCTGCTGGCTTTCAACGCCGCGTCGGGCGACCGGCAGCGTGTCGAGGTGGTGATTCTTTCGCGCAACGATCCTGTCTCGGGCATGCGCGTCTTCCGCTCGGCGCAGCACTACGGCTTGAACATCGAACGCGGCGTGTTCACGCGCGGCGAGCCACCCTGGCGCTACTTGCGCCCGCTGGCGGCCAACCTCTTTCTCAGCACCAACGAAGCCGATGTGCGCAAGGCCCTGGCTGCCGGCGTGCCTGCGGCACGCGTCTACCCGCACAGCGCGCGCGCCAGTGCCGCACACCCGGATGAAGTGCGCATCGCCTTCGACGGCGACGCCGTGCTCTTCAGCGACGAGGCCGAACGCGTCTACCAGGCCGAGGGTCTGACCGCCTTTCAAAGCCACGAGCGCGACCGCGCCGCCACGCCGCTGGCGCCCGGGCCGTTCAAGCCGCTGCTGGAGGCCCTGCACCGCCTGCAGCGCGAACCGCCTGCCGGCATGCGGCTGCGCACCGCGCTCGTCACCGCGCGCAGCGCGCCGGCGCATGAACGGGCCATACGCACGTTGATGGCGTGGCAGATCGACGTCGACGAGGCCATGTTCCTGGGCGGCCTGGCCAAAGGCAGCTTCCTGCGCGAATTCGAGCCCGACTTTTTCTTCGACGACCAGACGGGCCACATCGAGAACGCCGCCCTGCACGTGCCCGCCGGGCATGTGGCCTCGGGTGTCAGCAACGGCTGATGCAACCGTGGCCGGGCCTTGGCCCTAGGCCTGCAGCCACCACAGCACTGCCAACGCGGCCACCACGCCGGCAGCCGCCAGACCTGTCCACAGACGCAGTCGCGCAGGCCCTGCGGCGCCGCTGACGGCGGCATTTGCACCGGCGGGCGTCGTGGCCGATGCCGAGGCTGAGGCCGCAGGCGGCGCCGCTGTCACCGGCGCATCCATCAACGCACGCAGCGCCTGCATGGTCTGCGGCCGCTGTTCGGGCCGCACGCGCAGACCGGCATCGATGGCGGCCAGGAACGGTGCCGAGTAGCGGCCCTGGCCCGCCACCAAGGCAGGCACCATCTCGTCGCGCACCACCCGCGCGATGGAAGAGCTCGGCGCCTTGCCCGTCACTGCGGTATAGAGGACGGCGCACAGCGCATACACGTCGGTCCATGCGCCCTGGCGCAACGACTCTTCGCCTTCGTACTGCTCCACCGGCGAATAGCCACTCTTCAGGATGGCGGTGAGCTGCTGCGTGGCATCGCCGAGCACACGTCGCGCGGCGCCGAAATCCAGCAGCACCGGGCGCGGCGGCTGTTCCAGGTAGCTGCCCTTGGCCTTGCGGTCGTAGAGCATCAGGATGTTGTCTGGCGCCACGTCGCGGTGGTAGCAGCGCTGCTGGTGCATGGCCTCCAGCGCGGCCATCAGCGGGTGGGCCAGCTCGCGCAGCCAGCGTTCCGACGGCGTAGCGCCGAGGTCACCGAGCCACTTCTTCAGCGTGATGCCTTCGTAGTAAGGCATCACCATGTAGGCCGTGCCGGCCTCGGCCCAGAAGCGGTAGACCCTCACCAGCGACGGGTGATCGAAGGCGCCCAGCAGCCTCGCTTCGTTCAAGAAGCCCTGCAGACCCTTTTGATAGAAAGCCTCGAAGCGCGGCAGGCGGGCACCGACGGTGCCGTCGGGCGCACGCGCGGCCAGCGTCGCGGGCAGGTACTCTTTCAGCGCCACGCGGCGGTCGAGTCGCGTGTCGCGCGCCAGGTAGACGCAGCTGTAGCCGCCCACGCCGAGCAGGCGCTCGACGATGAATTCCTGCAGCGGGTGGCCGGCGCGCAGTTCGCTGCCCACCTCGCGCCGGGGTATCAGCAAGGTGCGCTGCTCCGCGCGTTCGCGGGGGTCGTCGTGGGCCATCGACCGAGTGTAGATTCCCTCTGGCGCATGGAACCCGGCCCCCGATTCACGGGGGACCCCCCGACCTCGCAACTTCCAGGTCACACAGGGTTCATGCTTTACCCCTACCGTCGTGCCCAGACGACGGCGCTCTGGAAGGCGCTGCGCACCTATTTCCTCACCAGGACTCTGCCCCATGAAGAACTTGCTCGCCGCCGCCTCGCTGCTGGCTCTGGCATCCGCCGCACAGGCCCAGATCAGCATTCCCGACCCTGCCTTTGTCTACACGCAGAACTTCGACACACTGCCCACCACGGGAGCGACCAACGCCTGGGCCAACGACAGCACCCTGACGGGTTGGAGCCTGTTCAGCAGCACCGGGGTCGCCGTCACCAACATCCGCGCAGACGCCGGCACGTCCAACACCGGCGCCATCTACAGCTACGGCAGCACAGGCAGCACCGAGCGGGCACTGGGCGCCGTCGCCTCGGGCAGCTTCGCGGGCTCTATCGTGCTGGCACTGACGAACAACAGCGGCGCCCTGCTGGACAGCTTCAGCCTCGTCTACGGTGGTGAACAATGGCGCAACGGTGGCAACACCAGCGCACAAACGCTGGGCTTCGAATACGGCTTCGGCGCCACCCTCGCAGCCGCCGCTTTCACGCCGCTGCCAGGTTTCGGCTTTACTTCACCGGTCGTCGGTGCCACCGCTGGTGCAGTCGACGGCAACGGTGCCGGCAGCGTGGCCAACCTGGGCGGTACGGTCGGTACCGCATGGGCCGTCGGCGACACGCTCTGGCTGCGCTGGGTCGACCTCAACGACGCCGGCAACGACCACGGCCTGGCGCTGGACAACGTCAGCTTCAGTGTCACTGCGATTCCCGAGCCTGGCACCGTGGCGCTGTGGCTGGCTGGCCTGGCCGCCATCGGTTTCGTCGCGCGCCGTCGCGGCTGATTGCTCGCCCGCGTCACACTTGCCGCCTGCCCACCCGCGGCGGCTTTCGCCCCGAACCGCCCTGAACCTGTGACATTCATGAGCCTGTACAAGCTGATCTCCTGCCAAGACACCAGGCTGCGCGTTGTGCTGCTGCCGCTCGCCTTTGCTGCCTTCTCGGCCTTCTCCACTTCGGCTCATGCCCAAGTCGTCATCAGCCAGGTCTACGGCGGCGGTGGCAATTCAGGCGCCACGCTGCGCCATGACTTCATCGAACTGAAGAACCGCAGCACCACTGCGCAGAGCGTGGGCGGCTGGTCGGTGCAGTACGCATCGGCCACGGGCGGCAGCTGGCAGGTGACGATGCTGCCGGCCGGCACCACCATGGCCGCGGGCGCCTACCTGCTGGTGCGCCAGGCCGCGGGCACGGGCGGCACGGTGGACGTGCCGGGTGACGTGACAGGCACCATCGCCATGGCGGGCGCCAACGGCAAGGTGGCGCTGGCCAACACCGCCGCAGCCCTGTCTGGCACCGTGCCCGCAGGCCCGGCACTGGTCGACGCCGTGAGCTACGGCAGCGCCAACGGCATCGAGGGCACGCCCACGCCGGCGCTCAGCAACACCACGGCAGCGCTGCGCAACGGCGGCGGCTGCGACGACACCGGCAACAACAGCAACGACTTCAGCGTGGGCGCGCCAGCACCGCGCAACAGCACGGCCGCGGCCGAGATCTGTACTGGCGGTGGTGGTGGCGGCGGTGGCGGCATCCCCGTGGCGGCCACCATTCCTGCCATCCAGGGCAGCGGCGCGGCCAGCGCGCTGGCGGGCCAGCTCGTCGTCACAAGCGGTGTCGTCACGCGCATCAACAGCAACGGCTTCTTCATTCAAGACCTGACGGGCGACGGCGACGCGGCCACCTCCGACGGCCTCTTCGTCTTCACCAGCGCCACGGTCTACCCCGAGGTGCAGCCGGGCAACCTGGTGCAGGTGACAGGCACCGTGACCGAATTCGCCAGCGGTGCCGGCACTGCCGCCACACCGCTGACGCAGATCGCCAACCCGACCAGCGTTTCGCTGCTGGGCACGGGCTACAGCATCACGCCGGTGTCGGTGACGCTGCCGGTGGCGCCAGGCGAGAGCCTGGAGCGCTTCGAGGGCATGCTGGTGCGCATCGAAGGCACGCTGACGGTGCAGCAGAACTTCTTGCTGGCGCGTTTCGGCCAGCTGACGCTGGGTGCCGGCGGCCGCCACGAAACGCCGACCAACCGCCACCGCCCGAACTCGCCGCAGGCGCTGGCACTGGCAGACCTGCAGGCACGCAGCCGCGTGATGCTGGACGACGGCGCCTCGATGCAGAACCTCAACCCGACGCCCTACTTCGGCGCCAGTGGCCAGCCGCGGGCAGGCGACAGCGTGGCCAACCTCGTGGGCACGCTCGACTTCGGGCTTTCGGGCACCTCCAGCGCCGGCCCCGGTCTCTACCGTCTGCATCCGGTGGCAGCCCCGCTGTTCACGGCCATCAACCCGCGCCCGCGTGCGCTGGCCGGTCTGGACAACGACAAGACCAAGATCGCCGCGATGAACGTGCTGAACTTCTTCACCACCTTCACCAACGGCCAGACCGCTGACGGCCAGACCGGCCAGGGCTGCACCGTGGGCGGTTCCACCACCGCAGGCAACTGCCGCGGCGCCAACAACCTGGCCGAGTTCGTGCGCCAGCGCGACAAGATCGTGCGCGCTCTGGCCGGCCTGGACGCCGACGTGGTGGGCCTGATGGAGATTCAGAACAACGGCAACGCCGCAGCGCAGAACCTCGTTGATTCGCTCAATGCACAGGTGCGCTCGGGCCCCTGGGCCGTGGCGCCGCTGCCCGCGCAGGGCACGGGCAGCGATGCCATCCGCGTGGCGATGATCTACAAGCCTGCCAAGGTGACGCTGGTGGGTGCCGCCGTGAGCGACACCGACCCCGTGAACAACCGTCCGACACTGGCGCAGACCTTCGCCGCACCCGGCGGTGAGCGCTTCACGGTCGTCGTGAACCACATGAAGAGCAAGGGCAGCTGCCCCGGCGCCGGCGACCCCGACGCCGCCGGCAACGTGGATGCCGGCGACGGCCAGGGCTGCTGGAACGGCCTGCGCCTGCAGCAGACACAGCGCCTGCGCACCTTCGTGGCCCAGTTGCAGCAGAACAGCGGCACCAACGACGTGTTGATGGTGGGCGACTTCAACGCCTACGGCGCCGAAGACCCGATCTTCGAGCTGACCGGCAACGGCTTCGTCGACCAGGCCGCGCGCTACAACGCGCTGGCCTACACCTACGTCTTCGACGCCATGGCCGGGCGCCTGGACCACGCCATCTCCAGCGCTTCGATGTCGCCGAAGATCGTGGCCACCAAGCTCTGGCACATCAACGCCGACGAGCAGATCGCCTACGACTACAACCTCGAGTTCAAGCAGCCGCTCTGCGCCACCTGCGCGCCCGACCCGGCGAACCGCTTCGACCCCTACCGCTCGTCGGACCACGACCCCATCCTGGTGGTGGTGGACTTTGCGGCAACGGCGCGGGCCAAGGCTGCAGCGCGGGCGGTGGCGCCGGCCACGGCCGCACGAAGTACCGCACGCAATACCGCACGCAGTACCGCAGGCAGTACCGCACGCTGACACGCCACGCACACCGGCAGCAGCTGCGGCCGGTGCGCGTGGTCTACAGGTGCACCGTCTCGATGGTACGTTCCAGCCGGCTCTTTTCAGCCGCGTAGGCGATGAGGTGGCTTTCCACGCTGACCTCGATGGGTGAGCTCAGCAGCGCCGGGTTCTGCTGCCCCACCGCCTGCACCCAGTCCTTCACCATGCGGTGGTCGCCACCGCCGTGGGCGTCGGTCTTCATGCTCCAGCTGCGGCGCTTGCCGTTCTTGAAACTGGTCAGCGTGAAGCTCTCCATGTCGCCGACGATGTCGCCCATGCTGCCCATGATGCGTGTGCGCCGGCCCTCGTAGCTGACGAAGGCCTCCATCGAGAATCCCGCCGTCACGCCGTTGGCGAACAGGATGTTGGCTGTCAGATGGTCGGGCTGGTCGTTGTCCATGCGGTAGACGCAGCGGCCGTAATCGGTGGTGTTCAGCCCCTGCATGATCAACGGGCCCCATTTCGATTGATCCTCCGGCAGGTCGAAGACATACAGGCGCTTGCGGTCGCGGTAGTAGATCTGCAGCGCCGAATACGGGCACTCGTGCTCCACCTTGCAGCCGTCGGTGCAGCGCGGCGTGCTGCCGGCAGGCGCGTTGGCCTCCTTGAACCACTTCAGGTTGCCGTAGCAATGCACCTCCTGCGCCGGTGAATCGACGAGCCAGCGCAGGATGTCGGTGTCGTGGCAGCTCTTGGCCAGGATGATGGGCGTGGCGTCCTCGCTTTTGCGCCAGTTGCCGCGCACATAGCTGTGGCTCATGTGCACGTGCTCGATCGGCTCCAGATGCTGCACGCTGATCACCTGCCCGACCATGCCGCCGTCGATCAGCGCCTTCAACTCGCGGAAGTAGGGCGTGTAGCGCAGCACGTGGCACACGCCCACGATGCGGCCGCTGGCCTGGGCTGCGGCCAAGATCTGCCGGCACTCGGCCTCGGTGGGTGCGGCGGGTTTTTCCAGCAGCACGTCGTAGCCCAGTTCCAGCGCGCGCAGGCAGGGCGCGGTGTGCAGGCGGTCGGGGGTGGCGATGATCACGGCGTCGGCCCACTTGCCTTCATGCCCGGGGCCGGGCTTGAAGACCGGCTTCCAGTCGGTGAAGCAGCGTTCCGGCGGGATGCCGTGCGCCGCCGCAATGCGCTTGCGCCGCGCCGCATTGGGCTCTGCCACGCCCACCACGCGCATCTCTCGCGGGCTCTTGGTGGCGTAGTCGGCGTAGATGCTGCCGCGGTGGCCGGCGCCGATGAGGATGACGTTGACCGGGCGCTCCAGTTCGCGGTGCAAAGGCTGGGTGTAGAGGTCCTGCTGCAGCCCCAGGATGCGCGCCGCCTCGTCCCAGCTGTAGACGATGCTGTTCTTGATGGCGCTGAGTGTCTTCAGCAGCCGGCGGGTCGAGATGAACTGTCGCAATGACATGGGGGTCTCTCCTGGAAGTTGTTCAGCGTACGCCCAGCCACAACGCCACGGCCGTCATGCCGGCACTGGCCGCAATCAGCGACCACCAGGTGCCGCGCTGGGCCGCCCAGGCCTGCCGCAGCGCGGCTGCGGTCAACGTCGTGCCCTGCAGCGCCTCGGGTGCGGGTGGCGCCAGCAGGCGGCTCACCCCCCAGGTCACGGCCACCGCCGCGAGAAGGCCGCTCAGGTTCCACCACATCCAGAAGAGTCTCGGCCCCAGGCCGTAGCTCAGCACCAGGTTGAGCGCGAGGCCCGCCACCACACCGGCCAGCACGGCCGGGCCGCGTGCGCGGCGGTCGAGGATGCCGCAGCCGAAGGCCGCCAGCAGCGGACCGTAGAACAGCGCGCCGATGCGGTTGATGCCTTCGACCACGCTGCTGGCGAAATCCCCCACCCACAGCGCAGCGACGACGATCAGCGCGCCCCAGGCCAGCGTGACGATGCGCGCCGCGCCCAGTCGGCGCGCCGGTGTCGCCTGCGCGCCCAGCCTGGGCTCGACGAAGTCGCGCAGGGTCGCGGCCGAAAGGCTGTTCAGCAAAGAGTCCAGGCTGCTCATGGCCGCCGCCAGGATGGCCGCCACCAGCAGGCCGCGCACGCCGGCGGGCAGGTAGAGCTCGATGAAGCGCGGCACCAGGTAGTCCAGCCGGCCGGCCGGCACGGCGGCGCGCAGGGTTTCGCTGCCGGCATAGACGGCCCCGATGGCCAGGCCCAGGCCGCAGTACAGCAGCGTCAGCGGGAAGCGCGCGATGCCGTTCATCAGCAGCGCACGCTGCGCCGAGGGCACGTCCTTGGCGGCCAGCGTGCGCTGCGCCTGGCCCTGGTCGACGCCGTAATAGGCTACATACAGCACCAGGCCACCGACGACGAAACCCCACACCGGCGCCCGGGCACCATCACCCAGCCCGTGTGCCAGTTCGATGGCCGCCAGACGTTCGGGCGCCAGCGATGCCAGGATGGCTGCGCCGCCGCCGGCCAGTTGCCAGGCGTAGACACCGCACACCACGATGCCGAGCAGCAGCACGCCCATCTGGATGACGTCGGTCCACACCACGGCGCGCATGCCGCCCATGGTGTCGTAGACCACCGTCATCACGCCCATGCCCACCACGCACCAGGCCAGCGGCAGGCCGGTGCACACCTGCACCACCACTGCGGCCGCATACAGCGCCACGCCTGCGGCCAGGCCGCGTGACAGCAGGAACACTGCACTCAGCAGCAGGCGTGTGGCGCGGTCGAACCGCAGCTCCAGGTATTCGTACACGCTGACCAGTTGCAGCCCGCGCAGCACCGGCACGAAGACCAGCATCACCACCAGCATCGCCAGCGGCACCACCAGTTCGTACTGCAGCCAGTTCAACCCGCCGCCGGGCACCAGCGCCACATAGGCCGGGATGCCGAGGAAGGAATTCGCAGAGCTCTGCGTGGCCAGGATGGACAGCGCCAGCGCCCACCAGGGCAGGTCGCGGCCGCCGATGTAGTAGTCGTCAGCGTCGTGCTGGCGCCGCGCCAGCCAGGCGCTGAGGCCCAGCGTGGCCGCCAGGTACAGGCCGATGACGGTCCAGTCGAGCGCTGTCACGCCGCTGTTACGCCACGTTCACGCCGGCTGCGCCGCGCCGGGGTGCACCGCCGCTGGCGCAACGGGCACGTGCGCCAGCAATTCCTCGAAGCTCTCGATGACGGTGATGCCGGGCTCACGCCGCATTTCCGGCGCCTTGGGGTCGATGGCAAAGGCCTGATCGGCCAGACGCAGCAGGCCCAGGTCGTTGAGGTTGTCGCCCACCGCCCAGCATTCCAGCAGCGGCTGCTCGCCGCCTTCGGCCCTGAAACGGCGCAGCACGTGGCTCTTGCACACCGGCAGGCCATCGCCTTCGCGCAGCGGCAGGAAGGCCGGGTTGATCTTCACCTGACCGTTGCAGACGTCGCTGTCGAAGTGCATGGTGTGGGCCAGTGCAAAGTCGGCAAACACGCGGCGCCGCAGGATGTCGGCGGCGACGAAGTAGCTGTCGCTCAGCACGCCCACCATGAAGCCGGCGCGGCGCATGCGGTTGATGAACTCGATCACACCCGGCCGTATGGGCGTGGCGCGCGCCACGCGCTCGAACTGCTGCTTGTGCACGAAGCGAAAGAGTCCGGCAATGCGCTCGCTGCGCGCGGCGGTGTCGTCGGCCGGGCTGTCCAGCAGTTGCGCCAGCGCTTGCTCTTGCCCGCTGGCGCGCGCCAATTCCACCGCAAACCGGCTGGTGGTCAGCGTGCCGTCCATGTCCACCAGCAGCAGGCGCTGGCGGCCGCGGCGGCGCGTGAGGATGAAGTCCAGCGAGGCCGCCGCCTGGCGCTGGCTTTCGTACATGGCCACGATCTGGTCGACGTTCAGCCGGCCGGCGGCGCGTGCACGGCTGTAGATGACGCGCGCCACCTCGTTGGCCATCACCGTCAGGTCCAGCAGCGGCTGGCTGTCGTGTTCCAGCGAACCGATGTCGACCTCGGCCACACGCGCGCCGGAGCGCTGGGCGTCCAGCAGCAGGCCGATGTCGACGCCGTAACCGTCTTCGAAGGCCAGTTGCTGCAGCAGCGCGCGCCGTGCCGAGATCACC
>Ga0105048_10004039_pt1 | contig 24055 bp, 24 predicted proteins | sample MAT05_FD_78382 | JGI IMG/M metagenome (GOLD analysis project Ga0105048, IMG submission 78382) | Freshwater microbial communities from Lake Fryxell liftoff mats and glacier meltwater in Antarctica - MAT-05 | ecosystem: Environmental > Aquatic > Freshwater > Ice > Liftoff microbial mat | place... | reverse complement strand
TTGCCGAGCTCGTGAAGACGCCACGCCGAAGAACCCGTGCACTTCGCGATTTAATGGCCGGCAAGTTTGTCGATGGGGAGCCTTGAAGCCTGGGTGCGTTAGCGTTGACACCGCGGGGTTGCCAAAATGACGGACTCAGATGATCGAGCATTCCGCTTCCTAAATGCTCGAAATGCTATTGATGAATTCGATGTGCTGGGTGAGGAAGCCGTCCTTCTCAAGGTTCGATCCGAACTGAAAAGTCTGGTCGAAGAGGGAGACATGGAGGCGTGTGAAGTGTTGGGCACCTACCTGTCGGTGCTTCGTGGTGACCACGTTGAAGAGGCAGTCCGATTGCTTTCGTTGGCAGCCGATTCTGGCCGAGGGGCGGCGGCCCACAATCTTGGAACCCTATATTTCCCACTTGATAAGAGCCTGAGCAGGAAGGCGTACGAACGCGCGTACGAATTGGGGACCGAGCAACAGATCTGCTCAGACCCTCTTTGGTGGAAGCGTATCAACAGCGACGATTAGCGCGCCCCATCACAATCCCCGCCAATTTCTGATGCACCGCCGGCATCGGCACCCCAGCCAGCGCCTTGGGCAGACACCACCGAGTCTCAAGTCTACGCTTCACTTCACCCTTCTTCTCCGTTTCCTGAACGGCGCAGTCGTAAACATCAAGTGTGATCCGGTAGCGCGTCACGCTGTGCTGCAGCCTGGAAACGTGCTCGCCTAGCAGCAGCTTTAAGCCAAGCTGTTCCTTGCCCAGTCGCGAAAGCGCATGCCTGGGGCTTTCCGCGGGCTCTAATTCAATATTGGGGAACTGCCACATTCCGGCCCAGCGGGGGGCGGAATCGGGGACTTTGTACACGAGATAACGTCCGCGTTTGACGATGAACGCTGCCAGCATCGCGACCTGGGTCGGAGGTTGTCGCTTGGGGAGCTCCGGTAGGATCTGAGTGAGTCCGCGCCGCGCGGCTTCGCACGATCCACGAACGGGGCAGGTGAGGCACAGAGGTTTTTGCGGTGTGCACAGCGTTGCGCCCAACTCCATCAGTGCTTGATTGAAATCGCGGGCGTGCCCCTTCACGATCAGTTGAGCGGCCAGCTCCCAGATTCTTGATTTTAACGGAGCGCGTGTGGGGTCGCCGTGAAGGCCGAATAGGCGGGTTATGACGCGCACGACATTGCCGTCCACTAACGGCACTTCTTGATTGAACGCGATACTTGCAATGGCGCCTGCTGAGTAAGGGCCGATGCCCGGCAGTCGCAACAGTTCGTCAACGCTTTCTGGCAAGGCTCCGCCATGCTTCTCCGCCACTGCCTGCGCTCCGGCTAACAGGCGACGTGCGCGCGAGTAGTAGCCAAGCCCCTGCCAGAGCAGCAGCACCTCCGATTCGCTCGCAGCAGCCAGCGCTGCGATGTCCGGGAAACGCGCGAGCCAGCGTGCGTAGTAGGGGCGCACGGTTTCAACCTGCGTTTGCTGCAGCATCACTTCGCTCACCCAAATCGCGTACGGGTCCCGGGTCTGGCGCCACGGAAGATCCCGACGGTGGGCGCGATACCACGGCAAAAGCGCGGTGCCGATCGCGCGCGTTTGGTTTGGCGGCTGGTTTGCTGGGGAGGAGCCCTTGGTTTCGGAGCGAGCCATGGAGGTGACAAAAGTCGGTTGGCGGGTCGGTGCGTGGATGTCGGCAGAGCTTGAGCTTGTTCCCGGGCGCCGCTCCATGACAAGATCCCCATTTCCCCAAGATGTCAGAGATCCGCGTCTTCCCTTTAGAATCCATCCGCACCGACGGTTGGTTTGAAAGGATCGGGGACAGCATCGGCAGCTTCCAGGCTCTGTGCGATATCGTCGGCGCGCATTTCTTTGCGTTTGCGATGATCACGGGCGCCCGCATCACCGCTCTAACGGTGGATCGCAGAAATCCAGACAACACCCTGGTGGATTTCGCGGTGGGTGGCGACGATGCTGATAGCTTGCAAGCGGATCCTCAGCGCTTGACGCTCGGGGAGTTCCGAAAAAGGCTCGTGAGTGCGCTCGTTGTCGATGATGAGTTGGGAGCGGCTCCCGTTCGCCCCACCGACACTGAAGCGCTCCAGCGCCATATTGGCGTGCGTTATCTCTTGCTGGCGCCTATTTATGGGTACAGCCTGGTTGAGCTCACGATTGGGCCAACTGGCGCCCACATTCGTGTGCTGCACGATGGCGTGGAAGAGCTCCATCCGCTGATAGCGTTTCGCGGCCGTCTGCGCGCCCACGTGCGCGAAGAATTATCGCGCGCTCAGCGTTCGGCGAGTGCTATCGATCTCACACGCGTTGGCGAAGCGGAGAAGGCTGCCCGCGAGGGTGAGCACGTGCGGGTGCTTGAATTATTGGGCTCTTGGCCTGCCCCGCTCGCGATTTTCCTGCGAACGCCCGAGGGCCAGCAGCTCAGCGCGGAGACACGAGCGACCATCGCCCGTGGCCTTGGCTTGCTGGGAAGCGGCTGCATTGCGCTCGATGAGGTCAACAAGGGCGAGGAAATTCTCCGGCTTGCGATCCAGTACGCAGGTGATGGGCCCGAGGCCGCGGACATTTATCGGCGTCTTGGGCTATCGATCATCCACGATGATCGACCTGGAGAAGCGATAGGTCCGCTACGGCGCGCGGCGAATTTGGGCTCACCGGCCGAAGCGGTTTGGCCTATTTTGGCCGAAGCTTTTGCAGCGCGCGGGCGAAATTTGGCAGCTTTGGCAGCCGTGCTGGAGGCCGCAGCAGGGGGTGTCCCTCCTGAACTCCTGGAGGCGGCCAAGGCTCGAGCGGAGGCTGCTCTCGGCCAGCCCCTTCAAGCCTGGCAGGCGCTACTTTCTGTGCAGCCCAAACCACTGAACTAAAACACGTCCGGTCAGGTTGGGCGCATTGACAGAGGCCGCAAGCGGGCACTAGATACGTTCGCGTTTTAACGGAAATTCCAAAGGTTTCGCTCACATGTCACTCGTAGAGCTGTATCTGCCGATGTGCATCATGTTCGTCATCGCAATAGCGATCTGCTCGGGCATGTTTTTCGGCGGTCAATTCATAGGCCCCAAGAATCCAACGCCTGAGAAGATGATGCCGTTCGAGTGCGGCAACGATAGCGAGGGCGGAGGGGGCGCAAGGCTGAGCGTCAAGTTTTACCTTTCCGCCATCTTGTTTGTCGTTTTCGATATTGAAGTAGTTTTCATGTACCCGTGGGCCATTCTCTTCAAGGAGCTTGGCTGGATAGGGTTTCTAACGATGTTTGGGTTTGTTGCCTCGCTGCTGATTGCGCTGGCCTATTGCTGGAAAAAAGGAGCGCTCGAATGGGAGAGCTAAATCGAAGCACTCAGGTCATTGAAGCCGGTGAGGGCGCGGCCTTTGCCACCACGAAGCTTGAGGCGATGCTCGCTTGGGCACAGAAGTATTCGCTTTTTATGTACCCCTTCGTGACCGCGTGCTGCGGGATGGAATTCATGTCGGTTTCGAGCCCGCGCTATGATTTCTCGCGCTTTGGTTCCGAAGCCCCGCGGTTCTCGCCACGGCAGTCGGATTTGTTGTGGGTTGTGGGCACCATCACGCAGCGTCAGGCACCCATTCTGAAGCGGATTTATGAACAAATGGCGGAGCCCAAGTGGGTGCTCGCGTTTGGGACCTGTGCTGCGTGTGGCGGCTTCTACGACAATTATGCTTGTGTGGCCGGTGTCGATAAGATCATCCCGTGTGATGTGTACGTGCCCGGTTGCCCGCCGCGTCCCGAAGGAGTTCTCGACGGGTTGATGCTCCTTCAAGACAAGATTCAAAGCGGCGATCGCCGACCTGGCATTGTGAAGCCCCGGCATGATCCAGCGGTCGATCAGGGCCTCGGGTTGATCGATCTCAAGCGAGCTGTGAAAGCCTAACTTCAGGGCCCAAAGAAGACATCATGGCTCAAGCACTCATCGATCTCATCAAACGCCAATTCCCAAGCGCAGTGCTGGAAACGCACTCGCAGCACGGCGACGACACCCTGGTGCTCAATGCACTGGCCTGGAAGTCGGTCGCAGAATTCCTGTGTTCATCCCCGGATGCGGCGATGAACATGCTGGTGGACCTCACGGTGGTGGATTACGCTGAGCGTGAGCCGCGCTTCGAAGTGGTGGCACATCTCCTCTCGCTTTCCTTGGGCCATCGGCTGCGGCTGAAGGCGCGCGTGGGCAATCCTGAAGGGGAGGGCGCAGCGATTGCCAGCCTGACGGAGATTTGGGCGAGTGCGAATTGGGCGGAGCGCGAGGCCTTCGATATGTTCGGTGTCACCTTCATAGGCCATACGGATTTGCGCCGAATTCTGATGTACCCAGAGTTTGAGGGGTACCCGCTGCGCAGAGATTATCCAGCAGATAAGATCCAGCCTCTCATCCCGTACCGAGAAATACCGGGGATCGAAAAGGTTGCTCCATTTGGTCGAGATGAAGGAATGAGCTTCGGGCGGCAAGTGCACGCTCGCTGGGCAGAAGATCCCGAGGATCCGCAGGCGAACTAATGGAACCGATTGACGTCGAAATAAGCGAAGCCGAGCTTGAGCTGCCCGAAGAGCCTATGTTGCTCAATGTGGGGCCATCGCACCCTGCGATGCACGGCACCGTGCGTTGTGTCATGGAGCTGAGCGGTGAGTTGATTCATCGCGTGGATGTCCAGGTTGGATATCTGCATCGCGGCTTCGAGAAGATGTGTGAGCGCGGCACCTGGGCGCAGGTTTTCCCCTACGTGGATCGCTGCAACTACGTGTCGCCCATGCTGAATAATGTGGGCTTTGCACTCGCGTGCGAGAAGATGTTGGGGATTGAAGTTCCCGAGCGTTGCCAGTGGTACCGGATGGCACTTGGGGAGCTGGCGCGCATCAGCGATCACCTCACCTGCGATGGTGCCATGGCCATGGAGCTTGGAGCGTTCACGCCCTTCCTTTGGATGATCAAAGGGCGCGAAATGATCTGGGACATCATGGAGGAAGAAACGGGCGCTCGGCTCACGCACAGCTTCGGGCGTGTGGGAGGTATGGCCGCCCCGCCAACCAAAGGGTTTAAAGAGCAATCGCTCGCTGTGGTGGAGCACATTCTATCCATCGTGAGCGAAGTGGAAAAGCTCATGTTCGGGAATCGAATTTTTCTAGATCGCTTGGAAGACGTTGGAGTTATCTCGGGAGAGAACGCGATTTCGTTGGGTTGGACGGGTCCGTGCCTGCGCGCCTCGGGTGTCGCCTACGACGTGCGCAAGGCTGCTCCGTATCTCAAATATGATGAAGTCGATTTTGACGTTCCCGTGGGTGAGAAGGGCGATTGTTTGGATCGCTTTATTATCCGCCTGGAGGAGCTTAAGCAGAGCGTTCGCATCATTCGGCAGTCGCTTGCGCGCATGGCTGACTCAGGCCCGATCAACGTCGTCGACCCGCGCGTGATGCTCCCGCCCAAGGAAGAGGTCTACAACACGATCGAAGGCACCATTCAGCACTTTAAGATCGTGATGGAAGGTCTGAAGATCCCGGCGGGCGAGGTGTACTCGTACACTGAGGCCGGCAACGGAGAGCTCGGCTTTTATCTCGTGAGTGATGGTAGTGGCACACCCTATCGGGTGCGGATCCGCCCCCCCTGCTACTACATCACCGGTGGCTTGGAGCACGTGATTACAGGGCAGATGATGGCGGATGTGGTGCCCTGTTTCGGTTCGCTGAACATGATTGGCGGCGAGTGCGATCGCTGATTTTCCTAAAATCTCGGAGAAGGTTATGTCGACGTTCAAGCTAGATGGCCGAGAGATCCCCTTTGAAAAAGGGGACACGATTATTCGAGCTGCGCATCGCGCCGGCGTCGATGTTCCACACTATTGCTGGCACCCGGGGCTGAGCGTCGCGGCAAACTGTCGCATGTGTTTGGTGGAGGTGGCCCCCCCGGCGGGTCGTCCGGCACTGATGTTGGATGTGCTGCGCTGGGATGCCGCGAAAAACGAGTATGTGGCTGAAAAGAAGCCCAAGCTCGTGCCTGCCTGTCAGCAGGGTGTGGCGGATGGGATGGATGTTTTAAGCCAGACGAGTGAGCACGTGAAGCGCGCCCGCGCAGCCGTTCAAGAGCTGTTGCTGCTCAATCATCCGGTAGATTGTCCGATTTGTGATCAAGCGGGCGAATGCCGACTGCAGGATTATTGGCTTGAGCACCAAGGCACGAAGAAGCGCATGCACGATGAGCCCGTGCACAAGCCAAAAGGCCAAGTGTTTGGTCCAACGATCGTGTACGACGCCGAACGCTGCATTGTGTGCACGCGCTGCGTGCGCGTGAGTGAAGAGCTGGCAGGCGATCCGGTGTTGAGCGTCGCGGAACGCGGCAATCTCAATGAGATTGTCGTCTCGCCGGGACGTCAGCTGGATCACAACTACACGCTGATGACGGAGCATGTTTGTCCGGTTGGCGCGCTCACGAGTTCGGATTTTCGTTTCAAGGCCCGCGTCTGGTTCCTTCGATCGGTGAGAAGTGTGTGCGTGGGTTGCTCGAAAGGCTGCAATTCGTATACGGATTTTGATCCGCGTAGCCTCCAAGTGCACCGTTACCGCCCGCGCGATAACGCGAACGTGAACAAGTACTGGATGTGCGATGTCGGGATGCTCGATTATCGCCGTATCCACGAAGGGCGCATCCTTGAAGCCCGGACGTCCGGTGAGAGCACGACTCGCGAGTCAGCGCTCACGAGAGCCGCTGCCTTGCTCGCAGGAGCCGGAGGGAAGCTCGCCCTCGTGCTCAGTGCGGAGCACTCCAACGAGGACAATGCCGCTCTCTTCACGTTGGGCACGAAATATCTGGGTGCGCTCGCGGTGTTCTATACCGGGCGTCCGCAGGGAAAAGCAGATGGGATCTTGCTCGAAGCCGACCGAAATCCGAACACCACCGGAGTTCTCTCGATTTGCCCGACGGCCAAGCCCATCGCCGAGCTCGGCCAAGCAGTCGCTGCTGGGCAGGTTGCGTTCGCCTTAGCCCTGGGATCCGCAGTTCCGGAGGATGCTACTGCTTCCGCGCTTTCCGGTCTTCAGGGGTTGGTGGTGGCGGCAACCCACGAGGGGACGCTGCCCCAAGCTGCACACGTAGTGTTGGCAGCGAGTAGCTGGGCTGAGGCTGCGGGCACGTTCATCAATTCCGCTGGAATTGAGCAGGTTAGCGAACGGGCGATCCCGCCGCTCGGTGAGAGTAGCCCAGCCTGGAAGCTGTTCGCTCAGCTCGGGCAGAAGCTTGGGCATCCGACTAGCTGGAAACGCCCCGAGCAAATCCAAGCGAATGCGGGCAGCGCTGCAAGTGAGGTGTCAGCATGAACATCTGGGACATGAACATCTGGCCGCTGCTGATAGCCGCTAAGGCCGCCTTTGTCGTGCTTTTTGGGATGAATCTAGGTGTGCTGTTAACTTGGACGGATAGGCGTCAGGGCGCCATGATGCAGGATCGCATTGGGCCCAATCGCGCAGTGATTTGGCTGCCCACCCGCATGGTTCAGGCGATTTTGGTGCTGGGCGCCCTGGGCGCGACGGGGGCCACGCTGCTCGCTGCCCAGGCTCTAAGGCCCGAGGAGGGCGCACCCTCAACGCTGAGTGCGCTCCTGTTTGGCGAGCTGGCGCTCTTCTTGAGCTGGTTCACGATGGTGCTGATCGCGAGCGGTGTGCACGCGCGTGGAGCCCGGAATAGCTTTGATCGTTTTGCAGCGGGTTTGGCTGCGGCCTTAGGTGGCGCGCGGTTTATCGCGCTCGCTGGCATGGTCGCGCAGGTTGCGCTGTTCTTTTTGATTGTAGCGAGCGGCGGCAGTCAATTTGGCGAGACAGTTCGCGAGGTGTCGTTTGGCGCGGGTGCCTTCCTCTTCGGTTTTGCTGCTGTCGGAGGCTCGCTCTATGCGGCCGTCAGCATGCACGCCGAGCCGCGCGTCGGTTTGCGCCTAGCTGGGCTCTTGCACCCCGCCGCAGACGGCCTGAAAACTCTGTTCAAGGAAGATATCATCCCGCCCGGCGCTGATCGGCTCCTGCATAGCATCGCTCCGTTCATCACCTTCTTTCCGGCGCTCGTCGTGCTCGGGATCGTGCCTTTTGGCGACGCTCTTTGTTTTGATACGGCGCCCGATCAGCCCTTCACAGTGAAGTCTTTGGGCACACTGATTTCGCAGGTTGACTCAGCAGCTTTGTGTCCGACGGGCAGCACCGCCTTTAAGTTGCAGGCGCTCGACCTCAACGTCGGCTTGCTCTACTTCTTTGCGCTCGCGGGCACCGGAATCGTTGGGGCGGCCTTGGCGGGCTGGGCGAGCGACAATAAGTTCAGCTTGCTAGGCGGGCTGCGCGCCGCAAGCCAGATGGTTTCTTACGAAGTGACGCTGGGCCTCACTCTCGTGGGGGCCCTGATGGTCTACGGAACCATGCGCGTCGATGAGATGATTCAGTGGCAAGCGCGGAACGCTTGGGGCATTTTCGTGCAGCCATTCGCGTTTGTTCTCTTCTTTGCGGCGGCGGTTGCCGAGTCCAAACGCATTCCTTTCGATTTGCCTGAAGGTGAGAGTGAAATCGTGGCTGGGTACTTCACCGAGTATTCAGGCATGAAGTTCGCGATGTTCTTCTTTTCGGAATACATCGCTGTCGTCTCTTCCAGTGCGCTGATGGCGGCGATTTTCTTTGGCGGCTGGCATCTCCCGTTCGTGGATAGGAGTGCCATCCACGTGGCAGTTGGGGATACGGTTTACCTTCACTATGCGGTCTCCCACGGAGCCATCGTAGTTTTGGGTGTGCTTGGCTTCATCCTCAAAATCATCGCCCTCTGTTGGATTCAACTGTCGATCCGTTGGACGTTGCCTCGTTTTCGTTACGACCAACTGATGCGACTCGGCTGGCGCAAGTTGCTGCCGCTGTCCTTGCTCAATGTGGTCGGAACTGGCCTTGTCATTCTTTTGCTGCAAGGTGCCAGCGACACGGTCGCATCGGCAGTGAGTTACCTCGCCAATCTGAGCATGGCGCTGCTCGCCGGGGGTGGTGCATTAGGATTCCTGCTTTTCATCAAATTCATGATGAAAGCCCCAAACAAGAAACAACTGCTTTCGAGCACCTCCGCCCAGTATGCGCAGGCTCGTGGCGGCACCCACAGTAGAAGGATGGAGGCGTAGTGAAGGCGAGCCCACTTGGTCCCCGCGGCGTAGTTGGTACACCGCTCAAGCGACCTGACCGAACCCTATCTGTTCAATCCTACGTGCCTGAGATCGTCAAAGGTCTCGGCATCACGATGGGCCATTTCTTTACGAATACGAAGGAAATGGTGCTCGGGCAGCGGAACGATCCGAATACCGAAGCCATCTCTGACGGTATCAATACGGTGAGCTATCCCGAACAGCAGCGGCCGTATCCAGAGCGCTTCCGTGGCGTTCACCGCCTTACTGAGCGCGAAGATGGCTCCCCTCGCTGCGTGGCGTGCCTCTGCTGTTCAACGGCGTGTCCCGCGCAGTGCATTCACATTGAAGCCGGTGAATACCCGGAAGGTGATAAGCGCCGTGGCTACGAGCGTTTCCCCGATAAGTTCGTGATCGACGAGCTGCGTTGCATCTTCTGTGGCTACTGCGTCGAGGCCTGCCCGTGCGATGCGATTCGAATGGACACTGGCATTCATCCGGTGCCCTATGATTCGCGCGAGCAGTTCATCTACGCCAAAGATTTACTGTTGAAGATGCCGGGCCGGAAGAACGATCATCTGACCGAGAATCCCCGCCACGAACCCGGTGAGGGAACTCACCCCGGTATCGACCGTGATCGCCACTGAGGTACGCGGTGCCTCTCACCTACGAACCAGTGATTGGGCTTGAGGTTCACGCTCAGCTGCAGACCAAGAGTAAGCTTTTTTGCGGCTGCTCCACGGAATTCGGAAAGCCGCCGAATGCCAATGTGTGTCCGGTGTGCTTGGGGCTTCCGGGCTCCTTGCCCGTGCTCAACGAAACAGCGGTTGCGATGGCCGTGCGTGCGGGCTTAGCGCTCGATTGCGCGATTGCAAGCACCAGCATTTTTGCCCGTAAGAATTACTTCTATCCCGATTCGCCCAAGGGATACCAAATCAGTCAGTACGAAGCACCACTCTGCGCGCAGGGTCACCTCGACGTGCCGCTTGAGTCCGGTGTGAAGCGCATCGGGATCACCCGCATCCATATGGAAGAAGACGCTGGCAAGAATGTGCACGGCGTTGGCGCGGATTCGGCTGTTGATTTGAATCGTGCGGGGGTGCCTTTGATCGAGATCGTGAGCGAGCCGGATCTTCGTTCAAGCACCGAAGCGGCTCAGTATCTGCGGACGCTTCGCGATATTTTGGTGACGATCGGCGTCAATGATGGGAATTTGGAGGAAGGAAGCTTCCGTTGTGATGCTAACGTTTCCATTCGCCCAGTTGGGCAAGAGAAGTTTGGAACACGTTGTGAGCTTAAGAATCTCAATAGCTTTCGATTCGTGCAGCGCGCGATTGATTCGGAAATTCAACGCCAGACGGCCGTGCTCGACGCGGGCGGAAGCATCACCCAAGAAACGCGGAGCTTCGATCCCGATACCAGCCTCACCAAGACCTTAAGGTCCAAGGAAGACGCCCACGATTATCGCTACTTCCCGGAGCCCGATCTTCCGCCACTCTGCATTTCTGCAGAGTTTATCGGACAGCAACGACCACTCATTGGGTCCTTGCCCGCCCGCGTCCGAGCGCGCTGGGTGGAGGAGCTTGGGCTCACGCCGGCAACGGCGCAGACGCTGAGTCAGCATCCGGGCTACGTGCAGTTCTTCGAAGAAGCGCTCAAGAGCTATCCAGACGCGGTGAAGCTGGCGAATTTCATGCAAACAGAGGTTCTTCGCGGAGCTAAGGTTCACGGCCTGAATGCCGAATTCTCAGTAACGCCACTCCAAGTCGCCGAACTCCTGTCCCTGGTGGATTCCAAGGTGATCAGCGGCAAGCAGGCGAAAGAAGTCTTTGCGGCGCTGGAGGGTAACGCGCTCAGCCCCGCCGAAGTCGTCAAAACCCAAGGCATTGCAGTCATCTCGAATGAGGATGAGTTGCGTGCCGTGTGTCTGGTAGTGATTGCGGCCTATCCGAAGCAAAGGGAACAGTTTTTGGGCGGGAAGCAGGCGATTTTGGGCTTCTTCGTGGGCCAAGTGATGAAGGAAACGAAGGGGCGCGCCGAGCCTGAGCTGTTGAGCGCGCTGCTGGAACGTTTGCTGAAGACGGTGGCAACATGAGCGACGGCCTGCCCTTGAATGAGCCCAAGCCCAGCTGGCTCAAGGTGCGTGCGCCCGGCGGTGAGAATTACCGGCGCATCAAGCAGACACTGCGGGAGCTCGATCTTTTTACGGTGTGCGAAGAAGCGCGCTGCCCGAACGTGGGAGAGTGTTGGAGTGAAGGCACTGCCACCGTCATGGTGCTCGGGCACATGTGCACGCGCGGTTGTCGATTCTGCGCCGTCACAACCGGGAACCCAAAGGGAGCCGTCGATCCGCGGGAGCCTGAACACGTCGCACGTGCGCTGGCGAAGCTTGGCTTGAAGTATGTCGTGCTCACGATGGTGGATCGCGATGATCTTCTAGATGGGGGAGCGGCTCACGTGGCTCAGACGGTTGCGGCATTGCGGCGCTATCAGCCTGAGTTGTTGGTCGAAACACTGGTGGGTGATTTCGGCGGGCGCAAGCTGGATATCGCCACGGTGCTTGCGGCAGCGCCGGATGTCTATGCTCACAACATCGAGGTAACGCGTCGGTTAACGCCGCTCATCCGGGATCAGCGCTGCCGCTACGAGCTCTCCCTGGAAACCCTGCGCTACGCAAAGGCCAGCGCACCCGAGCGCTACGTCAAGAGTTCGCTGATGGTGGGCATTGGCGAAACGGACGAGGAGGTCTTCGAAACGCTGGCCGATCTGCGCGCCCATCAGGTGGATATTGTCACCATCGGGCAGTATCTGCGCCCCACCCCCAAGCACGCCCCTGTGCAGCGCTACGTCCCTCCAGAGCTGTTCAAAGTGTTCGAGGATAAGGCCAAAGAGCTCGGCTTTGCCTTTGTGGCTGCGGGGCCACTGGTGCGTTCAAGCTATCGAGCAGCAGAGGGATTTGTGGGCGCCAATTTGTTGCCAGCGCCGCGCCCAGCTGTTGGGGAGGCTGTTGGGGGAGCGAACGAGCCCCTGCTGAGCCTGCGTCGTCGATCCTGAAGTGCCGAGTGAAGCCCGCCGAATCCACCCGAGCACTGAGCTTGGCCGCGGTAGCTGGCCTTTGAGCCGCGAGCGGGATAGAGGGGAGGGTAGTGAAAACATGTCAGAAGCCAATACTCCGCTGATCCAGCAGATCGTTGCCAAGCTTGGCCGACCTCCTTCCTACGCTGAGCGAGGAGTTTCGGGGTCAATCCTCGGCGTCGCTGCACAGAGCTATGGGTCCAATTCGGTGGTTGAAGACGTGACGCAACCCACGGGATTTGACCCTGAGGTAGCAGCGCTGTTCGAAGCGCTGGTCGAGAGTGCCTTCTTGGTGGCGCACGCCGACGGCGATTTCGATGAAACGGAGCGTGAAGCGTTCGAGCATATTGTGCTGGCGGTCTGCCAAGGAAAAGTTGCAGAGCGCCAGGTTCACGCCCTGCTCTTGGATTTGCAGGCGCAGCTCGAAGAAGATGGCCTGGAGAAACGGGTAGCGATGGTGGGCCGCAGCATCAAACGTCCGGAACACGCGCATGAAGTTTTGCGAGTCGCCGCGTTGCTTGCTGAAGTTTCAGGTGGAGTGAGTGCGGTTGAACGCCAGGTTCTTTCGGAGCTTGCCAAGGCGTGCCAATTGGATGAGTTCGCGTTGTCACGCGCGCTGACCGAGGCGACGATGACGCTCAGTGCCGAAGAGCTAGGGCGGTGGTGAGCTTGTCGCTCGGCCGTTGAGCTCGGGTGCGAAGGCGTTGACGCACTCGCTGGGGTGTGGCCAGCGCGACTCGGTTCGATTAGGCTAAACCCGATTGTCATGCTGAAAACGAGTTTGAACGGAGCTGAGAACCATGACCTCGACGTGGTTCAGGTGTTGCGCGAGGACGGCACTCTCGATCCGGAGCACGACCCAAAGTTGAGCGACGAAAATGTCGTTTACATCCACCGGCATATGGTTTCCACGCGCCTGTTGGATGAGCGCCTCGTAGCGCTTCAACGCCAGGGGCGGATTGGATTTCACGTGGGGTCGGTGGGCGAGGAGGCTGCGATTCTCGGTTCAACCTTCGCCATGGGTGAGCTCGATTGGCTCTTGCCCTGCTATCGGGAGTTCGGCGGAGCGCTGATGCGCGGGCTTTCACTCCAACGCTTTCTGGACAACATGTTCGGCAATCGCAACGACACTGTGCATGGTCGACAAATGCCGGACCATTACACGTGCCGAGAGAAGCGTTGGGGCTCCATTAGCTCGCCGGTGGGAACGCAGATCACGCAAGCCGTTGGGCTCGCGTGGGCCGCAAAGCTCAGCAAAGAGCGCTCGTCGGTGCTGGTTTACTTCGGAGACGGAGCCACGAGCTCCAGCGAGTTTCACAGTGGGCTCAATTTCGCGGGAGTTTTCAAAACCCCAACCATTTTCTTTTGCAGAAACAACGGCTGGGCCATCAGCGTGCCGGCCGATCGCCAAACGGCTTCGCGCACGTTTGCTGAAAAGGCGAGTGCGTATGGGCTCCCAGGCGTTCGTGTGGATGGGAACGACGTATTTGCCGTGGTGGCAGTGACCCAAAAAGCCCGTGAGCGGGCCTTGAATGGCGAGGGGGCGACCTTGATTGAAGCGCTCACGTATCGGATGGGCGGTCACTCAACCAGCGATGATCCAAACCGCTATCGGCCGATGGCCGATCTGGAGCCGTGGCAGAAGCGCGATCCTATCGAGCGCTCACGCGAATACCTGGTGAAGAAGGGGCTTTGGGGGGACGCTGACGACGCGGCGCTGGTGCTTGAGGTCGAGACACAATTTCTTGAAGCGGTAAGAATCGCCGAAGACACGCCACCCCCGGATCTCGCTAGCATGTTCGACGACGTTTACGCTAAGCCGCCCTGGCACCTTGAGGAGCAGCGCGCCCAACTCTTGGGTGGCCCGCGAGCACCTTCCCAGCATTGACCCGTGCTAGCCCCGGACGAGAGTAGAGCGAAGCCACGATGCCTCTGATGAATATGGTTCAAGCGATCAACGATGCCTTGCGGGTCGCGATGCGTAAGGACGAGCGGGTCGTGATCCTTGGCGAGGACGTCGGCAAGGTCGGAGGCGTGTTTCGTGTCACTGCTGGGCTCTTCGATGAGTTTGGTGAAGACCGGGTGATCGACACACCCCTCAGCGAAGGCGGCATTATTGGAGCGGCCGTGGGAATGGCGATGTATGGGATGGTGCCGATCCCGGAGATCCAATTCTCTGATTTTATTTGGCCAGCGTACGATCAAATCGTCAATGAGTTAGCCAAGTATCGCTACCGTTCTGGAGGTGAGTACACCGCCGGCATGGTGATCCGAACGCCTGTCGGTGGAGGGATCCGCGGAGGGCATTATCATTCACAACATCCCGAAGCGCACTTCATTCACGTGCCGGGCCTCAAGGTGGTGATCCCGTCGAACGCTTATGATGCCAAGGGCTTGCTCCTGGCGGCGATTGAAGATCCTGATCCAGTCCTCTTCTTTGAGCCCAAGCGCGTGTACCGCGCAGCCAAGGGCGAGGTGCCTGAAGGCCACTATAAGGTGCCGCTTGAGTCCGCGGCCATTGCCCGAGAAGGGGGCGATGTCACGGTCTTGGCCTACGGCGCTATGCTCTACGAGGCGCTCGATGCAGCCACCAAAGCAGCTGAGCAGGGCGTTGAGTGCGAGGTGATCGACCTCCGCACACTCTGGCCGGTCGACATTCAGACGATTCTGGCCAGCGTCAAAAAAACCGGGCGTCTGGTGGTGGTCCACGAAGCCGCCAAGACAGGCGGATTTGCCGGCGAGCTCGTGACCCTGGTCTGCGAGCGAGCTTTTTATCACTTGCAGGCCCCGCCGATTCGGGTGACAGGCTTCGACACACCGTTTCCTTACACGCTCGAGAGGGAGTATATGCCGCTCTCGCACCGGATCCTGCCGGCTGTTTTGGAGTCGGCGCACGCCTGAGGAGAAATGAGAGAAGATGGCAAAGTTTGAGTTCAAGCTCCCCGATATCGGCGAGGGGGTTACCGAAGGCGAAATCGTTAACTGGCTGGTCAAGGTTGGAGACAGCCTGGCTTCCGATCAGGACATGGTCGAAGTGATGACGGACAAGGCAACGGTCACGATCGGCTCGCCCAAAGCGGGCACCGTAACTGAGCTCCGGGGCAAAGTCGGGGATGTGGTTCCCGTCGGAAACGTCATGATAGTTTTGGAGGTGAGCGAAGGTGCAGCTCCTTCCATTCCAGCCGCATCGGCCACGCCAGCTCCGGCCACGGCATCGGCATCGGCATCGGTAGCCTCGGCCCCGGCCCCCACGGCCGTTCCTCAGGCGTCACCCGAGGATTCAGGAACCACGGCAGTCGGCGACATCCGCGAGCAATTGCCAGGAATGTCAGGACCAGCGGCTGGAGTGGTCGCTGCGAAACCTGCGGCCGGCAGCGCCTATTTTAACGACAAGCCGCTCGCAGCTCCGGCAACCCGCAAGTACGCGCGCGAAGTCGGCGTGGACATACGCCAGGTGTCGCCTTCAGGAGCTGCAGGGCGCATTACACGCGAGGATATTGAGCGTTTTGGTCAGGCCGCCCCAAGCGCACCCGGCCCAGCCGTGGCGGCCGTGGCTCCTCCAGTTGCTGCCGGCCAACCTGTTCCACGCACTGTCGGAGATGAACGCGTACCAATCCGCGGTATGCGGAAGCGCATCTACGAGAACATGGCGCGCTCCAAACATACGGCTGCGCACTTCACTTACGTGGACGAGTGCGATGCAACGGAGCTCAAGGCTTTGCGTGAGCGCTCCAAGCGCTTTGCGGAGCGAGCCCAGGTCCGGCTCACCTTCTTGCCGTTTATCGTAAAAGCCGTGGTTGCGGCGCTGAAGCGCCATCCTGAGCTCAATTGTCTTGTGGACGATTCAGCCATGGAGATGGTGCTGAAGCGAACCTACGACATCGGAATCGCAACCTCCACTGATGCTGGGCTCATCGTGCCGGTCGTTCGTAACGCGGATCGGCTCAGCATTCTCGAGATTGCTAAAGAAATCGACCGCCTGGCCCTCAATGCCAAAGAGAGCAAGACGCTCAAGGAAGATCTCGGCGGCTCCAGCTTTACCATCACTTCCTTGGGCAAGTTGGGCGGCCTCTTCGCAACTCCAGTTATCAACTATCCCGAAGTTGCGATTCTGGGCATCCACGAGATGAAGCGGAAGCCCGTCGTGCGCGGCGAACAAATCGTGATTGGCGATGTGATGCTCTTGAGCCTCTCCTTTGATCATCGAATCGTGGATGGGCATATCGGCGCAGCCTTCGCTCAGACCATCATCGAATATCTCCAGGAGCCGGACCGCTTGCTGGTTGAAATGGGATAGTGCCCCACGTTCTGAGCACACACGCCCACACGGGAATACAGTGCTCACCAATCCCCATAGGTGCTTCGGATAGGACGGATAGAACAGAGTAGGACGATAGCCGAACGCTGGAGGCCCGGCTGGGTGGCTCAATCGTTCGGTGAGGGGTTTGTTAAGGTGCTAGTGGTACGCGATTTTTCGGCGCCAGAGGGTCGCGACTCAGCTCCTTTGCATGTAGCCTCCATGTGAGGCCTGCCTTGAGTCGAGCGATCAGGAAATGCACGTGGGTGTTGGCAAATTTGCCGACACGCTGGCGTGTTCCAGAGCTGCAAATGAAAGCTCAGGCAAACCAATGGTAGCCACCAAGTTTTTGAGTGTTGGTACGCACGGGCGCCAGCGAATTGATCGCTACGAGTTGGTTGGCGAAATAGCTTCGGGCGGAATGGCGACTGTTTATCTCGCCCGGCTTACCGGAGTGGGCGGCTTTCAGCGCTTCGTAGCCATCAAGCGCTTGCATCCGCACCTCGCGGCGGAGAATGAATTCGTCCAGATGTTCTTGGATGAGGCTCGCCTGGCGGCGGGGATTCATCACCCGAATGTTGTTCCGATCCTAGAAGTTGGGGCAAGCGACCTCGGGTACTACCTGGTGATGGAATACATCGAGGGGGACACGCTCGCTCGATTGCTAGCGCGAGCATCTTCCCAAAAAGATCGCCTACCGGTTCCGATCGGCCTCAGAATCGTGATTGATATGCTGGCGGGCCTGCATGCGGCGCACGAGCTGCGAGATGAGAAGGGCCTGCCCACGCATCTGGTTCATCGCGATGTTTCACCTCAAAACGTCCTGGTTGGCAGCGATGGCATCGCCCGAATCACAGACTTTGGTGTGGCTCGTGCCGCGTCCCGCCTGAGCGAAACACGCGTCGGGCAGCTGAAGGGCAAGATTGCGTACATGGCCCCTGAGCAGGCGATGGGGGCAGAGGAGATCGACCGCCGAGCGGATGTATTTTCGTCGGGGGTTGTGATCTGGGAGGTTCTCTCAGCCAAACGTTTGTTCAAGGCAGAGAACGATGCTGCGACGCTGTCGCGATTGATTTCCGACACCATCCCACCGCTCATGGAAATGTGCCCCGCAGCGGGGGAGCGTGTGAGCGCCGTTGTTGCAAAGGCTCTCGAGCGCGATCCAGACAAGCGATTTTCCAGCTGCGCGGAGTTCGCTTCGGCGCTTGAGCTTGCAGCCGCGTCCGGAACTGGCGTGGGTCGGGCGAGGGATCTCGCGGCTTACGTGAGCGATGTCATTGGCAACGAGATAGCTCAGCAGAGAGATGCGGTGCGAGCTTGGCTCGCGCGCGGAGAAGCTGGAGCGGATGCCGAGCGCTGGCCCGCGGCCGTCTCCGGCTCGCAATTCATTGTTCCGTCAGGCGTCGACGGCCAATCAAGCGTGACGACCAATACCGGAACGGCACCGTCACAGGTGACGATTGTCTCCCGCGGTTCCTCAGCGCCACTCTTGGTCGCCTTGGGCGCGATCATCGTTCTCCTGGGGATTATCGCGGCGCTGCTGTTTGCCAAGCGCAACGAGCCCAGTGGCATTGGGCTCCGAGGCGAGGGTCAGGGCAGAGCTGTTCAGGATGCGCCTCCTGTCGTCGATGAGCGGGCCCGCGAGCTCCGTGTCCCACCGCCCCAGCCAACCGACGCACCTGCAGCGCCTGAGCTGAAGCCGGTTGTCCCCGCTGCTAAGGGGCCGAGCCATCGAGTGCGCACGCCTGCAGCGCCTGGCAAAGCGAGAAGCGCTTCCAGTGGGACCACGCAGAATCCATTCCGCTGAGACGGTGGCGAGGCCGCTCGGTAAGTGATCGAAATTGGTACATGTTGAGCTGCTGGAGAGGACACCAGGTTGGGTGTTGATGCCCACCCCGCTGCCGCGAAAGGCGGCAGCCGCCCCTCCCAAGCATCGCCCCGTCGCTGCGTGTCGCTGCGGGAGGGGCACCACCGGGATAGGGCCAAGCTTCCTCGCGAGCCATGCCCTTTTCGTTCCTTGGAAGATAGTAAGCATGCTTACTATCTTGTGTTCGACTTTGAGATGCTCAACCTCTGCGCGAGCGCGGGGCCGAATCTCCACTACTGCGCACCCCAAAAAAACACTCAAGCTCTATGCCGCTGGATCAGAGTTCAGTGCCGCGCGTTGACACCCACTCCTCCGCCTGCTAGTTCTCCCGCGCGCTAGGGTGTTCACCCTGCACTCTTTGAATAATTTCGCATAGTTAACCCTATCCGAAGGGAAGATCTCGCGCGTGGCCGTCAAACGAGTTTGTCTCTTTACCGGCAATGCCAACCCCGAGCTCGCTCGCGAGATCGCTGATGTTCTCGATACGCCGCTAGGGGAGGCGCGCGTTTCTCGCTTCAGCGACGGCGAAACGTTCTGCGAGATTAAAGAGAACGTCCGAGGGCTGGAAACGTACGTCGTGCAGCCGACGTCCTCGCCCGTGAATGACAACCTCATGGAGCTGCTGATCATGTGTGATGCTCTGCGCCGTGCTTCGGCGGGGTCCATCACGGCCGTGATCCCTTATTACGGCTACGCGCGCCAAGATCGAAAAATCGCGCCGCGGACGCCCATTACTTCAAAGCTAGTGGCAGATCTGCTCGTGGCAAGCGGTGTCGGGCGTGTCGTGTGTGTGGACCTGCATGCCGGGCAGATCCAGGGGTTTTTTAACATCCCGTTCGACCACCTCTACGCCCTTCCGGTGTTTTTGAACGACTATCTGAAGGCAAGGTTCACGAGCGACGTCGTGTTTGTTTCGCCGGACGCGGGTGGGGTTGAACGCACCCGGGCGTATTCGAAGCGGCTTGGGGCGTCCCTGGCGATTATCGATAAGCGCCGAGAGCGTGCCAACGTGAGCGAGGTCATGCACGTCATCGGGGACGTGCAGGGCAAAGACTGCATTATCGTCGACGATATCATCGACACGGCAGGCACACTGTGCAATGCCGCGCAGGCTGTGATGAAGTTTGGTGCCAGAAGAGTAGTGGCCTGTGCCACCCATGGCGTGCTGAGCGGCCCAGCCGTTGAGCGCATTGAGGCCTCAGCGCTCGAAGAGATCGTGGTTTCGAATTCGATTCCGCTTTCGGATGAAGCCCGCGCCTCCAAGAAGGTCAAAGTTGTTTCGATTGGACGTCTACTCGGCGAAGCGATTCGCCGCATTCACAACAGCGATTCAGTAAGCTCACTGTTTGTGTGAGCAGGAGAAGAATGTATGGAACCGGTAAAAATTGAAGCCATCATCCGCGCCGGCCGCGGCAAAGGCGAAGCTCGTCAACTGCGCCGCGAAGGGCGCATTCCCGCGGTTGCCTATGGCAGCGGACTCAAGCCCCTCTCAATCGCTGTCTCACCGATTCCCATCGCGGAACTCCTCAAAGGAAAGTTTGGGCGGAACACTCTCATCGAGTTGAATGTTGATGGCCAAAAGCCGCTGGCAGCGCTCTTGGGTGAGTTTCAATATGATCCTGTAACGCGAGCCCTGAAGCATGCTGATTTTCTTCACGTGCGGATGGATCGCCCGATCGAAGTCAGCGTTCCGGTCAACTTCACCGGGCGCGCTGCAGGCGTGGTTCTGGGCGGGGTCCTGCAGCAGATATTTAGGACGCTCCCACTCAGCTGCACGCCAGAAAGTATTCCCGCGAGCATTGAGCACGACATCACATCCCTCGAGAAGGGTGGCTTCATAACCGTGGCTGATCTTAAGCTGCCCGCGGGAGTTACGGTGCGAATGCCCTCAACGCAACGGCTCGCGATTATCCCCATGAAGGCGCGCGCGGTCGAAGAGACTGAAGAAGTCGCCGGCGATAAGAAGGCAGATCCGAAAGCTGCGGCTGCTGCAGCCGCCAAGCCAGCCGCTGCCAAGCCAGCCGCCAAGCCAGCCAAGTCCAAGTGATCTTCCAAGTGATCTTCCAAGTGATCTTCCAGGTGATCTAGGGAGCTGTGTTCTTAGTCGTCGGGCTTGGAAATCCAGGGCAACGCTACGCTGCCACCCGACACAATATCGGTTTCGCGGCGCTGGATCAGCTTGCAAAGGGCGTGGACTGGCGCCAGAAATTCCAGGGCGAATTCGCGCCGATCGAGCTTGCGGGCTCCAAGCTAACGCTGCTGAAGCCGCTCACTTTCATGAATGAGTCTGGCCAGAGCGTTGGCCCTGCGGCGAAATTCTTCAAGGTGGAGCCGCGGGACATCATTGTCGTGCACGATGAGCTGGACCTCCCGCTGGGGACCGTCCGGATCAAGCTGGGGGGCGGCGACGCAGGCCACAACGGTTTGCGCTCTTTGCGCGCGCATTTGAGCACGGGCGAGTTCATCCGGATCCGCCTCGGAATTGGCCGTCCGCCTCCAACTTTTCGGGGTGATATCGCAGATTATGTGCTACAGGGCTTCCCCCTCGCAGACGAGGAGGCAGCAAACCTCATGGTCGAGGAGGCGGCAGCAGCCGTCCGGCTCATAGTGGTAAGCGGCCTTCCCCCCGCGATGAACACAGTTAACCAACGCAAGTAATCAACAATTCACTCCTTGCCTCTTCGCTTGACGAAGAGGCCATAGGCCAGAAGGAGCCATCATGGCAGCAGAGCAAATAGCTCGCACGCGAGAATACGAAACCATCTATATCCTACGCCCCGAAGTCTCCGTTGAATCCGCCCGAAAGGTTGCGGCTCGAATGGAGGAAGTGACCCAGCGGGAGAACGGGCGCATTACGCTCGTCGAAAGCTGGGGGCGCCGAACGCTTTCTTACCCCCTTAAGAAATGTCGTCGCGGAGTTTACGTTTATTTCAAGTACCTCGGTGGCGGCGTCGTCGTCAGCGAAATCGAGCGTAATTTGCGCATGCTCGACGATGTCTTGAAGTACCAAACGGTGCTGGTCCGGCGCGACGTTGAACTCGACAAGGTGGCTGCCGTTGCCGAGGAAGACACCAAGTTCACCGACATCGAGCCGTTGCCCGCAGATGAGCCCGCCGAGACGCGTGAAGCCATCCTCGGAATTGAGTTTTCGCGGACAGTGCGACGCGACGAGGAAGATCGCCACGACAACGATGATGATGATTCTGATAATCCGTTCGCGAACATCAAGAAAGCTGTGGAGGATGACGAATGACTTTTGATGGCCCCGAATCTAGATTCGATAAAGACTCTCCCTTCAAGCGGACAACCCGGCGGCGTGGTTGTGTGTTCTGTGCCGACGATGCACCAGCCATCGACTACAAAGACACGCAGACCCTTCGCTATTTCATCACCGATCGCGGCAAGATCGTGCCCCGCCGGATCTCTAGCACGTGCGCGAAGCATCAGAGATTTCTCACCGAAGCGATCAAGCGTTCGCGCAATATCGCGCTCATGCCGTTCACGGCCTGATTTTTGAGGCAAAGCTATGGCAACGCATATCAAAGTAGTCTTGCAAGACGACGTGTTGAACCTCGGAGTGAGCGGCGACGTAGTGCGGGTGCGTCCCGGTTACGCCAGGAATTTCCTGATCCCTCGCACCTTGGCTGTGCCGGCCACCGAGCGAAATCTCGCCAAGGTGGATCACTTGAAGCAGCAAGCAACACTGCGCGTTCAGGCGAAGCTCGTTGAGGCTCAGAAGGCCAAGGCGAAGCTCGAAGGCGTGAGTGTCAAGATCAGTCGCGCCGTCGGCGAGGAGAACAAGATGTTCGGCTCCGTCACGGCGCATGACATCGAGTCAGCGTTTGCCGAGGTTGGCATCGTTGTGGATCGTAAGAAGATCCAGTTGACTGACCCCATTCGTGAGCTTGGTTTGCGCTCTGTTGCGGTCAAGCTTCACGCCGATGTAACAGCAAATCTGCGCGTCGAAATCATCAAGCTCAGCTAGCTGTATCGCTCGCAGCGCCGAGCCGCTTGACGGCGGCTAGTGCCTAAGGCACGGTGAAAAGTTCACCCCGATCCGTTTTTTACGTGTCGGGGTGAATGCATTTGGGACCCTGAGGATAAGTCGTGGACTTCATCTTTGCATGTTGGGGAGAGCCGATGGGTACCCCGTTGGCACACTGCGGTTTTGAAATGGAAGGTGTCTATGTCAGGTAATTTCCAGCGGAGGCAGCAACCAGATCCAGCTTCAACTTTGGTGCCCAGCGAGGGGAGGGTGCCGCCGAATGATTTGGACGTTGAGGGCGCGGTGCTCGGGGCCATTCTTTTGGAGCCCGATGTGAGCGATCGGGTTTCGCAGTTACTGTTGGCGGAGCACTTCTATTCGGATGCAAACCGCCGAATTTATGAGGCTGTGCTCGAGCTCCGAAAAATCGGACGGCCCGCTGACATGGTGTCGGTCGCGAGCTGGCTCAAGGATAAGAGCCGCCTCGCGCAGGTGGGTGGCGTTGCCTACTTGGCGCAGCTGGCTGACGCGACTCCAGCCGTCGCAAACGCTGAAGGGCACGCTCGGGTTATTCGGGAAAAGTGGCGCCTCCGTCAGCTCATCGCGACCTGCCAACGTTTCGCGGCCGAAGGTTACGCCGATTGTGGCGATGTGCAGAGCTTCATTGATCGCGCCGAACAGGAAGTCTTCGAGATCGGACGCGTCGACGAGGGCAGCTCGATCGTACCGATTAAGGATGCCATCACGAGTGCCTTTCAAATCCTGATCGAAGCCTCACGCCGCGGTGGTGCGGTTACAGGTATCGAGACTGGTTTTAGTGAGCTGGATAAGAAGACGGCCGGCCTGCATCCGGGTGATCTGTACATCGTGGCAGGGCGTCCCGGCATGGGAAAGACCGCTTTCGTCATGAATCTAGCCGTCAATGTGGCGCGGGCTCGCGACGTTGCGGTGGCGACTGATGAAGCTGTGCCCGAGGCGCCCGTCGAGCAGCCCGGCTATGGGGTGGCCTTCTTTTCATTAGAAATGCCGCGGGAGCAGCTCGCAGCGCGCCTTTTGGCGAGTGAGGCTCGAATCGATGTTTCGCGCCTGCGTTCAGGCGATATTCGACGTGACGATTGGAACAAGCTCACCGAAGCCGCGGCCCAGCTGGGCCGCCTCCCGATCTGGTTGGACGATACCCCCGCGCTGTCGCTGCTTGATTTGCGTGCCAAGATCCGGCGCTTGCAGGCGGGCCTCGCCCGGGATGGGCAAGGAGCCTCTCGACTCGGCCTGGTGGCCATCGACTACCTGCAGTTGATGCAAGGACGGCGGGATGCGGGCAGTCGCGAGCAGGAGATAAGTGAGCTCTCTCGGGGACTGAAGCAATTAGCCAAGGAGATGAAAGTCCCCGTGATCGCCCTGAGCCAGCTCAATCGTTCGGTGGAGACGCGCGGAGCGAAAGACAAGCGTCCACAGTTGAGCGATCTTCGTGAATCAGGCGCGATTGAGCAAGATGCCGACACGATTATGTTCATCTACCGCGATGAATATTATTTCCCGGACAGTCCGGACAAAGGCGTGGCGGAAATCATCATCGCAAAACAACGCAACGGCCCGACCGGCAAAATCATGACCAAATTCACCGCGGAGTACACGCGTTTCGATAACGTGGCGCGCGATGAGTACAACTTCGATGAGTACGATGAATTTGCTCAAGGCTAG
>Ga0105048_10004033_pt1 | contig 24067 bp, 18 predicted proteins | sample MAT05_FD_78382 | JGI IMG/M metagenome (GOLD analysis project Ga0105048, IMG submission 78382) | Freshwater microbial communities from Lake Fryxell liftoff mats and glacier meltwater in Antarctica - MAT-05 | ecosystem: Environmental > Aquatic > Freshwater > Ice > Liftoff microbial mat | place... | reverse complement strand
GCCAACGGCTGTAACAGTGGAACGGTTAGCTTCACCATTAGCCCCTATACAGGTTCAGGTGTCACGGCTTCACCCTCGTACACCTTCCAGACAACGGCACAGCCCGGTACGTATACCATCTGCGCAATCTGCACCAATAGTACGGGATGTAGCAGCCCAATGGCACTAACAACAGTCACCATTGCGCCACTACCCTCAGCAATGCTTACGGCCAGTAGTTCGGTGTTCTGTTCGGGTAATAGCGTTACCCTTACAGCCAGTGGTGGCACCAACTATGCCTTTACCGGGCCAGGGGGCCTGAACCAGCAGGGAAGCAGTACAACTGCCGTAGTCAGTACAGGTGGCACCTATACGGTTGTGGTAGCAAATGCGGCTGGTTGTAGCAACACCGCCACGGTCACAATCAGCGTATTGTTATCTGCCGCCACGTTCACCTTGCCTGCCTCGGCTTCGACGGTTTGTGAGGGCAGTTCGTTCTCGCTGCCAGTGACGGTCAGCGGTTCAGGAACTATGTTCCAGTGGTACAGAAATGGCGTTTTACTGGCGAACCAAACCTCGGCCACGCTGACGCTGGGTAGTGTACAACTAAGCGACGCGGGGACCTATTCGCTAGTCATTAATGGGGGATGTGGGAATAATGGCAATTCAGGCTCGTCGCCCTTCATTCTGACTGTAAACCCACTGCCGACCATCACGCTGATTTTCCCCGGTGGAACCCTAACGAACAGCCTGCCGACCATTCAGCTACCAACTCCTGGTCAGGTATTGGTGCAGGCCAGTGGCGGGGTTTCCTACGACTGGACCCTGGTCATTGATCGCATCAATGGATACGAGATTCGGAAGGTATTGACCAACACCAACGGTCTGTTCACCATCGACCAGCCAGGGCCGTACCGGGTAACCGTAACGGGAGCGAACGGCTGTAGAAGAACAGTAGCGGGGACGATTGTGAATTAATCCAGTAAGCAGCCCACGCCTAACAGCAACGCCATCTGTCAGCTTACCCGTTTGGGGTCGGTTGGCAGGTGGCGTTTCTTTGTTAGCGGCCTGGTTGTATCTTGTATCGCTATTTGTTTCTTTATGTCGCACTTCACCCGCTACTACGAATCGCCTGTTGGCAGGCTCGAAATTACGGCCACCCCCGCTTCTATCACGTCGATTCATTTTGCCGATGCTCAAAAAAAGCCCGGTCCCGGTCGGCCACAAACCGACGAAAGTTGTTCGGTGATTGATCATTGCATGAGTGAGTTGACGGAATATTTCCAGGGGAAACGGCACGTTTTCACCATACCGTTTGTACTGGATGGCACCCCATTTCAGAACCGGGCGTGGCAAGCCTTAACCACCATTCCTTACGGCCAAACGATCACCTACGGGCAACAGGCCATCCGGCTCGATAACCCCAAGGCAGCGCGGGCTGTGGGCTTATGCAACGGCAACAACCCAATTGTTTTGCTGGTACCCTGCCACCGGGTCATCGGCGCGAACGGTAGCCTGACGGGTTTCGGGGGCGATTTGTGGGTAAAACGCTGGCTACTCGACCACGAAAAAAAGCACAGCAGCCGGTATGTCCAGACGAGCTTGTTCTGATTCATTATTTCAACTCCCCTACTGCCACAACTGGGTTTCGGTCGCCGGTGTCGCGGCCTGCGGGTTGGGGAAGCGGGCGATTTTCGTCGTCGGGGCCGGGTTGTCCATTCTGGGCAGGGGTATCTTTCCGGCGCGTTAAGTACGTGTAGATTGCCGGAACGATATAGAGCGTCAGTACCAGCGAGAACAGCAAACCACCTACAATCACAATACCCAGCGGTACCCGGCTTTTGCTAGCCGCTCCTAGCGACAGGGCTAATGGCAACGCACCGAAAGCGGCAACGAGCGTCGTCATCAGAATGGGGCGTAGTCGCAGCGCGGCCGACTCAATAGCAGCCTCAAACTTGTTTTTACCCATTAGTCGCTGCTCATTGGCGAACTCCACAATCAGGATACCATTTTTTGTTACCAGGCCCACCAGCACGATGATTCCGATCTGGCTGAAAATATTCAGTGTCTGTCCAAATAACCAGAGCGACAAAACAGCCCCTGCAATAGCCAGTGGCACCGTAATCATAATGATAAATGGGTCGATGAAACTATCGAACTGAGCCGCCAGAATCAGGTACACCAGAATTAGGGCCAGGCTAAAAGCAAACAGCGTGTTGGACGAACTCTCGGCATAATCGCGTGAGGCCCCCGAGAGCGAGGTTTCAAACGTGTTGTCTAATACCCGTGCCGCCACGGCATTCATAACCGCCACGCCGTCGCCAATGGTTTTGCCGGGAGCCAGACCTGCCGACACCGTGGCCGACTTAAAGCGGTTGTAGTGATATACCGAGGGTGGGCTCGACTGCTCCTGAAACTTCACCAGGTTGTCTAACTGAATCAGGTTCCCCACGTTGTTCCGCACATAAAACGAAGCCAGATCAACGGGTTCGTCACGGTCTTCACGGTCTACCTGGCCAATTACCTGATACTGCTTCCCGTTCATGAGCATATACGCCAACCGCCGGTTGCTCAAGGCCAATTGCACCGTATTCGACACGTCGAGAACCGATAGGCCCAGGCTCGTAGCTTTTTCACGCTCGATGGTGATATTTAATTCAGGTTTATTGAATTTCAGATCGACATCGACGTTCTGGAACGTCGGATCTTTACGAACTTCCTCCAGGAACGTGGGCAGTTTTTCGCGAAGTTTTTCAAAGTTCAGATTCTGCAACACAAACTGAATGGGTTGCCCTCCACCCCGCCCTACCTGAATGGTCTGCTCCTGTACCGGAAACATGCGGGCATCACTGAAGTTACGGAGATTGGCGGTCAGGTAATCGGCAATCTGCTGTTGCGAACGAGTACGGTCCTGAGCATCTTTCATATTGACAAACACAAACCCGCTGTTCACGGCGCCAGACCCCGTAAAGCCCGGAGCTACCACACTAAAGGTGAGCGTGGTCTCGGGAACGGAGTCTAACACAAACTGCGTCAATCGGTCGGTAATCCCAGCCATAGCTTCATAACTGGTTCCTTCGGGAGCCGTTACTGGAATACGAAGCCGACCCCGGTCTTCGAGGGGAGCCAACTCGGATTTGAGGAGCGACCCCAAGCCTACAATCATGGCCAGACAAACGCCAATCATGACCAGCGACCAGCCCCGAGCGCCCATAAACCGCTCCAGCGAACGCCGGTAACTCCGGTCGAGCCACTGGAAGAAGGGTTCTGTTTTGCGGTAAAACCAGCCATCGCCGTGCGTTTTGCTGGTAAGTTTCACACTCAAAACGGGGGTCAGCGTTAGCGAAACAAAGGCCGAAATCAACACGGCCCCAGCCACCACGATACCGAATTCGCGGAACAGTCGGCCCACAAATCCTTCGAGGAAAATTATGGGCAGAAACACAACGGCCAACGTAATGGAGGTGGAAATAACGGCGAAGAAAATCTCTTCAGAGCCTTCTTTGGCCGCCGTTTTTGTATCCATTCCCTGTTCAATTTTTTTAAAGATATTCTCCGTGACCACAATCCCATCATCTACCACCAGGCCCGTTGCCAATACAATACCTAACAGTGTTAATACATTGATACTGAAGTCGGCAACGTACATGATAAAGAATGCCCCAATTAACGATACCGGAATATCAATGAGGGGTCGGAAGGCGATCAGCCAGTCGCGGAAGAAGAAATAAATAACCAGTACCACCAGCACAAACGAGATCAGAAGTGTTTCCTGCACCTCCAGAATGGCCCTGCGGATGAATGTACTCCGGTCGATGCCGACGTTTACCAGGATGTCGGCGGGAAGTTCTTTTTTAAGCGCATCGAACCGCTTGTAAAACTCGTCGGCAATATCGACGTAGTTGGCTCCCGGTTGCGGGATAAGCACCAGAATTACCCCCTGTACCCCATTTTGTTTCGACTGAGTCTCTTCATTTTCTGGGCCCAGAACCGCATAGCCAATATCCTTGAACCGGACAATTTGTCCACCCGTCTGCCGAACGATCAGGTCATTAAATTCAGTTTCGGTGGTGAGTCGCCCTACCGATTTCACGGTTAGTTCGGTATTGTTACCATAGATTTTTCCGCCTGGTAACTCCACGTTCTGGCGGGTCAATGCCTGCTCAATGTCCTGCACCGTCATGCGATAAGCCGCCAGTTTGAGCGGGTCGATCCAGAGTCTCATGGCAAACCGCTTTAGGCCATAAATCGATACCTGGCTCACGCCCGGAATAGTCTGTAACCGCTCCTGCAACACGTTTTCGGCGTAATCAGAAAGTTGCATAATGTTCCGCGTCGTGCTTTGCACGGGCATAAACACAATGGGTTCCGAGTTGGCATCGGCTTTGGTTACAACCGGGGGGCCATCAATGTCCTGGGGCAACTGGCGCTGGGCTTGGGCTACCTTATCGCGTACATCGTTGGCGGCCCGTTCGAGGTTGGCTCCTAAGTCAAACTCAACCGTAATGGTACTGGCCCCCAACGAACTATTCGACGATATCGTACGAATACCTTCGATGCTGTTCAGCGATTTTTCGATAGGTTCAGTAATCTGCGACTCAATAATTTCGGGGTTTGCCCCGGTATAATTCGTCCGAACGCTGATGATAGGCGGATCAATGGCGGGGTACTCCCGCACACCTAATGATTGATACCCAATAGCGCCGAACAGCACGATGATGATCGACATCACCATCGCGAATACGGGTCGATTAAGGGCAAGAGAAGAAAGGCTCATAACAACGAACAGCTAACAGTGAACAGCCAACAGTGAGTAACTAAATAGAATATGCATAGAATTCCTGTTTACTGTTGGCTGCTGGCTGCTAACTGTAAACTGTTTACTACTTTAGCTACTTTCACGGGGCCATCGGGTTTCAGAAACAGCAGTCCGGTGGTCGCTACGGTATCCCCCGCCTGTACGCCCGACAGAATCTGAATAGCACTGGCCGTTCGGATACCCGTTGTCACATCCTGAAATACAGCTTTGCCGTTTTTAATTAATATCACCTGTTTCCCACGTGTCTGTGGAATCACCGCCTGAGTTGGCACCACCAACCCACGTTCGTTCTGAATGGCCAATGTTACTTTGGCAAATGTGCCTGGGCGCAATTTCGACGAATTGTTGCTAACCCGAGCCCGAACGCGCAGGTTACGGGTATCCTCGTCAACCGACGGTTCAGTAGCGTACACCGTCCCCTGAAATCCCCGCTGGATACCATCAATAGTAAACGTAACAGGGTTGCCGTTTTTTACACTTGGACCGTATTTTTCGGGGATCGAGAAATCCAGTTTCAGCGAACTGGTTTGCTGGAGCCGAGCAATCAGCGTTTGGGGCGTTACGTAGGCACCGGGGCTGACGTTCCTAAGGCCGATAATACCCGAAAACGGTGCCCGGATTTCGGTCCGGCGGAGGTTGGCATTCACCAGTTCGATGTCGGCAAGGGCACTTTTGAGGTTTGTGACCACAATATCATACTCCTGCTGACTGATACCACCGCGCTCAAGCAGTTGCTTGTTACGGTCTTCGGTGCGCTCGGCGTTTTCGCGTTGCACATACAGCCGCTGGAGTTGCGCCCGCAAGTCGGCATCGTAGAGTTTGAGCAACAATGTCCCTTTGCTAACGGGTTGCCCCTCCTGAATGTTCAACTGGGTAATGCGGCCCGACACTTCGGGGTACAAATCAATCTGTTCGGCGGCCAGCAGCGAGCCACTCGAAACCACTTCTTCTTTCAGTTGTTGTGCTATGATTATAAAACCGGTGACAGTAGTAGGACGGTTTGCACCGGGGCCACCGCCAGCTCCTCCCGCACCGGGGGCACCACCGGGCCCACCAGCCGAAGCTGCCGGGTCACTTTTCTTCGATTTTCCAAACTTGTTGTAGGCGACAATTCCACCGACAACCAATACAACAAGACCAATTGCTATCCAGCGTTTCACAGGCGTGTAATGAACGTAACGTTAACAAAATAACACACAGACAAGGTTAAATGTTGTCTCACAGCGAATGGTTCCCCAAACCTCTCGACCAAAAGGCCAAATGTATATACGAACGGCCTTTTAGCCGAGTACTTTGAAAATCCATTCTACACGCTGTAAGGCAGCGGTTGTTGGCCAGAATAATACTGCCGATAAACCGTTTCCCACTTTTGAATATTCCGCTCCACATCAAACTCATCGACTACCCGCAGAGCGTTTTCTCGGTATTCAGCGTAGGTTTCTGGCGGGAGTTGCGCCATTTGAGTTAAGGCATCGGCCAGTGGCTCCACCTCGTTCGACGCCCAGATACCCGCCCGGCGATCACTCAATAGTTGCCAGGGTGTACCTTTAGACGCAATTACGGGTGTTCCTTGATTAAGTGCTTCCGTTACGACAATGCCAAAATTCTCGGTATGCGACGGCATAATCAGGCAGTAAGCGTTGGCCAGGAGCTGCTCTTTTTCGGCATCGCGTTTGTGACCCAAAAATTCAATTTGATCCCGGCACCCCAACTTATCGGCTAGGGCCATCATCTCCCGCCCATACTCGTTGTTATAGTCGCCAACAATTTTCAATTGCTTTTTGGGTATTACCAGCGGTAATGCTTTTATCAAACGCTCCACCGCCTTTTTGGGGTGAATGCGGCCAACAAACAGCCAGTAATCCGTAGGAGTAGTTTGGGGTCGGGTGGGTACCACCTCTACAAAACAGGGTAGTTGCACAATGCGGGCATCGTTTCCCAACTGGTTGCGGATGTAGCCTCTTTCGGCATCGCAGGTTGACTGAAACAGAATGCGTTTTTTGAACAGCCGCACAAATCCCAAAACGTTTTTTTTGCGTCCGGTACTGTAAATCATGGCGTCAGGGTCGAGCTCGCCGTGGGGTGTCCAGACAACTTTCTTGCCCAACAAAATAGCCACCGGCGCCAACAACCAGGATATGGGGTAATAAATAGCCGACAGATGGAGAATGTCGCAACGAAGCAACGGCCCCAGCGACGCAAAAAACAGCCGCAGCGGTAAATAATGAATGGCCGTTTTGGCATAAAACGCTTTCCCGTAGTCGGTGTTGATCCAGCGATTGAGCGGCACCCGGTCTCCTACCCCATCGTCAGTTGTTGCTACGAAAACGGCATGTCCCCGTTTCACCAGGGCTTTCGCCTGCCAGTACATCACATTATCAGGGCCACCAATTTGGGCCGGGTAAAAGGAACCAGCCGTAAAAAATAGTTTCATCTAATAAAGTTAAACCCATCTATCATTTCTTTGGCCACAACCTCGGGGGCATATGGCGCAATAATCTGCTGCGACTCCTGCCCCATCTGCTCTGCATTGACCTGTCCAGTCATAAATGCCAGCAAATGACTGGTAAGTTGGGCCGGTTTGGCCGGATCGAACAGAAAGCCATTCTGCCCATCGCATACGAGATCGTTGGCACAGCCGCACCGCTCTGACACCAGCACGGGCATTCCACATACCATAGCTTCATTGACAACCAGTCCCCAGGGCTCCGAAACGCTTGGCAGTACCAGCACATCGGCCAGAGCCAACACATCGGGTACGCGGTACCAATGGGTTGCCGGATGAAAAAATACCCGTTCGCTAATTCCCAGCGTTTGCGATTGTTGTTTCAAGGCTGCTTCCTGTGGCCCATTTCCTAGCAAAATAAGGCCCCAATTTCCCGAGTCTGGCGATTGGGTCAAGGCATCAGCAAAACACTGGAGCAGCATCGGCAGATTCTTGGGTTCGATCAACCGCCCAACAAAAACAAAATTATGAGCCGGTAAGCCCATTTCCTGTTGGCGAGCTGTCCGCTCTACCCTGGCTATAGTATAAGCTTGTAACAAGGCCCGATTATCAACGGCACTTTTCTGGAGCAAAATTCGCGCGGGTGGCACTCCCAACTGTTTCAGGTAAGTAGCCTGGGGAGAGCCAAAGCAGAAAAACCCGCTGCATTGCCGCATAATCAGCCGTTTTATACCCTCTTTAATCGGCGACCGTTCGTTGTCGAAAGCAGTACTTTCCATCTGCATCACAACCGGTATCCCCGTCAGCCGGGCGTAGACCAGCAGGGCCAACTGTGCCGGATCGTAGTATCCTGTCAGACACAACACATCGGGCTTATAATGACGCATCCTTGTCAGCAACGCCAGCGTTCGTGCCCGGAGCGGAATATCTTCCACGAATGAATCGAACAATAACTCGTAGGGGTATGAATACGTCGGGGCATTGGCGGCATCCGTTTCCCAACCCGCCCGCGAACGTTCGTTCCGTCCAATCTGAAGTACACGAAAAGAGGTTTCAGGCTGTTGGGCAACCAAGCGGTCGATAGCCTGAAACACGGCTGCTTTATAATGCGCCCAAAGAATATTGTGAACCAGCAGAATCCTCATGGGTTAGCTTCTACGGGGGCAGGCGAAGTAGGCTTCATCGTTGGGTTCGGCACTGCATATCCCCCGTAATCGATGGCCGGAGGGTTGTTCCAGAACCGGATAGGAAATAGGTGTTCAACACCAACAAACCGGACCATCAACGCCAACGGATACCAGTACCAGATTTCGTTTGGTCGGCCGTTGGTGAACGACTGTACCAGCAACATAATAAACGAATAGGCCAGAAAAGTCGTCAGGGGGTTCAGATTGGTCTGCATGGCTCGCAGACTGTGGTAGGTGAACAACACAAAAAGCCCCCCAAACGTCAGCAATCCGAATATCCCAAAGTCAATCCAGGCTTCCAGCACCGGGATGTCCAGATACAGGAATTTAAACCCATTGCCAAATACCAGCATCTCCATATGTCCAACCAGCACATTACCCAAAAAACCAGTACTAACGGTTCGGGTAACCGACGATGCATCGTAAGCAGCCGTATAGCCGGCTGCCGTTTTCATTCCCAATAGGGCATAAATATTTTCGGTATTGCGCTCGATGAAACCGACGACATATCCGTACAATAGATTGTAAATCTCATAGTTACGCCTTAAAAAGACCATGACCCCACCAATAAAAACGGCAATCGTCAGCAACGGAAAAGGTTTTACCAATCCCCTCGCTGCCGCTTTGACCTGAGTGGGACGTACGTTATAAAACAGAAACAGGGCAATAATAATGGCAAATGCCAGAATACTCGACCGGGTCTGGGTCATAACCAGAATCGCTGCGCTGACAGCCCCCGTAAAGAGGGCAAAAACGCGTGGAATCAACAATGTACGCTTGTCGAATGCCCACACTCCACAGGCAACCACACCTAACAGGGCATTACGGGCAAAAGGGTGCGGGTTGCCTGAGCGCTCACCAGTTTCTGTTGAGCCATAATTAATAGCGGCCCGCTGACCCAATACCCAGGTAGGGTCAGTAGCCATGGCATAAATAAGTCCCATGTTCGAGATCAGCGTGAAGGCCACAATCACCGGAATGGCAACTTCGATAATGTCGTTGGGAACGTTGATGAGCAGAAACAAAAAAATCAGCGCGAAGGCGAAATACATGCCATCCATCAGTAAGCCACCATAACCCGGTTCGCCTACATAATACATCATGTAGAACATCATGAGTGCGATAGAACCCAGCATCAGGTAAAGGCCCAGAATATTGGGCATATACAGCTTCCGGAATACCGTAAATGGTACCATCAAAACAAACCCGAGAGCCATAAATCCGGCGGTAAACGCCGTGCTGTTGGGAGCCAGCCGAAGTGTTTCTTTGAAGAAGAAGATGAGCGGATAGCCATCATAAACCATGCAGATACCCAGTACCATCCGCATGTAATCTAATTTTTGAAGTAAGCGAAACATAACGTAGTTATTGGGTAACCGGGGTAATTGAGTGTGGTAGGATACTATTTGCCTAACTACCCACTTACCTTAGTTACCTATTTTCTAAGTGAAAGTCGGTGGCGCACATAGCCCCATTCCCCTCGTACTACAAAGTACAGCAATTTTCGGATACGACAGTAGCGAAGCCAGAAGCCTTCGCTCAAGCGGCTGCGCAGCATGGGCGTAAACTTCCGGCGAATTGCCTCGTGTTCGGCCATGCCAACCGTAGCGATTGTCGATGATTTTGCGTCGGGCTGCACCCGAAAGCCGCCCCAAAAACCATCGACGTGCTTAAACTGCACATCCGGCTGCACGCCGAAGCGGGCCACCCATTCGTAGTCGATGGCAAACCGGAGTGTCTCGTCTAAATAGCCAAGTTGCTCGAAGAGTTCTCTCCGCACAAACAGCGATTGGTTATAGATCTGCATACCCTCGTAAATATGGCATTCGACCGAGAAAGGCGGCAACCGAAACTCCTCCGTTATAACGTCCTGCTCGTCGATCATATACATATCGCCGTAAAAAACACCTGCATCGGGATGTTGCCGCCAAGCTTTAGCCACTTGCTCAAATGCCCCTGGTGCAAAAACGTCATCGGAGTTCTGGTAAGCCACCAGGTCGCCGGTCGCCATCCTGAACCCTTTGTTGATTGCGTCGGTTTGTCCCCCGTCTCGTTCACTGACCCAGCCCGCCAGATACGGTTCGTATTTTTTGATCAGCTCCACGCTACCATCCGTTGAGCCACCGTCGATGATAAAGTATTCCAGGTTTGGGTACTGCTGGTTCAACACACTCAGTATGGTGCGCTCCAGGTAGGCAACCTGATTGTACGAGGGCGTTACCACCGTCAGCTTTGGATACTGTCGCAAATCAGACGACGTCCCACGCTGGTGCTGATAGGATTCGGTTACAAACGCCCTAAGCGAAGAAAGTGATGAATTCACGAAAACAAGTAAATGGTTCAGAATGGAGTTTCAATTCCATCAAGGCACAAGGCTTTGATAAATAGACAAGGTTTGGGCAGCGGTCTTTTCGCACGAAAACAGGGTCAATCGTTCGCGCCCCCGCCGACTCATTTCCGCCCGCAGGGCATCGTCAAACACAACCTGTTCGACTGCCGCAGTAATAGACTCCACATTCTCCGGATCAAAATAAGTAGCTGCTGAGCCGCCCACTTCGGGCAATGAACTCCGGTCACTCAACAAAGCGGGACACCCACCTCTGAACGCTTCCAGAACCGGAATCCCAAAGCCTTCATTGAGCGATGGAAACACAAACGCCCTTGCCCGTTGATACAACTGTAATAAGCTCTCATCGGTCGCAGGGCGGTAATGAATTCGAGCTGTCAGACCAGCCGTTCGGAACGCTGTTTGCTCTTCCCGGCTGAATTCGCCACCACCGGCACATACGATATGAATATCTTTATGGCGATGCATCACCGGTTGCATAGCCCTGAAAAACCCGTCAAAATTCTTGTATAAAGGTCGCTTGCCCACATACAGCACGTACGGAAAGGGTTCGGGCGAAACGTGTTTAGCAACCTCGGTAATCCCGTTGCCGAGCGATGTCCCCAGGTGAATAACAGTGATACGCTCGGGACTGACACCAAAAAAACGCTGCAACTCCAGTTTTGAAAATTCGGAGACGGCAATAATTCGATCGGCCCGTTGCAACAGTTTCTTTTTGAGTTCGGGCAGATGATGACCTACATCCGGGAATCGCTGGGAATATCGTTCACTGGTTGCATCGTGAAACGTGAGTACGAACGGCTTGTCTCCCAAATCATCCAGAAAATATTTATGGTAGTACGTTGGATGAAACACGTCGAAATGACCTTCGCGAATTCGTTGAATGCTATGATACCGATTCAGGAGCGATACGGCCTGATTAGCCAGGCGATTTTCAGCCAATAGTTCGTACCGATGGTGAGGTATAAATGGTTTCCCCCTGATGTAGTCATTATTGGAGTACAGCAGTGGTAAGTCAACCGTTATCCTGTGATCCTGATTATACGAACGAATCAATTCATAAAAGTACCGGGCCACTCCACCATATACATGGCCAGTGAAGGCTTGATGGTCGTAAAGTACGGTCATTAAAGCATGTTCAGGTGATTGCAATTTTTCAGGAGGATATGCAAAAGTAACATTCGATGCTGATTCTGCGATGGTTTTATTAGCCTACAAGCAGGCTTTAGCCGTATCTTGAGCAAAAAGGCTGGCAAGTCTGGATTCACCGCAGTCTCATGTACGCTTTCAATCCATCGTTTTAATGAGGCCTATCTACCTGGTCAGTGGTTTATCCCTTGATTACTATTGTATCCACAAACCGTGTGACTGACCGGAGTAACTGGCTCGTCTGCCGTCGCCACCCCCGCACCACGGGTTGTTCGGGGCGTTGCCCGAAGGCGGGTGTTTTTTCAAAAGCCGCTTGTTGCCTTTTGGTCACGGCTACCCGATAGTCGGCCAATAAGGTTTGGCTATCGGGCCGCTTAGCTAGTTTCAGACGAGTTTGATAGATAAATAAACCCTCATCCAGGTTGAACAAGCCCTTAAAATTAACCCATATCGGAAGGGCGTCTGAACGTTGAGGCAATTCGTGCCAGTTCCAGATGGCGCGGTGCCAGCTTCGATCTTTTACAACGCGTACCCCGTCGAACAGTGCGGGGAGGTGCATAAGCCAGATTTGATCTAAGCATAAACTCTGGCAAAAATCAATTTGAGCACGGGTCTGTACTCGATCCTGCCACCACAAAAGCATTCGTTCAGTTTCGTCGGAACAACGTAGCGCCAGAAAATCGGCACTGTACAAACCAACGTTTTGCAGGTATTTCTCATCCGGGAATAGTCCGTCATCAGGTGGGCCACTCAGGTGAGGTGTCAGCAGTATTTGCGCTGTTTCCAGTTCCGACAGCACTTTGGTGAGTGGCTGGTACAAAAATGAGTTCGAGTCCAGATAAATGACCTGCTCACAATTGGGCTGTTGGGCAATCATTGCCCGAATCAGACCTGGCTTTGTAGCAGCAGCAAATTCAGGTGCTGTGTACCGCTCCGACAGACTATTTAGCAGTTGAGCATCAAACACCTCATCAACAGGCAAAACAGGATAAGGTAGCGGAAGAGTAGCCAACGATTCTGCCTTATCGGCAAGGCCAATCCTGAATGCCGCATCAGGATGCCATTGTGTAACGGTATCGCCCAGCGTAATTGCCTGAGCCAATTGGCGAATCGTACAAACGGTTAAAATGAGTAGCAAATCAGGTAGTACTAGATGGTTCAATACCTGACCAATGAACCCACAGGCCAGAAAAATTAGATTTTGGACTCCAGCCTTTACTCCATTAAATCGCCTAACGCGGCCAGATACGGGCTATACCAATCGGCAGCTGTGTTAGCATACCGGTGATAGAGACCCCTCTGTAGGTCTCGTAGAACAGGCCATATGCGCTGGAACCTATTTTCGGGCAGCGTACTTCGCATGGTATAGTGAGCCAATTTGAGCTCGACTTGCTTCATACCCTCCAACTGATCGGGCACTCGCTTAATCAGGTGATTTTTTATCTTAAGCAGTTGCTGTTGTGTCTTCAAGATGGGCTCTAGTTTAACGGACCTGTCCCGTGTAAACCGATCTCGCAAACTTATATATGGGCCAACCGGTTCTGGTCGTACCCCAACCTGCTGATTATCGTGCGTACGATACAGTTGCAATGGCTTATCGATCAGTTGAATGGCACTATGAGCTGCCCCAACGAGCGAAATCCAGCCATCATAGATATAGCCGGGAATATCGATCGGGAACGGAATAAGTTGAGCAATGAACGCTTGCCGAATCACGGTGGCACATCCCATCATCCGGTTGCCATCCAGCAATACTTCCATGGAGAGCCCCAACTTCCAGCGCTCTTTCTGAAGATCATCCAGTCTGACCCTGGTCCAGAACAGTTCCTGCTGGGTGTTCAGGTGCTCGTCGGCTTCGTAGGCATTACAAAAAGTAATCTGAACGCCTGGGTTGGCATCCATGTACTCTTCCATGACCCGTAGCTTTTCTGGCAACCAGTAATCGTCCTGATCGCAGATAAACACTAAATCGCCCGTACAAAGGCTCAGCGCCTTCTCAAAGTTTTTGTTATAGCCTAGTTGCACTTCGTTCTCCACCACCACTACCCGAAAAGGAGCTTCTTTAGCCAGCTGCCGAAGCATCACCCGCGTCTTATCGGTAGACCCGTCGTCGCAGATGATTACTTCGTCGGGTAGCCGTTCCTGTTTCAATAAGCTGTCCCACTGAGCAGGCAAATAGGCTTCGCCATTATACGTACAGAGGGCAATCGAGAGTGTTTGAATGGGGGAAATCATTTTCAATAATCATAGGTCATCACTCAAATCTGGTAGCCCAACTGGGCAAAAACTGGTCGCCAATACTCCGTGCCGTGTGTATCCCATGCATGGCACCCAAAGGGCAATTGACCCTTATTATAGGTCAGAATCGACCGTTCGGGATAAAATTCAACGGCAAACTGTAGGGCAGTGCGAAAGTCAGGTATCCGCAGTTGAGGCCAGTACCGATTGACCTCAATGCCAAAAAAAATATCCTCATTGTACTGATGCATTGGCTGTTTTTCATACGCCCGTATCAACCTGCTATTTTGCTGCAAGGCCCGGCGCAGAGCAGATACCCGGCGTAACGACAAGCCCCCGTTTCCAACTTTGTTCAGACTAACTAGTTCACGTGGTGTCACTCCATCAGCTTTTTTTAAATTGAGCCAGGTTACTACTCGTCTTTTTACAGTAAACCAAATTTCTTCAGGCCATCCGCTAAAATCACGGTCGCGAAGCCAGGGAGCACCCACATAATCATATCCCCGGCGACACCAGTCGGCCAGTTCATCCCGAAACACAAAGGCATCGAGTTGGTAAATCAACACAAACTCGAAAGTCGAAAACGAATCATAAAAGGCAACGGAAAGCATCAGGCGGTTATACGCCTGAACATCCGTAAAAAACTCATCAGCAAACGTGTGGATTGTAGAAATTGGAAATTGTGCTGTCAACAACGAAACAGGAAGCGAAGCAGGACAAACCAAAGCGATGGGATACTGGCCTAACACGCGTATACACTGCGTTAGTGCGATGGTTTCGTAGTGACTTAAAGTGTTTTTGTATACCGGAACCACTACACATACCGATGGTTTTACTGCTTCGTTTTGGCTCATACGTATCGGGCAGTCACTAAGTGTTCCTCAACCGCTCGCTGTACCCATTCGTAGGGCATGTCGGAACACGGATGCCCTATCTGATTTAAAATTGTCACGTCCTCGCCCCGTTTATAGCGGCCTGAATAGGGTAGATACTCCACAAAATCAAACAATTTACCCAGCAAAATTACTCCCTGAGTGCCCATTGCATTCGCAAAATGGGCCGGACCACTGTCGATACCCACAAACAGACGGGCCTGCCGGATCACTTCTGCCGTTTCGAGCATCGAGAGTTTACCGCACAAACTTACAAATCGTGGGTCAGTGTTTTGCACAATTGGGTTGAGGCCCACTTCCACAACGCCATACGGGTATGTCCGAAGCAACCAGTTTACCAAACGGTTCCAGTGTTCGGGTTGCCAATCGCGGGGGGCATGGCTCGACTGACAGTGAATGACCACGTAACCCGCCGGACCCACAATCTGGGGCAATTGCAATGACTTGACCCGACCAACAACGTCGTCAGAGACATACATTTGCGGGTCATCGGTCAGCGGAGGCAAGCCAGCCGCCTGAGAGAACACATGCAGCAAATCGCCAAAATGATAGTAATTGGCGTAAGTCAGACCCAATTTGTCAGCAACAGGATTAATGGGGTCTTCTTTACAATAGCGGCACTGCCGATGCGAGAGGTGCATGTTATAAACCTGGTCAAAAATCCCGGTGTCGAGCAGTCGAGTGCGTTCGCCGGGGCATTTTTCAATCAGATAGGTATCGATAACCGGATTATACCGCACCAGATCGACGTATGATTTACGAATAAACCAGACAAGGTGAGCATCGGGATAAAGCCGTCGTACTTCTCTGGCAACGGGTTCGCAGGCTACTACGTCACCCATCTGCTCCGACAGCAAAATGGCCACTAAAGGCCGTCCGTTCAACTGGTTTTTGATCCGTCGAAGTCGGGCATATTTTATCCAGGCCGATAGGTATTTACCGGCAATATGGGTGTACTTATGGTATCGGTGAATCCAAAGCTTTTTCAAACGGGGCCATGTGGTCATAGCAAACTCCTTTCTTCCAGAAGATCAATCAATTTGTGGATAGGCTTATTAAGCAGTTTACGAACACGTTTATAGCGTAGTATTGTAGGCGGCTTAATATAAACACAGGGGTATTTTCGGTAACGTTCATTTTGGTTCATCAGCAACCGTTCTTTATACAAGGCAAAAAGTGGTTCGACATCGGTACGATCAGTTGGGCGGGTACTCGCTCTTCCGTCTTGTTGAACTTCAGCAAAGGTATACCGAGTTTGGTATTTCGAAACTTCGTCGGGTTTGTACGGGCTATACCCACTATAATGAAAAAATTGCAGCGGTTCTTCCCCGTTTACCATCCACGTGTTTCCATCCAGGCTAAATAAACGTTCGTGCAGGTTCCAGTAAGCGGCATTGTAACCACTATGTTTCTCGATCCAAACCCGGTCGAAATAGGTTGGTGCGAAATTAACCCAATGCTGATCGACAAAAAGCCCCGCACACAAATCTATTCGGCATTCGTACACCAATCTTTCTTTCCACCAGTTCACAAACCGCTGGGCTTCCTCGTTGGCTCGTAGTCCAATAAACCCCAAATTAAAAATACCTGTACCGAGGTGATGCTGCTCGTTGGGGCGTTCCCAATCGGGCGTTGGCGAGCAGGTGTGTGGCGTCAGCACCATGCTGTATTCATCCAGATGATTCTCTAAACGGGTCAGGGGTTGAAAAACAATGATGTCGGGGTCAAAATAGACAACTTTTTCGAACTCTGGGTGTGCCGTATAAAAGTAATCTATAAAAAAAGGTTTTACGGCAGTATTCAATTCCGTAATGTCGTAGCGGGCGCACATGGCCGCAAAATCAGGAATACCAATAGTTGCTACCTCAATCATTGAATAGGGAGGCATTAGTTCATCTGGCAGATTCGCACTAGCCAGGTCATCAACTAATCCAATCACATACGTCCAGTCGGGGTTGGTTTCCCGTAGCGAATCGCCAAGGGTGCGAGCCTGAGCTAAATAATTGATAGAGCAAATGGTAAATGCGAGAGGCATAGTGAGCAGTTGGCAGTGAGCAGTTGGCAGTTGGCAGTTGGCAGTGAGCAGTTCATTTGCGTCAGCCACTGTTCACTGTTCACTGTTCACTGCTTTAGTATTGTATGAGTAGTAACGTTTCAAACTATTAATCGGCTTTTCGAGGGCGTACCACGACGCGCTGGCAACGGTAATGAGGACGGCTAAACTGAATAACCGATGCCCCCAATAACCCAGATCCGGGACATGTCCACGAAATATTTTATTCATAATTTTCAGGATCAACGGCACAATGTAGCCCGGCACAATCATATGAAACACATAAATGCCGTAACTGATTCGTCCAATGTATCGAAGTGCCTGATTGTTGAGCATAGCACCAAGTGGTCCGGTGAAGCCAAAACTTCCCCCAACAACAAAATACAAGGCAATTACGGAAATCATTGTCCGCTGAAACAGCACCACCATTAACTGATCGCCGGGAAGCATTAACAACCCGATTATCAGCACTAAAGCCAAAACAGCAGCCCAGGGCAGACGTTTCCGAAACGCTTCCATGCGGTCGCTTCCATCTGTGGTGTACCAGGCCCAGAGTGCCCCCAAACCGAAAGCATCGAAACTGGCAGGTGTTAGTACGCCGTCCAAATCGCCCTGACTATACCCGTAGCCCCGAAACAAAATACCGCCTAGTAATAAGCCTCCAATTGCCCAAAGCAGGTATCGACGAGGCATCAGCAACACTACCCACGGCCACACAACATACAGTTGCTCTTCGACACCCAGCGTCCAGAAAGGCGAGAGCAGGTCAGACCAGTTACCCGTTTGGTACAACAGGATATTATACCCGTAGAGATAAAAATAGAGCGGATGTTCGTTTATGTCGGACGATTCGGGGATGAACAGCCAAACAGCGGTGATGGTCAGGTAATACAACGGAAAAATGCGTAGCGCACGCCGGACAAAGAAATTCCGGTAGGTATTGCCAAGGGTACTTTTCCCGGCCTCGATGGCATTCCGATTGGTAATCAGAATACGGGAAATCAGAAAGCCACTGATCACAAAAAATACCATTACCCCAATTGTACCATTCGGCAACCAGTTGATGCCAGAGCCAATCGGAAACCAGTGGTAAATAACGACCAACGCCACCGCCAAGGTGCGGAGCGAGTCGAGTTGGGGCATGTGACCGAGTTGTTTCAAATTTGGGTAAATGGATAAATGGGTAAATTGGTGATTGGGTAAGTACTCGCTCAGTTTACCCAATCACCAATTTACCCAATAACTCCAACAACACCGCTACCCCCTGTTCGGCGGGGTGACGGTCGAGGATTTTCTCGCGGAGCCGAACCCCTAACTGTTTTGTTCTGATAGGGTCATTAGCCAGGGCTACAACGGCCTGAGCCATCCCGTCGAGGTGCAAATAAGGCACTACTACTCCGGCATCGGCTTCGACAAGCTCGGGGGAGCCGCCTGCTCCGGCAAAACAAATTACCGGCACCTCACACAGGCCCGCTTCCAGCACTACAAGCGGGTACGGGTCTTCGCGCGAGGTGAGCGCAAACATACTAAATCGGTTCATGTACTGGAGCACGTCGGAGGTGGGTTCCACAAAATGGACTCGCTCAGTGAGCCAGGCTTTCTGCACATCGAGCCATAACTCATCCCGATAAGTGCCTTTTGGCATGCCAACCCACACGAAATAAATAGGGGCGGCAGGAGCCAGGTTCGTTACCAACCGGGCCAGGTTGACAAAAAGATCGTTTCCTTTGCGCCATTCGGCGTTGCCACAACCGCCTACTATTACGGCTTCAGATGGAATACCCAGTTGCCGCATCAGGGCTGCCCCCCCTCCTACGTTTCGGTCGGCTTGCTGCGCCTTAATCACATTTTGTTGTAATGTCGGGGTGTCGATCAACGTGAACAGCGTTATTTTGGTCGGGTCGAAACCGTGGCTCTCTACATAATACGAAGCGGTAGCTTTCGACACCGCCAGCATATGGGTCGTATGATCGAGCAGGTAACGAAGTTCCTCGGGTTTGGTGTACATCCTGACCGACATAGCCAGTTCATGCACAAAAGTGATTACAGGCATCGTTTTGGGCAGGTCTAACTGCCCGAACCAGTGTCCGCTTGTAACCGTGTTCACCAGCACCAGATCAACCGAATCGAGACCAAGTTGCTGCCGTATGCTCATGTGTCGTGCTTCGCGCTGTTTGCGGTTTCGACTTTCCCACATGTTCAGTTTGCCCAATACCTTGTCGGCCAGGGGTCCGGCCACATGCTTGGGCTCCGCAGGCCAGATCGTCACAGGAGCTAAAGCCTGATAGTCGGGAAGTAAAACCCCTCCTTCGCCCAGCAGTAGGTGCATCTGCACACCCTGTAGATGGAGTAGTCGCATTAGTTGCAACAACACAAGTTGTGCGCCTGCCCGGTTAGCATCGTGGCCGATTAAAAGAAGATTCATATGGAGCAGTGAGAAGTGGCAGTAAGCAAAAGCAGTTGGCAGTTTTGGGTGCGTCGGCAACTGCCACTGCTTACTGCCACTTAATACGTTTCATAACTTGGTTTTGGTAGTTTTTTGGGGGGATTGCCAATGTAAACACCCCAGGGATCGGAGTCTTTGTAGAGGGCCGAAGCCATACCCAACAACGTACCTTCGGCCACCTTCAGATAGTCGCGGATAGTGCTGTTTACGCCAAAGAAACTGTACGAGCCAATATGGCAATGCCCCGACATAACCACATGCGAGGTAAAGAATACGTGATCGTCGATGCGGCCATGATGCCCAATGTGGTTACCGCTCCACAACACAACATTGTTACCAATGGTAGTAAAGGGCTGAATCGTGTTATCTTCGAGGATGAAACAGTTTTCGCCAATTTCGTTCCCGAACATGGTGACTTTGGAACTGATGTACGAGATAAACGGATAACCTTTGGCTTTGGCTTCCAGATAAACCCGCTCCCGGTTTTTGTTCATTCCCCGGCCCGTCATGGGGGCAAAAAAATGATACTCGCCCGGCGGGAAAATCGTTTCTACATCTTCAAAAGCGACCAACGGCAGGCCTTTAAACGAAGCCGATTCGTTGATATACTCCCGATTGACCGCGAAAGCCGCCACCTCGTGTTCCGAGTCGTGAGTCAGGTAAAAGTGGGCCAGTTCAGCCGTGTCGAGAATACCAAAGATGATGACTTTTGCCATAAAATATTGAGTGATTGAGTGATTATGGTAATTCGGTAAATAGGTGACTGTGAAATTACCCATTTACCCCAATTACCAATTCACCCAATTATCATTATACTAATTCAAACGCGCCGAACATCGCCCGGACCTCGTTTATATCGTTGAACATGAGAATATCTACAATCGATAACCAGGGCACGAACTCGGCGGGGCCCGTTTTTCCGATCACTTGGTTGTACTCAACTCGCTTCGATTGAATGAAATGCAGGTTTATACCCGATTCGGTAAATCGGTCTCGATCGTAGAGTTCCTGCCCGCCAATCGGGTTAATGTATTGATCGGCGCCTTCTTGTCGGCAAATATCCAAAATTCGCTCCTGTGCTTTCAGATGGCCATTTTCGTAAATCGTTGACGACGCAACAAGGGTCGTTGTAATGTCGAGGTAGGCTGTTAGTTCGGTAAAACTGTGGAAGATATAATCACCGACATTTCGGTTGTCCGCCGTAAAATTGACAATTTTCTCAATCATCGGCATTACCGTTTCGTAAAGGGGGGCTTTGCGGTAACTCTGCTCAATGGTTTTGAGCAGTTTCCCCCTCCACTTGGGGTCATCGCTCAGGGCAATTTCCCGAATAGTCTTGTTCTGACTAGCCTCCTTCAGCGGTATCGTAAACAAGTGCTCCTTCCCTCCCACCAGCATCCGGTTTCGATTTACCCATCCTCGGTTGATGAAGGCTACATCGTCGTAAAAAACGAACCGATCTACCGCGTTCATCAGCTGCAAATAGCCAATGTAGGGCAGAAAATACGGTTGCATAATGGCCAGGGTCATTTTAGTTTTCGTAAATAGTAGTCTTCTCCCGGCACTACCACGTTTTCGGTCATGGTGGTGTCGGTGCCTAAGCGAATATCGCCGGGTTGGGGCTTGATTACACTTTTGGCAAAAAATAAGTACTGAGCTTCTTTGGGAATGGGTAGTACACCTTTCTCAAATGGATTGATGGGTATAAGCCGTCGAGCCAGTTTAGGGCCGTATAGCGGATACTCGTAATCATCGTTGATAGTACCGAGGGCTACAGTTGCGGTATCGGGTACCAGTTCGTCAAAGCGTTGGTAGGGTACATAGACATCTGGTCGGCCAATGGTCATCATTTTGATTCGACTCCCCTCGAAGGCCGAAGGAATTCCATGCCAGGCAAAGGGCAGGGCGCGAATATTCAGGAACACACAGAGCAGAGCCGACATACACCCCACCACTGTTGCTAAACCGACATAGCCCTTCCAGATCATCCTTTTGGGAACATCGACCCGAATCGTAGGATCAAGAAAAAGTAACGATAGAAACGTGATGCCAAAGAGCCCCGTTTCAATGAAATACCGCCCTTTAAACGGATCATACGGTGCGGAGAATGACAAAGCGGCAAAGTGCAACAAAAACGCCAGCCCCAAAAATAGGTGGGGGGTCGACCGGACAACCCGCAGCAGTACCAGCACCAATAGCGGAAAAATCAAGCCAAAGCCGATCATGCCCCAATAGGGGTTGGCATTATAGAAAATAAACCGCCGGTCGAAAACAAATGGTTGAATTGAGAAGTCGGTAACCTCATCCAGCCCCAAATGGAGCTTATCTTCCAGGTAAATGGCGGGTTTGCGCATCAGCGTATTGACCTCGGCACCGGATTCGAGGTTTCGGATGCCATCGAGATTGAAGTGGTCGTAACCATACCGGATCACGTTGCGGCTGCCCTGGATCAGCAAGTTCTTTTTAGACCCCGCCCGCTCTATTGATTGATGTTTAAGTGCCGTTGGCGGGCCAATTGGATGGCCAAATACTTCAATATTTTTCAAGTAGCCAGTCGGCAATGTCCACAAGCAAACAGCCACCACGATAGCCACACCCAGGCGAACCGTCCGCCCGAATGTAATGGCAATCGAAGGAGACCAGAACACGGTATACACCATAATGACAAACACCGAAGGCAGCAGGAGAGCGAACGTTATTTTATGCCCGAAAGCAATCCCGAAAGCCATGGCGGCCAACCAGAGATACCGATTATCCCGACTCATGTTGTCTCGGGTACCGTTGGCCGTTTCGCTGACTCGATAGGCAAACAGCATGTAGAGCAAAACGCTCAAATAAGCGGTCAGGACAATATCCGTTTCGGTGGTAATTGCCTGTACGATGAAGTCAGGCAGCAGGGCATACGCCAGGGCGCAAAAGAAACTCGCCGACAACGATGGCAATCGGGGAGCCGCACCTTGCCTACATAAAACGGCAATACGCTGCACGATACCGAAAACAGCCACTATGCTAACCCAATAGCTTAGTTGATGAATCAGTTTGAAGCCATTTTCGAAGTGGCCCGTCATCAGGAAACCGTAAATCTGGAGGTTGCAAACACTTTTTGGATAGGTGTCGATGTTCCAGTTGGTACCGCCGAAATGCCGCATTGTCCCCCGCTGAATGTACTGCATAACCCGGTTCAGGTGCCCCGTCATGCTATCCCATTCGTTGGGAACGGTAAAAAGTACCAACGACAGATTGGTGATGGCCAGAATCACCAAGGTCGCGAACATACTCACAAATACAAATTTCGGAAATGGTTGCAGGCTCTTGAACCAGTGTCCAAACTCCCGACGCCGGTCGGTGAGGAGTTCGCGAATAGAAAATCGCTTAGTGATGGGTTGACCGGGAAAGCGGGGCAATTTTCGAAGAACAAACACTAACAACGTGGCCGTTCCAAATACGGAAATACCCCAGACGGTGGTATTAGCAGTCAGGTAAAGAACTGAAAGTACCCAGCCGGTCAGGATAACGCTTCCCGCAAACAGAAGAAAGGAAACCAGCAGCCATTCTGTCAACGACCGCCGGGCAATACCCGATGCCAGCCGACCGACATAACCTAGAAAGAGAACGAATAAGGCAAGGTGAATGACTATCATACATTCTCATTAATGATTCGGCTCACCCGTTCTACCTCTTCTTCGGGTAGTTCGGGATGGAACGGCAATGAAAGTACCCTAAGGGCATAATCTTCAGAAACGGGACAGGCCTGTTTACTGGCTTCCGGCAAAAAACCCAGCGTATTCAACGACGGGTAGAAATACCGGCGCGGTATAATCTCGTTGGTTTCAAGGGCCGCCATTACGCGTTTCAATACAGTTTCTGACTCAAATACGACGGGATAATAAGCGTAGTTATACGTCATTCCAGGCGTGAGTGTTGGCCGGGTAACCCGGTCGAAATTCAGCCGGGCATCGTACCAGGACGACACCTTTTTCCGCTTAGCAATAAGTTCGGGTACTTTTGGAAGCATCACCAAGCCCATTGCCGCATGAAATTCCGAATTTTTGGCATTTATCCCTATACCGTAATAGTTATCGCCCTGGTGACCAAAGCTCCGGTAATAGTGTAGTTTTTGGTTCATGGCCTCGTCGTGCGACACAATACAGCCACCCTCAACGGTATGAAAAACCTTCGTAGCGTGGAAACTGCATGTACTCAGATCACCATAACTCAAAATAGAACAACCTTTGTATTGAGCCCCAAAGGTATGAGCCGCGTCGTAAATTACCTTGAGGTTGTACCGGTCGGCTATCTCCTGAATCCGCTCCACCTGACAGGCATTGCCATACACATGCGTAGCCATAATGGCCTGCGTACGATCGGTGATGAGTGGTTCAATTTTATCGGGATCAATATTGAAATCGTCGCGGCTTATGTCAGCGAAGATGGGCGTGCAGTTTTCCCACAAAATGGCATTTGTAGTGGCCACGTAGGAAAAAGGAGTCGTAATCACTTCGCCCGTAAT